>ERZ761602.2035-NODE-2035-length-33693-cov-5.244902_pt1 | contig 33693 bp, 26 predicted proteins | sample MGYA00512165_ERZ761602 | MGnify/ENA primary metagenome ERZ761602 (study PRJEB28899, sample SAMN02445085) | bioreactor sludge metagenome | biome: EBPR sludge; isolation source: Thorneside wastewater treatment plant | place: Australia: Brisbane, Thorneside...
CGCGGGCCGAGCTTCGCCGCGTAGTTGAGCACGCCGCCGCTGGGCCGGTCGAGGCCGGCGCAGAGGCCGAGCAGCGTGGTCTTCCCGCTGCCGCTTGGGCCCACGATCGCAAGGCTCGCGCCCGCGGAGAGGGAGAAGCTGACTTCCTTGAGCACCGTGAGGTCCCGGCCGTGCGCCGCCCGATAGGTTTTGGTCAATCGTTCGACTTTCAGCATCGTCCGCTCGCTCATAAGAAGTTTCTGGCCACAGAGTATGTGAAACGGCACGAAAGCCAGTCCAAGCGGTCGTTTCCTGCATGAGCCCGGTTAATTTTCCGATCCTCGCCCTCTTTCTCCTCGCCGGTTTAACGGTGCTCCGGGGCGCGGATCCGCGCACGATCGTCTTCTTCGGCGACAGCCTCACCGCCGGCTACGGCCTGGGCGATCCGACGGGCGAATCGTACCCGGGGCTCATCCAGGAGAAGATCGACGCGGAAAAACTGCCATGGCGCGTCGTCAACGCCGGGCTCAGCGGGGAGACCACCGCCGGGGGGTTGCGCCGCGTCGACTGGATCCTGCGCCAGCCGGTCGATCTGTTCGTACTCGCCCTTGGCGGAAACGACGGGCTGCGCGGCATCGCGCCGGCCGTTTCCCGCGCCAACCTGGAACAGATCTTCGAGCGCGTGCGCCGCAAATACCCCAAAGCCCAGCTCGTGCTGGCCGGCATGCAGATGCCGCCGTCGATGGGCGCCGAGTTCTCGCGCGACTTTGGGGAGATGTATCCGGCGGTCGCGGCCAAGTACGACGCGGTCCTCATCCCCTTCCTGCTCGAAGGCGTCGGCGGCCAGCTCGACCTCAATCTTCCCGATCGCATCCACCCGAATCCCCGCGGCCACGCCGTGATCGCGGAAACGGTGTGGAAAACGCTCCGGCCGCTGCTCGGCGAAACGCGCCCAAGCGGATCGACGCAGTAGAGGCGGAGCCGCTGGCCCCCGAGCGGCAAACGTTCGACCGGCCGGTTCGCAGCGGCTTGAGGACAAGCCGCGCCACCTTTCGTGCGGCCGTTTTCACCGGGGAATGGAAGCGTGCACACCCTGGGTGGAAGCGACGGCACGGACGGCAACCGCACAAAAAAGGCCGTCCCGCGACGCGGGACGGCCGAAACCGGAGCGCGGACCGCGGCTCAGTTCGTGATGTCGAAGGTCGTGCTCCGCTCGCGGATGCCTTCGTACACCTTGTACCACTCTTTCTGCGCGTCGCTGCCGGCGTATTCCTTCAATGCCTGCTCGCCGGTGAACTCCATGACGATCGCGTGCGTGCGCTCGCCCTGGGCCTTCACCGTCTTGGTCCAGACGCGCGTGATGCCCTTGAACTGGGACGGCAGCTTGTGGGCCCCCTCGAGCGCGGCCTGGATCTGCTGCGGGGTGGTGCCTTCCTTCCACGAAACGGTGACCACGTGGATGAGCGTCTTGGGGGCGGTCGCGGTGCCTTGGGCGGCGCCGTCCTTCTTCTTGCCTTTCTTGGGCTCGCTCTGGGCCGAGAGCGTCGCAGCGCCCAGGGAGAGGAGACCCGCGGAAACGAGGATCAGGAGCAGTTTCTTCATCGGAGGAATGATTAGGGATGGAGGTCGCGCGCCCGGGAATCAGGCGCTCGCCGCATTTCGCGCCATCCGGCGGGCCGGTCAACGCTATCCGGCCCGGAAACGCCGCGTCATTTTCCAGCTTCGGACCGGCGAAAGTGGCGTGGACTTCGGCGCGGGATCGGGAAATCTGCCTTCGCACTCCCCGGGCATGATCCGGCCGGGCGACCGGAGTGCGATCCTTTCCCCCATGAACCGACTCCTCCCCTGCCTGCTGTTTCTCGCGAGCCTCTCCGGCACCCCGGCACCGGGCGCCCCGCGCATCGTGCTCGTGGCGGGAGGCGACGTCGACCGGGATGGCGTTCCCGCCGCCCAGGCGAAGCTGCTCGAGCCGTTCGGCGCGGAGTTCAACGCCGCGGGCGAGATGTATGTCGTCGAGATGATCTCCGGCAACCGCCTCCTGAAAATGGATACGACAGGACGGCTGTCGCATGTCGCCGGACTCCGCACGCCCGGCGACGGCGGCGACGGCGGGCCGGCCCTGGCGGCGAAATTCAACGGTCCGCACAACCTGGCGGTGCTGCCGGACGGCGACGTGCTGGTCGGCGACACGTGGAACGGGCGCGTCCGCCGCGTGCACGTGCGCACCGGCACCGTCTCCTCCGTTCCGGGCTTCAGCGTCCTCCCCGAGCGGGCCCGCAGCGCCGGACCGTATTGCATCAGTCTCGATTTCACCGGCACGCAGCTCTATATCGCCGATCTCCGGCGCGTGCACGTGCTCGACCTGAAGACCGGTCAGGCGCGCGTCGTCGCCGGCAACGGCGAGAAGGGCGTTCCGGCCGACGGCGCCCCCGCCACCACGGCCCCGCTGGTCGATCCGCGCGCCGCCGTCGCCGATCGCCAGGGCAACATCTACATCCTCGAGCGCAACGGCCATGCGCTCCGCGTCGTGGGTCGCGACGGTCGCATCCGCACGGTGGTGAACACGGCAGGCAAGAAAGGCGCCGACGGCGACGGCGGGAACGGCCGGGACGCCACGATGAGCGGCCCCAAGCACCTGTGCGTGGACCTGCAGGACAACGTCATCATCGCCGACGCCGAGAATCACCTCATCCGCAAATACGAGCCCGCGACCGGCCGGATCGTCCGGGTCGCCGGCACCGGCCGCAAGGGCGCCGCGGGGCTCGGCGGCGCGCCGGAAGCCTGCGAACTGAACCGGCCACACGGCGTGACGGTGCATCGCGACGGCACCCTTTACATCACCGACAGCTACAATCACCGGGTGCTGAAGATCGTGCGATAGAGCGATCCAAACCAGTCCGCAGCCCATTCCCGACGAGATTTCACCTGCCCGCAGACGGAACGATGATCGTTCGATTCCATCTTGCCAGGTGGAGCCGCCTGTCCCCAGGCGGCTGACGTTCGGAACATCCGACTGCAGCAGCTTGAGGACAAGCTGCTCCACCCACTCGCCCACCGCCACAATCGGCGCGGTGCTTAGCCAACGATGCCGTCGCGGTGGAGCCGCCTGTCCCCGGGGGGCTGACGTGCGATGGACCGGTCCGCAGCAGCTTGAGGACAAGCTGCTCCACCTTTCTGTGCAGCCGTTCTCACGGTTGAGTAGAAGGCCGACGCATGAGTCCGCCTCAGCGTTTGACCGGCGGTGCGACGCGGAGGCTTTCGGCCTGCTCGACCCGCGCCCGCGACGCCGCCACCTCGGCGCGCAGCCGTTCAAGCGCCGCGCGGTCGGCACGCAGCCGCGCAAGTTCATCGTCCGCGGGCTGGCGCGACCGCAGCTCCGTCTGCCAAACCCGTTGCACCTCGGCCTGGCGGCGCTGTTCCCGCAGCAGGTCGCGTTCGGCGCGCAAGGCCTCGCCTTCGCGCTGCTGGATGATCCAGCCTCCCCCGAAAATCGCGGCGCCCGCGAGCAACGCGAGGCTCCAGCCCGGATGTAACTTCATGGCCGTGGCGACGGAGCTCCGGAGCCGCTGTATTGCACGGTGAAGGGCGGCGAGGTCGGCGCACTCTCCGCGTTGCTGCTGCCTGCGGCCGGGGGCCGCGAGCGATCCGCCACCGTGAAGACGATCGGGATCTGCAGCCGCGTCCGCACATCACGTCCGTCCTTCCGTCCTGCCTTGAACTTCCACCGGGTCACGGCTTCGGCAGCCGCGGACTCCAGCGCGGGGTGAGTCGAGCGCACGGCCCGGGCATGCTCGACGTCGCCCTCCGTGCCCACCACGAACTCCACCACGACGCTTCCCTCGATCCCCGCCGCGCGCAATTCCGCGGGATACTGCGGCCGTGCCTGGAAGCGCGCGACCGGTGCCTGATCCAGTTCATTGAGGGAATAGAGCGCGGCCGCGGCCTGCGCGGCGCGCGCCTTCTCCTCGGCGGCGCGCACGAGCGTGGTCAGCCGCCGTTGCAGCAGCGACGCCTCCTCCTGGAGACGCGTGAACTCGGCGTCGTCACGCCGGAGTTCCCCGGCTTCCCCGAGAACGTCCGCCAGCCTCCGGTTTTCGCGCTCCAGCCCCGCGAGGTCGTCGCCGCTCGCACGCAGTTCCACCAGCTCCGCCCGCAACGCCGCATGGTCGTGGCTCTCCACCACCCATCCGGCCGCGGCCCCGACCAGCAGGGCCCCGCTTACTCCGACGTGAAGGTTTCCGAGGTGCATAAAATGCGTCCAGGCGGCCCAACCCGCCGCGCTGGCTCCGCCCGAGAGCGCCTTGCCCGCCACGGCCGCCGCGAGACCCACCGGCGCCGCCGGCATCGCCGGACCGGCCAGCGCGACCGCGAGGAGGGCGGCGGACGACTCGACGCCCCGCCGGACCAGCCGGGCGCGGAGCTTGTCGAGGGCACGTTCGACGCGCATGCGCGCGGCGTTCTCGGACAGCGCGAGCCGCGCGCCCACGGTGCGATAGTCGCGCCCTTCGAAAAATCGCAGGATGAGGGCCTCGCGGTCGAGGTGGGCCAGCTCGGCGAGAGCGTCGTCAAGCACAGGTCGGAGGCGGTCCCAGTCCGCATCAGGGGCGTCGTTGCGCATGAAAGCCTCCATCCGCAGGGCCGCCTGCTCGCGCGCCTGGCGGCGCCGCTCCCCGCGCACGAGTTTCGCGGTCACGAACCGGGTACTGGTGAAAAGCCAGCCGGCCAGGACCTGGTGCGACGCCAGCGCGCGTGACTTGCGGGCCAGGTCGGTGAAGACGAGCTGCGTGGCGTCGGTCGCCAGGTGGACGTCGCCATTGAGCTGTCGCAGCGCGACGGAGTACACCAGGTCGATGTGGCGCCGGACGACGGCGGCAAATGCCTCCTGGTCGCCTTCCTCGGCGTAGCGGCGGAGCTGATCGGTGTCCTCTGACATGACGGTGCGGCCTATAGCACCCGCCGAACCGCCAACCGCACGAACCGCGTGCGTGTTGTCCCGGCTCAGTCCGGCAGCGTGAGTGCCTTGCGCACCAGCTCGATGAATTCGTGCCGGTAGCCGCCGGGATCGTCGCCCGGGCCGGCGGCCGCCGCGGCCCAGGCGGCGACGTCGTCGAGCGTCGCGTCACCGCGGTGAGGCGAATGGCGGAGAATCATGCCGAACTGGGCCACGGCCGCCGCAAACCGGAAGTCCGCGCTTGCCTCGCCGAAGGCGCGGTGGGAATCGGCGAGCGAGAATTCGAGCGTGCGCGGCCAGCCGAGGAAACTCTGGGGCTTCTTGTACCGCACCTTCACGGTGAGCAGCTCCTTCTCGAGGCTCTTGTCCGGCGGAGGCGCGGAGACCCGGCTGTAGCGCAGCTTTCCCGCCTGCAAGGCGGCGGCGGCGGGATCCGCCTCGAGTGGCACCACTTCGTACAGGGCGGTCACGGTGTGCCCGGCGCCGATCTCGCCGGCATCGCGGCTCTCGAGATTGAAATCCTCGCGGCGGAGCAGCCGGTTTTCGTAGCCGATGAGGCGATAGCTCGCGACGCGCGCCGGGTTGAACTCGACCTGCAGCTTCACGTCGCGGGCCACCGTGACGAGCGTGCTGCTGACCTGTTCGACGAGCAGCTTCTCGGCTTCGCGGTGCGTGTCGATGTAGCCGTAGGTGCCGTTGCCGTGGAGGGAGAGTTTCTCGAGCTGGGCGTCCTTGTAGTTGCCCATGCCGAAGCCGAGCACCGTCAGGAACACGCCCGTCTTGGCCTGCTGCTCCACCAGGCGCACCAGGTCGCCCTCGCTCGTCACCCCGAGGTCGAAGTCGCCATCGGTGCAGAGGATGATGCGGTTGGTGCCGTCGGGACGGAAGCTGGCCTGCGCGACTTCATACGCGAGCTGGATGCCGGCGGAGCCGTTGCTGTCGCCCTCGGGACTCAGCGCGTCGAGCGCGTTGAGGATCTGACGCGTCTCGGACACCGGCGTCGACGGAAGGACGAGCCCCGCCTTGCCGGCATAGGTGACGATCGCCACGCGGTCGTCGGGCCGCAGCCGGCCGATGAGCAGGCGAAGCGACTGGCGGACCAGCGGAAGCTTGTGGGGCTGGTGCATCGAGCTCGAGACATCGAGCAGGAAGACGAGGCTCGCGGCCGGGCGCTCCGCCGCCCGCACCTCATGTGCCTTCAGGCCGATCCGCACGAGCCGGTGCGCGGGGTTCCAAGGCGCGGCGGCCACTTCCAGGGTGGCGGCGACCGGCGCGCCGTCGCGGGGCGCCTCGTAACGGTACGGGAAGTAATTCAGCAGCTCCTCGATTCGCACGGCGTCACGCGGCGGCGGCGTGCCCGAGGCGAGCAGCCGGCGAACACTGGCGTAACTGGCGGTGTCGACGTCGATGGAGAACGTCGAGAGTGCATTGAGCCCGACCGGGACGAAGTCGTTGTCCCGCGCGAAGGCATACACCTCCCGGCCGCGGGTAAACCTCGCGCCCGGGGGTGGCCGCGGCAGCAGGTCGCGATCGTAGATTCCGCTGTACCCACGGCTGGCGGCCGACTCGGCCGGAAGAGCAAAGCCCACCGCCCGGCTCGCCGTGACCCGCATCGCCGACAGCACGACGGCCTCGCCGAAAAGACTGGAGTGGGCCGGCGTGGCGATGGCCACGACCGGGGAATCGGTCACCAGGGCTCCCAGCGGGATATTCTGCGCCAGCACGTCGCCGGACGGGGGCGGTGCCACCGCAAACGCAATGGGCTCGACCGTACGGGGCTCCGCCTGCGCCGCGACCGCCGCCGGAGCGGGATCAACCGGAGCCGCGGCAACGTGCGCCGCCGGACTCGCCGGCTCCTCCGAGTCTGGCACGCGATCAGGCGCGGCCCCACTTTCCACCCGCGGAGCCAGCCACACCTCACCGCGCTGCGCTTGCGCGAGCAGGGACAAATCCCGCTGCACCCAAACGGGAGCCACCGGCGCGGGCTCCGTCGGCCCGGGCGGCGCCGCCTCGACCACGGGCGGGGCGCCGGGCGGCGCGACCAGGGCGACGTCACTCACCCGGCGGAAGTCCGTCTCCGCCGCGACTTCGCGTGCCTCCCGCGGGGCCGGCGCGCGCCAGACCACCAGGAGGGCAAAGCAAGCGGCGGCCGCGACCCCAATCAGGGAATAGGCATGGGGGAAAACCGCCACGCTCGGCGGAGCGTCCGCCGGCGCGGGGGTTTCGGCGGGATCGGTTTTGTCTTCGACCGGCACGCGCCGGCGGCGCTTGCGCGGCGGCAGGGCCTTGGGCCAGGCGCGACCGAAAAACAGCGGCCGCCGGGCCGGACGCACCGGTTCAAGTTCCAGCGGCTGCGCGGCCGCTTCGGCGGCCAGGACCGATTCCATTTCACCCGCCACGGCGCGAATTTCAGCCACGACCGCGCGCAACGCGGGATCCTTGCGCACGGCGGCTTCCACCGCGGCACGCTCGTCGCCATTCAGTTCGCCCAAGGCGTAGGCCGTCAGGCGCGGGTCGTCCGGAGTAAGGTGCGGGATCTTCATGGTGCGCCTCCTTATGGCCGGCGGGCGGCAAACTCCGCCCGCATGCGCGTCACCGCCGTGTGAATCAAGAAGCCGACATTCGTCACGGAATGATCCGTGATCCGCGCGATCTCCTTGTACGAAAACCCGTGCTGAAACTTGAGGCGAACGACCTCCTGCAGGTTGGGCGGCAGCTCATCGATCATCTGGAGGACCGTCGCCTGCGTCTCCGCCCGCTCCAGTTCGCGCCCCGGCCGCGGTTCCTGCGCCGTGACCCGCTCCACCTGCCCTTCCTCGAATCGCAGCATCCGGCCTTCCTTGCGCAGCACGTCCAGGGCGCGGTGCCGGCAGACCGTGAACAGCCACTCCACCGCGTGGCCGTTGATCGCTTCGGGCGTCTGGACCATGAACTTCATGAACGTGTCCTGCACGACGTCCCGCGCCCGGTCGGAGTCACCCAAAAGTCGTGCGGCATAGCGCGTGAGCGGCCCCTGTTGCTCCGCGAACGTCCGTTCCAGGAAGCCAGCAGCCTCCTGTAACGGTGCCCGGGGGGTCGGGGACGAGGTGAACATAACCGGGGACGTGGTGTTAGACGCTGCCAGGAGGCAATTCTTAGGAAAGAATTTTGCCAGCCCGGGAGGCGAAAGCCCCTCACTTTTCTTGCGCCGGCGGGAGATCGATGGTGCCGGAATATGCAGTCTCCGCCGTCCTGCATCGCGAAGCGGCTGGCGGGGAGCGAATTGTCTCGCCCCGCTGGGTCGGCGCCACCGCGTCTGAGGCGGACTCCACGGCATCGTTCGGGCTGCACTCGCCCCCTCAATGGGTCGATTCCCGCACTTGTCGCGGGAACGCAGGGCGGCCACAGTTCCGCGCGATGCTTCGCTCCCTCCTCCTGTGCTGGATTTTTCTCGCGGCCCTGGCCGGCCTGCGCGCCGCCGACGTCGAATTGTTGCGGGTCTGGCCGGGCTGGCAGGAAGCGGAGTCGTTTGACCGGATCGCCGAATACTTCGGTGGCGGGGAGAGATCCGGCCGGCAATCGGTACTGCGGACCCGGCCGGCAGTGCGCGAGGGCTACTATTTCCTCGTCCGCATCAAGAGCGCCCAGCCCGTCCCGGCGGCAAAATTCGAAGTTCAGGTGATCCGTCCCGACGCGACCGAGCCCAAGACCTTTACCTTCGCGGCGGCCGTGCCGGCAAAGGAAACGGTGTTCCAACTCGGCCTCACGGGCCCCGACTGGCCAGGTGGCGCGAAAGTGAACCCGGTGGCGTGGAAACTTGCGGTGCTGGGCGCCGACGGCCAGGTGCTCGCGGAGCACAAGAGTTTCCTGTGGGAAAAACCGGCGCCGTGACTCGCGCGCCCGGCGACGCCTCCTGGTCGGCCTGGCAGCCACTCAAGGGCCTCCCCGCCCTGACGCCGCCCGTGCTGGCGGAAACCCTGGATGGGGGACAGGCGTTCCGCTGGTACCGGCAATCCGACGGTTCCTGGCAGGGCCAGTGGTCTGAACACGCGGTGCGCGTGCGGGCAGATGCCGCAGGCCGGCTCGGTTGGTCGGCGCCCGTGGGGTCCGAGGCAGGGGCGCGAGCGGCGGTGCGGGCTTACTTTGCCACGTCCGTCGACTTCGTCGCGCTCGCCGACGCCCTCCCCTGGCGGAGCGACCCCCACCTCGCACGGTGTCGGGCGGAGTTTCCCGGCCTGCGCCTGCTGCGACAGCCTTTCGGCGAGACGCTGCTAGGCTTCCTGTGCAGCGCCACGAAGCAAATCGTGCAGATCAAGCAGATGCTGGCCCTGCTCGCCGCGCGCCACGGTGCCGTCACCGCCGCCGCGACGCCCGCCGGCGAAAAGCTGCACCGACTGCCGACCTGGCCGGAGATCGCCGCGATCCCCGAGGCCGCGCTCCGAGGCTGCCTGCTGGGATTTCGCGCCCGCTATATCGCGGAGACCGCACGCTTCCTCGCGGCCAACCCCGGCTGGCTCGAGGCGACGGAAGCGGCGCCCTACGCTGCGGCCAGGGAGCGGCTCTGCACGCTGCCCGGAGTCGGCGGCAAGGTGGCCGACTGCGTCCTGCTCTTCGGCGCGGGCCGCCTCGAAGCGTTTCCGGTCGACGTGTGGATCCTGAAGACCCTTGCCCGGCGTTACGGCCTCGAAGGCTGGAAGCCGGCGCAGCTCGCGCAGTTCGGCCGCGCGCACTTCGGCCCGCTGGCGGGTCTGGCCCAGCAGTACCTCTTCGCCTGGGAGCGAAGGCACGGCGGACGGTGAGCCGGGTGAAACCACGAAAACCACGGCACGTTTTCGTGTGTTCCGTGTGTTTCGTGGTTCACCCCGGTTCGACGCCTCGGGTGGTACCGTCTTACCTCGCGCGCTGGATCAGTTCGACTTCGTAGCCCTCGGGCGCGTCGATGAAGGCGATGAGCGAGCCGCTGCCCGTGGGCGTGGGACCGTCGCTGAGCTTGTAGCCCTTCGCCTCGAGCTGGCGCGTGAACGCGGCGAGGTCCTCGACCTCGAAGGCGAGGTGCATCAGGTCGGGCTGCACCTGCACGCCGGGGCTGTTGGGCAGCTGGCAGATTTCGATTTCCTCGTCGCTGTTGGGCGTGGCGAGGAACACGATCTGCGCCCCGCGCGGGGACACGCTGCGCCGCGCGACCTTCAGCTCGAGCGCCTCCTGGTAGAACTTCACGGTGCGCTCGAGATCGTTCACCCGCATCCGGGTATGCAGAAGTTTTTTGACCATGCGGGAAGTTTGCGTGCGGCCCTCCGGCCGCGCAAGCTGCGCCGCCACCATGCCTCCGGACTTCGCCGCCCTGCGCGCCGCCCACGAACGCATCCGTCCCCACGTCCATCGCACGCCGGTGCTGACCTCGGCCCGGCTCGATGCCGCCGCCGGCGGCCACCTCCACTTCAAGTGCGAGAACTTCCAGAAGGCGGGCGCGTTCAAGTCGCGCGGCGCGGTCAACGCCGTGTTCGCCCTCGACGCCGCGACCGCCGCCCGCGGGGTGGCCACGCATTCCTCCGGCAACCACGCCGCGGCGCTGGCCCGCGCGGCGGGACTGCGCGGCATCCCCGCCCATATCGTGATGCCGTCGAACTCCTCGAAGGCGAAGGTCCGCGCCGTCGAGGGCTACGGCGGCCGGCTCACCTTCTGCGCGCCGACCCAGGCGGCGCGGGAGGAAACCTGCCGGCGGATCGTCGAGGAAACGGGCGCGACCCTCGTGCACCCCTACGAGAACGAAGCCGTGATCGCGGGCCAGGGCACGGCCGCGATCGAGCTGCTGCAGGACACGCCGCCGCTCGACCTGATCCTGTGCCCGGTCGGCGGCGGCGGCCTGCTCGCCGGCACCGCGATCGCCGCGCGCGAGCTCGCCCCCGGTATCCGGATCGTGGCGACGGAGCCGGCCGAGGCGGCCGACACCTGGCGCTCGTTCCGGGCCGGCGAAATCGTGCCGCTGGAGCGGACAACGACCATCGCCGACGGCCTGCGCACCACGATCGGCCGGCCGAATTTCGCCCTCGCCCGGCGGCTGGTCGACGAGGTCGTGATCGTGAGCGAGGAGGCGATCGTCGCCGCGATGCGCACCCTGTGGGAGACCTTGAAGATCGTGGTCGAGCCCTCGGCCGCCGTGCCGTATGCGGCCGTGCTCGAGGGCCGCGTGCCGCTCGCCGGGCGCCACGCCGGGCTGATCCTGACCGGCGGCAACGTCGATCTCGACGCCCTGCCCTGGCGCACTCCCTGAGCGGACTCATGCCGTTGCGGTGGAGCCGCCTGTCTCCAGCCGGCTGACGTGCGACGGACCGGTTCGCCGCGGCTGGAGGACAAGCCGCTCCACCTTTCCGTGCGGCGGTTCTCAGGGCTGATTCGAAGTCCCACGGCATGGGTCCGGCTGCGTGTTCGCGGCGCGGGACCGCCGCGAAGCCGGCGGAGCGCCGCCCTCCGGAAGTCCCCGCCTCGCGCGGCGCTCGTTTTTCCGTGGCCTCCGGGGAGTTCGCGGGCCACCGTCCCGCTCTTCCCACGCATGAAAACGCTGCCCGCCTTGCTCGCGTTCCTGACCACCCTGCTCGCGGCGGCCTCCGGCATCGCCGCGCCCACGGTGTTCCTGATCGGCGACTCCACCATGGCCGCCTACGGCCCCGACCGGCCGACGTGGGGCTGGGGCATGGCCGTCCAGGATCTGCTCCGCCCGCCCGCGACGGTGGAAAACCACGCCGCCAGCGGGCGCAGCACGAAGAGTTTCATCGCCGAAGGCCGCTGGGACAAAGTCCGCGCCGGACTGATGACAGGCGACTTCGTGCTGATCCAGTTTGCGCACAACGACGAGAAGAAGGAGGACCCGAAGCGGTACACGGATCCGGCGACGTCGTTTCGCGACAACCTGCGCCGCTTCATCCGGGAGACGCGCGAACGCGGTGCGACGCCCCTGCTCGCAACCCCGGTGAGCCGGCGGAAATTCAACGCGCAGGGCAAACTGACGCCGACGCACGGCGCGTATCCAGACGCCGTACGCGCCGTGGCCTCCGAAGAGCAGGTGCCGCTGATCGACCTCGAGCGCTCGACCCTGCGCTGGCTCGAGCAGTCCGGCGCCGAACCCTCGAAGCGCTTCTTCGTCTGGCTGGCGCCCGGCGTGCACCCGAAATTCCCGGAGGGCAGCAAGGACGACACGCACTTCGTCGAGGCCGGAGCCCGGGCGGTGGCCGCGCTGGCCGCCGACGAGATCAAGTCCAAGCACCTGCCGCTGGCGCCCTGGCTCAAATAGCCCGCCTTCAGGCGCCAGCGCCGCGAAACGATCCGGCCGGGTGGCGCCGCTCGTCCCAGACGGCTGAGCGGACTCGAGCAGTGGGCCTTCAAATCAGCCGTGAAAACGGCCGCACTGAAAGCTGGAGCGGCTCGTCCTCAAGCTGCTGCGGACCGGTCCGTCGCACGTCAGCCGCCTGGGGACAGGCTGCTCCACCGCCACGGCATCATTCCCCCGACCGATCGGTCCCCGGCGGATCGAGGACGAGCCGCTCCACCACGCCGTGCCGCCGTCAGTCGAGGTGAAACACTTCCTTCAGCCCGCGGGAGACCGGGCTGTGGTCGGGGTGGGACGGCATGACGTCGGCCATGTGCTTCCACCAGCGGCGGCACACGTCCGTCCGGGCGATGGCATCCCAGCGGGCTTCGTCCTCGACTTCCACGTACGCAAAGAGCTGCCGGGTCTCCTCGTGGAGGAAGATGGAATAGTTGTGCACGCCCTGCGCCTTCAGCACGGCGGCGAGTTCGGCCCAGACCGGCTGGTGTCTCCGCGCGTACTCGGTCTCGGCGCCGGCGTGCACGCTCATGACGAAGGCTTTTCGGATCATGGCGGGATTCAGCGCAGGAGGTACGGCTTGGTGGTCTCGGGCGTGGGGGCGTCGTCGTCCTTCTTCGTCGCGGCCGGGGTCGCCGGATCGTACACGCCCGCGAGCAGTTGGAAACGGTCCCGTTCGCCGGCGTCCTGGGCGACACGCGCGCCGAGCTTCGCCACGGCGGCGGCCTCGGCGGGGAAGCCGCGCTTGCCGGCGAGCAGCGTCACTTCCATGAGCAGCGCGGTGTCGCGCGGGAAGAGGCGGACGCCCTGGAGCGCCACCTCGAGGTGCTCGCGCAGCGGCGGGACGACGGAGAGCGCCCAGGTCTCGGCGATCAACCGGTATACGTCGGCCAGCGGCGGACGCTGCGAGCGCGCGGTGAAGAGAGGTCCGAGCACGGATGAAACCTGCGCCTCGCTGAGGCGGCCTTCCCGCGCTCCGGGCGCCGACTTGGCGGCGCTGAAGCGCAGGCGGGCAAGTTCCAGGTAGGCGCGCGCGCGGTCGACCTTGGCACCGGCGGCGGCCTCGAGGAACTTCTGCGCGCGCTCGTTCTCGCCGGCCTCGCGCTCGTCGAGGCCGATGGCGGCGAGCAGGCGCGGGTCGCGTTCGCCGCGGACATAAGGGGCGATGAGCACATTGCGGGCGGCGTCACCGTATCCGCCCAGCCGCAACACCTCACCCTTGATCCGGCCGACGTGGGCGTCGGGCGCGGCCCGCAGTTCGACGGGAGGCGGCTCCGGCAGTTCCTGGCCCTTCTTCGCCCGGAATTCCGTCTTCTTGTACGCCGTAAATTCGACGTAGCCGCGCAGCTCGGTCGCGAACTGGCTGTAGGTGCGGTTGAAGCACTCCTTGAAGAGCTGTTCGGTGGGCTCCTCGTTTTCCAGCCGCCGCACGAATTGCAGGAACGGCTTCTGGTACTTCTGGCCGTGGCTGTAGAGGCTGAAGTGCACGAAGGCATAGCACTGCGCGGCCCAGAACGGGGAACGGGAGCGCGGGCCCTTGGCGGCGAGCATTTCCCTGAACGGCATCAGCGCCCGGCGGGCGAGCAGGCGGTTGAAGTCTCCCACCTTCTCGGCGCCGAAGCCGTCGCCAATCTGGCCGAATGTGATGTGCTTCTTGTCGAACTCCGTCGCGGCGAAGAGTTGCACGAGACCTTCCTCGAACCAGGGCGGCGCCTTGTCGCCGAGCTGGCGCCGGATCAGGAAACGAAAGTACGCGGCGTAGAACGCGCGATAGGGGTCCGATTCGAGGCGCGTGTCGTTGTCGACCTGGAGCTCCGGCAGCGCGAAATCGATCACGATCGCGGCCCGCTCCGCGTTCTTGAAGAACAGGCTGTTGGTGCCGTAGCGCTCGACCTGCCGGTCCCGCGGCAGAAACTCTTCGAACCCGTCGCCCCGACCGCAGAGAATCAGCGCGGTGGGCACGGGCGTGTATGCACTCGCGATGCCCGGCATGATCGCCGTCACGACGTCCTGCAGGAGAAGAAAATCGCGCACGAACCGCTTCGTCTCGCGCTCCGAGATCCGCGACAGGATCTCGAAGCCCGGCACCTCCGCGTAGAGCCACTTTTCCGGCGGCGGGAGGAGGCGGCTGTCCTTCACTTCGAACTTGGGCAGCTCGACGACGGGGCCCTCGACGACCGGCGTGGCGGCAGCGTGAAGGAAGGCGGGGGCGACGAATGCAGTCGTCGCAAACAACCAGGCCAGCAGCCGGGCGGAAACGTCTGGGTTCATGCAGTCAGGGGCAAAAAGGTCGGGGCAATTCGGAAATCCAGCCCTCGAAGGCGGCGCCGCCGGGCTGGTCGATCGGTGACAGGGAAACTCGGTGGCCGGGGAGCCGCGTTTATTTCTTCGCCGGCGGCCGCGCGGGGGGCGGGGCGGGCAGCGGCCCGTCATCCTCCGCCGGTGCAGGCGGCAACTGGGCCTTGAGCTCGGTGAACCTCGTGCGCGCCTGCCCGGCCGGGGCGAACCGGATGCCGTGATCCGCGAGCGCGTGCGCCGGCTGCAGCTCCTTCGCGTCGGCCGCCACGACCGCCGCCTGGTACACGAGCTTCAGCCGGGAAGGAAAGACCATCGCGCCTTCGATCACCATGCGCGCCTCGTCGCGACTGGGCGCGACGGCGGCCTTGAGCCAGGTCTCGGCGGCAAGCTCGTACAGCGCGTACGAGGGCGGCGGCTGGCCACGGACGAGGTTGAGGGGCGCCAGGATCGCGGCGACCTGCGCGGCGGAAAAGCGGCCGTCCGGGCCCGCGGGCTTGGCGGCGGCGTCGGCGAAGCGAAGCCGCGCCAGCTCGACTCCGGCATCGGTCCGCTTCGATTTGCCGGCAAAACCTGCCTCGAGAAACTTGCGGGCGCGGTCCTCCTCGCCGTGCGCGCGTTCGTAGAGACCGAGGGCGGCGAGCAGGTTGGGATCGCGTTCGCCGCGCGTGTACGCCGCGACCAGCTCGGTGCGAGCCTCTTTCATGCGGCCGGCGAGCACCATCGCCTCGCCCTTGATCCGGCCGATCTCCGCCTGGGTGGCTTCGCGCAGCTCGAGCGGCGGCGGCGGGATGATCACGTCCTCCTTGGACTTGTAGTACTTCGCCTCGTACACGGTGAAATCGCAGTAGCTGCGGATCTCCGTGAGCATGGAATTGTAGGACATGTTGAAGCACTCCTTGAACATCGCCTCCGTCACCGGCTCCCGCGCCGCCCGCTGGATGAAGGTCGTGAACTGCTTCTGGAACTTGCCCTTGTACCCGTAGAGGCACATGTGGACGAAGGCGTAGGCCTGCTTCGCCCACACGTTGTTGCCGAGCACGTTGGTCGCCTCGGGGGAGTCGTGCTGGACCGCGAAGAAGCGGTCGAACTTGATCAGGGCGCGCCGCCGGAGCGCGGCGTTGAAATCGCGGTCCTCGGCGGGCGCGCCGGGCAGCAGCGGCGAGTCGGGATCCTCGGCGGCGGCGAGGGCATTGATCTCGGCCACCATCGCTGCCTGCGTCGACACCGTGTTGGGATCCTCGAGCTTCGCGAACTCGATCCAACGCTTGTCGAACTGCATCTTCATGATGATCTGCGAGAGGCCTTCCTCCAGCCAGGCGGGGAAGCGCGGCTCGTTCTGGCTGAGCAGATAGCGGACGTACTCCCGGTAGAGCTGCTTGTCGTGCTCGACGGAGATCTGGCCCGAGTCGGTGCCGGTCGCGGCGTCGTTGATCCCGTCGACGTTGAGCACGTTGAGCGTGGTGGCCGCCAGGTCGATGACGATCGCGGTGCGGTTGCCCTGCTTGAGGAAGAGACTCGCGAACCCGGCGTCCGGCACGCGGCGGCCGACGGGAATGAAGGCATCGAACTTGTTGCCGCGCCCGCAAATGATCAGCGCCGTCGATTGCGACAGCCGCTGCGGAATCGGCCAGACATGTCCGAGCGCCTGCCGGAACATGCCGAAGTCGCGCAGCAGGCGCTGCGTCGCCCGATCGGAGGCGTTGGTGAGGATCTCGAAGCCGGGGATCGTCGCGTAGCGCCACGATTCCGGCGGTGGCAGCTCCCGGCTGTCGGTCACGACAAATTTCGGCAGCTCGATCACGCGGTCGTCGGCCGCAAGCGACTCCTGCGCGGCGAGCGGACCGGCGGCGAATACTACAAACGCGAGCAGACTCCACGCGGGGCGCAGTTTCATGACCGGTTGAGACGAGCGTGGAGCCGGAAAGTTGCCGAGACAATTAACGCCTGCGGTCGAGCAGGTTGGGGCCCGCGACGCCGCTTCAGGCGGCCCATTGCAGCAGCAGCGCGAACAGGCCGAGAATCGCGCCCGAGAGCGCGCAGCAGGCGAGGAAGCCCACGGTGTCGGTGCGGTCCCACTTGGTGAACTCCCAGGCCGTGCCGGGAAAGAGCTTTCGGTGATCGAAGCGGCCGGGATCGAGGCGCGTTTCCTCCATGGCCCGCGCCTCGGCCTCGGGCGTCGCCCCGACCGGCGTCTTCATCTTGCCGTAGAACTGGTCGACGACCGCCGCCGGCGGCTGGCGGGAGCAGAGGCTGACGGCGATCAGGAGCACGAACGGGAGCAGGCCGTCGAAGAAGAAACGCGCGGCGAAGCGGGCGCTGGCGCTGCGGTCCGCCATGTCGATCCCGAGCCGGTCGAGGATGAGGAGTTCGAGGTGGAACCGCCCCCTGCCCTCCACAGGGCTCGCCGCATCCTCGGGCCGGATACGCACGACGGAATCGAAGAACACCGCCGTGCGCCGGCCGTCGGCGGCCGGCGGCGTCTGCTCGACGAGCGCCGGATGCGCCCGCAGCGCCGGCACCAGGGGCACGACGAGCGGTGCAATGATGTTCACCAGCGCGCTGACGATCACCGCCACCCATACGGCCGGCGCCGTCAGCCGCCGCCAGACGAACATCAGCAGCACGGCGGCGCCAAAGGGGACGTTCACCGTGAGGAGGAGCTGGATGACGTTGAAGATGCTCGTCATCTGGGTCGCCGCGACGATGCCGAGCAGCAGGGCGACCACGATCGCCCAGCGGCCCGCGGCCACGCTCTCGCGATCGGTCAGGCCGGGGCGCAGGTGCCGGTAGACATTGCGCACGAAGAGGCCGGCGATCGCCATCGTCTGCGCGGCCACGGTGTCCATGTTGTTCGCGAGCAGCCCGATCAACATCAGCCCCAGCAGGCCCGGCGCGAGCAGCTGGCGGGACATCTGCCCCCAGGTCTCGTCGGGATCCGAGAGCGCGTCACCGCCGCGGTAAAGGGCGATCGCGATCAGCCCCGTCATCGCCCACAGGATGATCATCACGCGCTTGGCGTACGTGCCCGACACGGCGCCGAAGCGGGCCGCAAATTCGTCCCGCGCGGAGCCGCTCACGCTCATGTTGCCGATGATGCCGTGGATCTGCACCAGGCTGACGAACAGGATCGCGAGCACGGTCCAGCCGGTGACGTTGGACGCGGCATGGCCGAAGAGATCGAACATCTCCGAGGGAACCCGTTCGCCCAGCTGGCTCCAGCCGCCGATCGCGGCGAGCCCGAGGGGAATCAGCAGGACGGAAAACGCCACCGTGAGGAACCCCTGGATCGCCTCGTTCATCGCCGTCGCGGTGAGGCCTCCCAGCACCACGTAGATGCCCACCACCAGTGTGTATCCAATATAGAACCACCAGGGATCGAGCGCCGTGACATAGCTGCGCAGTTCGCCGCGGGCGCTCGCATCGCGCAGCACGCCGAGGCGGGCCTGCCCGGCGGCGGCGAGCGGCGCGGCCGTCGCCTGTCGCTCGAGGCGCTTCAGCTCCCGGTAGTCCTCCACCGACCGCCGCTCGGCTTCGCTCCAGGCGGCTTCGGGTTTCACCAGCAGCGAGGCGGAAATCTTGTAGGAGATCAGATTCCCCAGCCCGAGCATCACGATGATCGAGGCGGCGATCTGGAACCCGGCATAGAATCGCGCCAGCCTCGTGCTGGCCAGCCGGTCCTCGAACAGGTCCGCCACCGTCATCAGCCGCACGCGTCGAAACCAGAGGTTCATGAACCAGTAGTAAGGATTCATGAACAGGGTCTGCAGCGAGAGCCACACGCCGGAGATGCCCTGCTGGTAAACGAGGCTTGCGGTGCTGACCGAGCCGTTGGCGTCGGTCGAATTCCCGAAGTTGAGCAGGAACTGGTACAGCTTGCCCAGCCGGCGACCGGCGAGAAAGAAGCCCTCGCCGTCCTGAGACGCCTGGCGCGCCCGGTACCCGAACCAGATCACCACCACCAGATAGGCGATGAGGATGACGACATCGATGACGTGCAGACTGCCAAGGGTCATGGGGCGGGGCTACCGGGCGACCTTGCGTCCGTCACCCGGACCCGGCGAGCAAACTCGGGTCCGGACCGTCAAGTGTACCCGCCGTCATCCGCCGCTGCGGCAAAAACGGTTGCTTTCCCCTTCCGGGCCCCGAAGCCTGCGGACAGTCCGAGCATGTCCGCCCCCGCCCCCACGCTCCGGTCCCTGGCCAGGCAACTGGGCCTTTCGCGCACGACCGTTTCCGACGCGCTGCGCGGCTCGCCACGCGTCGATCCCAAGACGGCGGAGCGCGTGCAGCGCGCGGCGGAGGAGGCGGGATACCGGAGGAACCCGCTGGCCGGCGCGCTGATGTCGGAACTGCGGCGCTCGCGCGGCACGGCGTTTCGCGGCGTGCTGGCCGCGGTGGACTTCACCGAGCCCGACCGGCCGGATGCGGCCGGACGGTTTCACCGGGAACTCGTGATCGGCGCGGAAACCCGGGCGGGGGAGCTCGGGTTCAAGGTGGAGAAATTTGCCGTCGGACACGCGGGCGTCTCGGTGCAGCGACTCGACTCGATCCTGCAGTCGCGCGGCATCCACGGGGTGATCCTTCTGCCGGCGTGGGACGACCCGGACCTCTCGAACCTAGACTGGACGCGTTTCGCCGGCATCTACACCGATTACATCATCGAGCGGCCCGCGCTCCATTCGGTGTGCTCCGACCACTATCGTTCGCTGCTCGCGGCGCTGCAGCGGATCGTGGCGCTCGGATATCGCCAGCCAGGACTGTACCTGCAGCGCCACCAGGACGAGCGGCTGCAGTTCCGCTGGAGCGCCGCCTTCCGCGCGTTCCAGGAAAGCCAGCCGGAGATCCGCGCCATCCCGCCCCTGATCGTCGCGGCGCACGAGCAGGAGACCTTCGCGCGCTGGTTCAAGCAGCACCAGCCCGATGTCGTGCTCGGGCATCATACGGACGCGATCGACTGGATGGCGGCCTGCGGCGCCGAGCTCCCGGGGCGCCACGGCTTCGTCTGCCTCAACAAGAACATGACCGCACGACCCTGCGCCGGCCTGGACCTCCAGCCCCGGACGCTGGGCGCCCGCGGCGCGGAGCTGCTGATCGCGCAGTTGCAGCGCAACGAAACGGGCATTCCGGAGTGGCCGTCGACGACGACGATTCCCGCGCGATGGTCCGACGGGCCGACGCTGCGCCTGGCTGCGCCGTGACCCGCCGCCGGGCCCGTATCAATCGACGAAGTACACCTCGACGATGACCTCGCCGGCACCGGTCCCGGTGACCTGGGCGGTATAGGCGCCGGGGGCGAGCGTGAGCAGCAGGGCGGCGTCGAGGCTGTCGAGCGCGAGTGAGAAGGCCGCCACCTGCGCAAATGCGGCCACGAGGGCGGCACCGCCGCCCCAATTGTTGTTGGTGGCGATCTGCGTGGCACCGCGGAACACGGCCAGGGAGGGATCGGCCATCACGCCGGTCACGCCGACGCGGGCGAGCCCGGGGCCGACGGCGCGAATCAGCACGCGGCGCGGGACGGTGCCGCCCACGACAAAGCCCGGCGTGAGCACCTGGCCGGCCGCGAGCGTCGCCCGCGTGGCGATGTTCACCAGGGGCGGAGCGGATTGCGGCAACGCGGCGAAGGTGACCGTCCCGGTGACGGCGGCCGGGGTGGCGCTGCTCGTGGTGCGAAACGTGGCCGAGAGCGGCGCCGTGAACGTCAATGCCGTCGTGAGCGTACGCGTCGCATCGGTCTCGACCAGCGTGGCGGTGGCGGGCCCGGTCTTGGTCCAGGTGAAGGCGAGCGGCGAGGCGAGCGGCGCGCCGGTGGCGTTGTACCGGAAACTCTGGCCGGAGGTGAAGAGCCCGGCCTGGACGGAGCCGGGCGCACCCGCCGGATCGGCGGCGAAATTTGCGGCGTGATGGGCGATGCTGTCGGGAGCGAGATCCTGCGCCAGCAGGGTCGCCGCCGGCAGCAGGAGCAGGCAGAGGTGTTTCTTCATCGGGGTGGGTAACGAGGCCATGTGCGCTCATCCCGACGCCGGCCGCAATCCCGCAGTGGGATCCGCGGCGGCGGAGGGACACGCGGCTCCAACGGGCGGATATCGACACAAACCGCTGCCACTGAAGCGAACTCCGGAGAATTACCGAGAGAAGAGAACTTGCGCCGTGCGGGGCCGCACCTTGCACTCGAAATCCCGGCCTCCGGACGGGCGATTCCGCCCCAGCGGGACGAATTCAGCCCGCCCGTTCCCTCCCTCTTCCATGTCCACCGCCATGATCTTCGACTATGCAGGCGCCGCCTGCAGTGGTGCGCTGGCCCTGGCCACGATGCTGCGGGCGGGCCGTTCGCTGACGCGCTGGACGTTCGTGGCCGGCATGACGATCCTGGCGGTCGAGGCGCTGCTGATGGCGCTGAGCCATGGCACGGAATCTCCCGCTTTGATCCTGCGCTGGCAGTCGTGGAGACTGATGCTGCTCTCGCTGCTTCCCGGGACGTGGCTGCTGTTCAGCCTGACCTATGCTCGCGGCAAACAGACCGCGTTCTCCTGGCGCACCCGGCTGGTGCTGGGCGCGGCCTTCGTCGTCTTGCCGGCACTCGCGGTCGTATTCCGGGATGCACTGGCCGTGGCGGTGCAGCCGACCTCGCTCAACACCTGGGTGCTGCGGCTGGGGCCGGCCGGCACCGGATTGTTCCTGCTGCTGCTCGTCAGCTCGGTCTGGATCGTGGTGAACCTGGAGCGCACGTTCCGGGCCTCCGTCGGCACCATGCGCTGGCGGATCAAGTTCATGTTGCTGGGAGGCGGCATCCTCTTTGCCGTCCGGATCTACACGAGCAGCCAGGTGCTGCTGTTTCACGGCGTGGATTCCGCCCTCGAAGGCGTGAACTCCGGCGCGCTGATCGTCGCGACGCTGCTGATGCTGCGGTCGTTTTTCCGCACCGGCCATTTCGAACTGGAGGTGTATCCGTCGCAGCAGGTGCTGCAGAACTCGCTGACGGTCCTGATCGCGGGCGCCTACCTGCTGATCGTGGGATTGCTGGCGAAAGTGGTGTCGTACTTCGGGTCCGACGGTGCGTTTGCCGCCAAGGCGTTCCTGATCCTGGTGGCGGTCGTCGCGCTCGCGGTGGCACTCCAATCGGACCGCGCCCGCCTCGCCCTGCGGCGTTTCGTGAGCCGGCATTTCCACCGCTCGCCTTACGACTATCGGGCGGTGTGGAAAACGTTCACCGCCGGCACCGCATCGCGGGTCGAACAGGCGGGCCTGTGCCGGGAACTGGTGCGGCTGACGGCGGAAACCTTTCACGCCCTCTCGGTCAGCATCTGGCTGGTCGATGACAAGGGGGAGTCCGTCACGCTGGCCGCGTCGACCTCGCCCCCCAGCGCCACGACGGGGGAGAATCCGCTCCGCACGGGCGATGCACAGGTCCTTCGCCAGTGGTTTCTCGGACATCCCGATCCGGCCGACATCGAGACGGACGAAGCCGAGTGGGCCGAGATCCTGCGGCGCTATCACGCGAGTCAATTTGCCACGGGAGGTCATCGCGTCTGCGTGCCGGTGATCGGTCGCAACGAGTTCCTGGGCGTCATCCTGGTCGGCGACCGGGTGGCCGGGGTGCCGTTCACGCTCGAGGACTTCGACATGCTCAAGTGTGTGGGCGATCACACCGCCGCCGGCCTCATGAACGTGCAGCTGGCGAAAAAACTCCTCCAGGCCAAGGAACTGGAGGCTTTCCAGGCGATGGCGGCGTTCTTCGTGCACGACCTCAAGAACGCGGCCTCGACCTTGAACCTGATGCTGCAGAACCTACCGGTGCATTTCGACGACCCGGAATTTCGCGCCGACGCGCTGCGGGGTATCGGGAAAACGGTCAATCACATCAACCGGCTGATCGGCCGGTTGGGCCTTCTCCGGCATGAGCTTAAGATCGAAGCGACGCCGGCCGATCTAAACGAGGTCGTCGAGCACGTGCTGACGGGCATAGAGCGCTCGTCCGCGTATGTGTTGACCAAGAACCTCCAGCCTCTGCCCCAGATCGACCTCGATCCCGACCAGATGAACAAAGTGATCACGAACCTCGTGCTGAATGCAGCCGAGGCCGTGCCTCCCGGCGGCGAAGTGAAGGTGTCCACGAACCAGGACAACGGTTGGGCGGTCCTGACGGTAGCCGACACCGGTTGCGGCATGAGTCAGGAATTCCTCGCGCATTCGCTTTTCCGTCCTTTCCAGACCACGAAGAAAAATGGCCTCGGCATCGGCATGTTCCAAAGCAAGATGATCGTTGAAGCGCACGGCGGACGCATCGCGGTCGACAGCGAGCCAGGCAAGGGCACGCAGTTTCGGATCTACCTGCGCACGAACGCCAACAGTCGATGAAACCGTCCCCCTCCTCCCCTCTCTTCGCCGCAGCCGACCTCGCCGGGACCGCCGCTTCCAGCGGATCACGGCCGCCCCACGCGCTGAAGCCCAAACTTCTCATCGTCGACGACGACGAGGAGATCCGCACGCAGATGCGCTGGGCGCTGGCCGCGGACTACACCGTGATCCTGGGCGGTGACCGCGCGGCGGCGCTCGAGCAGTTCAAGGCGCATCGGCCCGCCGTGGTGCTGCTCGACTTGGGGCTGCCGCCGAACCCCGGCACGCCGGAGGAGGGCCTCGCCGCGCTCTCGGAGATCCTGGCGCTGGATCGGATGGCCAAGGTCGTGATCGTGAGCGGCCAGGGAGAAAAGGGTCCGGCGCTCCGCGCCATCGGCGCCGGCGCCTACGACTTCGTGGGCAAACCGGTGGAGATGGACGAGCTGAAGCTGCTCCTGAAACGCTGCTTCCACCTCGCCCAGCTGGAGCGGGAATACCAGCAGATGCAGCAGACGCTGCGCTCGGATTCGTTTGAAGGCCTGCTCGGCACGGGTCCGCGGATGCAGGTGGTGTTCGATTCGATCCGCAAGGTCGCGACGACCGACGCGCCGGTCCTCATTCTCGGGGAAAGCGGTACCGGCAAGGAGATGACCGCCCGCGCCATTCACCAGCGGAGCGAACGCAAGGACGGCCCGTTTGTCGCCATCAACTGCAGCGCGATCCCGGAATCCCTGATCGAGAGCGAACTCTTCGGGCACGAAAAAGGCGCCTTCACCGGCGCCCACGCGCAGCGCAAGGGCCGGATCGAGCATTCGAGCGGCGGCACCCTCTTCCTCGACGAAATCGGCGAGGTGCCGCTTCCGATCCAGGTGAAGCTGCTGCGCTTCCTCCAGGAACAGTACATCGAGCGGGTCGGCGGCCGGCAGGAAATCCCCGTGGATACGCGGGTCATCGCGGCGACCAACGCCGACCTGAAGAAGGGAATGGCCGCGGGCACTTTCCGGGAAGACCTGTTTTACCGCCTGGCCGTCGTGCAGATCCTGCTGCCGGCGCTGCGGGATCGCGACGACGACATCGTGGTGCTCGCGCAAGCCTTCCTGCAGCGGTTCGCGACGGAGAATGGGAAGACCGGGCTGACTTTTGCCCCCGACGCGCTGCGCGCGATCCGTCAACATCCCTGGCCCGGCAACGTGCGCGAACTGCAGAACCGGGTGAAGCGCGGCGTGATCATGAGCGAGGGCAAACGCCTGACCGCGGCCGACATGGAACTCGAGACGACGGGCGGTGCGCACGGCGCAACCACGCTCAAGGAGGCGCGCGAACGCCTCGAAAACGAGATGATCCGAAGCGTGCTCCGCAAGCATAACGGCCGGATCACTTCCGCGGCGCTGGAACTGGGCATCAGCCGTCCGACGCTTTACGAGCTGATGGACAAGCTCGGCATCGAAAAGCACGGCACGGACAAGGCGGAGTAACCGCCGTCCGGCCCCCGCGGGCGGGACCGCTTCCCGCTCCTTCGACCTCGCCACCACGAGGTTCCCGTACCTTCGAGTCAGAAGGAAACCCACGCGTCCACGCCCGCGGCGATTCACGGCGGGTTTTGCCTGTCCCAAGGGCGGCTCCTTCCAGGAATGGTAGCGCTCCGTTGCGGCCGGCCGCGCGGCGCAAGGGCAAGTGCGCGCAAAAAAAGGCGGGAGAGCGAAGCTCTCCCGCCGCAAGACTGGCCTGGTCGGTGATCAGGGAACCTCGTAAAGTTCCACGAGGCCCACGCCACTGGAGCCGTTGGCGCCGGTGACCACGACGGTATAGGCTCCGGGCTCGAGGACGGTGAAGAGCACCGCGTCGCGACTCTCGGGGTTGGCGAACCCGAAGGCACCGACCCGGGTGAAGATGGAATCGTACACCTCGCCGCCGCCCCAGTTGTCGTTCTGTTCCACCATCGTGGAGCCGCGGTAGACCTCGAGCTTCGGGTCTTCGATCGCATCAGTCACCCCGAACGCCGCGAGGGCGGGGCCCACCGCGCGAATCAGCACGCGCTTGGGCTGGGTGCCGGCGATGACGAAGCCGACATTCGGAGCCTCGGCGCCACCGACATGGGCTCGGACCGACAGGTTGACGAGACGCGTGGTGGCGTTCGCCGCCGTGTCGTAGACCTCCACGAGCGCGACGCCCGTCGTGGCGTCCTTGCTGGTGACCTGGGCCGTGTAGGCTCCGGACCGCAACGTGGCCATCAGCGCCGCATCCTGGCCGAGCTGGCGGAGCCCGAAGGCGCCCACGCCGGCGCTGACCCCCTCGATCATCAGGGCATTCTCGTTGGTGATCCAGTCGTCGTTGAACGCGGTGAGGCTGGCGCCGGAGTACAGCGAGAGGCTGGGATCTGCGAGCGCCTCGGTGACGCCGAAGTCACGCAAGGACGGACCGACGCCGCGGATGAGCACCTGCTTGTTCGACGCACCATCGACCACGAAGCCGACGATCAGACCTTCGCTGCCGCTACCGGCGTTCGCCCGGACGGACAGGTTGACCAACTGGGAGGCGCCGACGTCGGTGCCGGTTCCGGCGGTCTCGCCGCCGTCCGTACCCGACACGTCGTCGTCGCGCCGGCCGAACACGCTTTCGACCATGAGCGTGGCGGACGTGCTGACCACCCAGCCGATCGAGTTGGAGACGAGGACGGAGTATTTGGCGGCGTCCGAGCGGGAGACGCTCTTCAGCACGAGGGTCGAGCTGGTCGCACCGGAGATGTTCACTCCGTTGCGCCGCCACTGGTACTTGGGGGCCGGAGAGCCAACCGCCGACACCGAGAAGGTCACGTTCGAGCGGATGAACACCGCCCGGCTTTGCGGCTGGGACGTGATGACGGGCGGGCCGGCGATGACGAGATCGGCGGCAGTGCTGGTCACCGAGCCGGCGGAATTGGTCGCGACGACGGTGTAGCTGCCGACATTCGAACTGCTCACCGAGGAGAACGAGAGGGAGGGGGCCGTGGCGCCAGGGATGTTGTAACCGTTCTTGCGCCACTGCAGGCTGGCGGACCCTGACACTCCCACCGTGAATCGCGCCGCCGCACCGTCGGCAACCAACTGCGAAACAGGCTGCGTCGTGATGACCGGCTTGGACGTCGTGCTGGAGATCTCCACCGCAAGGATCGAGCCGCTGCTCACGACCGAGCCCGCGCTGTTGGAGACCATCACCGTGTACGTGCCGGCATCGGTGGAGCTTGCCGCGGGGATCGTAAAGTTTGCGCTCGTGGCACCGGAGATCGCGGCACCGTTCTTGCGCCATTGATACGAGGGCGCGGGCGAACCGGTCGCCGAGACCGCCATCGTGGCACCACTGCCGGCGACAACCGTCTGATTCGGGACGGGCTGCAGAAGGATCACGGGAGCGGAAGCCGTCACACCACCGCCGACAGCGCCGCCACCGCCGACGCTACCTCCGCCACCACCGGAACCGCCGGAACCGCCGGCCGCGGGTTCCGAAACGATGAGCGTCGAGGCGGCGCTCGTCACGGATCCGGCCGAGTTTGAAACCAGGACCGTATACGAGGCGGCGTCGCCGGACGAAACGGACGCGATCGTGAAGGAGGCGGACGTCGCGCCTGTGATCGCCACACCGCCCTTGCGCCACTGATAGGCAGGCGTGGGCGTGCCCGTCGCATCCACCGAGAAGGAGGCCGAGGCTCCGGCAACGATCGTCTGGCTGGCCACGGGCTGGACATTGATGACCGGAGCGGTACCCACGACGGGGGCCGCGGTGACGGTCAGGGTCGATACGGCGCTCGTGACCGAGCCCGCCACATTCGTTACCACCACCGTGTAGCTGCCTTCGTCCGCGCCGGAAATATTGGCGAGGTTCAAAGTCGCCGAGGTCGCACCGGAGATATTCGCGGCGTTCTTGCGCCACTGGAACGTGGGCGCCGGCGTGCCGGTTGCCGTCACCGACAGGGTGGCGGCGCTGCCCGCCGCCAGGGTCTGGCTCGCGACCGGCTGGACGGTGATGACCGGAGCGACGTTGACGACGACCGGCTCCTGCACCGTGAGGACCTCTTCGGGGCTGGTGGCGGAGCCCAGGAGGTTGGTCGCCACGACGGAGTAGTTGCCACTGTCACCCAAGGTAGCGGTGGCGATGACATAGGTCTGTCCGGTCGCACCGGCGATGGGCACGCCGTTCTTGCGCCACTGGAAGGTCGGCGCGGGCGAGCCGTCCGCAGTCGCATACAGCGTGACGCTGGTGCCGACCGTGACCGGATTAGCGCCGTGCGCCTCGGCTGCCAAAGCTCCCAATGCGGCGAGCGCGGCAATTTTCGCTACGATTCCGCGGCTCGCGAGATTCGCTGCCGCGCTTGAAACGTGAGTGAACAAATTCATTGCCCCTCACTTCGTGACACACCTTGAGCCCCAAAAATCAGGAGACTACGAACGGCCTGGTGGGTAAAGGCCGCAGAGTTGCAAGAGACTCCTTTCTAGCTATTTATGGGCGGAGATTTTTCACACGTTTTTGCGGCAGGGCCAATTTACGCGGCGTTCACCTCCGCTGCATGCAGGCTTGGCCGGTCCCGTTCTCACACCCGCGCCGTGGCGCGGTACGCGGACAAAAAAAGAGGCGCGCCGGCAATGGGCGCGCCCGAAAAAAACTGAGGTGAGTTCAACCTCAGAACCAGGAGATCTTTTCTGGTACGTGCACGGTGTCGTGTGCCTTGAGATAGAACGGTTCCTTGATCTGCCCCTTCAACAGCGCGTCGATGTCGAGCGGGTAGGTTTTGATCTGATCGTCTTCCTGCCGCAGCACCCGGGCTTTCCTGGCATTGGCGCGGGTGGGATCGAGGCCTCCCGCTTCCATGATGGCATCGTAAGCCGTCAACGCGCGCTCAGCCGTGATCTTCCCGGGCTTCATCACCGCTCCGCTGACATAGACGGCGAACGTCGATGAGATCACCGTGACCTTCACTTCCTTCGACGTGAGTTGCGACGAATAGGCCTCGCTCAGTTCCTTTTCCAACTGCGCCGGCGTCTTGTCGGCGACCTTGATTTCGCCGATGATGGTCAGATTCACTCGGCCATCGCGTCGGATCTGTTGCTGCTGATCGAGGTTTGGCGCGGCAGGAAACGCGATCTTGATCACATCGCCCGGATTCAACGTCTGTACATCGGGCAAGACCTTGGTCGGGGGACCCGCGTTGACCGGCTGGTTCGAGCACGCGGAAAGAAACGTCAGCGCGACGCCGAGCAGGCACGCGACCATCACGCGCGTCGCAAAGGCGCCGTGCGTCGCGGAAATCTGAGCACATGACCTAAACGGGGTCGTATCCATAGGTTACTGCCATATCGGCAATCCCCTGGAACCATCAAGCGGATTCCCGGGAGAGCCGGTGACGGAAAACTGGATACAGCGAGGCGCGGGGGCGGGCCAGAGCCCTCGAACCAGCCGCCGGCTCCAGCGTGAACTCCTTGGCCCGCGCCGACTTTGGGCGTTCAGCGGCGGGACCCGTTGTCGCCTTCCGGCGGAGATCCCTCCCGTTGCCCGCGAAAGATCGCGCTCCCCCCGCCGCGGGCGGGCCTTTGAAAACTCCTTTACTCGCTTCCCGTCGAGCGGGGCATCGCAGCGGCGCCGGGAACGCCCGTTTATTCAGCTCACCAGCCGGTGCCTACGATACTTCTACCATCGCCTTGATCACGCCCGCTTCCGGGCGCACCCAACCGGGGAACGCATCGATCATGGTGTCGAAGTGGGCGCGGTGCGAAATCCAAGGTTTGGTATCGATGCGGCCGGACTCGATGAGAGAGACGATGCGGCCGAAGTCCGCGGAACGCGCATTGCGAGACGCGAGGAGCGTCAATTCCCGTCGGTGCATGATTGGCGCGTGAGGAAAGCAGATTTCCTGCTGGGTGATGCCGACAAACACCAACCGACCCCCAAAGGCACAGTATCCCATCGCCTGGCTCATCGAGCGATTGCTGCCGGTCGCGTCCACGACGACGTCAGCCATCTGGCCGTCAGTGAGTTCGCTGAGCCGGGAAATCTCCGAACCGTCGCCGCGCGCCAAAATCGTCTCCGTTACCCCCATGCGAGTCCGGCAGAATTCAAGACGCGATTCCACAAGGTCGAGAGCGATGCAGCGCGCGCCTGCCAGGCGGACGAACTCCATGACAGAGAGACCGATCGGACCCGCGCCGATCACCAGGACATTTTCACCGGGCACGGCATTGCTTCGATCCACGGCGTGGCACCCGATCGCGAGCGTTTCGACCAGGGCGAGCTGCTCCCAGTCGAGACTGCGGGAAACATGTAGTTTCCGCGCCGGCAGGAGCACGCGTTCGCGCAGGCCGCCATCGCACATCACGCCCAGCGTCTGGTGTAGTTCGCAGCAGTTCGTGAGTCCACGCCGGCACGAATAGCAGCGCTGACAATTAATATACGGTTCGACGGCGCAGCGATCGCCCGGCCGAAGCTCGGATACCCCCGTGCCCACGGCGATGACCTCAACGCCGAGTTCATGGCCAGGTATGCGCGGATAAGAGAAGAACGGCATCTTTCCCGCGTACCCACTGTAGTCTGTCCCGCAAATGCCAACTCGATGCACCCGGACCAGAACTTCACCGCTGGATGGACTTGGCGGTTCGGGCATCTCTCTCCGGCTGAAATGGTGCGGCTTCTCCAGAACGATGGCCTTCATTCAGGTTAGGAACGGCTAGTTGTTCTCTGCGAGCCCCTCAACATGTCCGACGTTTCGTACCGGCGCGAATATCGTCAGGACGTCCGCGAGTAACTCTTGGTCGATCGGCTCCTCCGTCCATCGAGCCCACTGGCGAATATTCGCAGGGTTGGCGCTGCCAGCGACGGTGGTGGCAATCGCCGGATTCTGCAGAGAAAACTGAAGTGCCAGCTTGGCGATGTCGGTACCGCGGCTCGCACATAATTCCGCCGCGCGGCGGGCCGCCGCCTTTACCGGCTCAGGTTCCTTCAACCAGCCAGGCAGCGGCGCGTTCGACAGCAGGCGGGCACTGAAAGGCCCGGCGTTCATCGCGCCTATGCCGCGAGCAGTCAGCTCGGGCACAAGTTCCTCCGCAAAGCGTGTATTCTGCAACGTATTTTGGTTGTAGCTCAATACGCAGTCCACGTTCGTTCGGGCAAGGATCCAGCGGAAGACTTTCATGGGATAACCGCTGAACCCGATGTGTCGGACCTTCCCTGCGGCCTGCATCTGCCGGAGCGCCGGCAGGGTTTCCTGCACGATCTCGTCCAAAGGAACAAACTCGATGTCGTGACACAGCACGATGTCGAGGTGATCTGTGCCCAGCCGGTGCAGCGAAACGTCGACGCTTTCTGCGACGCGGCGGGCGGAAAAATCGAAATGCCGAAGATCGTAGCGCCCGAGCTTCGTGCAAAGAAGATACTGGTGTCGCGGCACGCCCTTCAGGGCGAGACCCAGCAACACTTCGCTCATCCCTCGCCCGTAAAACGGCGATGTATCGATGAGGTTAAATCCGCAGTCGAGAGCAGTTCGAACGCTGGCGAGGGCCTCCTGAAGTGTCACCTGCCGGAATTCGGCGCCAAGTGAACTTGCGCCGAAACTCAGGATGGGTACCTGCAGTCCGGTTTGGCCGAGAGGGCGGGTTTTCATCGCGCGATTCTAGGCTACGCGACACCCGACCGTCAGGAGAACATTGGCCCACAGCGACTGATCTCCGGTTTGGATAGTGAGAACGTGGTCCGGGCTCTCAACCTGATTATAAAAGTCCCACTTTAGAATCGGCGCGAGTGGCACTGACACCCCGCCCTCACGGAGTATTCCCCGAAACTCAGTCCAGACCATCGGCTCTCCGGACTGCGCATATGGATCGTCTGGCGGAATCCCCATCGTATTTACCTGCTCAATCGGAAGCGCACTAACGAGAGCACGAAGTACCTGAGCGACTGTGACCAGTCCCGGTGAAAGATTGAGGCTGACTAGCTCGGCACGGGGCCCGCGCTTCGAGCAAGCAGGATAATTTCCGTCGGCAATGAGGATTCTAGCGTGATGCCCCGATCGGGCGGCCACGCGTAGGATATCCGGATGAAGCAGTGTCGTCTTAAGCATCGAAAAAGAGGGAGGTCACCTTCCCCCGACAAATCTGCCGAAGGCGGCCATAGTCTGCCGCGCGGCTGTAAGCGTGTCAGGTATCGGAAAAATCTCTGCCGAAAGATAGCCTGAGTACCCGATCTGACGCAGCGCTGCGACAATGGGCGCTACGTCGGTGTCTCCGTATCCCACGGCCCGGCGATTCGAATCGGCGAAATGCACGTGCCCTATCAGCGATCCCGCCTCACGCACGGCGTGGGCGAGATCCTGCTCCTCTATTCCCATGTGGAACAAATCTGCCACGAGCCGCAAATTTCTCGCGCTCAAAGATCTCAGCCACGTAAAAGCATCTCCCAGCCGGTTGAAAAGGTTGGTCTCGTAGCGATTCAACGGCTCGTACAACAGCTTTACTCCGGATGAAGCTGCATAAGATCCAAGCTCCTCCAATGCTTCCGTCAGCCAGTGAATCGCTTGTTCGCGTGGAATCCCATCCTGAATGCGTCCCTGCATTGAACCGATGATGACCGGTGCGCCCAATTCACCGGCGCGATGGATCATGGAGGACGCAAAGCGGCGCGCGGACAACCGGATCGCCGCATCGGGGTCGGTAAAACTAAGCCTATGCAGGACCCAACCTGCCCCCGTCCCAACCGCCGCGAGATCAAGGGCGTACCTCTGCTGCAGCATACGGATTTCTACTGCATCAATCTGGTCGGGAGATTCAGGAAAGATTTCGACGCCATGAAATCCAAGGTCGGAGCATGCTTCAAATGCATTCTCCACTCCATCCCAAAACAAGAACGGGGCGTTTCGCTCTGGCTTCCGCAACAGGGAAACAGTCGCTGACAGTTTAATTTGAGGACCTTCGATCACCTAAGACAGTAAGCGAATTTTTGAGAACCTGCGTCAAGTCAGGCGCGAGTCACAGGGATGCGCGGCCGCGGGCACAGTCTTTCACCACCTCAGAGTGGATGCCAGATTGCGAGAACTAAGGGCAGACCCGGGCCCATCTCCGTACCCGCCCGTATTTTCACAACCGCGAATATCGTGCACACTCGGGACATGAACGGACTACTCTTCCTGTGCGCGACTTTCCTCGGAATTGTTTCGCTTGGCGGATTGATCGTACTCCTGGTGGCAAGTCGCACTGCGCCGGAAGGTTTTGAAAGCGAGGCAGACGGCTTCGTAGGACTCACCAAAGGTGACGAGATGCTTCTGAACGAGTTCGCGTCCCAACGGGCGGCACTCTTGAACGCCGGAATCCAAGCGAGCGTTTAGTCAAGGGTCTCGAATTAAGGCCGTAAGCCTCAATCCCGATCACGCCAAGCCGAGACTCGAGGACAACTGTCAAGGGAATGGCGAAGGGTTCTTCGTGCCGATTGAAGCACGGCATGAAGGGGGATTGGATGGTTTGAGCGGGGGATGGGATCATTGCGGGCGTCGTCGTAAGGCACACGGTTGGTCCTTCTGCGCCAAAGGATGCGGATCCATTTCACCGCCGACGAGCGCCTCGTGCTTTGCTAGGTTGGCAACGCTTCCTGCAATGCTCGCACGCGTTCACCGTCTGCCAGCACACCGCTCGCCTCGACGCTTTTCGCGCCGCTGCCCGATCCGGGGCTGCACCACGAAGCCTCACCAGCCGGAAGCGGCTGCTCGTAGCGAGATGTGCGCCAGAGCGCATGGACGAGCGCCGCCACGCGGCCCGGCTCCTGCATGCCGGAGGCGGCGAGTTGCAGCAATCCAATCGCCGGACGTCCTCGGACTCGCGATAGCGGCGTCGACAAACGCGGCGAGGTGGTACTTCTCAAAGCGGGTCGCCCAGCGCAGCGGCGAGAGGAGCTAATGCAGGGTCAAATGTAATTCGCCTAACGCAGGCGGCGTACGTGCGGCAAGCGAACATCAACTCCTAGACCTTGGTTGCATGGCTCGGACTCCGGCGGACAATCACTGTCGGCAATGCGATTTTACGACGTCAACGTGGTTGCACGGTCGGCCGCGAGTACGTTTCCGCTCGAAGTAACGCATCCCCGGGGCTTGATCGCGCGCGGTGGTGACGCACGGACGATGGCGGAGTTAACACGAGCACCCCGGTCCTAAACACGATGCTGACATTTCCCGCGGGCCTGGGATCTACCTGACGGCGAAGCCAGTGGATTAAGGAAAGCGATTAGCGGGCTGTGTAGAGCGATGGAGTAGACCTTCGTCCACGTGCTGGCTATAGTGCAGTTCCTCGAGGCGAAATTGGCGGCGAGAAAGGCGCCGCTGACGTGGCCGAAGGATAAGGTGTTTGGACCGGATCACGACGCGCGCGCTGTGACCGCACCCAATTACTGTTCCAGATTAAGGTGGCGGAGAGCTGGTTCCCGCCTCCCGCACTTAAGCCTGCTGTCCCGGCCCACGGCGCGCACCGCGAAGCCGCGCACGGCGTCCACCGAGTTGCCCCTGGCGGAAACTTTCAAGATCGCGCCGGAGCATGTGAAGGCTAAGCCGCAACTGTGCGGACGGATCGCTGAAGGCAGATCCTCGAAATGGACATCTCGTCCCACCGCATTTGGTGAAGGTTCGGATGCGCCTGAGGCATCCACGCGGACCGCGATTGCGAACGGCCGCCCTCCGATCGTTCCGGCGCTATTGCGGCCAGCACCGGGCGCATATGCGCCGACGGGCGTACTCGTCTAGATCACGATCTCTAAGTAATCTAGTGCTAATCGCCTTACCGGCAAGGGAACTGACCACTCAAAACGTTCATAGCTTGGTGGCCACCATCCT
>ERZ761602.2037-NODE-2037-length-33675-cov-10.910024_pt1 | contig 33675 bp, 28 predicted proteins | sample MGYA00512165_ERZ761602 | MGnify/ENA primary metagenome ERZ761602 (study PRJEB28899, sample SAMN02445085) | bioreactor sludge metagenome | biome: EBPR sludge; isolation source: Thorneside wastewater treatment plant | place: Australia: Brisbane, Thorneside...
GCCACGCTGTGGGGCCCGCTGATCGCGGCGATCGTCTTCAGCCTGCTGGCCGAATCGCTGCGTCTGCAGGCGCCGCAGCTGTACCTGATGACACTGGGCCTGCTGCTGATCCTCTCGGTGCTCTACCTGCCGGGCGGCCTGGCCTCGCTGCGCTGGAGTACCTTGCGCCAATGGCGCGACGACATGCAGGCCTGGTGGAAGGAGCTTCGCGAGCCGAAGTCGCGCAAGGCGACGAACACCGTGCAGGGGACGCGAGCATGAATGGCCATCCGCAGCTCGAGGCTCGCGGCGTGACCGTGCGCTTCGGCGGCCTGACCGCGGTGGACGACGTCAGCGCGGCCTTCGCCGCCGGCGAGCTGGTGGGCATCATCGGCCCGAACGGTGCCGGCAAGACGACCTTCTTCAACGCGCTGTCCGGCGTGCAGCAGCCCACCAGCGGCGAGCTGTTCGCGCACGGGCAGCGGCTGACGGGCGCCAAGCCGCACCAATACGCCGCGCACGGCATCGCGCGTACCTTCCAGACGCCTCGCGTGTTCGGGCAGCTCAGCGTGGCGGCCAACATCGACTTCGGGCTGCAGTTCGCCGGGCTGCACCGCAAGAGCTCGTGGCTGCTGAAGGACGAGGACAGCATCCTGCACCTGATCGGCCTGTCCGACCAGGCGGGCCTGCCGGCCGCGGCGATCACGCCGAGCCAGCAGCGGCTGCTCGAGATCGGCATGGCGCTGGCGACGCGGCCGAAGCTGCTGCTGCTCGACGAGGTGGCCGCCGGTCTCACCGAGGCCGAGGTCGATTCGATGGCCCAGCTGATCCGCCGCCTGCGCGACGAGCTGGACCTGACGGTGATCTGGATCGAGCACGCGGTGACGACGCTGCTGCGCTACGTCGAGCGGGTGATCGTGCTGCACCAGGGCCGCAAGATCGCCGACGGCACACCAGCCGAGGTCGTGCGCAACGCCGAGGTGATCGAGGCCTACCTGGGCGACGAGATCGAGGCCGTGCCCGAGCCCGTCCCTGCGGTCGGACTTGCGCCCGGAGACCGGCCGCTGGCGGCAGGCCGCGGCCAGACGAGCGCCTGAGGCCATGCGAAACGACATCGAAACACTGCTCGACCGCAAGCTCGCGCACCTGAAGATCGAGGGCCTGAGCGCGGGCTACGGACCGTTCCTCGTGCTGCGCGACCTGACGTTCGAGGCCCGACCGGGCCTGACCGTGATCCTCGGCCCCAACGGCGCAGGCAAGACGACGCTGCTGAAGGCGATCTCGGGTCTGATCCCGCGCCGCGGCAAGCTGGTGCTCGACGGTCAGGAGATCGACGACCAGGCCAAGGCGAGCGAGATCGTCGGACGCGGCCTCGTGCTGGTGCCCGAGGGCCGCCAGCTCTTCCCGCAGATGACGGTGCGCGAGAACCTCGAGCTCGGCGGCTGGCTGGTGAGCAAGGCCGAGCGCGCCAGGCGGCTCCAACAGGCCTTCCAGGACTTCCCGAAGCTGGCCGAGCGCGCCGAGCAGGACGCCGGCACGATGAGCGGCGGCGAGCAGCAGATGGTGGCGGTGGCGCGCGCGATGATGAGCGCGCCGCGCCTGCTGATGCTCGACGAGCCATCGCTCGGCCTGGCGCCGAAGATGGTCGACGAGTTGCTGGCGATCGCGCGGCGCATCGCCGACCAGGGCGTCACCGTCCTGATGGTCGAGCAGAACGTGCGCAAGGCCCTCGCCGTGGCCGACCGCGGCTACGTGCTCGAACGCGGGCGCCTCGTGGCCAGCGGCCCCGCCTCTCTGCTCGCGCGCAGCACCATCGTGCGCGAGGCCTACCTCGGCAAGCAGACCCACAAGACCGCCACGTCCCCGAAGGAGCCCACCGTGTCCGACCTCTCCATGCTCATCAACGGTCTGGCCGTCAGCGCCGAGAACGGCGCCACGTTCGAGCGCCGCAACCCGCTGGACGGCAGCGTGGCCACGCGCGCGCCCGCCGCCAGCACCGCCGATGCGGCGGCCGCCTGCGACGCCGCAGCCGAGGCCTTCAAGACCTGGAGCCAGACCGGCCCCAACGAGCGCCGGATGCTGCTGCTGAAGGCCGCCGACGCGCTGGAGGCCAAGACGCCGAAGTTCGTCGCCGCGGTGCCCGCCGAGACCGGTGCGACCGGCATGTGGGCCGGCTTCAACGTGATGCTCGCCGCCGGGATGATCCGCGAGGCCGCGGCGCTGACCACGCAGATCGGCGGCGAGGTCATTCCCTCCGACGTCCCGGGCTCGCTCGCGATGGGCCTGCGCCAACCGGCGGGCGTGGTGCTTGGCATCGCGCCGTGGAATGCGCCGGTCATCCTCGGCGTGCGGGCGATCGCCACGCCCCTGGCCTGCGGCAACACCGTGATCCTCAAGGGCAGCGAGAACTGCCCGCACACGCACCAGCTGATCGTCGAGGCCTTCCAGGACGCCGGCTTCCCGGCCGGCGTCGTCAACTACATCACCAACGCGCCGGCAGACGCGGGCGCCGTCGTCGAGGCCATGGTCGCCCACCCGGCCGTGCGCCGCGTCAACTTCACCGGCAGCACGCGCGTGGGCAAGCTGATCGCGATGACCTGCGCGAAGCACCTGAAGCCGGTCGTGCTCGAGCTCGGCGGCAAGGCGCCGCTGGTGGTGCTCGACGACGCCGACCTCGACGCCGCGGTCAACGGCGCGGCCTTCGGTGCCTTCGCCAACAGCGGCCAGATCTGCATGAGCACCGAGCGCATCATCGTCGACCGCAAGGTCGCCGACGACTTCGTGGCGAAGTTCGTGAAGAAGGCGAAGTCGCTGCCGCTGGGCGATCCGCGCAGGCCCGAACCCTGCGTCCTCGGCTCGGTGATCGGCATGGGCACGGTCGAGCACTGCAACGCGCTGATCGACGACGCACTCGCCAAGGGCGCGAAGCTGGTCTGCGGCGGCAAGGCCGACAGCACGCTGATGCCGGCCACCATCCTCGACCACGTGACGCCGAAGATGCGCATCTACCACGAAGAGACCTTCGGGCCGGTCAAGTGCATCGTCCGCGTCGACGGGGTCGACGCGGCTGTGGATTGCGCGAACGACAACGAATACGGACTGTCGGCGGCGGTCTTCGGACGCGACACGGCGCGCGCGATCCAGGTCGCCCGGCGCATCGACAGCGGCATCTGCCACGTCAACGGTCCGACCGTCCACGACGAGGCGCAGATGCCCTTCGGCGGTGTCAAGGGCAGCGGCATGGGCCGCTTTGGCGGCAAGGCCGGCATCCACGAGTTCACCGAGCTGCGCTGGATCACCGTGCAGACCGGCGAGCGGCACTACCCGTTCTGAAGGCGTTCCGCGGCGCGCCCGCGACGGCGGGCGCGGTCTCGAGGTGCCGCGGCGGCTGTCGAGGTAGCAGCCGCTACCGCGGCGGCGGCAACACCTGGGGATCGAAACACAGCACGCCGTCGTCGATCGTGCCGAAGCGCAGCCGCCAGGCGTCGCTGAGGTACCCCGGACTGAGCTTCCACGGCCAGCGGCTGCCCTGGCGCGGCAGCAGGTGCTGCGCGCGCTGGAAGTAGCCGGACGAAAAGTCGACCAGTGGCCGCAACGGCTCGTCCGCCGGTGGCGGACGCGGCACACAGACGCGGGCGCCGCTCGCACGCATGCGCTCGAGCACGCGGCAGACGAAGGCGCTGGTCAGGTCGGCCTTCAGGGTCCACGACGCGTGCGTGTAGCCGAAGGTCGCCGCGAAATTCGGCACGCCGCAGTACATGACACCCTTGTAGTTGACGAGCTCGCCGGTGGCCACCGGCCTGCCGTCCAGGCTCATCCGGGCACCACCGAGGGTCTGCAGCTGCAGCCCGGTGGCCGAGACCACGATGTCGGCCTGGAGTTCGCGACCGCTCGCCAGCCGGATCCCGCCCGCGGTGAAACGCTCGATCGCGTCGGTCACCACCTCGGCGCGACCGGAACGGATCGCGCGGAAGAAGTCGCCGTCGGGCACCAGGCACAGCCGCTGCCGCCACGGGCCGTAGGGCGGCGAGAAGTGCGTTTCGACGTCGTAACCCGGCGGCAGCGCACGCCGAACGCCGTCGATCAGGTATCGGCGCATGGCGGCCGGCCGTCGCCGGCTCAGGCCGAACAGCAAGGCGCCGAGCAGCACGCTCGCGGCCCGCGTCAGGGCCCAGGCCCCGCGCGGCGGCAGCATGCGCCGCAGCGCCAGCGCGAGCGCATCACGCGCCGGACGCGCGAGCAGGTAGCTCGGGGTACGCTGCAGCTGCACCACCTGCGCGCCGGCCTCGGCGAGCGCCGGCACCAGCGTCACCGCCGTCGCGCCGCTGCCGATCACGACGACGCGCCGGCCGCGCAGGTCGAGGCCCTCGGGCCAGTGCTGCGCGTGCACGTGCACGCCGCGGTAATCGGCCAGGCCGGGCCAGTCCGGCTGGTGACCCGCGCCGTATCGGTAGTAGCCGCTGCAGGCGAAGACGAAGCGGCAGCTGAACTCGACCGTCGAGTCCGGCGTCGCATCTGGCGTCGCATCCGGCATCGAGCCGTCGCCGGCCCGCCCGTGGCCGCCCGCGTGCGGCGGGTGGTCCGCGCTGCCCGCCCGCACGGCCTGCACCCGCCAGCGGCCTTCGCCGCTGTCCCAGTCGAGGCGGCACACCCGCAGGCCGAAGCGGATCAGCGACGTCAGGCCATGCTCGTCGGCGGTCTGCTGCAGGTAGGCCCGGATCTCGCCACCCGCGGCGATGGCCCGTTCGCCGCGCCAGGGCTCGAAGCGGAAGCCCAGCGTGTACATGTCGGAGTCCGAGCGCACGCCGGGATAGCGGAACAGGTCCCAGGTGCCGCCGATCGCCTCGCGCGCCTCGACGATGCCGATCGACAACCCGGGGCAGGAGGTCCTCAGGTGCCAGGCGGCGCTCAGCCCGGAGATGCCGGCACCGACGATCAGCACGTCGAGGTCGTGGGCGGGGTGCGGCATCGTTCGGCCTTCGCGGAGGTGGCCTGCCGCACGCTCGCGACAGCCCGACGCCTGCATTGTGTCCCCGGCCGCCGGGCCCCGCGATTGCCCCAGCATCTGCCGCGCAGGGCGTCCCCTACACTGTCGTGGTGATGTGCCTCGGCCCCTCTGTCGCGGCATCCCCGGGTATTCCCGCGGCGGCAACCGCCCGCGAGGCCCGTTCCCTCTCCATCCGACACGTCCCCTCAGGAGGCCCTTCGATGAAAGCTCTCTCCCTCGCTGCCACCGCCATGGGCGTCGCGCTGCTGATGGCCGGCGCCGCGAACGCGCAGACCGTCTTCACCGCGTCGAGCTGGGTGCCGCCGTCGCACACGCTGAGCACCTCGCAGAAGGACTGGTGCGACCTGCTCGAGAAGGAGAGCGCGGGCCGCATGAAGTGCAACATCCTGCCGAAGGCGCCGACGGCCGCCCCCGGCACCTTCGATGCCGTGCGCGACGGCCTCGTCGACATCTCGTTCACGGTCGACGGCTACACGCCGGGCCGCTTCATCAACACGCAGGTCGCCGAGTTCCCGTTCCTCGGCAACAGCGCCGTCGCCACCTCGGTGGCCTACCAGCGCATCTACAGCAAGCACTTCGCGCCGCTGGGCGAGCACCGCGGCGTCAAGGTGCTGGGCGTGTTCACGCACGGCCCGGGCATCATCTTCAGCCGCACCAAGCCGGTGACCAGCGCGGCCGACGCCGCATCGATGAAGTTCCGCATCGGCGGCGGCAACATCAACGAGCTGTCCAAGGCGATGGGCTGGAACACGACGCTGAAGCCCGCCCCCGAGGCCTTCGAGCTGCTGTCCACCGGCGTGATGGACGGCACCTTCTTCCCGGACGAGTCGGTCGCCGCGTTCAAGCTGAGCATGATCCGGCACGCGACCACCTTCCCCGGCGGCCTGTACAACACGAGCTTCGTCTTCATGATGAACCCGGCCAAGTACAACGCGCTGTCGGCGCAGGACAAGGCGGTCATCGACAAGCTCTCCGGCGAGCGTGTCGCGCGCCTGTACGGCGAGGGCTGGGATCGCGTCGACGCGGCCTCGCGCGAGGGCGCCCAGAAGGCGCAGGGCGTGCAGCGCATCCAGGCCGACAAGGCCTTCGTCAAGGCCGTTGCCGACAAGCAGGACTATCTCGAGACGCGCTGGGCCGCGCAGGCGCAGGTCAAGGGCCTGCAGAACCCGAAGGCCGTGCTCGCCGAGTTCCGCGCCGAGATCGCGAAGGTGAAGTGAGCTCCTGCTCATGCTCGCCCGGATCGAGAGGCTGCTGAACCTGAGCACCGGCGCGGTGGCCGCGGCCGCGCTGTTCGCGATCATGTGGCTGACGTTGTTCGACGTCGGCGGCCGCAAGTTCCTGAACAACTCGATCACCGGCGCGCTGGAGCTCACCGAGATCCTGATGGTGGTGGTGATCTTCGGCGCCCTGCCGCTGGTGTCGTGGCGCGGCGAGCACGTCGTCTTCGATTCGCTCGACAGGCTCATCCCGCCGGGGCTGCAGCGGCTGCAGGCCCGGCTGGTGCACCTGGTGTGCACCGGCGTCTTCGGGCTCTTCGCCTGGCTGCTCACCGAGCGCGCCGGGCGGTTCGCCGAATACGGGGAGACCACCGTGCAGTTGCGGCTGCCGATGGCACCGGTGGCGTGGGTGATGGCGGCCCTGCTGCTGCTGACGGCACTCCTCCACCTGGTGTACGTGTTCCGGCCGCCGCTGCCGGCCGGCCACGAGGCCGCCCCGCCCGCGGAGGCAAGCCGCCCGTGATCGAGGCCGCGCTCGGGTTCCTCGGCGTCTTCGTGCTCGCGTTCCTGCGCGTGCCGCTGGCCCTGGCCATGGCCATCGCGGGCATCGTCGGCCTGGGGCTGATGCGCGGCTGGACACCGGTTTTCGCCGGGACCAGCCAGACCCTCTTCGAGACCGGGTTCCAGTACCTGCTGTCGGTGATCCCGCTGTTCGTGCTGATGGGCAACCTGGTCGCGCGCGCCGGGATGGCGCGCGAGCTGTTCGCCGCCGCGAACGCCTTCGTCGGCCACCGGCGTGGCGGCCTGGCGATGGCCAGCATCATCGCCTCGGGCGGCTTCGGCTCGATCTGCGGCTCGTCGATCGCGACGGCGGCGACGATGACGCGGGTGGCCTACCCCGAGATGAAGCGCCACGGCTACAAGGACACGCTGGCCACCGGGGCGATCGCCTCGGGCGGCACGCTGGGCATCCTGATCCCGCCCTCGACGGTGATGGTCATCTACGGGATCATCACCGAGACCGACATCGGCAAGCTGTTCGTCGCCGGGATCCTGCCGGGGATCGTCGCCATCACCTGCCTGTGCCTGGCCGTGGTCTTCGTGACCTGGCGAGACCCCGCCGCCGGCCCGCCCGCCGAGCGCCTCGACTGGCGCGCGCGGCTGCGCGCGGTGCGCGGCATCTGGGGCGTCGCGGTGCTGTTCGCGCTGGTCATCGGCGGCATCTACGGCGGGGTGTTCACCGCCACCGAGGGCGCCGGCGTAGGGGCCGCGGGAGCCTTCCTCTTTGCGCTGGCGCGCGGCACGCTGACCGTCAAGGTGCTCTTCGAGGTGCTGGTGGAGAGCGCTCGCACGACGGCGATGCTGTTCGCGATCCTCATCGGCGCGATGATCTTCACCAACTTCATCAACTTCACGACCATGCCCGGCGACCTGCGCGACTGGATCACGCAGATGAGCCCCTCGCCGATCGTCGTCGTGCTGCTGATGATGGGCATCTACCTGGTCCTCGGCATGGTGATGGAGGAACTGGCGATCGTGCTGCTGACCATTCCCGTGTTCTTCCCGGTGATCGTCGGCCTGGGCTACGACCCGGTCTGGTTCGGCATCCTGATCGTCACCGTCGTGGAGATCGGCATGATCTCGCCGCCGGTCGGCCTGAACCTCTTCGTCGTCAATGCGCTGCTGCCGCGGGTCGGCCTGAACACGATCTATCGCGGCGTCACGCCGTTCGTTCTGGCCGACGTCGTGCGCCTGGGCATCCTGATCGCCTTCCCGGCCATCGCGCTGTGGCTGCCGGGCCTGATGGGCCGCTAGCCGGCAGCGGCGCGTCCGGCGCAGGCCTGGCGGCGTTTCACGCCGGAGGGCGGCACTTCGTCGCCTGGCGCTGGCCCTGGCAGTCGGGGCCGTCACAATGCGTGCCGATGGCCTCGACCACCGCCCCCGTCCACCGCCATCCCCCGATGCGCTGGCAGGCGCGCAGCTTCTGGCGCGGCATGGCCTTCATGGTCGTGCTGTGCAGCGGCATCACGCTGCTGCTCGTGGTGCTCGACGGTGGCCCGTGGTGGGCCAAGGCGCTGTACTCGTTCTGCATCGGCTACGGCTGCTGGGCCTGCACGGACGGCCTGCGGCTGCTGACCGAGTGGCTGCTCGACCGCGCCCGCGAGCGCCGCGGCGAGAGCCCCGGCCGACCCGGCGGCACGCTGAACTGGACCCGCTTCGCGCCGCTGCTGGTGATCGGCATGGCCGGCGGCGCCGTCCTGGGCATCGAGGTCGCGGACGCCATCAGCGGCTTCCGGTCGCCGAGCCTGTTCGACCTCGGGTCGCCCGCCACGCGCGTGACGCTGGCGGTCACCGTGCTCGCGACGGCGCTGGCCTGGGTGCGATCGGCCGGCGCCGAGCGCCTGGCCGCCGAGCGCGCACGCACGGAGCAGCTCCAGCGACAGGCCGCCCAGACGCAGCTGATGCTGCTGCAGTCGCAGCTCGAGCCGCACATGCTGTTCAACACGCTGGCCAACCTGCGCGTGCTGATCGGCGTCGACCCCGCGCGGGCGCAGGCCATGCTGGACCGCCTGATCGCCTTCCTGCGCGCCACGCTGGCCGCCAGCCGAGCGCCGCAGCACCCCTTGTCGGCCGAGTTCGAGCGCATCGCCGACTACCTCGCGCTGATGGCGGTGCGCATGGGGCCGCGGCTGCAAATGCGGCTCGAGCTGCCCGTCGAGCTCGCCGAAGTGCCGGTGCCGACGCTGCTGCTGCAGCCGCTGGTCGAGAACGGCATCCGCCACGGGCTGGAGCCGAAGCTTGGCGGCGGGATGCTGGAGATCGGCGCCCGGCGCGACGGCGAGCAGCTCGTGCTGACCGTGCGCGACACCGGCGTGGGGCTTCCGGCGGCCCGCGCCGCGGCGGGCAGCGGCGGTTCGCGCTTCGGCCTGGAGCAGGTGCGCGAGCGCCTGGCCACGCTGCACGGCTCGGCGGCCTCGCTGTCGCTGGACGGGGCAGCCGACGGGCGGGGCGGCACGCTCGCCACGGTCCGGCTGCCGCTCGGGGGCGTTCCGGCAGGAGCATCGCGATGACCACGGCACGGGCCTTGATGGCCGAGGACGAGCCGTTGCTGGCCCTGGGGCTGCAGGCCGACCTGGCGACACTGTGGCCGGCGCTGGAGATCGTGGCGCAGGTCGGCGACGGCCAGAGCGCCGTCGAGCGCGCGCTCGCGCTGCGCCCCGACGTGTGTTTCCTGGACATCCGCATGCCCGGGACCAGCGGCCTGGAGGCGGCCCAGGCCCTCGCCGAGGACTGGCCCGCCGGCACGCCCTTCCCGCTGATCGTCTTCGTGACCGCCTACGACCAGTACGCGCTGCAGGCCTTCGAGGCCCAGGCCGTCGACTACCTCGTCAAGCCGGTGGACCGCGGCCGGCTCGAAGCCTGCGTGCAGCGGCTGCAGGCGCGGCTCGCCGCGGGCCTGCCGGCCGGCGATGCCTTGCAGCGATCGGTGCAGCAGCTGCGCGGCCTCCTCGGCATGGCCTTGCCGGCACCGGTCGCGCCACGTCTGGAGGTCATCCAGGCGCAGGTCGGTGCCACCGTGCACCTGGTGCCGGTGGACGAGGTGCTGTACTTCGAAGCCGCCGACAAGTACGTGCGCGTGGTCACGGTCGACCGGGAGCACCTGATCCGGCTGCCGCTGAAGGACCTGTTGCCGCAGCTGGACCCGCAGCGCTTCTGGCAGGTGCACCGCGGCACCGTCGTGCAGGCACGCTGCATCGCGACCGCGCGGCGCGACGAATCCGGCAAGGTCTTCCTGAGCCTTCGCGGGCGCCCGGAGACCCTGAGCGCGAGCCGCCTGTACGCGCACCTCTTCAAGGGCATGTGAGATGCCGCGACGAGGGCCGCGCGCCGCCCGGACCGGCGAGATTCGAGCAGCGGTGCTGGAGACCATCCGCTCCATCGCGCCGGAGATCGACCCGCAGCGCCTGGCCGGCCACCTGCCGCTGCGCGAGGTCGTCGACCTCGACTCGCTGGACTGGATGAACCTCGTCGCGGCCGTGCAGGCGCGCTTCGGCATCGAGCTCACGCTGGCCGACCCTGCGCACCTTGCCACGCTCGACGGGCTGGTCGAGCACCTGGCAGGGCAGCTGAACCCGAGGCGGCATCCCACGGCCACCACCACCGCCAGGCCCGACCCGGCGGCGCTGCCGCATGCGCATTGGGCCATCGACGGCCGCGGCGTCACCCTCAGGCCGATCTGCCGGGACGATGTCGAGCTCGAGGCCGCCTTCGTGCGCGGCCTGTCCGCCGAGAGCCGCTACAAGCGTTTCATGTCGACGATCGGCGAGCTCTCGCCGCGCAAGCTCGCCGAGCTGACCGACGTGGATCAGCAGCGCCATGTCGCGCTGGCCGCCGTCGTCGACGACGGCATCCGCGTGGCTTTCGTCGGCGTCGCGCGCTACATCGTCGACGGAACCGGCCGCAGCTGCGAATTCGCGATCGCCGTCGCCGATGCCTGGCAGGGCAGCGGCCTGGCCGGCCGGCTGATGCAGGCGCTGATCGACCTGGCGCGCTCGCGCGGACTGTCGGCGATGGAGGGCGACGTCCTGCGCAGCAACCAGCGCATGCGCCGCTTCGCGCGGCAACTGGGTTTCGTCACGCAGCGCGGGGCTGGCGACCGGGACTCGGTGCGCGTCGCACTCAGGCTCTGAGCGGCGGCATCAGCGGCCCGTGGCGCCGTCGCCACCGAGCAGGGCGCGCAAGCGCCGCGCCGACTCCACGACGTGACCGACGCACCACAACGCGACGAATCGCTGCAGCTCGACCGGGTCGAAGTGGCCGGTCGTGATGATCTCGTCGGCGAGGTAGCTGAACTCCTCGGCGTCCAGCCGCGGATCCTCGGCCCGCGGGTCACCGAGTTCGGCCAGCACCATCGCTTCGGCCTCCAGGTGCGCGAGCACCCGCGCCTTGACGCGCGCGAAGGCCTGTTCGAAGCCCGCGTCGGCGCCGCCGCCGTCGGGGCAGTCGTCGGCCAGCCGGTTGCACGCGGCGATCAGCTCCCGGTGCTGCGCATCGAGCTGGGCGTGGCCGACGGCGTGGGCCGGGTCCCACTCGACGCGACTGGGCGTCATGGCCACCTCAGAAGCCCAGCGACTCGACGAGCGCGACAAGGTCGGCGAAGCTGGCCGCCTCGAGCTTGCGCGCGAGTGCCGGCTTGTCCAGGCCCTCGCACTCGAAGGCCGTGAACCCGACCTCCATCGGCAGCTCGCGGATCTCCTGGGGCGACATGAAGCCGATGCCGCAGATCGACGTGATGCACCGGCGCTCGGGCTCGCTGAGCTCGAGCCCGTGGCAGCGCAGCAGCTCGAGGTAGCGCTCGGCGGTGCGGTTGATGCGGCCGCTGATCTCCATCGTGTTGCGCTGGCCCTCGGTGAGGATGGCCAGCGGCGGCCCGAAGAAGACCGGCGTCTTGCCGACGCGTCGCGTCTGCTCCTCGCGCGTCAGCGCCGGGGGAACCCACGTGGGGTCGCCCCGCGCCGGCGCCTCGGGTTCGGTGGAATCGGCCATCAGTGCGGGATCGGATGCACCTTCTCGTGCGCAGCGTCCCGGAAGCCCCGGGGCAGCTGCGGCGGCGGCTCGGGCTTCAGCGCGACGAAGCCGCGGTCGCGCGTGCCGTCCTGCACGTCGTGCGGGTTGTGGCACTCGGTGCAGGTGAACCAGCGCTTCTTGCCCTCGCTGGTGAAGTCGCCGATGCGCTTGCCGTGGATGCCGTCTCGCCAGTCGCGCAGCTTGTCGCCATGGCACTTGCCGCACAGCAGCTGGGGTTGCTCGATGCCGATGGGCTCGCCGAAATGGTTGACCAGCATGTTGCGCTGGGTCTTGTGGTGGCAATCCAGGCACCAGATCGCGCCGCGACCGTGCCGGAACTCCTTCAGCTCGGGCATCATGGCTTCCATCGTGGGCATCGGCACGGGCCGGTTGTCCTTCGGGAAGCCCTTCGGGTAGGTGCCGTTGTGGCACGCGGTGCCGCACTGCGCGATGAACTTCATCTGCGGCGTGCGCGGCACCACCACCGCCTGGTCCGGCGGCAGCTCCTCCATCAGCGGCATCTTGCCCATCGGCACGGCGCGGTCGTAGGGGTCTCCGTACCACAGCGCCGCACCCGTCGAGGGCGAGCACTTCACGTTGGGCCACCCGGGCTGCAGCTCGCGCTGCGTGACCTGGGTCGCGCCGTCGCGGCTCTCGAAGCAGACCACCTCCTTGGGCTCGGCGGCGGCTTCGGCCGGGGCAGACGCCGCCTGCGCCGGCGCGGCGGCGGCATCGGACGCGGCGGATGCCGAGGACTCGACGGCGACCGGCTTGTCCTGGGCGATCACGCCGAGGAAGACGGCTGCGGTCAGGGACAGCACCGCAAGGGGAACGGCAATGCGTTTCATGGTCGTGTCCTCACTGCGCGCCGGCAACGCGGGCCGGGCCGGCCTTGACCTCGCCCAGCAGGATGCCGATGGCGCCCTTGAGCAGGATGGTCAGGATGAAGAAGCCCAGGGCCCAGATGCCCAGCGTCATCAGCCACTCGACGAAGGTCGGGTGGTACTCGGTCACCTCGCCGATCGGCGTGGGGATGAAGCCCGGCACGACCAGGCCCATGCCCTTCTCGATCCAGATGCCGGCGAAGGCCATCGCGCAGGCAATGGGCAGCTTGCCCATGTCGTGGCGGAACGAGGGGATCAGCAGCAGCACGAAGGCGCCGACCATCAGCACGAGCGCGCTCCAGAACCAGGGCATCAGCGCGGTGAGCCCGTGCAGGCCGAACATCAGGTAGTACAGGCCGTTGGCATGCTCGGTGCGCGCGTACAGCTCGACGACGACTTCGGACAGCGTCAGGAAGATCGCGATCCCCAGGCACCAGGTGACGATGGTCGACAGCAGCTTGATCGCGCTGTCGTCGATCCAGAACTTCGTGGTGCGGCGGATGATCAGGAAGGCGATGATGATCAGCGCCGGTCCCGCGGCGAAGGCCGTCACGATGAAGCGGATCGGCATCATGCTGTGGAACCACATCGGGCGTGCCGGGTTCGTCGCCAGCAGGAAGGCCGTGACGGTGTGGATCGACAGCGCCCAGACGATCGAGATGTAGACCAGCGGCATGAAGAACTTGCGGTTCACCGGCCGACCCGTGTACTTCGAGTACAGGTAGTAGAAGCCGACGACCGCGTTCAGGAACAGGTAGCCGTTGAGCACCAGCACGTCCCAGCCCAGCATCGACGAGAAGCTGTAGATGCCCAGCGGCGGGATCATGTGCCACAGGCGGTCGGGCCGGCCCATGTGGGCGAACACGAAGAACATGACCATGATCACGGCGGAGATCGCCAGCATCTCGCCGAGCACGGTGACCTTGTGCATCCCCTCGTGGTGGTAGACATACGCGGGGAAGACGATGGTCACCGCCCCGGCCGCGACGCCGACGAGGAAGACCAGGTTGGCCAGGTACAGGCCGTCGTGGATCTGGCTGGTCATGCCGGTGACGATCAGGCCGTCGGTGTTCTGCAGGTAGAACACGTAGAGCATGCCCGCGATGAACAGCGCGAGCGTGCCCATCCAGGCATAGAACATCCGTCCGCCGTGGAGCACGTAGCGCGTGTAGTCGGAAACGAATCGCAGCAGCACGGCCCGCTCCTCAGTCGTAGAAGTAGAAGAACTTCGGGAACGTGTTGAGCTCGGCCTTCAGCCGGAACACGTTCTTGCGCGCGAGCACCATGCTCACCTCGCTCTTCGGGTCGAGCAGGTTGCCGAACTTGCGGGCACCGACCGGGCAGACCTCGACACAGGCGGGGTAGCGGCCGTGCCGCGTGCGCTGCAGGCACCAGTGGCACTTCTCGACCACACCGCGCATGCGCGGCCGGTTGCCCATGTAGTGCGTCACCGGGTTCATCTCCGCCTTGGGCAGCACCGGCGTGGTCAGGTTGAATCGCCGCGCCCAGTACGGGCAGGCATTCATGCACATCTTGCAGCCGATGCACCAGTTGTAGTCGATCACCACCGGCCCGTCGCCCTCGCGGTAGGTCGTGCGCACCGGGCAGACCTTGACGCAGGGCGGCTTCTCGCACTGCATGCAGGCGATCGGCATGTAGGTCGCGTCCTTCTCGGGCACCTTCTCGGGCTCGTAGAAGTACTGCCCCTCGAGCACCTGGCCGGACGGCGTGTAGGCGTTGCCGCCGACCTGGATGCCCAGGCCCTCCGGATAGCCCTGGTTCATGCGCTCCTCGGTGAACTTGCCGCGCTCCATGCGCAGCACCTGGATCCACTCGATGCGCTCGCCCGGGCGCGTGCCGCGCGACTGGTTGTTCTCCGCCACGCAGGCGTGCACGCAGCGGCGGCAGCCGATGCACTTGCGGATGTTCAGCGCGTAGCCCATCAGCACCCCGGGCTGCGGGCCGGTGGTGTCCACGCTGACCTTCTTGCCGTACTCCTGCGAGTAGCGGCGTTCCAGGCGGGCCCGCGCCTCGGCCTTCTCGGCGTCGGTCATCAGCCGGTAGTTCTTCTGGAAGTGCTCGGCCCACTCGACGGCGGCCTTCGCGTCAGCGCTGGACGCCATCAACGTGGCCGTGCCCATCAGCGACGACAGGCCCAGCATGCCGCCGGACGAGCGCAGGAACCCCCGGCGCGACGGCTTCGAGACCGCGTCGGCCGGGTTGGCCGAAGCCGGTGGCACTGCGGTGCCCGCAGCGGGGCCGCGGGTGGGCCCCTCAGGGGGATTCACGTTCTGGGTCACAGTCCTTCTCCTCGAGAAACCGCCACGCGCTCGCGGCTCCGCATCACTCGACTCGCAGGCGGGGTCGGCTGGAAACAACCACCCCCCGGCGTCGACGACCCTGCGCGCCGTGGGGAATCCTCCGGGCTTCGACTCCCCGCCGCTTTGCTGCACCGCAAGAAAATTCGCGATCGTCGCGAACGCACCGCGCCGATGCACCGCACGCGTCCCCGCTGGCCGCCGGTTTCGCCCCTCGACGCCGCCGGCACACGCGCCGGCGGACTGCGATGCGCGACCGTTGCGCCCATGCAACAGATGGACAGCCGGCGACGGGTTGTCCGCGGGCGGCATCGCCGCCCGCAGCGGCCTGCGCAGCGCGCAGCCCCTTCGACCGCGCGGCGCGTGAGCTCCTCACCGTCCTGAGCTTGCGCTGGATCGACCACGGCGCTCTTGGCGCGCACGGATCCTCGATTCGGGTTTACCCTCAAGGCTTCGGACACGCCGGGCACTCCCTTGGACAAGCACTACCTGACGCCGCTGTTTGCCCCTGAATCGGTCGTCATCTTCGCGGGCGACCCCGCGCTGCCCCCCGACGACCCGTCGCGCACGCCTTTCGCCCGCGCGTTGCTGGCCGAGTTCGCCCGCGGTGCTTATGCCGGCCATCTGACCCTGCTCGACATCGGGACGACGGGCACGCTGGCCGAGCTCGCGTCCTCCCGCGTGGACCTGGCGGTGATCGCATTGCCAGCCGAGCAGATCGCCCCGGCGCTCGAGATTGCCGGCCGCCTTCATTCACGAGCCGCGGTCGTGCTGTCCTCCGGCCTCTCCGGCATGGCCTGCAACGAGCTGAAGGCGATCGCGCGCCGGCACGGCCTGCACCTGCTCGGTCCCAACAGCCTGGGCTTCCAGCGCCCGTCCCTGCAGCTGAATGCTTCGGCAGCCGGGGCGATGAGCAGCCCGGGACCGCTGGCGCTGGTGTCGCAGTCCGGGGCCCTGACCACGAGCATGCTGGATTGGGCACGCGACAACGGCGTGCGTTTCTCCACCGTCGTCTCGCTGGGCCCGAACTCGATGGTGGACCTGCCCGACGTGCTGGACTACCTGGCCAACGACGGCGCCACCCACAGCATCCTGCTCTACATGGAAGGCATCCACCACGCGCGGCGCTTCATGAGTGCGCTGCGCGCGGCGGCGCACGCCAAGCCGGTGGTCGTGATGAAGGCCGGCCGCAAGCCGGCCGGCAGCCGCGCCGCGCTCACGCACTCGGCGGCCATCGTGGGCAGCGACGATGTCTTCGAAGCGGCCCTGCGCCGGGCCGGCGCCGTGCGCGTGCGCCAGTTCACGCAGCTGTTCTCGGCGGCCAAGTGCCTGGCCTCGCGCTACCGTCCGGTGGGCAAGCGCCTGGCGCTGATCTCCAATGGCGGAGGACCGGGCGTGCTCGCCGCCGACTGGCTCGCGGAGATCGGGCTCGAGGTCGCGCAGCTGTCGCCCGCCACGCGCGACGAGCTGCTGCCGACGCTGCATGCGCACGCCACGCTGGACTCGGTGCTCGACCTGGGCGAGGAGGCCAGCGCCGCCGATGTCCGCGAGGCGATGCTCGCCTGCGCCCGCGACCACGGGGTCGACGGCGTGCTGGTCGTGCACTCGCCGAAACCCGGCGGCGACCCGGACGCCATGGCCGCGGCAGTGGCCGGTGCCCTGCGCGAAACCGGCAAGCCGGTGCTCGCCAGCTGGATGGGCGGCGAACGCGTGCATGCCGCACGCGCCGCGCTGGCCGAGGCCGGCGTCCCGAGCTTCCGCACGCCCGAGGCGGCCGTCGAGGCCTTCGGCAACATCGCGAACTTCTACCAGAACCAGCAGCTGCTGCAGCAGACGCCGCCGCCGCGGTCGACGATCGCGCCGCCCGACGTCGAGGGTGCGCGGCTGCTGATCGAGGCCGTGCTGACGGAGCGCCGCAAGGTGCTCACCGAGATGGAGTCGAAGGCGCTGCTCGCCGCCTTCCACATCCCGGTGACCCGCACGATGCTCGCGCGCAACGCCAACGAGGCGATGCTGATCGCCAGCCAGCTCGGCTACCCCGTGGTGCTGAAGATCGACTCGCCCGACATCAGCCACAAGAGCGACGTGCAAGGCGTCGCGCTGAACCTGAACAGCGCGACGCAGGTGCGCGACGCCCATGTCGACATGCTGGCCCGCGTCGCGCGGCAGGCGCCCCACGCGCGCATCAACGGCGTGACCATCCAGCCGATGTCGGTCAAGCGCCGCGGCCGCGAGGTCTTCGTCGGCATGACCACCGACGAGGCCTTCGGCCCGGTGGTCACCTTCGGCGCGGGCGGGACGATGGTCGAGCTGATCGCCGACCGCGCGATGGAGCTGCCGCCGCTGAACCAGTTCCTCGCGCGGCGCCTGATTGAGCGATCGCGCGTCGCGCGCATGCTCGGCGAGTGGCGCGGCGGCGAGGCGGCCGACCTCGCGGCGATCGAGCAGATCCTGCTGCGTGTCTCCGAGATGGTGTGCGAGCTGCCCCAGCTGCGCGAGATGGACATCAACCCGATCATCGTCGACGACGACGGCGCGATCGCCGTGGACGCGCGCATCGTGATCGACCACGCCCCGCCGGCGGTGCACGACTACAACCACCTGGCGATCCTGCCCTATCCGTCGGCACACGAGCGCGAGTGGCCGATGAAGGGCGGCGGGCTGTACACGATCCGCCCGATCCGCCCCGACGACGCCGACATGCTGCAGGCCTTCGTGCGCTCGCTGTCGCAGGAGAGCCGCTACTTCCGCTTCGCCAGCACCTTGCAGGAGCTGCCGCCGCGCATGCTCGCGCGCTACACGCTGATCGACTACGACCGCGAGATGGCGCTGGTCGCGGTGCTCAGGGACCGCCGCCCCGACCCCGAGGCCGAGAGCGGCTTCGCCGAGAGCGAGCGCATCATCGGCGTCTCGCGCTACATCACCAACCCGGACCAGACGACCTGCGAGTTCTCGCTCGTGGTGGGCGACGACTTCAAGGGCCAGGGGCTGGGCTCGCGGCTGATGCTGTCGATCGCCGACTTCGCCCGCGACAAGGGACTGCAGCAGATCGAGGGCCTGGTGCTGGCGAACAACCCGAACATGCTGCGGCTGATGCGCAGCCTGGGCTACGAGGAGCGCCGCTTCCCCGAGGACCCGGACTTCAAGCTCGTCGTCAAGGCGCTGTAGGGGCCGCCGGCAGGGCCGGCGGGGCCGGCGCCACGGCCACCGGTGTTGCCCGTGTGCCGAGGCGGCAAGGGCCGGGGCCCGGCGTGCCGCCGGGCCCCGTGTCAGCCTGTCAAGGCTTCTTCGCCGGCGCGGCCGGGGTGGCGGCCGCAGGCGCGGGCGTCGCCGCGGGCGCAGGGGCCGCAGCCGCGGCGACCTTCCCCGTACCGCTGCGCAGCCGGGTGGCGACGATCTCGCCCTGGCGCGCGTAGTCGATGGCCTCGCCCAGCACCTTCGCGGCTTCCTGCGGGGCGTGGAAGCCCATCGAGTTCTCGGCGGCGATGAAGTCCAGGCGCCACTGCGCCTTGCGCTGCAGCTCGAGGGCCTCGTTCAGCTGCGCCGGCGTCGCGCCGTCCTTCTTGGCCGCGTTGACCGCGTCGATCAGCGCGACGATGGCCGCTCCACCGCGCTGCAGCAGGTCGAAGTTGCGCTGCTGGATCTGGTCCACGCGCGCCTTGATCTCGTCCTCCGACTGCTTGTGGCAGGTCTGGCACGCACGGTTGATGTTCAGCAGCGGGCTGCGCACCCAGTGGTCGGAGATCTTCGTCGCGCCGTCGCGCTGGTAGGGCATGTGGCAGTCGGCGCAGGCGACGCCGGCGCGGGCGTGAACGCCCTGGCTCCACAGCTCGAACTCCGGATGCTGCGCCTTGAGGATCGGCGCGCCGGTCTCGGCGTGCTTGTAGTCGAAGAAGCGCTCGCCGCTGGCGAACTTGGTCTCGTTCCAGTGGACCTCCTGCTGCTCGACCTTCAGGCCCTTGCTCCACGGGAAGGTCAGCGGCATCTGGGTCGAGCAGTAGTACTCGACGTGGCATTGCGCGCAGACGTAGGAGCGCATCTCGGTGCGCGTCGCGTCCTTGTTCGGGTCGTAGGGCGCGGCCTTGCCGCCGGCGCGCCAGCGTTCGATCGACGGCGCGAACGGCGTCGGGGCCTCGGAGTTCGCCAGCGCCTGGATGCCCTGCACGAAGCCCGGGCGCGTGACGATCAGCTGCATGGTCTTCGGGTCGTGGCAATCCGCGCAGGTCACCGGGTGCGCGTGGCCCATGTCGTGCAGCTTCTTGTTCAGGTCCTTGTACGAGTACTTGTAGCTCGCCTCGAAGCCCTTGGTCGCGTCGCCGCCGCCGAGCTCGCGGTACAGCGGCATCACCGACGCGTGGCAGTGCAGGCACGAGCCGGTCTGCGGCTTGCTCAGGCGCTCGGTCTGTTCCTGGTCCTTCAGCATGTACGCATGACCGCGGCGGTCGCGGTAGTCGATCGAGAACGCGTAGCCGAGGAACATCTTCTTCAGCCACGGGTCCTTCTCGATCTTCTGGTCCGGCAGGGCCTCGCTGCCGCCATGGCCACCGAAGCGCGTGCGCGTGGCTTGCGCGGTCAGCAGGTACGAGTCGTACTGCTTGGGCCAGTTGACGGCCCACTTGGCCGGATCGGTCGTGTCCTGGGTGACCTCGACGAGCCGGGTGGTCGTGACCTTTGCCTCCTGCTTGCGCTCGAAGATGTTGGTCAGCAGCGCCGCGCCGGCCACGGCCGCCACGGCGGCAAGGGCGACCAGCACGAGCAGCAGGGTCGTCGACAGGCCGCGCTGCGACATCGCGCGCGCGGGAGCCCGACAGCTTCTGGGATTCACGGCAACCTCCATGACATCAGGAACGGGGCCCGCCCAGGCCGACGTGGTCGCCGTGCCCGACGGATCGGTGACAGTGGACGCAGTTCATCTCGTCCCCGTCACCGGCGGTGGTCACCGCCTCGTGGACGAGGTCTCGATGGCAGGCCAGGCAGTTCGCCTGCAGGATGTTCGCGTTGCCCCGCTTGATCGCGATCGGCTCGGCGAAGTCCTGCAGCGTGAAGGCCTTCGAGTGGTGCCACCCGTTCACGGCCTTGGCCACGTACTTGCCGACCACGTCGTGCGGCAGGTGGCACTCGACGCAGCCGGCCACCGCGTGGTGGCTGGACTTCTGCCACGAGTCGTACTGCGGCTGCATGATGTGGCAGTTGACGCAGACCTTCGGGTCGGAGCTCATGTACGAGAGCCCTTCGGCGTACACCATCGTGTAGCTGCCGATCCCCAGGGCCGTGCCGATCAGCAGGGCCAGCAGGATCAGCAGCGCCGCGGGCCCCGTCAGGCCGCGTTGTCGTCGGGAAGAGTTCCTTCGCACGCTCACCTCCACGCGCTGGACGGCCGCGGCGGCATCGCGTCGGGCCGATGGCGACCGATGTTCTGCTGCAGGCCGGTTCGGGCCGGGCCCACCCGACGGCCGGCGCACCCGCCCGGCACGCGGCCCTGGAGCCCGTGCCCCGGCCCCCGCGAGGCGGGACGGGCTGCCGCAGCTGCGTCATGCGGCCTTGAAGATGCAGAGCACATGAACCTATTAGACAATAAACAGGCATGCCTTGTGAATCTTTTTTGTGCGCTGCACACAACAGGTCGACGCGGCCATGCCGGCCCGGCCGCGCAGCGGAGGTCTGACCATGCGCCTGACCCAGTGGACCGACTACAGCCTGCGCGTGCTGATGCACTGCGCGATGCACCGTGATCGCGAGCGCCCGGTCACGATCACCGAAGTCGCCGAGTTCCACGGCATCTCGCGCAGCCACCTGACGAAGATCGTCATGACGCTGGCGTCGCTGGGCTACCTCGAGACGACGCGCGGCCGCGGCGGCGGCCTGCGCCTGCGCATGCCGCCCTCGCAGGTGACCATCGGCGAGATCGTCCGCAAGACGGAGGCCGACATGACGGTCGTCGAATGCTTCGATCCCGCACGCAACACCTGCCCCGTGGCGGGCGTGTGCCGGCTGGAGTCGCGCATCCGGCAGGCCACTGCGCGTTTCCTCGCCGAACTCGACGCCACGACGCTGGCCGACCTGGTGCCACCCCCGCGGCAAGACCCGGCACCGGCGGGTGTGCCGGTCCCGCTGCGCCGGGGGACACGGCAGGCCTGAGGCGGGGACGCCTCGCCGGCGGGCCGCAACGGCCCCGCAACTCGCGGCGCCGGGCTGCCGTTCCGTCGTCGGCGCCGTCGATCCGTCGCGCGGCGAGCCGCAGTCCGTCCGTGCAGCCGAAGAATCCGCCGCGAGACGACCGGAGCCCGCCATGAACCCCTTCTCGAAACTGCTCGCGACCCACCCGCTGGTCTTCTTCCACCTGGTCACCGCGGCGGCCGCCCTGGTCCTCGGCGCCGTGCTGATGCTGCGCCGCAAGGGCACGGCGGGCCACCGCTGGCTGGGCTGGACATGGGTCGGCCTGATGGGCGCGACGACCCTCGCCAGCGCCTTCCTGCGCGACCACGCGATGCCCAACCTGGCCGGCATCACGCCGATCCACGCGTTCACGGTGCTCGTCGCCGTGCAGCTACCCCTCGGGGTGCGCGCCATCCGCCGGGGTGACGTCGCCGCGCATCGTGCGAGGATGCGCGGCCTGTTCACCGGCGCCTGCGTGATCGCCGGTCTGTTCACGTTGCTGCCCGGCCGCTTCCTCGGCGATCTGCTGTGGCGCCAGACGCTCGGCCTGCTGGGCTGACCCCACGCCCGACCCCGCCCCACCCCCAGGCCCGACGACGGCCGCAAACCAGGAGTCCCCGATGAACACCCCTCTGCCCACCCCGGACGACGAACTGATGCGCCGCGCACGCAAGCGCGTCGACATGAAGATGGGCTTCTACGTCCACCTGCTCGTCTTCGTCTGCGTCAACGCGGGCCTGTGGCTGCTGAACGCGGCCGGCGGCGGCTACCGCTGGAGCGTCTGGCCGCTGTTCGGCTGGGGCATCGGCCTGGCCGTGCACGGCATCGTGACCTTCGTCAGCCTGCGCGGCGAAGGCTTGCGCGAGCGCATGCTGGCCGAGGAGATCGAGCGCCTGAAGGGCCGCCGCTGAGCCGGCCAGCGCGCGCCCCCGGGCAACCGACGCGCGGTGACGCGACAATCGCGGCACGCGCTCGCCGGCCCGCCTCCGGGGCGATGGCCGCAGCGCGACGGTCCCCGGTACGCCCTTGAGCCTCGCCCCCGAAGCCGCCGCCCCGCCGACACCCGCCCCCGCCGCAGACGGCCTGCAGCAGCTCGCGCTGCTGGCCGGCGTGGCCACGGTGGCGGTGTGGGGCGTGAACTTCGCGGTGCAGAAGACGCTGTTCGCGGTGCTGCCGCCGGGCGGCTTCCTGTTCGCGCGCTACCTGCTCATGCCGCTGTGCGCGGCGCTGCTGCTGATCGTCGTCTCGCGCGGTCGCTGGCCGCGGCTGCCGCGCGCCGACGTGTGGCGCCTGGCGGGCCTGGGCGTGCTCGGGCACGGCGTGCACGTCGTGCTGGTCACCTACGGCATCCACTGGTCGACGGCGTTCTCCAGCGCCCTGATCCTCGCCTGCGGCCCCGTCTTCACGTTGCTGATCCTGCACGCGGCCGGCATCGAGCGGCTGCGCGGCGGGCAGGTCGCCGGCGTCGCGCTGGCCTGCGCAGGGGTGTTCGTCTTCCTCTCGGACAAGCTGATCGGGCGGCAGTGGGCGGCCACCGGCGGCGACCTGGTGCTGCTGTTCGCCGCGTCCCTGTTCTCCGCCTACACCGTGTGGACCAAGCCGCTGATCCAGCGCCACGGCGGCATCCCGGTGATGGCCTACGCGACGGTGGCCGGCAGCGTGCCGGTGCTGCTGAGCAGCCTGTGGCCGGCCTGGCACGCCCCCTGGGAGCGGATGCAGGCGCTGCACTGGGGCCTGCTGCTGTGGGCCTCGATCGTCTCGGCCTTCCTCGGCTGGCTGGTCTGGGGCTGGGTCAACGAGCGTCGCGGCGTCGCGCGCACCGCACCGTTGATGTACCTGATGCCGCTGGTCGCCGGCGCCGGCGCATGGCTCTTCACCGGCGAGCGTTTCGGCACCGTCAAGCTGCTCGGCGCGGCCGTGACGCTGGCGGGGGTGGCCTGGGCACAGTCCGCCAGCGGCGCACGACGAGAGGCGCCGGCGCCGGTGGACTGACGCGGGCCGACGGGCCGGGCGAGCCCGGGCCCGGCCGGCATTCAGGCGTCGACGTCGACGACGAGCCGCCCGCGCACGCGGCCGGCCAGGATGTCATCCGCGGCCTGCAAGGCGCCGGCCAGCGGGATGGTCCGCGTCAGGGCCTCGAGTTTCGCGAGGTCGAGGTCGCGCGCCAGGCGCGTCCAGGCCTCCTGGCGGCGTGCGGCCGGGGCCATCACGCTGTCGATGCCGAACAGCGTGATGCCGCGCAGGATGAAAGGCGCGACGCTGGCCGGGAAATCCATGCCCTGCGCGAGCCCGCAGGCCGCGACCGCGCCGCCATAGCGGGTGCTCGCGCAGGCGTTGGCCAGCGTGTGGCTGCCCACCGCGTCGACGACACCGGCCCAGCGCTCCTTGCCCAGCGGCTTGCCGGGCGCGGACAGCCCGGCGCGGTCGATCACCTCGGCTGCGCCGAGGCCCTTCAGGAAATCGGCCTCCTGCGGCCGGCCGGTGGAGGCCACGACCCGGTGGCCCAGCCGCGACAGCAGCGCCACCGCGACGCTGCCCACGCCGCCGCTGGCGCCGGTCACGAGGATGTCGCCACTGCCCGGCGCGACGCCGTGCCGCTCGAGCGCCATCACGCACAGCATGGCCGTGTAGCCGGCCGTGCCGATCGCCATCGCCTGGCGCGCATCGAGCCCCGCGGGCAGCGGGACCAGCCAGTTGCCGTCGACACGCGCCCGTTGTGCCAGCCCGCCGGTGTGCGTCTCGCCGACGCCCCAGCCGTTGAGCACGACCGCATCGCCGGGCTTCCAGCAGCTGTGACGGCTCGACTCGACGGTCCCGGCGAAGTCGATGCCGGCGATCATCGGGAAGCGTCGCACCACCGGGCTCCTGCCGGTGATGGCCAGGCCGTCCTTGTAGTTGAGCGTCGAGTAGCGGACGCGCACCGTGACGTCGCCGTCGGACAGCACGCCGTCGTCGACCTCCTTCACGCCGGCCCGGTAGCCGGCTTCGTCCTTCTCGATGACGATCGCTCGGAACATGGTGGAGTCTCCTGCCTGGGTTCGCCCGGACGCGAGGGCCGCGTCGCGGCAGCGACCGCGTCCCCGCACTGTAGCGGCTGGCGACGCCCAGGCGCCGCGGACGCGACGCCGTGCGCGGCCCGCTCAGGCCACCCGGCCCATCGCGATGCGACGGTCGGGTGCCGACCCGAGGCGCACCGCCGCCTCCAGCGCCGCATGCGTGCCGCGCAGCTGCTCGCCCAGCGCAAGCGTCGGCAGCCCCGGGAAGCGGGGCTGCTGCTCGGGCAGCAGCGGCAGGTGCAGGAAGCCGCTGCGTGCCGGGCGGCGGCGCAGGCGGTGCTGCAGCCCGAAGAAGACGTGGTTGCAGACGAAGGTGCCGGCCGTCTGCGAGACGCCGGCCGGGACGCCGGTTGCCTGTGCCGCCTCGGCCATCGCCTTGATCGGCAAGGTGCTGAAGTAGGCCGCCGGCGCGCCGTGCACCACCGGCTGGTCCACCGGCCGCGCCCCGGCGTTGTCGGGAATGCGGGCGTCGTCGACGTTGATCGCCACCCGCTCGAACGACAGCTCGCCGCGCCCCGCGGCCTGGCCCATCGACAGCACCAGCCCCGGCCGGTGCCGGCGCAGGGCCCCGTCGAGCCGGCTCAGCGCCTCGCCGAACACGCAGGGCAGCTCGACCGCCACGACCCGCCGTCCGCCGATGCGGCAGCCGTCCAGCGCCGCGGCCAGTTCCCACGAGACGTTGACCGGCTCGCCGCCGAAGGGCTCGAATCCGGTGAGCAGGAGGCAGCCGTCGTCCATCGGCGCATTGTCGGCGACGGCTCCGGTCGCGGCGAGCTTCGCGACGCCCCCGCCGGCGGCCGCCGCCGCCGTGGCGTGGGCCCTCAGGATGCGGCGCGGGTCGCGGCAACCAGCCGGCGCAGGTCCGGCCAGAACAGGGCCGCCATGGCCGCCGCGTAGGCCAGCGAGCCGACGAGCACCGCGAGGATCAGGCCCTGAAGGGTCTGCGGCGCCTTGAGCGCGTGCAGCGCCAGGGCCATCATCGCCGACGCCGCCAGCACCTTGAGGGTCTCCGCCACCGGCCAGACGAAGCCCAGCCGGGTGCGTGCCCAATGCACGCTCAGCAGCAGCGCGAGCGCCGATCCGAACGCCTGCCCGATCACCGCGCCGTGAAGCCCGCCGAGCTTCAGCCCGGCCAGCGAGGCCAGCGTGCACACCGTGATCTCGAAGACGTCGATGCGCGCGACCATGCCGAAACGCCGCTCGAGCACCATCAGCTGGTCGGTCACGTGCATGTGCAGGTTGCGCAACGCGCCGGCGAAGACCGACAGCGCGAGCATCTGCGTGGTCAGCGCGCGGTACTCCTCGGCCACCGTCAGGCGCACCAGCGTCGCGCCGAGCAGCTCGACCGCGACGGTCACGGGCACCAGCACGGCCACGAGCAGGGCCGCGTTGGTGCGCAGCTGCTGCAGCGCCTGATCACGGCGCCCCTCGTTGAGCAGCCGCGAGGCCAGCGGGAAGGCCGCCGTGGTCACGACCATGCTGGCCACCGACGCGCAGCGCCGCCCCAGTGCCCAGCCGACGATCATCAGGCCCAGCGCCGCGGCGCCCTCGGTCCATTGCACCAGGTAGCGGATGTAGTTCTCGCCGATCCAGCCGAGCACGCCCAGTCCGATCAGCGGCGCGCCGAAGCGCGCGGCTGCCGCGAGCAGCACGCGGTCCGGCGCGGCCCACTGCCAGCGCATGCCCAGCGACGGCAAGGCCAGCGCGATGCCGGCCGCCTGCGCCAGCGCGTAGGCCCACAGCAGCGCCCAGGCATCGGCCTGCACGTGCTGCATCACGAGCAGCCCGATGCCCAGCCCGCCCACCGGCCCGGCCGTCTGCAGCCAGGTGAAGGCCATGAAGGCCGACTGAGCGCGTGCCCGCTCGGCGTAGTGGGCGCTGGCCGACCGCGTCACGAAGTAGGCCGCGATCGCCGCGGCAGCGGCGAGCCCTTCGCCGTCGCCGGCCAGCGCCCAGGCGGTCACCCCCGCGACGCCGACCCCCGCGGCCGTGCCGGCCGCGACGACGACGTTCTCGCTGACGAGGTAGCGCCGCAGCCCTTCGCGGTCCTGCGCGGGCGGCAGGTAGCGCAGCGCATAGACGGAGAACCAGTTCAGGCACAGCAGGTAGGCGATCTCCTGGGTCACCGTGACCAGCGTGAACACGCCCATGTCCTGCGGGCTGAGCCAGTGCGTCCACAGCACCATCGACAGCAGCTGCGCCAGGGGCGACAGCAACTGGGCCGGCAGGTAGCGCAGGGTGTGTTGGATCAGCACGACGTCGTTCCGATCAGCCGCGCGTCAGGTCCAGGTGATTCAGCAGCGCGAGGTAGTCGTCGCAGGTCCTGGCCTGGGTGAGCCGGCGCGCCGAGGCACTCGCGCCTTCGGGCAGGCGGCGCGCGGTCAGCGCCAGGCTGATCGCGCGACCCATCGCGGCGTCGTCGCCCACCGGGACCAGGTCGCCGAACCGGCCGTTGTCGAGGATCTCGCGCGGGCCCACCGGGCAGTCCGTGGCCACCACCGGCGTGCCCACCGCCATCGCCTCGACGAGCACGTTGCCATAACCCTCGAAACGCGAGGACAGCACGAAGACCGCGGCGTGGCGCATCCAGGCCAGCGGCTGGTCGGTGCGCCCGGGCAGTTCGGCGACGTCGCGCAGGCCGTGCTCGTCGATCAGCGCCTCGAGCCGCTCGCGTTCGGGCCCCTCCCCGACCATCAGCAGCCGCGCGCACGGATGGCTCGCGCGAATCCGCGCGAAGGCGCGGATCAGGGTGGGCAGGTCCTTCTCCTCGCTCAGGCGCGACATGCTCATCACCACCTGCAGCCCGGGATCGAGCAGCCACGGGTGGCCGGGCTCGGCCTCGGAGGCCGCCTCGAAGTCGTCGGGCAGCACCGGGTTGTGGATGCAGTGGATGCGCACCTTGCGACCGACGATCGGCCGCAGGTCCTCGCGCACGCCCGGCGAGACCGCCACGATCGCGTCGGCGTGCCGGTAGGTGGCCCGCACGAGCAGCGGCAGCGCGCGGTAGCGCCAGTTGTCCTGCTGCTCGATCTGGTTGGTCAGCGGCGCGTGCTCGGTGACGATGCTCATCGCGCCGGTGCCGGCCATCTTGACCGCCGTGACGGTGGCGACGTTGGTGTGCGGGAACGCGCTGATCACGTAGCGCGGCAGGCGCTTGCGGATGCGCTGCGCCAGCTTGCGCACGGCCTGCGCCGTGCCGGTGGCCTGCAGGTCGATCAGGGTCAGGCCGCGAGGCAGCGGCACCTCGCGCACCGACGCATCGTGCACGACGACCTCGACGTCGAGCCCGCGCTCGGCCAGGCCCTCGGCCACGCGCAGCATCGAGATCTCGCCCCCGCCCGTGCTCAGCCGCGGGATGTAGACGAAGACACGGTCGTCGTTGACACGCCGCGCGACGCCGTGCCGCGCCGGCAGGCCGATCCGCTCGCGCAGCTTGCGCATCCAGGACACCAGGTTCATGCGTTCGATCTTCGCATCAACCAGCGTGCGCTGGTCCCAGGCCGACAGCGTGTGCACGCCGTGCGGCAGGTGGGCCCCCGGGTCGGCCTCCAGGCGGCGCACGACGGTCTCCTCGAAGCGCGTCGGGCTCAGCTCGTCGACGCGCAGGATGACGACCGCCGAGCCGTAACGGCCCAGGCAGTCCTGTGCCGGGCGGTACAGGTGCCCCTCGTGCAGGAACGGCCGGCCCGCCATGCGCGCGCTGCGCACGTCCACCTTGACCGGGTTGTTGGCGTGCAGCTGCCAGGGGCCCGCGATGTCGTCGGCATAGGCCAGGCACAGGTTGTCCATGCTGCCGATGGCCAGGTTCGTGTAGGCGAGCCAGTAGCGCGTGCCGACCTTGAAGAGCACCGGGTCGGCGGCGTGCACGCCTTCCAGCAGCGTCGCCACGGGACGCCACTCGCCGCGGGCATCGACCTCGTGCAGCACGACGCTGGCCCCGGCGGACTGCTCGGCCAGCCCGAAACGCCGGCCATCGAGCTCGAAGACGGCCGGGAACGAGGTGTGCTCGCCCTCGCCGACCTCGAGCTTGCGCCGGAAGCGGATCGAGCCCTCGCTGTCCAGCGTCAGCAGCTCCAGGTGCCCCTTGCCGGTGCGCTCGTCGAAGTACTCGGCGGTCAGCCGCTCGGGATCGCCGGGGATGCCGAACGGATCGGCCCAGTAGCCGCGCGGGTCGGGGCGCGTGATCCAGCGGACCTGCAGCCGCTCCTGGCTGAGCACCTTGTCGATCGGCGCGTCGATCACCCCGATGCACCAGTACTCGCTCGTGAAGCGCGCCCGCTGGCGCCGCCACCACTCGTGCAGCCAGCCGCGCAGCAGCAGCAGCCGCGAGACCCCCGCGCGCCGGCGCCCCGAGCGGCCCAGGCGATCGGCGAAACCTTCGGGCACGGGCAGGGTCGGCAGGCCCAGCGTCCGGTCCAGCGCGCCCTGCCCGACGAGCCGCACCGCCGCGTCGGCCAGCGCCTGGCGCGCCGCGTGGAGCGAGAGCGGGCAGGCCACGTGCGCACGCCGCCTCAGGCCCCAGGGCGTTCCCGTCCCTTCGCGCTCGAGCAGCAGCAGCTCCCAGCCCTTGCCCTCGGCCGCGCGGCGCAGGGTACGCGCGGCCTCGAGGACCGGCGTGCCGTCCGGGTCGACGATGGCCCACTCGCAGCGCGCACGACCCGCGTCGAGCGTGTCGTGCACCGTGCCGGGCCACAGGTCGATGTCGGCGGCATGCACATCCTCGGCCAGCGTCTGCGCGATGCGTCGCGCCGTCTCGTCGGAGCCGGCACCCTCCTGCCCGGCGAGCCGCAGCAGCCAGCGCTGCGCCCAGCGCGGCAGGGCGCCGGGCGGCCGCAGCACGCGCAAGCGCAGCGGGCCGATGCGCGCGAGGATGTTCTCCGGGCCCGGTTTCACAGCAGCCGGTAGATCGGGGCGGGCAGGTGGAAGCGCCGGCGGTTCATCACCGCGCCGAGCACGCGAGCCCGCACCGTGCGCAGGTGCGCGACGAGGTTCTCGACGACCGGCGCGCGCGTGCGCTCGGCCTCGATGACCACGGCCACGCCGTCGCAGTACGGGGCCACCGCGAGCCCCAGACGCGAGCGCGCGGCCGAGGGCATGTCGATCACGATCTCGTCGTAGCCGTCGCGCAGCGCGTACCACAGCTCGGTGCGCGGCAGCAGCTGCCACAGCGAGATGCCCTCGGGCGTTCCCTCGACGAAGGCGCCACCGCCGCCGCTGGCCGGCGGCAGGTTCGACCGCTGCACGGCCAGCGCGGTCAGCATGCCGACCAGCGACCCGACGCCGCCGGCCGGCGGCTGGATCGACGGCGAGCCGGCATCCAGCAGCAGCACGCGGCGGCGCAGGTGCGTCGCCACGCCGCGGGCATAGGCCTGAGCGACCGAGGACGTCCCCTCCCCGTCACCGCTGGCGATGAAGCCGACCAGGCGGCCGCGCCCGGGCGGAAACGCCGCGTCGACACGCGCCATCAGGTCCTGGATCGCGCGCGGGTCGAGCGTCGGGGGGGCGACGAGGGCGTTGCGGGTCATCGTGGGATTCCTCGCGTCAACGGTCGGGGGCACTCGGCCGCGCGCGCAGCCAGGCCGTCGCCGAGCGCAGTGCCTCGGCGATCGTCTTGCCGACGAACAGCGAGTTGCAGTAGGCGTAGCGGCGCCACAGCCGGCCCGGCCGGGCCGCGAGGCGGTGGAGCCACTCCAGGCCGTGGTCGCGCATCCAGCGCGGTGCACGGGGCAGGGTTCCGGCGTGGTAATCGAAGGCCGCGCCGACGCCGAGCATCACGCAGCGCAGCCGGCCGCGATGGGCGGCCATCCAGAACTCCTGCTTCGGGCAACCCAGGCTGACGAACAGCAGTTCGACCTGCGCCTGCGCGATGCGCTGGCAGACGAGCTCGTCCTCCTCGCGCGTGAGCTCGCGGAAAGGCGGCGAGTGCACGTAGACGATGCGCAGCCCGTCGAAGCTGCGCCGCACGACCTCGACCAGCTGCCCGAGCGTGCGCTCGTCGGAGCCGTAGAAGCCGATCCGCACCCCGCGGCGAAGGGCTTCCTCGAGCAGCTGCCACATCGTGCCGGGGCCATCCACGCGCGCCTGCCCGGGGTGGCCCTTGGCCCGCAGCGTCCAGGCGACCGGCGCGCCGTCGGGCGCCACCAGGTCGGCCGCGCCGAGCACGACCCGGTGCCGCTCGTCGACATGCGCCTGGATCGCGGAGTGCACGTTGGCGAAGCACACGTAGCGCGAGTCGCCCTGGGCGGCCCATCCGAGGATCCGGGACACCGTGTCCGCGGGCTCGAGCACGTCGACGGGCACGCCGACGACCGGCTGCTGCACCCGGCCCGAGACCGTCGCCACGCCGAGCTGGCGCGCCGCGCGCCGCAGTTGCGCGAGGGGCGCGCCGCACTCGCGGTAGGCCTCGTACACCGGCGCGAGGACCTGCGCCGGCCGGTAGGGGCGCACCGCGGCCAACGCAGGCTCCCCCCGCCAGGCCGGCGCATGGTCGAGCACGTCGCCCACCGCCACGGCCAGCGCCTGCGCGTCGCCGGGCGGCACGACACGCCCGTTGACGCCGTCCTGCACGACTCGCCGCACCTCGCCGACGTCGGTGGCCGCCACCGGCAGCCCGCTGCCCAGCGCCTCCAGCAGCGCCATCGGCATGCCTTCGTATGCGGACGACAGCACGTAGGCATCGGCTGCGGCGAGGATGGCGGCGATGCGTGCGGGCGGCTGCAGTCCGAGGAAGTGGACGAAGGGCCCGATGCCGGCCTCGTCGATGCGGCGCTGCATCTCCCCGCGCAGCACGCCGTCGCCGACGACCAGCCAGCGCACGGGGCGGCCCTGTGCGCGAAGCCGAACCATGGCGTCGACCATGGCCAGCGGATCCTTCTGCGTGTCCAGGCGACCGACGCTGACCAGCCAGCCATCGCCCGGGTCGATACGGTGCAGCTGGGCGATCGCGTCGCGCTGCGCCTCCCGTTGGGCCGGCGGCAGCGGGTGGAAGACGTCCGCATCCACCCAGGTCGGCACGAAGCGGATCTGGCCGGCGATCTCCGGATAGCGCTCGCGCAGCGCCTGGACACCCGACTCGCGCACGCACCAGGCACTGCGCATGTCGCGCATGGCCGAGCGCTCCAGCCTCTCGTAGACCGCCGGCAGGTGGCGCCACAGGTTGTCGCTGGCCTCCAGCCGCACGAAGCTCGGGTCCTGGTGGAAGAACACGTTCTTCGGCCGCTGGTCGCGCGTCCACATCAGCGCCGGCTCGATGCGGTGGAAGTCGAAGACGTCGAAGTCGGTGGCCAGCGCCAGCCGGTCGCGGTTGACGCCGGCCATGAAGCGCACCGACAGCGGCACGCGGCCGCGCGTGCCGGCATCCTGCACGGCGCACACCGGGTGCATGCGGAACTCGCGCGAGCCGATGCGGCAGCGCGTCCAGCGGCCGAGCGGGCGCAGCTCGGTGTCGGTGGTCATCCCGACCAGGCTGAAGGACAGGTCCTCGGGTGCGCACTTGATCAGGCCGCGCAGGAACGTGTCCACCCCGCCGGGGACCACGCCGAGCGGGTCAGCCGGATAGAAGATGCGGATGCGGATGTCGTTCATGGTGCAGCTGCTGGGCGGGCCGGTAGGCCGGACGCGGCGCTCGCGACGCGCACCGGCGAAGGTGCGGGCCGCGCCGCAGCCGCCGCGGACCGGCCCGCAGGGGAGTTCCAGGCCTTTAATCGGCTCGCCGCGGGCCCGCCTTGAGCCAGCCCGGCGGCTCGCCGCTGCTGGCGCACCATGCCGGCGGCGGCGAAGACGTAGGCCGTGATCAGGCCCTGGCTGATCGACTTGGCACCGTAGAGGTTGGTCGTCGAGGCACTGAGCAGATAGGCCGCCAGCGCCACGCGCAGCAGCGCCGGCGCCTCGCGGAACAGCCGCCCGTAGAGGCACACGAACCCGGCGCACCACAGCGCGAAGACCGGCAGGCCGAGCAACAGCGACAGGTAGATCCAGCCGTTCTCGATGGCCTCGAAGTCGGGGTCGAGGCCCAGCTTGATCCCGACGAGGTCGATCTCGCGTGCCGAGATGCCCAGCAGCAGGTCGGCGGCATCGACGTGCTCGTAGGCCGACCAGACGAGCAGCCGGATGCTGGCGCTGTTGTCGAGGTACAGGCTCTCGAAGATGCGCTCGCCGAGCCCGGTGACGACGACCACGCCGGCGAGCCCGGCCAGCGCCAGCAGCAGCAGCACGCTGCCGCCGGTCAGCTGCAGGTAGCTGAAGCGCCCGCCCAGCGCCTGGCGCGCCAGCCACCAGGCACCCCAGCCGCCGTACATCAGCAGCGCGGTGAACAGGCTCGCGCGGCCGCCGAAGGCGAGCATGCTCAGCAGCAGCAGCCCGAGATGGCCCCAGCGCAGCAGCGGCCGCCACGGCATCAGCAGGCCGATGGGCAGCAGCGTCATCGTGATCATCGCGTTCTCCAGCGGGTGGCCGAGCAAGGCGCTGGAGCGGAAGTGGTCCTCCTGGGAGAAGCCGCCGTTCGGTCCCTGGAGGAAGATCGGCGTCAGGCGCTGCTTGGCCGCGTACTCGCCGAGCGCGAGCAGGGCGTTGGCCGCGATGAGCACCGCCAGCAGCTTCAGCAGGAGCGCGCGACGGCGGTCGTCGACGTGCAGCACGGCCAGCGCCGCCAGCGGCGGCAGCCAGTGGGTGTCGACGATGAAGGCGGCTCCCGAGGTGCCATGCCGCACCAGCACCCACAGCAGGCACGCCACCATGATGACGAACGCCGTGGCCAGCGCCGGCTCGCGAGCGGCGGCCACCCCGACGGCGCGCAGCGGATGGCCGCGGGCGGCCAGCGAACAGGCCAGCGAGCCCACGACCAGGTAGGTGCCCGGGTGGATCTTGAACGGGAAGGCCCCCGCCAGCGGCCCTTCGTAGGGATAGCCCAGGTGCAGCAGCAGGTGGGTCGAGAAGACCACCTGGACGAACAGGCCGGCGGCCAGCAGCCGCCAGGCCAGCGTGTCCAGAACCCGGTAGCGCGGGCCGTCCATGCGCTCAGCGCTGCGCGAGCGGCGCGGGCGTGCGGCCGAGCGCGGCGAGCGCCTGCGGCTCGATCGTGCGCGCGCCGCGGCGGTTCGGCTGGTTCGACTCGACGGTGATGCCGAAGATGTCCGTGTAGTCCCACAGCGCCCAGCCGATGCCCTCGGCCTCCAGCGAGCGCCGCACGTCGCCGATCCAGCGGTAGCGCGACTGCGCATCGGCACTCGCCCGCAGCACGCCGAACTCGTTGCACACCAGCGCGACGCCGTGCCGGCGCGCCCAGTCACCGGCGACCTGGATCTCGCGGGCGATGCGCGCCGGCCCCCAGTCCTGCTGGAGGTACTCGGCCATCTCCTGCGCCGCGCGGGGATGGGGCCGGCTCAGCCGCGCGGGCTGCGCACGCTGCAGAGCGGCCGGGTAGCGCACGCCATGGTGCAACCCGGCCGTCGACCAGCGGGTGTCCATCCAGTGCGCGCCCTGGTGCGTGAA
>ERZ761602.2038-NODE-2038-length-33660-cov-50.072251_pt1 | contig 33660 bp, 44 predicted proteins | sample MGYA00512165_ERZ761602 | MGnify/ENA primary metagenome ERZ761602 (study PRJEB28899, sample SAMN02445085) | bioreactor sludge metagenome | biome: EBPR sludge; isolation source: Thorneside wastewater treatment plant | place: Australia: Brisbane, Thorneside...
ATCACTGGCGCAGTTGCGGATCGCCTGACCCGGCCTCGCCGAGGCCCGCCAGCGGCTTCTTCTCACTGGGCGAACGCTCGCGCTATCATATTGGTTTTGACTGCCTGGTTCACTCTTGCGACCACCGCCTGCCACTCGCCGACCAGGGCGCACCACGCCTTCACCCGCTCGCGCGTCTGCGGGCGCTGTTCGCCGCCTGCTGGGCGGCGGCGCAATGCAGTTCGCCATGTCGCCGGGATGGCTCCCTTCCCGGCTGGCCGAATGATCGCTGACCATGCCAACGATTCCTGCAAGATTCACACACTTTGAGTAAGGAAGCCGCAAATGCTCGACCATGCTGAGATCATCGCCCTTTGCCGGGCGGAACACGGTGACCCTTATGCGGTCCTCGGAATGCACACCGACGCCGACGGTGGGCTGTGGGTTCGCAGCCTGCAACCGGGAGCGCTCTCGGTGACCGTCCTGGACGCCAAGACCGGAAACCCGGTTGCCGAACTGAAGCACATCGAGATCGAGGAAGTCGAAGGCTACTTCGAAGGGCCGATGTCACGCCGCCGCAACAGCTTTCCCTACCGCCTGCGGATCGTCTGGCCGGAGGGAGTCCAGGAAACCGATGACCCGTACCGCTTTCCGACGGTGCTCGGGGAAATGGATGTCTGGCTGCTGGCCGAAGGCTCGCATCTGCGGCCCTTCGAGCGTCTCGGCGCGCATCTGTGCGAGATCGACGGCGTTGCCGGGACGGTCTTCGCCGTCTGGGCGCCGGACGCGCAGCGGGTCAGCGTCGTCGGCGATTTCAATACCTGGGACGGTCGTCGCCACCCGATGCGGCTGCGCCGGGAATGCGGGGTCTGGGAGATCTTTCTGCCGGGAGTTGGCGCCGGCGCGCACTACAAATACGAAATCCGGTCGCACGAAGGTTACCTGCTGCCGCTCAAATCCGATCCCTATGGCTTTCAGGCGGAAATGCGACCATCGACGGCATCGATCGTCTGCGCCCTGCCGCAACCCGTGGAACCCGCGCCGGTAGCGGCCGGAGACGAACTGGGCGCACCCCTGTCGGTCTACGAGGTGCATCTGGCCTCGTGGCGGCGGGCTGACGACGGCGGTTTTCCGGACTGGCAGCGGCTGAGCGAGACCCTGATCCCTTACGTGGTCGACCTCGGCTTCACGCATCTCGAACTGCTGCCGGTTTCCGAGCACCCCTTCGACGGCTCCTGGGGCTACCAGCCGCTGGGGCTGTACTCCCCGACGGCCCGTCATGGCGACCCGACCGGTTTCCGCAACTTCATCCATTCCTGCCATGACGCGGGACTGCGCGTCATCGTCGACTGGGTGCCGGCGCACTTTCCGACCGACGAACACGGTCTCGGCCGCTTCGACGGCACCGCGCTGTACGAGCACGCCGACCCGCGCGAGGGCATGCATCAGGACTGGGGCACCCTGATCTACAACTTCGGCCGCCGCGAAGTCAGCAACTACCTGATCGGCAACGCGCTCTTCTGGATCGAACGCTATGGCGTCGACGGCCTGCGCGTCGATGCCGTCGCCTCGATGCTCTACCGCGATTACAGCCGCGAAGAGGGGCAGTGGCTGCCGAACGTGCATGGCGGCCGCGAGAACCTCGAGGCCGTCGCTTTCCTGCGCCGCATGAATGAGGTGCTTGGCCAGGAGCACCCCAACGCTTCCACCTATGCCGAGGAGTCGACCGCCTGGCCGATGGTCAGCCGTCCACCGGAGATGGGCGGCCTCGGTTTCCACTACAAGTGGAACATGGGCTGGATGCACGACGTTCTCGATTACATGACCAAGGATCCGGTGCATCGCCGCTATCACCACAATCAGCTCAGCTTCGGAATGATGTACGCCTACACCGAGAACTTCATCCTGCCGCTGTCGCACGATGAAGTGGTGCACGGCAAGGGCTCGCTGCTCGGCAAGATGGCCGGCGACTACTGGCAGAAATTCGCCAACCTGCGTGCGCTGTATGGCTACATGTGGGCGCATCCGGGCAAGAAGCTGCTGTTCATGGGTGGCGAGATCGGCCAGTGGAACGAGTGGAATCACGACGCCTCGCTCGACTGGGGGCTGCTCGACTTTCCCAGCCACACCGGGATACGCAACCTCGTTCGCGACCTCAATGGCATCTACCGCAGCAACCCGGCGTTGCACCAGGTAGATTTCGAGCCGGCCGGTTTCGAATGGATGGCCGCCGACGATGCCGATTGTTCGGTGGTCGCCTTCGTCCGCTGGTCGCGCGACCGTTCGCGGGCCATCCTCTACGTCGGCAACTTCACGCCGGTCGTTCGCCATGGCTACCGGATCGGCGTGTCCATGCCGGGGCGGTATGTCGAAAGGATCAACACCGATTCGGAGTATTACGGCGGCAGCAACGTCGGCAACGGCTACGATCCGCTACCTGCCGAACCGGTGCCGGCGCACGGCCGCGAATGGTCGGTGAGTCTGACGCTGCCGCCGCTCGCCGCGCTGTACTTCGAATGGATCCCCTGAGCGAAGGCAGCGCTCTCGAAGCCGGGCGGCCTTGGCCGCTCGGCGCCCGTTGGGACGGACGCGGCGTCAACTTCGCGCTCTTTTCGGCGCACGCCGAAGCGGTCGAATTGTGCATCTTCGAGGGCACGCGGATGCGCACGCTGCCTTTGCGCGAAGCGACCGATCAGGTCTGGCACGGCTATCTCGCCGGTGCGGGACCGGGACTGCGCTACGCGTACCGGGTGCATGGCCCCGACGCACCAAAGCGCGGCCAGCGCTTCGATGCCCGGCGCCTGTTGCTCGATCCCTACGCGCGCGAAGTGGCAGGCCACTTTTCCTGGCGGAAGCATCCTGATCCGGCGGACTGCCTGACGGCCGTTGTCGTCGACGAACGATTCGACTGGGGCGACGACGCCCCGCCGGCGATACCCCTGGCGGCCACGGTTCTCTACGAAGCGCATGTCAAGGGAAGCACCCGGCAACATCCCGGCGTTCCCGAATTGCTGCGCGGCACCTACGCCGGCCTCGCCACCCCGGCGATGATCGAACATTTCCTGCGGCTCGGCGTCACCGCCATCAACCTGCTGCCGGTGTGCCACTTTCTCGACGAGAGGCACCTGGCGGACAAGGGTCTTGTCAATTACTGGGGCTACAACTCGCTCGCCTTCTTCGCGCCGGAACCGCGCTATGCGGCGCGGATCGACGGGCAGCCGGTGATCGCCGAGTTCAAGACAATGGTCCGCTCCTTGCACGCCGCCGGCCTCGAGGTCATTCTCGACGTGGTCTTCAACCATACCGCCGAAGCCGACGAGCACGGCCCGACCCTGTCGTTTCGCGGCATCGACAACTTGAGCTATTACCGCCTGCCGCCCGGCCATCTCGCGGGTTACGAGAACTTCAGCGGCTGCGGCAACACCTTCAATCTCGCCCACCCGCGCGTTCTGCAACTGGTCGTGGATGCGCTACGCTATTGGGTTGAGGTCATGCACGTCGACGGCTTCCGCTTCGATCTCGCCGCCACGCTTACCCGCGACAGCGCCTTTCTCGCCGCGCTCAGGCAGGACCCTTTGCTGCAGCGCGTCAAGCTGGTCGCCGAGCCCTGGGATGTCGGACCGGATGGTTACCACCTCGGCCGCTTTCTGCCGGGCTGGAGCGAATGGAACGACCGCTTCCGCAATGACGTCCGCGCCTTCTGGCTGACGCGCGGGGCAGGTGTCGGACAACTGGCGCAACGGCTTGCCGGGTCGAGCGAAATCTTCGGCGCCAGCGGACGCGCGCCCCAGGCCGGAATCAACTACATCACCGCGCATGACGGCTTCACCCTGCGCGATCTCGTCAGCTACCAGAAGAAGCACAATGAACTCAATGGCGAGGACAATCGCGACGGCCACGGCCACAACCTGTCCAAGAACTGCGGCGAGGAGGGCGAGACCGACGATCCGGCAGTCCTCGAAAAGCGCCGCCGCCTGCAGCGCGCGCTTCTCGCCACGCTGATGCTGTCGCAGGGCGTGCCGATGCTGCTGGGCGGCGATGAGCTCGGACGCACGCAGGCCGGCAACAACAACGCCTATTGCCAGGACAATGCGCTGAGCTGGCTCGACTGGAAGAACGCCGATGCCGATTTGATCGACTTCGTCGCCGGCCTGATCGGCTTGCGCCGGCGTTTCCCGCAACTGCGGCGACGCCGTTGGCTGACCGGCGCGGCGACTGGCGATGGGCCGCCGGATGCGGTCTGGTGGCATCCCGCGGGCAGACCGATGCGCAACGCCGACTGGGAGTCGAGAAAACTGGGCGCCCTCGGTCTGCAGCTCGCCCCCGACCTGCCAGCCGCGGGTAGCGCGCGGGATGGCGAAACCTTGCTCTGCCTGATCAACCGCGACAACGTCCCGGTCCCCTTCCTGCTGCCGGCAGGCGCCTGGCAACAAGTCTGCGACAGCAGCGCCCCCGCACCCTTCGCCATCCACCTGCGCGAGAAAATGACGCCGGTGGAGGCACGCAGCGTGCAGATTCTCGGGATGGGAAGACGCTTCCAGCAGGATCGCACGGAAGCCGACTGACGGATCCGTCGCCAGCCACGCATCCGCGCGATTCCGTTACCGCCGCTGCTCCTCGCCGTCCCGAGGATCTCCGGCTGCCGCCCGCCAGGCGCATGGACGGACAACGGCGAGCACTCAACCAGACGCGAGAACTCCGGCCAGCGGAGTGCGCCAGAACGATGTCACGCCGACGAGAGCGGGCGCGAACACCGCGCCGGACAACCCGGCCTGTCACGGTCGACGCCGGATTCAGGGCAAATTTCAGCCGCCGGTCACGAGCGCTTCCGGAATTTCGAAGCGCTCGGCGTCGCCGAAGCGGACGATGGTGAACTCGCTGCGGCGCTCGAAGACCGGCGCCTCCGGCGAATCCGCGGCGACCACCTCATGCCTGACAAAGAGGATGCGCCGCTTCAACCCCTCGCCCCAGCGCACCTCGACCGTCGCCGTCCCGTCAAAGCCGCGCCGGATGACGAAGGCGTCGCATTCCGTGCCCTTGGGCGCGAACGGCGCCGTACAGACGACCTTCGTTGAAGCATGGTACGGCGTGCCGGAAATCAGCGGGTCCTGCGCGGCAGGCGTCGCCGCCAGCGCCTGGCCGGTGACGCCGACGGTCAGCGTGTAGCGTGCCACCTCGTTGCGCCGCGCGGCGCCGCGCATCAGATAGACGCGGATGCCGTAGTCGCCGTCCGTCGGCACAACCCCGGAGAACCGCTCGCCGGACATGCTGCCGACAAACATCGCGACATCGCCGCCGTCCGGCGGGAGGATGTTGAAATGGTTGGAGCCGTTGCCGGTCTTCATCGCGACGCTCAGCGTCTGCCCGGCGCCGGCGCGCACCAGATAGTCGACATAATGGCGGCCCTTGACCTGGCCCTTGATGAGCGTCGATTCCGCGCCCGCGGCAAACTGGACGCGCTCGCTGCGGCGATTGGGATCGTTTGGAGATGCTACAACCTGTTGTGCAGCAATCAACGCGACGACAACCCCAAACAGTACTCTATTCACGTTGGCCCTCTCACGCCAAGCATTGTTCCAATAACTGCGACGAACTCCGACTAGCCCTCTTCGATCTGTTTCAATGTCTTCCCTGTCGAATCCTTCCAGACAGTAAGGCCGTTCGCCCCGCCCCCATGAATCACGGCCGCCGCCGCGCTGGGGCTATCGAACTCCGCATCCTTCGTGAACACCAGAAATCCGTCCTTCTCGGTGAGTGTCCCGTCCTTGACCAGTTTCTTTCGCAAGGCAACGACAAACGGATGCTGGTTCTCCGCTGATGGCCGCTCGGCAAGCACCGCTGTCGACTCCTTGAAGACGACGAATCCCCTTTCGGTTCTTCTCCCCCGAGCCAGCGCGCCCTTGTTCCTGCACCAAAGCTCGCTCTGGGGCTTGGCGCTCTTTGCCGACCCGGAAATCGGCGTCAGCAAATCCGAGCCAAGCACCGGAAGGACTTGCTGAATACGCGAAAGAAACACCTCCATGTCTTCACGGTCTGACTCAGGAAGCTTGGGATTCGTCGTATTGGAGTTTTCGAGGCGATAGCGGCCCGCTTTCTTTGCCTCGTTGAGCAGCCGGTTCTCAAGGTAACGAATATGCGCCTTGGTCAGGTTTTCGTCCTTGCTGACAAAGACCACGACAGCATTCCAGAAATCTCGCGCTTTATGCTGTTTGAGGCGATCTCGAATAACCTCGGCCTCTCCGATATATGCCAAGGCATCACCACTCTCAGGATCGACCCCGAAGAGAAAATAAACGCCCGCACTTTCGGCCTCTTCACGAAGCAGCAGATCATCCAGTTCGGTTCGGGGAGCCGCCAGCGCCTTCCCTGTCCAATTTGACACCTCGCCAACGCGAAGACGCTTGGCATCTCCATGTGGCAGAAACAGCTTGATTGTTGCCGAACTCATAAGAGACCTTGTGACGAAATCTGGGTACGTATGGATCATAAATCATGCACTCACCGCCAGCGCAACTGCCGGAATAACCAATGTCACGACTTTAGCAACTCCTCCCGCGAGCCGAGCCAGCGCTGCAGATGGCGCTCGGCGAGGTCGGGGTGGCCGGTCAGCATTTCCTCGGCCACATTGCGCGCCATTTCGACCAGATCGCCATCCGTCTCCAGATCGGCATGGCGCAGCAGCGGCACGCCGCTTTGCCGGCTGCCGACGAATTCGCCGGGGCCGCGGATCTGCAAATCCTGGCGGGCGATCTCGAAGCCGTCGCTGTTCTCGTAGATGATCTTCAGGCGCTGGCGGGCAACCTCCCCGAGCGGCCCCGCGTAGATCAGGACGCAGCTCGATTCGTACCTGCCGCGCCCGACGCGGCCGCGCAGCTGGTGCAGTTGCGAGAGCCCGAAGCGTTCGGCGTGTTCGATGACCATCAGGCTGGCATTCGGCACGTCGACGCCGACCTCGATCACCGTCGTCGCCACCAGCACGTCGACCTCGCCGGCGGCGAAGGCGGCCATCACCGCCTGTTTTTCGTCGGCCTTCAGGCGGCCATGTACGAGCCCCACGGTCAACCCCGAAAGTTCGGCCGAAAGCGCCTCCCAGGTATCCTGCGCCGTTTGCAGCTGCAGGGCCTCCGATTCCTCGATCAGCGGGCAGACCCAGTAGGCCTGGCGACCTTCGTCGACATGTTTCTTGACGAAGCCGACCACGTCGTCGCGCCGGCTGTCGGCGACCAGCCGAGTCTTGACCGGCGTGCGGCCGGGCGGCAGTTCGTCGAGAACGGTGACGTCGAGGTCGGCGTAGTAGCTCATGGCCAGCGTGCGCGGGATCGGCGTCGCCGACATCATCAGCTGGTGCGGGTTGTTGCCCTTCTTGCGCAAGGCGAGGCGCTGGGCGACGCCGAAGCGGTGCTGCTCGTCGACGATGGCCAGCCCGAGCCGGGCGAAATCGACGCCTTCCTGGATCAGCGCGTGGGTGCCGACGACGAGTTGCGCGCCGGCCGCCGTCGCCGCCAGTTGCGCCCGCTTGGCCGCGCTCTTCTGGCTCCCCGAAAGCCAGGCGACGCGGACGCCGAGCGGTTCCAGCCAGTCCTTGAGCTTGAGGTAATGCTGCTCGGCGAGGATTTCGGTCGGCGCCATGAAGGCGGCCTGCCAGCCGGCCGAGATCGCCTGGCAGGCGGCGAGCGCGGCGACGATGGTCTTGCCGGCGCCGACGTCGCCCTGCAGCAGGCGCTGCATCGGGTAAGGCTGGGCCAGGTCGCGGGCGATTTCGGCCATCGCCCGCAACTGGGCGCCGGTCAGTCCGAATGACAGGCGGTCGAGCAGGCGGGCGCCGAGATCGTCGCGCGTCACCAGCACCGGCGCGCCCCGTTCGCGGCGCGCGAGGTAGGCGCGGCGCAGCGACAATTGCTGGGCCAGCACCTCGTCGAACTTGACCCGCCGCCAGGCCGGGTGATTGCGCGCGTGCAGCGTATCGAGATCGGTCCCCGGCGGCGGCGTATGCAGGAAATGCAGGCTGCGGGCGAGGCCGGGTAGCTTGAGGCGCTGGCGCAGTTCGTCGGGCAGGGTTTCGGACAGGTCGCCAACCTCGAGCGCCTTGCCGATCAGCTTGTGCAGCGCCGAATTGGCGACTCCTGCGGTCGACGGGTAAATCGGCGTCAATTCCGTCGGCAGCGGCTCGCCCGGGTCCACCTTGTGGAAGCGTGGATGAACCATCTCGGCGCCGAAGAAGCCGCTGCGGACCTCGCCGAAAGCGCGCACCCGCGAGCCTTCGCCGAGCGCCGCGCGCTGGGTCGGGTGGGCGCTGAAGAAACGCATGGTCAGCTCGCCGCTGTCGTCGAGCGCGCGCACGATCATCTGCCGGCGCGGCCGGAACTGCACCTCGCAGGAAGCGACGACGACCTCGACCTGCACCGGCTCGCCCCACGGGGCGCGGGCCACCGGCGTGATGCGGGTTTCGTCCTCGTAGCGCAGTGGCAGGTGCACCAGCAAATCGGCCTCGCAGTGGAGGCCGATCCTTGCCAGTTTCTTGCGCAGCGCCTCGGGGGCGTGAATCGGTGCGGCGGCTCCGGCCGGGGTCATCCGCCGCGGGTCAGGCGATGAACATCACCGCGTCGGCCTCGACCAGCGCGCCGCGCGGCAGTTCCTTGACGCCGACGGCGGCGCGTGCGGGGAACGGCTCGCTGAAATAGCGGGCCATCGTCTCGTTGACCCTGGCGAAATGGGCGAGGTCGGTCAGGAAGATGTTGAGCTTGACGACATCGGCCAGCGAGCCGCCGGCGGCTTCGGCGACGGCCTTGAGATTTTCGAAGACGCGAACGATTTGCGCGTCGATACCGTCTACCATTTGCATGGTCGCCGGATCAAGGCCGATCTGCCCCGACAGGTAGACGGTGTCGCCGACGCGTACCGCTTGCGAATAGGTGCCGATGGCGGCCGGGGCGTCGGGCGTGGCGATGATGGTCTTGGCCATGGATGGTTTCCCTGTGACATTGGAACGAAACCCGAATTCTAGATGAACCCGCGCATCGAATCCCTCGAAAAACTGCTTGGCGGCCCGCGCGACGGCGCCCTGCTCCGCTTCTCTCTCGGCAACGAATACCTGAAGGCCGGCGATCCGGCCAAGGCCGGAAAATGCTTCCAGGAAGCGGTCGACCGCGACAGCCGGTATTCGGCGGCCTGGAAGGCGCTCGGCAAGGCGCTGGCGGAAGCCGGCGATGCGGCCGGTGCGCTGGCGGCCTACGAACGCGGCATCGCCGTGGCCGAGGCCAGAGGCGACATCCAGGCGGCGAAGGAGATGAAGGTTTTCGCCAGGCGCCTTGGCAAGGCGCCCGGCGCCTGAACGGATGCCCTATTCCATTTCCAGATCAATGGTGACGCGAGGACAAGCCGCCGGCCGCGCAAGGAGCCCGGCAAGGCGAAGTCGACAAAGTCACGGTTGGTTTGGAAATGGAATTAGAAGCCGTTCGAGTACTGGATTCCCAGCACATGGCCGCTGTCGCTGTAGGAGCCGCGCAGGTTGCTGATTCCGGGCGCGCCGCCCGGCATCGTGAACGTCTGGATCTGGTTGATGCCCGGATCCTTCATATGCAGGTAGGCGTAGCCCGCATCGATCCGGCCGTAGACTCCGCCGTTCCACTGACCGCCGAACGAGAACCACAGACGGTTGTTGTCAGGCAGGCGGGCCGTGCGGTTTTCGTCCGACATTGCCGAGCGATCGTAGGCGATGCCGAACTTCAGCTTCCACGCGTCGCTGGCCTTGTAGGCGGCGCCCCAGGCAATGCGCCAGGAGTTGTCGTAATTCATCGCCTCGGTATCGACCCCGGCAACGGAACGGACGTTCAGGTTGTCGAGCGTGTTCCAGCGGGTGAAGGACAGGTCGCCCATCGCCTCCCAGCGATCCGAAACCTGCTGCCAGACCGAGACGATGACGGTATCCGGCAGCTTGAGGTTGGCGCTGGCCGAAGCGGAAGGCGTGGCGCCGAGGGTGCGGTCGCCGTCCAGCGTGTAATTCATCGTCGAGCGATACGAAACGCCGACGCGCATCGCCGGCGACAGGGTAAACAACGCGCCGGCATTCCAGCCCCAGGCGGCATCGTCGCCCGCGAACCGGTAGAGGCCGGCGGGCGTCAGGTTGGTCAGTTCGACATCGATGGTCTGATAACTCAGACCCAGGCCGAGCGCGACCTTGTCGTTCACCTTCCAGGCCAGCGACGGGTTGTAATTGACCGTCGTGATCTGGGACTTGAGCGCCTGGTGGCTGCCGATCCAGTTGTTGTCATATTCGGTGTCCAGCCGGAATGGCGACGAAATGCCGAGGCCGATGAACCAGTCCGGGGCAAGCTGCCAGGAGAAATAGCCATTGCCCACTGCCGACCAGCTGCCGGCATCGCCGCCGTTGCCGCCGGTTCCCAGCAGGCCGCTGGAGCCTTCGTTGCTGAACTTGAAATTTGGCCTGATCCCGACAACGCCGGCGGAGAGCCGGATCCCGGGAAGCCCGGTCATGCCGGCCGGATTGTAATAAATCGTGCTGGCGTTGTCGGCGACCGCAGCGGATCCGGCGTAGGAAGTGGCGATGCCGCTGGCGTTCTGTTCCCAGAGCTGGAAGCCCGCCGCGGAAGCGGCGCCGGAGAAGGCAAGCAGAAGCAGCGCCGGCACGGTACGCATGGTCAGTTCGTTCATTTTCTCACCCGACTTCAACACAGTTTTCCACCGATCTGATTTTACGCATTTTCCGGCGAGACGGAACGCTTTTTGCCGCTTCCATCGATGGCCACGTAGGTCAGTTGCGCTTCTGTCACCTTGACCGTCACCGGGCTGGCATAGTTCCGCTCGGCATAAACCTCGACATTGACGGTGATCGACGTGTTGCCGACATGGACGATATCGGCGTAGAGGCTGACGACATCGCCGACCGAAATCGCCTGCTTGAACTGGAAGGAATTGACCGACACCGTTGCCACGCGGCCGCGGGCGCGGCGCATGGCGGGGATCGCCCCGGCCACGTCGACCTGGGCCATGACCCAGCCGCCGAAGACATCGCCGTTCTGGTTGACATCCGCCGGCATCGGCACGGTGCGCAGGACCGGCTGCTTTTGCGGAAGGTTGATGAGGCCGATGCCCATGTTTCGTCCAATTTCACCCAAACGCTAATTTTCGCGGAAAGCGCCAAGTTTTCCTATACTGGCGAAAAGAACATCACGGCACCCCAACATGCGTCGCGCAAGCACCCTCTCCAAGCCGCCGGCCGGCCGGCCCGTGTCCGAACTCCACGTCTGGCAGACGCTGCGCCTCCTCTTCCCGTATCTCTGGGCCTATCGTCTCCGCGTGCTGGTCGCGCTCTCCTGCCTCGTCGGGGCCAAGGTCGCCAATGTCGGCGTTCCCGTCATCTTCAAGGAGTTGATCGACGGGCTCTCGCTGACCGATCAGGTATTGGCGCTGCCGGTGATGCTGCTCGTTCTCTACGGCGCCCTCCGCTTTTCGACCGCGCTGTTTACCGAACTTCGCGAATTCCTTTTCGCCCGCGTCACCCAGCGCGCCGTCCGCCAGGTGGCGCTCGAGGTCTTCCGCCACCTGCACGCGCTGAGCCTGCGCTTTCACCTGGAACGTCAGACCGGCGGCGTCTCGCGCGACATCGAGCGCGGCACCCGGTCGATTTCCAGCCTGATCTCCTACACGCTCTACTCGATCCTGCCGACGCTCGTCGAAATGGCTCTCGTCCTCGGGATTCTCTTCGTCAAGTACGACCTCGGCTTCGTGCTGATCACCGCCGTCTCGCTGGTCGCCTACATCGTGTTCACGGTGAAGGTCAGCAACTGGCGCATCGATATCCGGCGCACCGTGAATGAAAGCGATTCGGCCGCCAACACACGGGCGGTCGACAGCCTGCTCAACTACGAGACGGTCAAGTACTTCAACAACGAAGCCTACGAGGCGCGGCGCTACGACGAGCACATGCTCAAGTGGGAAGACGCCGCGACGCGCAGCCAGACGACGCTGTCGGCGCTCAACCTCGGCCAGCAACTGATCATCGCGCTCGGCGTCACGGCGATGATGTGGCGCGCCGCCAGCGGCGTCGTCGACGGCCGGATGACCATCGGCGACCTGGTCCTGGTCAACGCCTTCCTGATCCAGCTCTACATCCCGCTCAACTTCCTCGGCGTCGTCTATCGTGAAATCCGCCAGGCGCTGGCGGACATCGAGCGCATGTTCGACCTGCTCAAGGAGAATCGCGAGATCGCCGACGCCCCCGATGCCCGCGACCTGCCCGGAGGCGCGCTGCAGGTCGATTTCGCCGCTGTCGACTTCGCCTACGAGCCCGATCGCGTTGTCCTGCACAACCTCGACTTCGCCATCCCCGCCGGCAAGACGATCGCCGTGGTCGGCCATTCGGGCGCCGGGAAGTCGACCCTGGCGCGGCTTCTCTATCGCTTCTACGATGTGACCGGCGGCGCCATCCGGATCAACGGCCACGACCTGCGCAGCCTCAGGCAGGGCAGCCTGCGCGCGGCGATCGGCATCGTCCCGCAGGACACCGTCCTGTTCAACGATTCGATCTTCTACAACATCCAGTACGGACGCCCCGCTGCGAGCCGCGAGGAAGTGTTCGCCGCTGCCCGCGCCGCCCAGCTGGACGGTTTCATCGAGTCCCTGCCGCAAAAGTACGACACGCGGGTCGGCGAGCGCGGCCTGAAGCTCTCCGGCGGCGAAAGGCAGCGCGTCGCCATCGCCCGCACCCTGCTCAAGAACCCGCCCATCCTGATTTTCGACGAAGCAACCTCGGCGCTCGATTCGGCGACCGAGCGTGCGATCCAGGGCCAACTCGAACTCGCCGCCATCGGCCGCACGACGCTGATCATCGCCCACCGCCTGTCGACGATCATGAATGCCGACGAGATCCTGGTCATGGAGGCGGGCCGCATCATCGAGCGCGGCACCCATGCGGCATTGCTCGATGCCGGCGGCGCCTACGCGCGGATGTGGCTTCTGCAGCAGCGGGAGCAGGCAGCCGAAACCGCCTGACTTCCCGCGCGATCGAACGCAATGGATGGTTTGCCGTCCGCGCCGTCAGCGCCGTCGACGCGGCGGGCGAGGCAGCGACCCGGGTTGCCCGGGCCTGCCCGGGTGCGCAGGCGGATCCGTTGGGGATTTCCGAACTTCTGACCAAAGGGGTCGAACATGATAATCTCGGCGTGTCCTGCAAAGGGGAATGGCGACCGGCGCCGCCCAGCGCTGGGAAATGTCGCCGCGCAAACCGCGCCGGCAGGCTCACGGAAAGCTTCCGGCAATATCGTTGCCGTACACTGTGGTTGCCAAAATCAACGCTTCTCTGGAGGAAAACAGATGGATCTCGCCAAATTGCTGACCGCAGGCCTCATCGCCACGGCCCTCACCGCAACCCCCGCCCTCGCCCAGGAGTCGGCGACGCTCAAGAAGATCAAGGACAGCGGGTCGATCACCCTCGGCCACCGCGAGTCGTCGATCCCCTTCTCGTACTATGACGATCAGCAGCGGGTCATCGGTTATTCGCATGAAATGATGCTGAAGGTCGTCGATGCGGTGAAGGCGGAACTCAAGCTGGCCAGGCTCGACACCAGGCTGATGCCCATAACCTCGGCCAACCGCATCACCCTGGTCCAGAACGGAACCGTCGACATCGAGTGCGGATCGACGACCAACAACCTGGAACGCCAGAAGCAGGTTGCCTTCTCGACCACCATTTTCGTCATCGGCACCCGGCTGATGACGAAAAAGGATTCGGGGATCAAGGACTTCGCCGACCTGGCCGGCAAGAACGTCGTCACCACCGCCGGCACCACCTCGGAGCGCCTGCTGCGCAAGATGAACGAGGAGAAGCAAATGAAGATGAACATCATCTCGGCCAAGGATCACGGCGAAAGCTTCCTGACCCTCGAAACCGGCCGGGCCGTCGCCTTCATGATGGACGACGCGTTGCTCTATGGCGAACTGGCCAAGGCCAAGAAGCCCGGTGACTGGATCGTCACCGGCACTCCCCAGTCCAAGGAGGCGTATGGCTGCATGATCCGAAAGGATGACCCGGGATTCAAGAAGGTCGTCGACGCCGCGCTGACCAGGACGCTATCCTCGGGCGAGGCCGAGAAGATCTACGCCAAGTGGTTCATGAATCCGATTCCGCCCAAGGGACTGAACCTGAACATGCCCATGTCGGATGAGATGAAGGCGCTGGCCAGCGCTCCCAACGACAAGGCATTCGACTGATCCCGCCGGTTGCGGTCGACGGCCTGCCAGGGACAAATTCCCTGGCGGCCCTTTCCTGATTCGGGGGAGCGATGGCTTACAACTGGAACTGGCAGGTCTTTTTCCAGCCCAGCGCGACTGGCGAGGGCACCTACCTCACCTGGCTGCTGGAAGGTCTGAAATGGACCGTGACGCTGTCGTTGAGCGCCTGGGTCATCGCGCTGGTTGTCGGTTCGATCATCGGCGTGCTGCGCACCGTTCCCAATCGCTGGCTCGGACTTCTTGCCGCCGCCTACGTCGAGGTCTTCCGCAACATTCCGTTGTTGGTCCAACTGTTCATCTGGTACTTCGTCCTGCCGGAATTGCTTCCGGCGGAGATGGGCAATGCCTTCAAGCAGATGAATCCGCTGGCGCAGCAGTTCGTGTCGGCACTGGTCTGTCTCGGACTATTCACCGCCGCGCGCGTCGCCGAACAGGTCCGTTCCGGGATCAACTCGCTGCCGCGCGGCCAGAAGAATGCCGGGCTGGCGATGGGGTTCACCCTGCCGCAGGTCTATCGCCATGTGTTGCTGCCGATGGCCTACCGCATCATCGTGCCACCGCTGACCTCGGAATTCCTCAACATCTTCAAGAACTCGGCGGTCGCCACGACCATCGGCCTGATCGAGCTTTCCCGCCAGGCGCAGCAACTTGTCGACTTTACCGCCCAACCCTACGAGGCCTTCATCGCCGTCACCCTGCTCTACGTCCTGATCAATGTCACCGTGATGTTCCTGATGCGCCAGGTCGAGCAGAGGGTTCGCGTTCCCGGGTTCATCGGAGGGAAATGAGCCATGCATGAATTCGACTGGACTTCGATTCCCGGCGCCATCCCGCTGCTCGCCCGGGGCATGCTGGTGACGCTCGAGGTGACCCTGACCGCGATCGCCGTCGGCGTCGTCTGGGGCACCCTCCTCGCCGTCGCGCGCCTCGGACACAACCGGTTCCTGTCCGGGCTCGCCGCCGTCTATGTCAATCTCTTTCGCTCGGTTCCCCTGGTGATGGTCATCCTGTGGTTCTACCTGATCGTCCCGCAGGCGCTGAAGGCGCTCTTCGGAGAGAACATCGGCGATATCCGGCTGACCTCGGCGCTGGTCGCCTTCGCGCTTTTCGAAGCCGCCTATTACTCGGAGATCATCCGCGCCGGCATCCAGAGCGTCGCCAAGGGACAGATGGCGGCCGGTCTGGCGCTCGGCCTCACACCCGGGCAGACCATGCGCATGATCGTCCTTCCCCAGGCCTTCCGCAACATGCTGCCGCTGCTCCTGACGCAGGCCATCATCCTCTTCCAGGACACGTCGCTGGTCTATGTCATCGGCCTTTCCGACTTCTTCGGCACCTCCTACAAGGTTGGCGACCGTGACGGTCGACTGGTCGAATTGCTGCTTTTTGCCGGCGCGGTCTATTTCGTCATCTGCTTCTCGGTCTCCCGGGTTGTCAAGCGTCTGCAAGCGAGATACAGCTCATGATCGACTTTCGCAATGTTTCGAAGTGGTATGGCCAGTTTCAGGTGCTCGCCGAGTGCACGACGCGCGTTCGCGAGGGTGAAGTCGTCGTCGTCTGCGGGCCGTCGGGTTCGGGCAAGTCGACGCTGATCAAGTGCGTCAACGGCCTGGAGCCATTCCAGCAGGGTGACATCATCGTCAAGGGAACCTCGATCGCCGATCCGAAAACCGATCTGTCGAAGCTGCGCGCCCATGTCGGCATGGTCTTCCAGAATTTCGAATTGTTCCCGCACATGCGCATTACCGAGAACCTGACCATCGGTCAGATCAAGGTGCTGAAGCGAAGCAAGGACGAGGCGCTGGAAAAGGGCCTCAAGCTGCTCGACCGCGTCGGCCTCAAGGCGCAAGCCAACAAGTTCCCCGGCGAACTGTCGGGCGGCCAGCAGCAGCGCGTGGCGATCGCCCGCGCCCTCGCGATGGATCCGGTCTGCATGCTGTTCGACGAACCGACCTCGGCGCTCGATCCCGAAATGATCAATGAAGTGCTCGACGTCATGGTCGAACTCGCCAGGGAGGGCATGACCATGATGTGCGTCACGCACGAGATGGGATTCGCGCGCAAGGTGGCGAACCGCGTCATCTTCATGGACCAGGGCCGGATCGTCGAGGATGCCGTGAAGGAGGAGTTCTTCGGCACCCCGCGCTCGGAACGGGCGCAGCAGTTCCTTTCGAAGATACTGCAGCACTGAACCGAAAAAATGAAAAGGCCGGGATTCCCCGGCCTTTCTTCCCTGCGCCTGCTGTTCGTCGTCAGGCGGCTTCGTCGAGTTCCACAGCCTCGGCGGGCTCCGGACGATCCACCAGCTCGACGAACGCCATCGGCGCATTGTCGCCGACGCGGAAGCCGCACTTGAGGATGCGCAGATAGCCGCCGGGACGGGCCGCATAGCGCGGACCGATCTCGCCGAACAGCTTGACGACGATGGCGCGGTCACGCAATCGGTCGAAGGCCAGACGCTTGTTGGCAACGCTCGGGATCTTGCCGAGGGTAATCATCGGTTCGACGACGCGGCGCAGTTCCTTCGCCTTGGGCAGCGTGGTCTTGATCGCCTCGTGCCTGAGGAGAGCGACGGTCATGTTGCGCAGCATCGCCAGGCGATGGCTGCTGGTGCGGTTGAGTTTGCGAAGTCCCAAACGGTGACGCATGGTTAATCCTTTCTATGTTCTACAGGCGTCCCTTGACTGCCCGGGTCGAAAATGGCCGTCAGACCTTTTCCAGACCGGCCGGCGGCCAGTTTTCCAGTTTCATGCCCAGGGTCAAGCCACGGGCGGCAAGCACTTCCTTGATCTCGTTCAGCGACTTGCGGCCCAGGTTCGGCGTCTTCAGGAGTTCGTTCTCGGTACGCTGAATCAGGTCGCCGATGTAGTAAATGTTCTCGGCCTTGAGGCAATTGGCGGAACGGACGGTCAATTCTAGGTCGTCCACCGGCCGCAGCAGCACCGGATCGACCTGGGCGGGTCGTGACGGCTCGGCCGTCGGCGCCGTACCCTCGAGATCGGCAAAGACGGAGAGCTGCTCCATCAGCACGCGGGCAGCGAAGCGGATGGCTTCCTCCGGCTCGACCACCCCGTTGGTCTCGATATCGACGATCAGCTTGTCAAGGTCGGTGCGCTGTTCGACGCGGGCAGCCTCGACCGCGTAGGCGACACGCCGGATGGGACTGAACGAAGCATCGAGCACCAGCTTGCCGATGGTCTTGGAATCGTCCAGGTTGCGCACGTTGCCAGGCACGTAGCCGCGCCCCTTCTCGACCTTGATCTCGAGCGACAGCTTGCCGCCCGGGGACAGGTGGGCGATGACATGCTCCGGATTGATGATCTCGACATCGTGCGGCAGCTCGATGTCACGGGCGCGCACGGCGCCTTCGCCCTCCTTGGCCAGCCTCAGGTTGACCACGTCGCGGTTGTGCAGCTTGAACACCACGCCCTTGAGGTTCAGCAGGATATCGACGACATCCTCCTGAACGCCATCGACCGTGGAGTACTCGTGCAGCACGCCGTCAATGCCGACCTCGGTCGGCGCATAGCCCGGCATCGACGACAGCAGGATGCGGCGCAGCGCATTGCCGAGGGTATGTCCGTAGCCGCGTTCGAACGGCTCCATGACCACCTTGGCCTGCACGGGCGAAACGCTCTGCACATCGATGATGCGGGGTTTCAGAAGTCCACTGCTTTGCATGGGCTTGCTTCCTCTGCGAAGTTGTTACTTCGAGTAAAGTTCGATGACAAGACCTTCATTCAGCGTAGCCGGCAACTCGGCGCGCTGCGGCATGGCCTTGAACGTACCCTTGCCCTCCTTGACGTCGACCGCGATCCACTCGGGGAAACCACGGGACTCCGCTGCTTCGAGGGCGGCCTTGCAGCGCAGCGAAGCACGGGCGCGGGCAGTCAGCTGGACAACGTCACCCGGCTTGACGATGTAGGACGGAATGTTGACGCGCTTGCCATTGACCAGAACGCCGTTGTGGCGGACAACCTGGCGCGACTCGGCGCGCGAGGCGCCAAAACCCATGCGGTAGGCCACGGAGTCGAGGCGGGCTTCCAGAAGCTGGAGCAGGTTTTCACCGGTCTGGCCCTTGCGGCGATCGGCTTCGGCGAACGTCTTGCGGAACTGTCCCTCGAGCACGCCATAGACGCGCCGGATCTTCTGCTTGGCGCGCAGGTGGACGCCGTAATCGGACAGGCGGGCGCCGGACTTCTGTCCATGCTGTCCCGGCGCGTACGAGCGGCGCTCAATGGCGCACTTGTCGGTGAAGCACTTTTCGCCCTTCAGGAACAGCTTCTCGCCTTCGCGGCGGCACTGACGGCATTTTGGATCGAGATTGCGAGCCACTTGTCTTTCTCCTTAGATGCGGCGCTTTTTGGGCGGACGGCAGCCGTTGTGCGGCACCGGCGTCACGTCGGAAATCGCGGTGATCTTCATGCCCAGCGCGTTGAGCGCACGCACCGAAGATTCGCGGCCGGGACCGGGTCCCTTGATGCGGACCTCGATGTTCTTGACGCCGCATTCCTGCGCAGCCTTGCCCGCAGCCTCGGCGGCAACCTGGGCGGCGAAGGGAGTGGACTTGCGCGAACCCTTGAAGCCGGCCCCGCCGGATGTCGCCCAGGACAGGGCGTTGCCCTGGCGGTCGGTAATGGTGATGATGGTGTTGTTGAACGAAGCATGAACGTGGGCGATGCCCTCGGCGACGTTCTTCTTGACCTTCTTGCGAACTTTGACTTTGGTAGCAGTCTTTGCCATTTTCTGTCCCTATTACTTCTTGCCAGCGATCGGTTTACGCGGCCCCTTGCGGGTGCGGGCGTTGGTCCGAGTACGCTGGCCACGGCAAGGAAGCCCCTTGCGATGGCGCAGGCCACGGTAGCAACCAAGATCCATCAGACGCTTGATGTTCATCGTGACTTCACGGCGCAGATCACCTTCGACGGTGAACTTGCCGATCTCGTCGCGCAGGCGATCCATGTCCGCGTCGGACAGATCCTTCATCTTGATCGCACGACCAACGCCGGCCGCATCACAGATCTTCTGCGCACGGGATCGGCCGATGCCGTAAATCGCCGTCAAGGCGATTTCAGCATGCTGATGGTTCGGAATGTTTACCCCTGCAATACGGGCCATTGAATCACTCCACTCTTTCCAAAATTAACGAATGCCGGACTTGCCCGGGAATCAACCCTGGCGCTGCTTGTGACGCGGGTCCTTGCAAATGATGCGCACGACACCCTTGCGGCGGATGACCTTGCAATTGCGGCACACGCACTTCACTGAAGGTTGCACTTTCATGTCTTACTCCTCGTCTGCGAGAGCTGGGAAGCAGCCGTGATTCCTTTGCCCTGCGGTTTGTTGCGTAGAGAATCTTCACCTGACCCGGAAAACGATCCTGGCCTTGGATAAATCGTACGGGGTCAACTGGACGGTGACCTTGTCGCCCGGAAGAATGCGGATGTAATGCATGCGCATCTTTCCGGAAATGAAACTATGGACCATGTGCCCGTTTTCCAGCTTGACCTTGAAGGTCGCATTGGGCAGGTTCTCAACCACCTCGCCCTGCATCTCGATGTAGTCTTCCTTGGCCATGTTGACTACTTGATCATTGGCGATCCCTTGAAGTTGGCTTTCTTCAAGAGGCTTTCATACTGGTGTGACATGACATAGGCCTGCACCTGCGACATGAAGTCCATCGTGACAACCACGATGATCAGGAGCGACGTGCCACCGAAATAGAATGGAACATTCCACTTCAGGATCAGGAATTCGGGCAGCAGGCAGACGACGGTGATGTATGCCGCACCGATCAGGGTCAGTCGCATCAGAATCTTGTCGATGTAGCGCGCGGTCTGCTCGCCGGGACGGATACCCGGCACGAAGGCGCCGCTCTTCTTGAGGTTGTCCGCGGTCTCCTTGGAGTTGAAAACCAACGCCGTGTAGAAGAAGCAGAAAAATACGATCGCGCCGGCATACAGCATCACATAGATCGGCTGACCCGGCGACAGCGTGCCGGCGATGTCCCTCAGCCAGCGCATCGATTCTCCCGAACCGAACCAGCCGGCCAGCGTCGCCGGGAAGAGGATGATCGACGAGGCGAAGATCGGCGGTATGACGCCCGACATGTTCAGCTTGAGCGGCAGATGGGAACTCTGACCGCCATAGATCTTGTTGCCCACCTGGCGCTTGGCATAATTGACCAGAATCTTGCGTTGACCGCGCTCGACAAAGACCACGAAGGCGGTGACGACGACAACCAGCACGCAGATGATCAACGCCGTCAGCGGATGCATCGCACCGGTGCGCACCAGTTCCAGCAGGCCGCCGATGGCATTCGGCAGACCGGCCGCGATGCCGGCGAAGATGATGATCGAGATGCCGTTGCCCAGGCCACGCTCGGTAATCTGCTCGCCGAGCCACATGAGGAACATCGTGCCGGTGACCAGCGTCGAAACCGTCGTCAGACGGAACATGAAACCGGGGTCATTGACCAGCCCGGCCTGCGCTTCCAGCGCAACCGCGATGCCCAGGCCCTGGAACAGAGCGAGACCAACGGTGCCGTAACGCGTGTATTGGGTGATCTTGCGGCGCCCGGCCTCGCCTTCCTTCTTGAGCGCCTCGAGCTGCGGGCTGGCCACGCTCATCAGCTGCATGATGATCGACGCCGAGATGTACGGCATGATCCCCAGCGCGAAGATCGTGAAGCGCGACAGGGCGCCGCCGGAAAACATGTTGAACATGCCCAGGATGCCGCCCTGCTGCGAATTGAACAGGTCGGAAAGCACATTGGGATCAATCCCCGGAACCGGTATGTGCGCGCCGATGCGGTAGACGACCAGCGCGCCGAGCAGGAACCACAGCCGGCGCTTGAGATCGCCGAACTTGCCGCCCTTGCCTACGGTATTGGGATTCGCAGCCAATGTTCTGATCCTTCCCGGTCCTACTCGGCGACCGAACCGCCGGCCGCTTTGATCGCCGCCTTGGCGCCCTTGGTCGCGCCGACGCCCTTGAGCGTGACCTTGCGCGTGATCGCGCCCGAGAGGATGACCTTCGCCGCCAGTGCATCACCGGGAACGACGCCGGCGGCCTGCAGGGCCAGCAGGTCGATCGTGTCGATCGGCAGCCGCTCGAGGTCGGTCAGGCGCACTTCGAAGTTGCGCTCGCGGGTCATCGACTGGAAACCGCGCTTCGGCAGGCGACGCTGCAGCGGCATCTGACCGCCTTCGAAGCCAACCTTGTGGAAGCCGCCTGAACGGGATTTCTGGCCCTTGTGGCCGCGGCCGCCGGTCTTGCCCAGCCCGGAGCCGATGCCACGGCCGGCGCGCTTGGCGGCCTTCCTCGAGCCTTCACCCGGCTTGATGGTATTCAGACGCATGGCTTAACCCTCAACCTTGATGAGATACTGAACCTTCTGGATCATGCCTCGTACCGCCGGCGTATCCAGCAATTCCGAGGTGCTGTTCAGCTTGCGCAGACCCAGACCGCGAACCGTCGCGCGATGGTCCTGCTTGGTGCCAATGATGCTCTTGACGAGCGTCACCTTGATTTTCTTGTCCGCCATGGCTTACCCCAGGATCTCTTCAACCGAGAGGCCACGCTTGGCGGCGATTTCGGACGGCGTATTGACCTTCGACAATCCGTCGATGGTGGCACGCACGATGTTGTAAGGATTGGTCGATCCGTGAGCCTTGGCGACCACGTTGGTCACGCCGGCAACCTCGAAGACGGCGCGCATGGCGCCACCAGCGATGATGCCGGTGCCTTCGGGCGCCGGCTGGATCATGACCTTGGCGGCCCCATGATGGCCGATCACGGTGTGATGGACGGTGCCGTTCTTCAGGCTGACCCTGGCCATCCTGCGCCGCGCCTCTTCCATTGCCTTCTGCACCGCCACCGGCACTTCGCGGGACTTGCCCTTGCCCATGCCAATGCCGCCGTCGCCATCGCCGACGACAGTCAATGCCGCGAAACCAAGGATGCGACCGCCCTTCACCACCTTGGTGACGCGGTTGACCGCAACCATCTTTTCGCGCATTCCATCATCGCGCTCGTCAGCCTGTTGGGGCTTCTTGCTTCTTTCGGGTTTTGCCATTTGTTAACCTTGTCCTTTCGCAGCGATCAGAACTTCAGACCGGCTTCACGCGCGGCTTCCGCCAGCGCCTTGACGCGGCCATGGAACTGAAGACCGGAGCGATCAAAAGCAACCTGCTCGACACCGGCAGCCTTGGCGCGCTCGGCGATCAGCTTGCCGATGGTCGCGGCAGCAGCCTTGTTGCCGCCGTTCGGTACGTCCTTGCGGAGACCCGTTTCCAGCGTGGAAGCCGAAGCCAGAACCTTGCCGCCACAAGGCGAAATGATCTGGGCGTAAATGTGGCAGTTGGTGCGATTGACGCACAGGCGAACAGCCTTCAGCTCGGCGATTTTGGCCCGGGTTTTGCGGGCACGGCGCAGACGCGCTTCTTTCCTGTTAAACATATGCCACCCTTACTTCTTCTTCTTGGTTTCCTTGATAACCACCACTTCGTTGACATAGCGAACGCCCTTGCCCTTGTAAGGCTCCGGCTTGCGATATGCACGAACTTCGGCGGCAACCTGACCGACTTGCTGCTTGTCCGACCCCTTGATGACGACTTCGGTGGGCGTCGGACACTCGGCCTTGACGCCTTGCGGCATCTTGTGGGCAACCGGATGGGAGTAACCAAGCGACAGGTTCAGGGTGTCACCCTGAACCTGGGCACGGTAACCCACGCCAATCAGTTGCAAGCGCTTTTCAAACCCCTTGGAGACGCCGGTCACCATGTTGCTGAGGTTCGCCTGCATGGTGCCCCACATCGCGGCAGCGGTACGCGGATCCGCGCCATCGGCCTTGGCCACGACCAGCGACCCACCGTCGCGCGAAATCGTTACAGCCGGGTGTCTTGCGATCTTCAGCGTTCCCAGCGGGCCCTTGACGACAATTTGCTCATCCAGGCTGACTTCGACACCAGCCGGGAGGACAACGGGATTCTTGCCAATTCGAGACATGTTCGCTCCCTTATGCCACGATGCACAGGACTTCGCCACCAACCTTGCTGGCGCGCGCCTTGCGATCCGTCATGACGCCCTTGGGGGTCGACACGATGGCGACGCCAAGTCCGTTCATCACACGGGGAATATCTTCGCAGCCCTTGTAGATACGAAGCCCGGGCTTTGAAACGCGCTCGATGCGCTCGATGACCGGACGGCCGGCGTAGTACTTGAGGCCGATTTCCAGGGTCGGCTTGCCATCGGACTGCCGAACCGCAAAATTCTCGACATAACCCTCGTCCTTGAGCACCGCGGCGATCGCCACCTTGACCTTGGACGACGGAATGGAGACAGACGCCTTTTCGGCGAGCTGGGCGTTGCGGATGCGGGTCAGCATGTCCGCGATCGGATCGCTCATAGCCATTTCTGTATCTCCTCTTACCAGCTCGCCTTAACAACACCCGGGACTTCGCCATTGAAGGCGAGTTCGCGGATCTTGTTACGACACAAGCCGAACTTACGGAAAACGCCACGCGGGCGCCCGGTCATCTGGCAACGATTGCGCAGGCGGGACGGGCTGGAGTTGCGCGGCAGGGCTTGCAGCTTCAGACGGGCGTCGTAGCGCTCCTGATCGGAGAGGCCCACGTCATTGATGATCGCCTCCAGTGCGGCACGCTTCTTGGCGTACTGCGCAACCAGCTTGCGACGCTTCTCTTCACGGTTGATCAGAGCAAGTTTTGCCATGATTGCCTCAATTCTTGAACGGTAACTTGAACGCCGCCAGCAGGGCCTTGGCCTCTGCATCGGTCTTCGCGGTCGTGGTGATGCTGATGTTCATTCCCCGCAGAGCATCGATCTTGTCATACTCGATTTCCGGAAAAATGATCTGCTCCTTGACACCCATGTTGTAGTTGCCCTGGCCGTCAAAACTCTTGCCCGAGATGCCGCGGAAGTCACGAACCCGCGGCAGCGCGATGGTCACCAGGCGGTCGAGAAATTCGAACATGCGGGGACCGCGCAAGGTCACCATGCAGCCGATCGGGTAGCCATCGCGAATCTTGAAGCCCGCGATCGACTTGCGCGCCTTGGTGGTCACCGGCTTCTGACCGGCAATCTTCTGCATGTCGCCGACGGCGTTCTCGAGAACCTTCTTGTCCGCCACGGCTTCGCCGACACCCATGTTGAGGGTGATCTTGGTGATGCGCGGCACTTCCATGACCGACTTGTAGCCAAATCGCTTTGAAAGCTCAGCGACGACGGTGTCTTTGTAAAACTGCTGCAAACGCGCCATGACTGCCCCTTATGCGCTTACCAGTTCGCCGTTCGACTTGAACACGCGAACCTTGCGCCCGTCGTCCAGCATCTTGAAGCCGACACGGTCGGCCTTCTTGGTGGCATGGTTGAACAGCGCAACATTGGAGATATGAATCGGCATGTCCTTGTCCATGATGCCGCCCGCCACACCCTTGATCGGATTCGGCTTGACGTGCTTCCTGGCGCGATTGACACCCTCGACGAGCACGTGCTCCTCGCCGACGCGGCGCAGAACCGTGCCGCGCTTGCCCTTGTCCTTGCCGGTAATGACGACGACTTCGTCGCCCTTGCGAATTTTTTCCATCGCCAGCCCCTTACAGAACTTCCGGAGCCAGGGACACGATCTTCATGAAGCGCTCGGTACGCAGTTCGCGCGTTACCGGACCAAAGATGCGCGTGCCAAGCGGCTCGAGCTTGTTGTTGAGAAGCACCGCAGCATTTCCGTCGAAGCGAATCAGCGAGCCGTCGGCGCGCCGGACTCCCTTGGCGGTACGAACCACCACGGCGTTGTAGACATCGCCCTTCTTGACACGACCGCGCGGCGCAGCATCCTTGATGCTGACCTTGATGATGTCGCCAATGCCGGCATAGCGGCGCTTGGATCCGCCCAGCACCTTGATACACATTACCGAACGCGCACCGGTGTTGTCGGCGACGCCCAGAGTCGATTGCATCTGAATCATTTAATTAACTCCAACTTAATCCGCCAGCGCGGTCAGTCTTGGAACCCGTAAGGGTCGGATGACTTCGCCACCCCCAGGACAGGGATCAGCAAAAAAGAAGCCGGATTATACCGGCCTCCTTGATGATCGCGCAAGCGTTTTCAAAAACTTTCGCTATACAACGATCGCCTTCTGCAAGATGTTAGACACGGCCCACGACTTGGTGCGCGACACCGGACGGGTCTCGACGATCTCGACCAGGTCACCCGCTTTCGCCGAATCTCCGTCGTTATGGGCATGGTACTTCTTGGAGCGCACCATCACCTTGCCGTACACAGGGTGTTTGACCTTGCGCTCGACCAGGACGGTGACCGTCTTTTCCATCTTGTCGCTAACCACACGGCCAATCAGGGTACGCTTGCTGCTGGGGGCTTCGCTCATTGCTGCACCGCCTTCTCACGGATAAGCGTGCGAACACGGGCAATATCGCGACGCACCTTGGAAATCTGGCTGGAATTGGACAACTGCTGGGTGGCGAGTTGCATACGCAGGCCGAACTGCGCCTTCAGCAGATCCAGCAACTCTTTCTTGAGCTCGTCCACGCTCTTGGTTCTCAGTTCACTAGCTTTCATGATTACCCCAGATGACGAGTAACGAAAGTGGTGGAAATCGGCAGCTTGGCAGCGGCCAGGGCGAACGCCTCGCGAGCCAGCGTCTCATTCACGCCATCCATTTCATAAAGCACCTTGCCTGGCTGGATTTCCGCAACCCAGTATTCGGGGTTGCCCTTGCCGTTGCCCATACGGACTTCCGCCGGCTTCTTCGAAATCGGCTTGTCCGGAAAGATGCGGATCCAGATTCGCCCGCCGCGCTTGATGTGGCGGGTCATGGCGCGACGAGCCGACTCGATCTGGCGGGCCGTCAGGCGACCGCGGCCGGTGGCCTTGAGGCCCCACTCGCCGAATGACACTTTTGTGCCACGGGTGGCCAGGCCTTCGTTCCGTCCCTTGTGTTCCTTGCGGAACTTGCGACGATTAGGTTGCAACATCTCAGACACCTGCCTTTCTTACACGCTTGACCGAAGCCTTGGCGTCGCCTTCGGGCCCGTCCGCCTTCCTGACTGTCCGGGTCCGCGGCTTGTCTCCTTCAGGCCGGGCGGGCGGGCGACGCGGACGACGATCGTCAGCGGCAGGTTCGGCCGCTTCCGGCTGCTCATTGCGGTCAAGCAGATCGCCCTTGTAGACCCAGACCTTGATACCGATGATGCCGTAGGTCGTCAGTGCCTGGGCAATCCCGAAATCGATGTCGGCGCGCAGCGTGTGCAGAGGCACACGACCTTCGCGATACCACTCGCTGCGGGCGATTTCCGCACCATTGAGACGGCCGGCGCTCATCACCTTGATTCCCTGGGCACCGAGCCTCATCGCGTTCTGCATTGCACGCTTCATCGCGCGGCGGAACATGATGCGCTTTTCGAGCTGCTGGGCAATCGAGTCGGCAATCAGCTGGGCATCGATTTCCGGCTTGCGGATTTCCTCGATCGACACATGGACGGGCACGCCCATGATGCGCTGGAGGTCGGTGCGCAGCTGTTCGATGTCTTCGCCCTTCTTGCCGATGACCACACCCGGGCGAGCGGAGTAGACGGTGACGCGCGCATTCTTGGCCGGACGCTCGATCAGCACGCGGCCGACCGAAGCATGCGCCAGCTTGCGTTTCAGGTACTCGCGAACCTTCACGTCTTCATTGAGCATTCCGGGGAAATCCTTGCTGTTGGCATACCAGCGGGAACCCCAGTTCTTGGTGGCAACCAGGCGGAAGCCAGTCGGATGAATTTTCTGTCCCATGACTCTTCCTCAGTTGCCAACGGTCAGATAGATATGGCAGGTCGGCTTGACGATCCGGTTGCCACGACCCTTGGCACGCGCCGCGAAGCGCTTCAGCACCATGCCCCTTTCGACAAAGATGGTCTTGACCAGCAGTTCGTCGATATCGGCGCCATCATTGTGCTCGGCGTTGGCAATCGCCGACTCCAACACCTTCCTGACGATGCCCGCACCCTTGTTCGGGCTGAAAGCCAGGATGTTGAGAGCCTGACCAACCGGCTTGCCACGCACCAGATCGGCCACCAGGCGGCCTTTTTGCTCGGAGAGGCGCACGCCCCGCAGACTTGCACGAGTTTCCATGTCAGCTCCTCACTTCTTGGCCTTCTTGCCGGCGGTGTGACCCTTGAACGTGCGGGTCAGCGAGAACTCGCCGAGCTTGTGACCGACCATATTTTCGGTGACAAAGACCGGAATATGCTGCTTGCCATTGTGGACCGCGATCGTCAGACCGATGAACTCGGGCAGGATCGTCGAACGACGCGACCAGGTCTTGATCGGGCGCTTGTCGCCGGTGGCGCGCACTGCTTCGACCTTGTCGGTCAGGCACACATCAACGTACGGGCCCTTTTTAAGAGAACGTCCCATTTCCTACCCCTTAACGCTTGTTACGGCGCTGAACGATCATGCCGTTCGTGCGCTTGTTGCTGCGGGTGCGGTAACCCTTGGTGGGCTGACCCCATGGATTGACCGGCACGCGACCCTCACCGGTACGACCCTCGCCACCACCGTGCGGGTGGTCGATCGGGTTCATGGCAACGCCACGAACGGTCGGGCGGACGCCGCGCCAACGCTGCGCGCCGGCCTTGCCGATCTTGCGCAGGATATTCTCTTCATTCCCCACCTCACCGACCGTAGCACGGCATTCGACATGTACGCGACGCACTTCGCCGGAACGCAGGCGAATCTGGGCATAGGCGCTGTCGCGGGCAAGGAGCTGTGCCGAGGCGCCTGCTGAACGCGCCATTTGCGCTCCCTTCCCCGGCATCATCTCGACGCAGCAGATCGTGGTACCCACGGGAATGTTGCGGATCGGCAATGCGTTACCCGACTTGATCGGAGCCTCGGAGCCATTCATGACCTGCTGGCCGACGACCATGCCCTTGTTGGCAAGGATGTAGCGGCGCTCGCCGTCGGCATAGCAGACCAGAGCGATATTGGCCGTCCGGTTGGGATCGTATTCCAGGCGCTCCACCGACCCCGGGACACCATCCTTGGCGCGCTTGAAGTCGATGACGCGATAGGCCTGCTTGTGACCGCCGCCCTGATGACGAACCGTCACCCGGCCATTGTTGTTCCGCCCGGCGTTCTTCGACTGCGCCTCGAGCAGGCCGGCGAAAGGCTTGCCCTTGTACAGACTGGCGTTGACGACCTGCACCACGGCGCGGCGGCCAGGGGAAGTCGGCTTGACTTTAACGAGAGCCATCAGACGTTCCCCCCATCGACAAAGTTGATTTCCTGGCCCGGCTTGAGGCTCACGAAGGCCTTCTTCCAGCCCTTGCGACGACCCGCCGACCCCTTGAAACGCTTCAGCTTGCCCTTGACATTGGCGACCTGGACCGTCTCGACCTCAACCTTGAACAAGAGTTCGACCGCCGCCTTGATTTCAGGCTTGGTGGCGTCATTGGCCACACGAAAGATGACCTGCTCGTTCTTGTCGGCCACATAGGTAGCCTTTTCGGAGATTTGCGGTGCCAGCAGCACCTGCATCAGCCGCTCTTGATTCATCCCCACATCTCCTCGAATTTGGCCACGGCGTTCCTGGTGACCAGCACCTTGGCAAAACGGACCAGCGACAGCGGATCGGCTTCCCTGGCTTCGAGCACAAGGACGTTCGGCAGGTTGCGCGAAGAGAGATAAAGATTCTCATCCAGTGCATCCGTGATCACCAGGAGATTGCCTTCAAGACCCATGCCCTTGAGCTTCTGCGCAAACAGCTTGGTCTTCGGCGCATCGACCGACAGGCCCTCGATGACGACCAGGCGATCTTGGCGAGCCAGCTCGGAGAGAATCGCCGCCATGCCGGCGCGGAACATCTTCTTGTTGACCTTCTGGCTGAAATTGTCCTGCGGCGTGTTCGGAAAGATCCGACCGCCCCCGCGCCACAGCGGACTGCCGTTGCTGCCCGCACGGGCACGGCCGGTTCCCTTCTGGCGCCACGGCTTGGAAGTCGTGTGACGGACTTCCGAACGATCCTTCTGCTGACGGTCGCCCGAGCGCGCGTTGGCCTGATAGGCCACAACGATCTGATGAACAAGCGCCTCGTTGAACTCGCGCCCAAAGAGGACATCGGAGGCCTGCAACTTCGCCGCCTCCTGACCCTGCTCGTTGATTACCTTGAGTTCCATGTCGCCTCCTTAAGCCTTGACTGCCGGACGCACGACAACGTCGGAACCCTTGGCGCCGGGAACGGCGCCACGAACCAGAAGCAGCTGGCGCTCGGCATCGACGCGGACGACGGTCAGGCTCTGCATGGTCGACTGGACGTCACCCATGTGGCCCGCCATCCGCTTTCCGGGCAAGACACGACCCGGATCCTGCGCCTGCCCGATCGAACCCGGCGCATTGTGCGACAGCGAGTTGCCGTGGGAAGCACGGTTCGAGCTGAAGTTGTGGCGCTTGATCCCACCCTGGAAGCCCTTGCCGGCCGAGGTACCCGTAACGTCGACCCGCTGCCCTTCGGCAAAGATGGTCACGGCCACCGGGTCACCGGCCTTGAAGTCGGCGATCCGGTCGGCATCGATACGGAATTCCTTGAGGACCTGCCCCGCTTCCACACCCGCCTTGGCCAGATGACCAGCCAGCGGCCTGGAAACGCGCGAGGCACGGCGCTTGCCGAAAGCGACCTGAATGGCTGCATAGCCATCGATCTCCGGCGTTTTTACCTGGGTCACCCGGTTGTTGGACACGTCCAGCACAGTTACCGGAATGGAAGCGCCATCCTCGGCAAAAATGCGAGTCATGCCAACCTTGCGACCAACAAGGCCTAGACTCATGGTTATTCTCCTCATCGCCAGCTGCGATTGGCCGGACGATGCAAAACAACAATTGGGTGACCGAGATCGGCCACCCCCGAAAACGGATGATTATATCCGTAACATTCCGCTTATTGCAACTTGATCTCGACATCCACACCTGCCGGGAGATCGAGTTTCATCAGCGCATCAACCGTCTTGTCGGTCGGATCGACAATATCCATCAGGCGCAAGTGCGTACGGATCTCAAGCTGGTCACGCGACGTCTTGTTGACGTGCGGCGAGCGGAGAATATCGAAGCGCTGCTTGCGGGTGGGCATGGGGACCGGGCCACGGACCACCGCGCCGGTGCGCTTGGCGGTCTCGACGATCTCCTGGGCGGACTGATCGATCAGGCGATAATCGAAGGCCTTGAGGCGGATGCGGATCTTCTGGCTTGACATTGTTTGCTTTCAAAGAGCGATGGGGCGGAAGCAATTCCTCCCCCGGATTTAAGAAGAACGGCTATGCGATGATTTTGGCCACGACGCCGGCGCCGACGGTGCGGCCGCCTTCGCGGATGGCGAAACGCAGGCCTTCTTCCATGGCGATCGGGTTGATCAGCTTGATGGTCATCGCGATGTTGTCGCCCGGCATCACCATCTCGACGCCTTCCGGCAGGTCGATGGAGCCGGTGACGTCGGTCGTGCGGAAGTAGAACTGCGGACGGTAGCCGTTGAAGAACGGGGTGTGGCGGCCGCCTTCGTCCTTGGACAGGATATACACCTCGGAGGTGAAGTGGGTGTGCGGCTTGACCGAACCCGGCTTGCACAGAACCTGACCGCGCTCGACGTCCTCACGCTTGGTGCCGCGCAGCAGGGCGCCGATGTTGTCGCCGGCCTGACCCTGGTCAAGGAGCTTGCGGAACATTTCGACGCCGGTGCACACGGTCTTGATGGTGGGACGGATGCCGACGATTTCGATGTCTTCGCCGACCTTGACGACACCGCGCTCGATCCGGCCGGTGACGACGGTGCCGCGACCGGAGATGGAGAAGACGTCTTCGACCGGCATCAGGAAGGGCAGGTCGACGGCGCGTTCCGGGGTCGGGATGTAGGAGTCCAGGGCATCGGCGAGACGGAAGATGGAGGGCACGCCGATTTCGGACTGGTCGCCTTCGAGGGCCTTGAGGGCGGAGCCCTGGATGATCGGGGTGTCGTCGCCGGGGAAGTCGTACTTGGAGAGCAGTTCGCGCAGTTCCATTTCGACGAGTTCGAGCAGCTCGGCGTCGTCGACCATGTCGCACTTGTTCATGTACACGAGAACGTAGGGAACGCCGACCTGACGGGCGAGCAGGATGTGCTCGCGGGTCTGCGGCATCGGTCCGTCGGCGGCGGAGCAAACGAGGATGGCGCCGTCCATCTGGGCGGCGCCGGTGATCATGTTCTTGACGTAGTCGGCATGGCCCGGGCAGTCGACGTGGGCGTAGTGACGGTTGGCGGTCTCGTATTCGACGTGCGCGGTGTTGATCGTGATGCCGCGCGCCTTCTCTTCCGGCGCCGCATCGATCTCATCGTATTTCTTGGCCGATCCACCATACTTGGCAGACAGCACCGTCGTGATCGCAGCCGTCAGCGTGGTCTTGCCATGGTCAACGTGACCAATCGTGCCCACATTCACGTGCGGCTTCGTACGCTCAAATTTTGACTTAGCCATTCCAGTTCCCCAATCATCAAAAAGAAAAAACCCAGAATCCAGACCAACCGGTGGTGCCCATGGGCAGGATTGAACTGCCGACCTCTCCCTTACCAAGGGAGTGCTCTACCACTGAGCTACATGGGCCTACCCTGACACCTCAACCGCGCCGCATCGTGGAGCGGGTGAAGGGAATCGAACCCTCGTCTTAAGCTTGGAAGGCTTCGGCTCTACCATTAAGCTACACCCGCTTGTCTCTAACCCGCGCCACAGGCCGCTGTTGCATTCATTCTGGTGGAGGGGGAAGGATTCGAACCTTCGAAGGCAGAGCCAGCAGATTTACAGTCTGATCCCTTTGACCGCTCGGGAACCCCTCCGGAAGAACGCGAGATTATCCTTTGTCAACCCGGCGGTGTCAATACCCGAACACGCAAAAAAGCCGGCCCGCGGCCGGCTTCTTCGCCACGAGCCGGCATCACTTCTGGGAGAGAACCCAGGCGGCGAGCTTGGAGGCTTCCTCGGGCGTGACATTGTTCGGCGGCATCGGAATCTGACCCCAGACCCCCTTGCCGCCTGCCTTGATCTTGGTGGCGAGCATGGCGGGCGCATTGGCGTCGCCCTTGTACTTGGCGGCGACATCCTTGTATGCCGGGCCGACCATCTTCTTGTCGACGGCGTGGCAGGCCATGCAGTTCTTGGCTTTTGCGAGGGCTTCGTCAGCCTGGGCCTGGCCGGCCATCACGATCCCGGCGGCAGCCATCACGGCAACATAAACAGCTTTCATTCTCTTGCTCCGTTCGTCTGGTTGGTGGGTAAATCAATTTGCGATGATAAGACCCTTCTTCGTCACTTGCAAACCGCTTCTGACCGCTTCTGACGCGGCAAGTCCGCGGCCGGGGCAATGCGATTCCGGGTCGCATTCCCTTAACGCATGACGATAACGGACGTTGACCGCGACCGTTCATGAAGAACGCGAAGGGAATGCCAGCAGCGCTCCCGCCGAAGCCAGGAGGCCGCCGAAGACCCTGTTCCGCAGGCGAATGGCCTGTGGATCGTGCAGCCAGCGACCGAGGCGCGCCGCGGCCAGGGCATAGCCCGACATCACGACGATATCGGTCAGGCACAGGGTCGCCGCAATGATCAGGTATTGCGGCAATTGCGCCCGCTCGGGATCGATGAAGGGCGGGACCAGTGCGCAGAGGAAGACGATCGCCTTGGGATTCGTCAGATTGACCAGCAGCCCCTGCAGGAACAGCCCGTCATGCGGCGCGGGCGATGCAGCTGCAGCGGCGGAAACGACAGGCGCCCGCCATTTACGGATGCCGAGCCAGACCAGCAAGGACGCCCCGATGAACCTGAGCAGCGAGAGAGCCGGCTCCGAGGCGGCCAGCAGCGCACCGAGTCCCAAGGCGACGATCGCCACATGCGCCACGAGCGCCGCCTGCAACCCGAAAATGACCGTCAGCGCCCCCCGGTAGCCGTGGCGGCTGCCGGCGCTCATGCTGATCGCCGCGCCCGGCCCGGGGGGTGACGGCGATCAGGATCGCCGCCAGCAGGAACCCGGACCAGAGCGCCAGGCTCACTTGCGGCGCTGGATCTGCGTCACGTCGCGCACGGCGCCCTTGTCGGCCGAGGTCGCCATCAGGGCGTAGGCCTGCAGGGCGGCGGAAACAAAACGCTCGCGCTGGAGCGGCTGCCAGGCAGCATCGCCCCTGGCCTCCATGGCGGCCCGGCGGCGCGCCAGATCGTCATCGCTCACGGCGAGGTGAATGCGGCGATTGGGGATGTCGATTTCGATGGTGTCACCTTCCTCGACCAGGCCGATGGCGCCGCCATCGGCTGCTTCCGGCGAGGCGTGACCGATCGACAGGCCCGACGTGCCGCCGGAGAAGCGGCCGTCGGTGAGCAGCGCGCATTCCTTGCCGAGTCCCA
>ERZ761602.2041-NODE-2041-length-33614-cov-14.222027_pt1 | contig 33614 bp, 26 predicted proteins | sample MGYA00512165_ERZ761602 | MGnify/ENA primary metagenome ERZ761602 (study PRJEB28899, sample SAMN02445085) | bioreactor sludge metagenome | biome: EBPR sludge; isolation source: Thorneside wastewater treatment plant | place: Australia: Brisbane, Thorneside...
ATTATCATCTAGCCATTTGAAAACATGTAACACAGACGGAAAATCTCCCAGCCAACCCAAGAAATTTCCCCAAAGTTTTGTCAAACCTTTGGGTTCATCAGGCAATGCCACTGCCGATGAAAAATCTACAACTCTATCACCCAATTGATATACATAACGACTCAATCGTTTTACTTTCGGTTCAGCCAATAAAAACTTTCGCACTTGTTCTCGTTCATCAGGTGTCATCCATTGTGGCAAATCGGATGTGGCTTTGAAGTCACAAATCAAGGCTAAATCTTGCAATTGAATTTTATGTTCTTCTTCTAACGTATTTTCTTTGGATACAAAATATTCTATATCGGGGTCAATGTGAACTAAATCTTTTAACCACAAACGATTCACAACCGTTCTGACTGCATTTTTTGTGCCAGGTGTTGAAGGGTTGTATAACAAAACTTCATTGCGATAATTTTCCCATTCATGCGAAACATCAGGTCCAATGCGAATCGCGTCACATACACCAATGGCAGGCAGTATTGGCGTGCCACACGTTAAGAAAAATGCATTTTCTCCCATCGCTTCATACATGTATTTTAAACATTCACGATACGCAACTTCACGCGGCATATCGTTATATCTTTTTCCTTTCAATGCACCCGCATATAAAAAATCTAACTTGAAATAATCGAAACCCCATTCACGCACTTGTTTCATCAATGCCACTAACCAATTTTGCACTTCGGGATGCGTTGTATCTAATGCAAATAAATATTCACCCCAATTGAATCCTGCCGAAACAAATTTTCCATGTTCATCTTTCAAAAACCAATCTTTATGCAGGCGAAATAATTTTGATGATTTGCTTGCAATCAATGGCGCCAACCATAGTCCAGCCGTTCTGCCTGTTGATTTTATTTTGTCTGCTAACGCTTTCATGCCTGATGGAAATTTTGCATTCACTTCCCAATCACCAATGGCAACTTGCCAACCATCATCCACTTGCAACACTTCAAATGGCAAATCGCCTAACGCATCAAACGTCTTATATAAAATTTCTTCATCAATCATTGTGTACAGGCTATACCACGAACACCACACACGCGGCACATGATTTTTTTCAACATGACCAAAGCGATTCTTTAATTGCTTGATGTATTCATCAAACGCTTGATTCTCATCCCCAAACATGATGAACCATTCAGCTTCATCCGCTTCACTCTTCCCTTCAAGTTGATTCTGAATTTGAAACACATGCGTATCCGTAGACAATGCTCCCAACAAAAGAATCTTTCCATCCGCAAATTCCACTGCACCCAACCATGAGCCATGCGGGTTTTCTTCATACGCATATTCGACATCAATTTGTAATGGATGAAAAATAGCAGGTTTTTGAATCTGCAAAAGTTTTACATCTGTCCACGCCGCCATAGACCATGACTGCCATCCATGGCGATAATATTTCACAGGTTGCGATGGCAATTCAATTTGAATACTCTTTGCTTTGATAATTTGTGATTTGTTGATTTCTGGTGATTTGATTTTTGTCATAAGAAAATATTTTATCTTATTACTTTGTCATTCTGAGCCACGTTCTTGTTTTTTGTGGCGAAGAATCTTTACGATAATCTAAGAGACCCTTCGCCGTGGTCTCGATATGTTGCTTCGCAACTACTCGACCAACGCTCAGGGTGACATAAAAGTTGAGGATTATGAATCAATGATCCCCGAAGAGGGAGGCGGGGTATCCATCTTGACGATACAATCACTATCAGGTATATTCGCGTAACTTTCGGAAGGCTGAGATATATCCTATGTATGAATTCGACAAAACAGATATAAAAATCGTCAATTTGTTGTTGGAAGATGGCAGAATGTCTGCTTCGGAGATGTCTCGTCGTATGGGAGATATTTCTGAACGGGCGATTCGTTACCGTATTGACCGAATGATTGAGGAGGGTGTGATTCAGATTAGTGCGGTGGTTAGTCCTGAAGCATTAGGTCTTAATATCAAGGCGGATGTGTGGTTGGAAGTGGAAGCCGATAAAGTTTTAGAAGTTGCTAAAAAAATGGCGGCGTTTGAAAATGTGACGTATGTGGCGTGTAGCATTGGGCAGAATGACATCAGTATTCAAGTGGTGGCGAAAGATACATCGGAAGTGTATTATTTTGTAACAGAAGTGATACGAAAAGTTCCCGGTGTGCGGAAGACGACAACTTCGATTGTGCCAATTATTTTGAAAGATGTGTATCAGTGGCGAGTGCCAGAAAAAATTGCGAATGAATTTTCAGAAAGCGAAATAATAATAACGAAATAAATATTGAGGAGATTTTATGTTTGGTTCAAAGACGCAGGCATTACAGAAACGCGCACAAAAAATTCTGCCATTGGGGGTGAATTCTAATTTTCGTTTTTGGGGTGATGAGATTACACCATATGTTCAAAAAGCCAAAGGTGCTTACCTTTGGGATGTAGATGATAAAAAATATATTGATTATCGTATGGCATTTGGTCCCATTATTTTGGGTCATGCTTATGATGAAGTTGATGCTAAAGTAATTGAAGAAATTCAAAAAGGAATTCTGTTTGCAATGACAGGCGAACTTGAAGTTTCTGTTGCTGAAATGATTGTGGAAATGTCACCTGCCATTGAAATGGTTCGCATGGCGTGTTCGGGAACTGAAGCCACTATGCACGCTATTCGAACTGCTCGCGCCTATACGGGGCGCGATTTAATTTTAAAGTTTGAAGGCAATTATCACGGTTTTCACGATCATACTTTATGGTCAACGTACGCGCCTGTTGAAGCATACGGAAATGCTCGTAGTCCAATCCCTGTGCCAGCATCATCGGGCATTCCAAAATCAATGCGCGAGTTTATTATCACTTTGCCGTTTAATGATGCAGAAGGTTTTGAACGTGTGATGAAATCTTATGGCGAGCAAATTGGGGCAGTCATCACAGAGCCATGTCAGGGAAATTGTGCGGCGATTAATCCGCAAGATGGATTTTTAGAATTGATTCGTAAAAAGACGGAAGAATATGGATGCGTTTTTATTTTGGATGAAGTCAAAACTGGATTCAGAATCGCGAACGGCGGCGCACAAGAATACTACCGCCTCAACCCTGACCTTGTCACATATGCCAAAGCCCTCGGCAATGGTTACCCTGTGGCAGCCTTCGGCGGTAAAAAAGAAATTATGTCTATTATTGGTCATGGTGTGGCACAAGGTGGCACTTATACAAATAACAAGCCCGGCATTGCAGGTGCGTATGCTACATTGACATTACTCAAAACAAAACCGATTCTCAAAACCATTGCGGAACGGGGGCAACGATTGATGGATGGTTTGAAAGACATTTTTGAAGAAAACGATATTCCTGTTGTCATGACAGGTTATCCCGCTATGTTTTCATTTTCATTGAATATTGATGAAGTCAAAAGTCAACGAGACTGGGCGAAGAGTGACCATAATCTTTATCTTGAATTAACAGAGAAAGCCATTGCCAAAGGTGTTATGCCAGACCATGATGCCCGTGAGCCATGGTTTATGTCTTATTCACATTCCGATGCAGATGTTGATGAGACGTTGAATGTATATGCCGAGATTGTTAAAGAAGTGAAGAAATAAAATGATAAACCGCTGGTCGAGTAGTTCCGAGCAAAGCGAGGAACGTATCGAGACCAGAAGTAAATTGTAAATAAATATTGATTCAAAACTTGTGGTCTCGATATGTCGCAAAGAACAAGAGCGCGACTACTCGACCACCGAGGATATATATGACAAAACTAACATCAAAAGAAATCACTGACCTCAACAAAGAATACACTTTTTTCTCTTGGTCTAATCAGGGACAAGTGAATCCAATCCCTGTAACGAAAGCAGAAGGTGTATATTTTTGGGATGCCGATGGAAAAAAATATTTAGATTTTGCTTCACAACTTGTGAATACAAATGTTGGGCATCAACATCCTAAAGTTGTGAAGGCGATTCAAGAGCAGGCAGAAAAATTAACTTTTGCATCGCCAGGCATGGCAACGGAACCAAGAGGTTTGCTTGGAAAAAAACTGTCAGAGATTACTTCTGGTGACTTGAAAAAAACATTCTTCACCTTAGGAGGAGCCGAAGCGAATGAGAATGCCATCAAGATTGCGCGTCAATTTACTGGCAGACATAAAATCCTTGCTCGTTATCGTTCCTATCATGGCGCAACACATGGAGCGATTGCCTTAACGGGTGACTATCGTCGTTTACCTGCGGAGCCTGCAATTTCTGGAGTGGTTCATTTTCTTGACCCATATTGTTATCGCTGTCCATTTGGTTGGACGAAAGATACTTGTAAGCGTCAGTGTATTGACCATGTTGAAGAAGTGATTCAACATGAAGGTCCAGACCAGATTGCGGCGATTATTTTAGAAGGAGTCACAGGTACAAATGGATTAATCATCCCGCCTGATGAATATTGGCCCCGCATGAGAGAAATCTGTGATAAGTATGGAATCTTGTTAATCTCAGACGAAGTGATGAGTGGCTGGGGCAGAACGGGCGAATGGTTTGCAGTGGACAATTGGAAGGTAACGCCAGATATTATTACAACGGCAAAAGGAATTACTTCTGGATATGTTCCGTTGGGTGCAGTGATTGTGCGTGAGCATATTGCAAAATATTTTGATAGTCACATGTTATCCGCTGGATTAACCTATAACGGACATGCCCTCGCTTGTGCCGCCGCGCTTGCAACGATTGAAGCATACGAAGAAGACAAGATTTTTGAAAATGCTAAAAAAGTTGGAAAACATTTGGGTAAACGACTCGAAGAATTGAAATCGAAACATCCGTCTATTGGAGATGCTCGTTATATCGGCATGTTCTCTGCAATTGAGTTAGTGAAAAATAGAGAGACAAAAGAGCCAATGGATATTACTGCCTTGAAAAACTTTATGATTTCAAATGGAGTCTATGTTTTTAATTTCAAGAATATTTTGTTCATTGTCCCGCCGTTGGTGATTACGGAAGAGCAATTAGATGAAGGCTTGAATCTACTAGATGAAGGTCTGGCTGAGTTGATGAATAAGCAAATCAGTTAAAAAGTTTACAAGTTGAAAAGTTTGAACGTTTAAACATTCAAACTAAATATGGATAGATAGGTAATTTAGAAGAATGAAACTTATTGTCACAGATACAATCTTTAACGAATTCCCTGATTTAGTTTTGGGTGTTGTCATTTTGCATGATATTGATAACTCACAAAACAAACCAGAGATTACCGAAATGCTCAGGCAAGCCGAAGCAGAGCTTTCAGGCAAGTTTGGTGGCGTTCCTGTCATTGAGCATCCACACATTGCAACTTGGAGAGAGGCGTATCGAAAATTTGGAGCAAAGCCGAAAGATTATCCTTCTTCGGTTGAGAATTTAACTAGAAGAGTATTGAATGGAACAAAGCTTGGATATATCAATAGCCTTGTCTCTTTATACAATACGATTTCGTTAAGACACATCCTACCTGTTGGTGGAGAAGATTTAGATAAAATTGTTGAGGATGTCTACTTAACAAAAGCTGGGGATGATGAGCCTGCTGTTTTTCTTTTAGGTGAAAAAGAAGCACGTGCTCCGCGTGCAGGTGAAATCATTTATAAAGATGAAGTTGGTGCAATTTGCAGACGTTGGAATTGGAAAGAAGCGGATAGAACAAAATTAACCCAAGAAACAAAAAATGCTTTCTTAGTCATTGAGTCTTTGCCGCCAGTTTCTCGTGATATTGTGGAAAAAGCAATTCATGAATTAGCAGATTCGGTTAAGCAATATTGTGGCGGTAATGTTTCAATAGCATTTTTGGATAAAGAAAACCGTGAAGTTGGGCTTTGATAGATAAGCAAACGAGTTAATAAAGTTTACAAGTTTTCAAGTTGGAACGTTTAAACATTCCAACCTGAAAACTTTCAAACACATTTGGAGAAACATGGAAATCTTAAACTACATAAACGGCTCGTGGATAAAACCAAACGTCAAAGAATATTTTGATGTCATCAATCCTGCAACGGGTCAAGTGATTGCAAAGACTCCGCTTGGCACAAAAGCAGACGTTGACTCGGCGGCAAAAGCTGCGAGTGAAGCGTTTCCTGCGTGGCGCAGAACACCAGTCAATGACCGTGTGCAATATTTATTTAAGTTGCGAAATCTCATGCGCGAAAATGCGGATGAAATTGCAAAACTCATTACCAATGAATGTGGAAAAACATTTGAAGAAGCAAAAGCCGAAATGATTCGTGCTTACGAAAATGTTGAAGTGGCTTGTGGAATGCCGATGATGATGAAAGGTGATGTTGTTGAAGATATTGCTTCTGGCATTGATGAGTTGATGATTCGTCAACCAGTGGGTGTGTGTGCCACCATCGCGCCGTTTAATTTCCCTGGCATGATTCCGTTTTGGTATTTGCCGTATGCAATCGCGGCAGGCAACACCTACATCATCAAGCCTTCTGAAAAAGTTCCGATGACAATGCAATTCATTATGAAACTCATCGAGCAAGTTGGTTTTCCAAATGGTGTTGTCAATTTGGTCAATGGTGCTAAAGATGTTGTTGATGGAATTCTTGAACATCCAAGCATTCGTGCGATCACTTTTGTTGGTTCAACCAATGTCGCAAAATATATTTATGCAACTGCCGCGTCGCATGGCAAACGAGTCCAAGCACAAGGTGGCGCAAAGAATCCTGTGATTATTCTTCCTGATGCGGATATGGAGATGGCGACAAAGATCGTCGCCGATTCAGCCTTCGGGTGTGCTGGTCAACGTTGTTTGGCAGTTTCTTTCGCTGTGACTGTGGGTGATGCTAAAAACCAATTCACCGAATTAATTTGTGACGCAGCTTCATCAAGAGTTGTTGGTTATGGACTTGAATCAGGTGTGCAAATGGGACCAGTCATCAATATGGCAAGCAAAAGCAGAATCGAGTCGCTGATTGGACTCGGTCAAAAAGAAGGAGCAAGTGTCCCCGTAGATGGACGCGGGACTTTAATCAAAGGGTATGACGGCGGTTCATTTATCAAGCCAACGATTCTTGCAGATGTCCCACGCGGAAGTGAAATCGCTAAGACAGAAATTTTTGGACCTGTGTTAAGTTTGATGCATGTCAATACAGTTGATGATGCGATTGAGTTGGTGAATAGCGGGCAATATGGAAATCAGGCGAGTTTGTTTACGTCGAGTGGAAATGCCGCGCGAAAATTTAGATACGAAGCCGAAGCTGGCAATATCGGAATCAATATTGGCGTTGCCGCACCGATGGCATTTTTTCCATTTAGTGGTTGGAAAGATTCCTTCTTCGGCGATATGCATGGTCAAGGCATGGATGCGGTTGAATTTTTTACACAAAAGAAAATTGTTGTTGAGCGTTGGCCCAAAGAATGGACGAGGAAGTTTTAATTTTTTGTAGGGGCGAGGCATGCCTCGCCCCTACGTAATAAAAGGAATTTTATGAGCTACGATTACGAAGACGCATTAGATTATTCATCCCGCTGGATTGATTTGATTCATAAACAAGAATTCCCAACCAAAGAGTTGGCGCATCAAATCATTGATGAATCAAAAGATAATTTTGCTGAACATTACAACCGCAATTGGTTGGAATATAGAAAATCTGTCACTGAATCTGGGGATTGGGCATCTGTCGAATGGACAGGTTCAGGTTCAGTCATCAAAGATGTGTTGGGCAGAGAATATTTAGATTTTCTTGGTGGCTTCGGCATGATGGATTTAGGTTGGAGTCATCCGACTGTTGTTGAAACAGTCAAAGCACAATTGAATCGCTCGCCCATGCCTTCGCAAGAATTACTTGACCCATTACGCGGTGTCTTAGCAAAGTTATTAGCAAGTATCACACCAGGTGATTTGAAATACAGTTGGTTTGGAGCAAGCGGCACAGAAGCCAATGAAGCCGCAATGAAAATTGCAAAACTTTATACAGGCAAAACAGCATTTATTGTAGGTGTTCGCGCTTTTCATGGTAAGACAATGGGCTCATTATCTTTAATGGGCAAATCAGATTTTCGCGCTCAAATGGGAGCGATGTATGGCGGACAGGTTTATCATGTTCCATTTGGTGATGCCGATGCTGTTGAAAAGCAATTAGAAATTTGTGAAAAAGTTGGGGTTGGAGTCGCGGCTGTGATGTTTGAACCAATTCAAGGCGAGTCTGGAGCGATTGTTCCTCCTGATGATTTCTGGCCCCGCATTCGTGAAGCCACAAAAAAATATAAAGTCTTGTTAATCGCTGATGAAGTGCAAACAGGTTTAGGTAGAACAGGAAAATTATGGGGCGTGGAACATTGGAATGTTGTGCCTGATATTTTGACCGTTGCAAAATCTTTAGGTGGTGGTGTGATGCCGATTAGTGCAGTGACAACAACGGAAGAAATTTTTCATCCAATGATGTATCCGAATCCATTTATGCATACCACTACAACTGGTGGAAATGCGTTAGCATGTTCTGCGGCAATTTCATCAATTCATGTTACTTTACGTGAAAGATTATGGGAACAAGCCGCGGAAAAAGGTGCGTATTTAATGCCGCATTTGGAAAATTTTGTTGTACAATACCCACACATTTTTGAACGTGTGACCGGCAAAGGATTGTTAATCGGAATGCACTTCAAAAATCCAGAAATTGGTTATAAAGTTTCGGCAGGTTTATTCAAGCGAGGTGTGTTAGTTTCAGGTACACTCACTAGTGCGCAAACTGTTCGACTTGAGCCGCCATTAATTGTCACAAAAGAACAGATAGACATGCTATTAGAACGACTCGGCGATACACTCAATGAGATTAGCAAGACAATGTAAGCAAATCCATTTCGAGGAGTATGTAGATGGCTAGTAGTGAATATGCAGTAGAAATGCAAGATGTTGTCAAGCAGTTCGTCACGCCGGAAGGGGGCATCCTAGCGGCAGTCAATCACGTCACCATGCAAATTAAAGAAAATGAATTTTTTTCACTACTTGGTCCATCTGGTTGTGGGAAGACGACTTCATTGAGAATGATTGCTGGCTTTGAATTACCCACCGATGGAAAAATTTTGATTCATGGCAAAGAAATGAGTCAAGTGCCGGCTTTTCAACGCCCGGTCAATACGGTGTTTCAACAGTATGCTTTGTTTCCACACATGACGGTTGAGCAAAATATTGGCTTTGGCTTGGAAATGAAAGGTGTCTCACGCGCTGAACGAATCAGACGCGTGGGGGAAGCCTTAGAGATGGTTCGTCTGCCCGGTATGGAATTACGTCGCCCCAAACAACTCTCTGGTGGACAACAACAACGCATCGCACTTGCGCGAGCCTTGGTCAATAAACCTGAAGTATTACTTTTAGACGAACCCCTCGGCGCATTAGACTTAAAACTCCGCAAAGAAATGCAACTTGAATTAAAAACACTTCAACGTGAAGTCGGTATTACATTTATTTATGTGACACACGACCAAGAAGAAGCATTGACCATGAGTGACCGCATTGCAGTCATGAGCAAAGGTGTGGCATTGCAAGTAGATGCCCCTGAAGCAATTTATGAAAGACCCGCTACAAAATTTGTAGCAGACTTTATCGGCGAAACCAACTTTTTAGATGGTGTCGTCAAAGGACAAAATGGCACAACAGTTGAGATTGACCTTGTCGGTACGGGCAGTGTATTTGTCGAATCGAGTAGAAAGTTTACCAACGGTCAACAAGTAACAGTCGCGGTCAGACCCGAAAAACTTCGCCTCAATAATCCAGTAAATGAGGATAACAATCTTAAAGGTCATGTTGAAGAAGTTATCTATATCGGCACAGATACACATTATGGCGTGCGTTTTACTGGTGGGCATAAAGCTCGCATTCGTGAACAAAATGTGACTGTGGCACAAAAATCCTTAGCCAAAACGGGTGATGAAGTAACCATGTCGTTTACGCATACATCACCACGCATTCTTACAGAATAGGCGGAGGTTTCGATGCTTAAATTCTTCCGCGGTAAAAGTAATTGGCAACTCTTTGGGTTGCTTTCCCCCGGCGCGTTATGGATTTTGATTTTCTTTAACTTGCCGATTTTGATTGTGATGTTCATCAGTTTTGTTGAACGTGGTCGGGCAGGCGGTATTCAAATTCCGCCAGTCTACACACTTGAGAATTATTCACAACTTTTCAACGCATGTGTATCCGAATTTGCTGGACCAGAATGTGACCCATTTTTGTACATCGGCATTTTCGGAAATTCAGTCCGAATTGCATTAATTGTCACATTTTGGTGCATCATTCTTGGATACCCACTTTCATATTTCATCTCCAAACAAAAACCAGTCTGGCGTGATGCTTTGATGATTTTGGTCATCATTCCATTTTGGACTAATTTTCTTGTGCGTACCTATGCGCTCAAACAAGTGTTGGCGGCAGAAGGTTTGTTAAATTCATTCTTAATGGGAATTGGCATTATCGGTCAGCCACTTGATTTGCTCTTCAATGAATTTGCAGTGGTGGTTGGTTTAATTTATGGTTACTTGCCATTTGCTGTTTTGCCAATGTACGCTTCCATAGAAAAATTTGACTATTCATTAATGGAAGCCGCCTCAGATTTAGGCGCACCGCCTCAACGTGCATTTTGGCGAGTCATGTTACCGATGACATTGCCCGGCATATTCGCCGCCTTGGTGCTGGTGTTTGTTCCAGTGGTGGGCGCATTCATCACACCTGATATTATGGGCGGTGGAAAAGTAGAAATGATTGGCACATTGATTAATCGTCAATTTGGTGTGGCGCGTAACTGGCCCTTTGGTTCTTCCATGTCGCTTATCTTGATGTTGTTAGTTTTAATCGGTGTGATTTTCTACTTCCGTTCTAGCACCGAAGAAACACGGAGGGCGATGTGAGCACACAAACATTTCCTCCTTATCCTCGTCAAAAAGTGCGTTTAAGCACACGCATTGGTAACTGGCTTTTAGGAACAAATGCCGCTTTGGTATTTGGCTTCATTTATTTGCCCGTTATCATTTTGATTTTGTTCTCATTTAACAACACACGCTCTGTGGCAGTGTTTGGCGGGTTTTCATCTCAATGGTATGTGACGCTTTCACAAAACACAGAATTACTCGATGCCGCCAGAAATAGTTTACTGGTTGCATTAATCACCACCATTTTTGCAACAGCCATCGGCACATTGACCGCCATTGCGATGGATAGATACCGATTCAAATTACGCACCGCATTTGATGCTAATTTGTATTTACCAATTGTGATTCCAGAAATTGTGATGGGTATTGCATTACTGCTTTTCTTTAATCAAGCCCTATTCCCATTTTTGCAAAACATCTTTGGCATTCGAGCATCCACTGGGCTTCATACCATTACCATTTCTCACATCGCATTTGATATTCCATTTGTGTATGTGATTGTGCGTGCCCGCCTAGCAGATTTTGACCGCACCCTAGAAGAAGCCGCTTCTGACCTCGGGGCAGATGAGTGGAAAACCTTCAACAGAGTCACACTCCCATTGCTGATGCCCGGTATCATTGGCGGTGCTCTAATGGCATTCACCCTTTCTTTAGATGATTACCTTATCACTGTATTTACAAAAGGTATTCAAGAACAAACCATGCCTTTGTATATTTATTCACTGGTGCGTAAAGGTGTCACACCGGAAATCAATGCACTATCTACAGCCTTGTTAGTTGGCTCAATTGGTTTGGTTGGGCTTTCACTCACTGCCCAAAATGGTGGACCTGTGTACACCCGTGCCATGTCTGTTGGTGCTGGCTTGGGTGTTGGGTTATACGCTTTATTTAGCCTGCCGACTTTGTTTGCTTCATTTACAGTTGGTGGTTTAATCGTCACTCTGATTTTGCTAGCAGGCTTATATTCTGCGTGGCGTTCATTTAGCGGATACCGAGAAGAACTTGCTGAAACAAATCAATCGGGCAAAGTGCTCTCTGTGATTGTGCTGATTGTAGTTTTGTTAATTTCCTATCTTTCCGCTTTGATATTATTATCTCAACGATAAAGGAGGTGATAGACTCTCGACACTTAACTGCATATATATGGATAAATCAAACTAATTAATGGAGAAGAAAAGAAATGAAAAAAACGCTTATATACATCTTTGTTCTGTTGGCTGTGATGCTAGCCGCTTGTGCACCTGCCACAGGAACAGAATCCGAAACAGGTGGCGAAACAACTGTCACCTCAGACCGATGCGGTGACGCATCTCAATTAGCAGATACAATTTATCTTTACAACTGGGTTGAATATATTGACCCAGCCATCAAAGACCAATTCTTAGCAGAATGTGGTGTTGAAGTAGTAGAAACAAACTTTGACTCGAATGAAACGCTTCTTGCTACTTTGCAAGCGGGCGGCGCGGCGTATGATGTGATTATCCCTTCTGATTATATGGTGCAAATTTTAATTTCGGAAGGCTACTTGATGGAAATTGATAAAAGCGTGGTGACCAACCTCGCGAATATGAACGAATTAAACGTCAACCAATATTTTGACCCCGAACAAAAATATACCGTGCCTTATTTATGGGGAACATCTGGTTTTGCTGTAGATACAACTGCAGTGCCAGACTATGAAGCCTCTTGGCGCATGGTGTTTGAGCCTACCCCAGAAAACTGCGGAAAAATCAGCATGTTAGATGACCAACGCGAAACACTCGGCGCGGCATTAATGTATTTGGGATATTCTCTCAACTCAACCGACCCGGCTGAATTAGAAGAAGCCAAAAACTTGTTAATTGCCCAAGCCGAATGTGTGCGCGCTTATGATAGCCAAACCAATGATGATTTGCTCATCAGTGGAGAAACTGTCTTTGGTCACATGTGGACGGGCGATGCGATTTTGGCAGGCTTGCCAGATTATGGTGGTCGTGATGGAATCGTGTACGTCATCCCTGAAGAAGGTTGTGTGATTTGGCAAGATAACTTGGCAGTGCCTGTAGGTGCACCAAATGCTTATACTGCTATGGTGTTTATCAATTACTTACACTACCCTGAAATTGCCGCACAAAATGCAGAATTTGTAGGGTATGGCACACCGAACCAAGCCGCTAAAGAATTTATTTCTGAAGAAGTGCTTGCCGACCCCGGCATTTACCCGCCAGCCGAAGTAGAAGCCCGCTTACAATGGTTAGAAGATGTAGGTGATGCTTTACAACTCTACGACCGCATTTGGACCGAGTTCAAAGCCTCAGTAGGTAGTTAGTTAATCAAAAAGTGACAGTCACTCGAAAGTGACTGTCACTTTATTAATATGGGGTTAAAATAAGCACAAAAACACACAGAATTGTAAATAATAGTTATAAAACCATTGACATTTATACATAATCGTCATAGAATATGGGTATGGAAAGCATAATCGTCACAGAACGCCCTGAAAAACTAGATGAGATTGACCATTATATTATCCAAACGCTACAAAAGGACGGGCGTGAAGCCTTCGCACAAATTGCCGAAGACCTCAAAGTATCGCCGGGCATGATTCGCCAGCGTTACAACCGCCTTGTAGAACTTGGTTATCTCAAAGTTATCGCGGCGACCAACCCGTTGATGATGGGCAAACGCACGATGGCGATGATAGGCGTGCGCACCGACGGCAGAAAAATGCTCGAAGCCGCCAACAAAATCTCAAAGTTTGATGAAGTTGTATATGTTGTATTCGTCAGTGGTGGGTACGACATCATGCTCGAAGTTTTTTGCAAAGACCATGAAGACCTACTCAAATTTATGACCGAAAAACTTGCCAAAGTAGACGGCGTGCGCGAAACCGAATCTTTCATTTATTTGAAGATAGCCAAAGAAATTTATTTTTAGATAAAAATCCGCCTCGTTCTTAAAGTGACACCTGATTCTGCTTCGTACACCGTATCGCTAAAGCGATAAAACTTGTCTGCCTCCCAACAGAGAGGATGGCAGAGCCAATTGAAAGGATTTTATGCAAGCCCTTGTTCGTGGACTAAAACAATTCGGGGACATGATGGTAGAAGCGTACCTCATGGCATTGACAATCAATACAAAGCCAGTGCGTCAAAACAAAAAGCCAAACCGCTATTAATCATAAAAGACGGCATGAACTATCATGCCGTCTTTTTATTTATGTCAATCTAACTCGCGGACGCGGGTTATAAAACTAAATGGAGAATATGCTTGTATGAGAGTGCTACTAGTAGGAGTAGGAGGAGTAGGGGAAGCCATCGCAACATTAGCAAAATCTAGAAAGTGGATGGAGTTAATGGTCTTGGCAGATTTCAACACCAAACGTGCCGAAGAAATACAAAAAAAATTAGGGGATGCGAAACGATTTCCAGTGGAATTCATAGATGCCAGTAAGCAAGAAAATATTGAAGCCTTAGCAAAAAAATATAATGTGGATTTAATCATGAATTCGGTTGACCCGATTTTCAACAAGCAAATATTTGATGCGGCATTTAATGCAGGCGTGATGTATATGGATATGGCAATGACTTTATCAGAACTACATCCATCTGACCCATATAACAAAACAGGCATCAAATTAGGAGATTATCAATTTGAAAAAGCGAAAGCATGGGAAGAAAAAGGCTTGCTGGCGTTAGTAGGTTTTGGCGTAGAACCCGGCATGGCGGATGTGTTTGCAAAATATGCGGCTGATTATTTATTCGATGAAATTGACGAAATTGGTGTGCGTGACGGAAACAACATCACCATTGAAGGTTATAAATTCGCGCCGACATTTTCGATATGGACGACGATTGAAGAATGTTTGAACCCGCCGGTGATTTATGAAAAGGATAAAGGCTGGTTTACCACGCAACCATTTTCTGAACCAGAAATATTTGACTTCCCCGAAGGTATTGGCAAAGTGGAAGTGGTCAATGTGGAGCATGAAGAAGTGTTATTAGTCCCACGTTGGATTAAGAATGCCAAACGAGTCACATTCAAGTATGGGTTGGGTGATGAATTTATGGATGTGTTGAAAACACTCAATAAATTAGGTTTAGATAACAAAGAAAAAATCAAAGTGAAAGGTGTTGAAGTTGCCCCTAGAGATGTTGTCGCCGCATGTTTGCCAGAGCCTGCATACTTGGGAGACAAGATGAAAGGTAAAACTTGTGCCGGGACGTGGGTAACAGGCACAAAGTCCGGTAAGAAGCGTGAAGTATATTTGTATCAAGTAGCAGATAACGAAATCTGCATGAAAACATTAGGATGTCAGGCAGTTGTCGCGCAGACTGCATTTACGCCATTGATTGCTATGGATTTAATCGAACATGGAATTTGGAAAGACGTGGGCGTGTTGGGACCAGAAGCGTTTGAGCCAAAAGTGTTTATGGATAAAATGGCGGAGTATGGCTTTGCGTATGGGATGAGGGAAATGTAAAAGCCATGTCGCTGCGAGTGATAGCGAAGCAGTCTCCCAATAACAGGGAGATTGCTTACCACTTTGTGGCACGCGTCGTCATCTTGGTCTCGATACACGCTTCGCGCACTCGACCAGCGATGACTCGCACATCGTCCCCGAATGGGGAACGACATCGTTACAAAAAGATTGCTTCGTCACTTCATTCCTCGTAAGGACATTATTCATTGTTATACTCCACTCAATGACTGAAACCTTCGACAAAGTTGCATTGCTAAAAATCGCATTCAAAGGGTTGGATGAGGATGAATTGCGTCAAATGTCTGAGTTGACGCGCATTGCGACGTATCCGCCAGAATATATTTTGTGCCGTGAAGGTGCATACGAAGAAGTGTTTTATATTGTGGCAGAGGGGCAAGCAGAGATAACCAAACAAATCAACGAAAATGAATTGCGTTTATTGCGCGTGGCGGGCAAAGGTGACTTGATTGGTGAAATGGCATTGATTCAAAATGCGCCACGTTCTGCAACTGTGCGGGCGATTACAGATTTAACTGTGTTAGAAATGAACAAGCAAGATTTTGGCACAATGCTGACGCAAAGCCCACGCATGGCAATTGACATTATCCGCACGACGTTGAATCGCTTGCGTGAAAACGACCAAATGACGATTAGTGATTTGCAAAAAACGAATCAGGTATTGCGTCAGTTAGATAGAAACAAACTTGAGTTTATTCAAGTGGCGGCGCATGAATTACGCACGCCATTAACTGTGTTGAAGGGTTATATCAATTTATTGCGTGCCACACCAGAGTTAAAAGATAAAACATCATTAACTGAAATGATGGATGGCATTGCCAAAGGCGCAGACAGAATGCACGAAGTCGTCAATATGATGTTGGATGTTTCGCGTATTGATAGTGAAACGATGAAAGTTTTGCCTGCGCCGATTCCGTTGAATATGACTCTGACAGAGTTGATACATTCTCTAGCCAAAGAAACTGCTGAAAGAAAGATTCAAGTATCGGTTGAGCAAGAAGCGAGTATTGTATCCATTCATGCCGACCCGTCTCTGATCCAAAAGGCGTTGTATCAATTGTTGGTGAATGCGATTAAATATACGCCCGATGGTGGCAAAGTAAAAATCAATGTGCAAAATACAATCTTAGAAAATGATGTTCCCGCTGTGGATATTCGTTTTGAAGATTCAGGCGTTGGGATTGATGCTGAACATCATGAATTGATATTTGAAAAGTTTTATCAAGTGGGTGACGTGGCGCTTCATTCTTCGGGGAAAACCGCTTTTAAGAGTGGCGGACCAGGCTTAGGGTTAGCCATTGTGCGCGGAATTGCCAAAGCGCATGGCGGGTATGTGTGGGTGGAAAGTAAAGGACATGATGAGGTCAATTTTTCGGGGAGTGTGTTTCATTTTGTGGTGCCAGTGGACAGTAAGCAGTAGGCAGAAGGCAGTGAGCAGACGACAGTAATCAGTGGTCAGTGATCAGTTATCGGTTTGCGCGTAGGCAAATGAGAATTAATAGATAAATTGAATTTAGATTTTTACAAAAATTTTTATTTCCATAAATAAAAAATACAAGGTTATTAAAATCATAGACTATAATTAATACAATTAATTTATGGAGAATTTTTAATGCCGAAAAAAGATTATAGTCAATGGGATAAGAAAGACTTAATTAAACACATTGAGAAATTAGAAAAACGCAAAAAATATGGGCTGGTGTGGGATGAAGAACGCACAAAAGAAGTATTTGAATTGCAAGCACAAAATGCTTTGCCAGTATTGGTAGATGTACCTGAAAACGCGATTGTAACCAACCAACCAACCAACCAACCAACCAACCAACCAACACACATTTTAATTGAAGGGGATAATTTTCATGCACTTTCTGTGCTAAATTACACTCACGAAAAGTCTGTGGATGTAATTTATATTGACCCACCTTATAACACAGGAAGTAATGACTTTAGATACAACGATAAATATATAAATAAAGATGATGGATACCGACATAGTAAATGGCTATCGTTTATGTCCAAACGATTAATTATTGCTAGAAGATTATTGAAAAATACAGGTGTCATTTTTATTTCTATTGATGATAATGAATTAGCACAAACAAGGCTTTTGATGGATGATATTTTTGGGGAGGAAAATTATAAGAACACAATAATTATTCGGCGTGGAGCGAAAAATGTACAAGCCCAATTTGATACTATAGATAAATTATCTAGTGGTTATGAATATGTATTATTTTATTCTAAGGATTCAACTCAGCGATTTCCCAAAATGTTAAAAGAATTGGATCAATCGAAACAAGGCGGATGGAATAACCATTGGAGAGGTACAAATCGCCCTACTATGCGATATAAACTTTTTGGGATAACACCTGAAACTGGACAATGGAGATGGGGTAAAGAGAGAAGTTTGATTGCTGTCGAAAACTATAAGTTACTACTTAAGGAGTTAGGTAAAAAGACAGAAAAAGTAAGTCAACAAGAAATTGATAATTGGTTTTCCAAAAAAATTATTGAAACTGGTGAAGAAATTGATTTATTGCGACTTTCATCAAATGGAAAGCCCGAACATTATATTCCTCCAACAGATACAACATTATTAAATGATGTTTGGTTTGATATTTCACCAAATAGTACAAGTACATTGAAATCAATTTTCGGAAAAAAAGTTTTTGATAATCCAAAACCCCTAGAATTAATAAAGCGCATATGTAAATTTTCAGACAAAGATGCAGTAATTATGGATTTCTTTGCAGGAAGTGGCACTACAGCTCATGCTGTTTTGGAAATGAATAAAGAAGATGACGGGAGAAGACAAGTCATTCTTGCTACTAATAACGAGAATAATATCTGTATAGAAGTTTGTTATCCGCGTTTCAAGAAAATTATTAAAGGTTATAAAAACCCAAGCGGTGCGAAAATTGAAGGATTAGGGGGGAATCTAAAATACTATCGCACATCCTTTGTACCTGCTGATCCAAGCGATGAAAACAAAGAATTCCTTACTAGCCAATCGGTTGAAATGCTATGTTTGAAAGAAAACACGTTTGAATTTGTGACCGAAACCGATGTTTGGAAAATATATCAAAATAATCAGAAATACACAGTTATTTTATTTGACCAACTTTCAATTCCTGATTTAAAAGAAGAAATTGAAAAATTAGATAAACCTGTTAGTGTTTATATATTCTCACTAGAAGATGATAACTTTGCCGATGAATTTGATGATATGAAAGAGAAAGTGAAAGTTTGTTCTATTCCCGAAGCGATTTTACGTGTGTATCGGAGAATTTACCAATGATGAGAGATTCTGTTTATCAAGATAAAGCCGTGCGCGAATTATGCGAAAAAACAAACCGCCTGATTGAACTTGAAGGTAGTAAAACCATTGTTTTTAAAGCCCCAACAGGTTCAGGTAAAACGGTAATGATGGCGGAATACTTGAAAAAATTAGTAGAACATCGAGAAGATTCTCGTAGTTTTGCCTTTCTGTGGGCTGCGCCAAGGCACTTGCATATCCAGTCACAAGAAAAGTTAGAAAAACATTATTCCGATTCTAAATCTCTCAGGTGCTTATCGTTTGAAGATTTAATTGACCGTCAAATTGGTGATAAAGAAATATTATTTTTGAACTGGGAAAGCATTAATAAAAAAGATAATATTTACATCCGAGAGAATGAACAAGATATGAATCTCTCAGTTATTTTGCAAAATACCCGTGATGCTGGAAGAACGATAGTACTTGTGATAGATGAAAGTCACTTTGCTTCAAAAACCGAAACTTCACGAGAACTGATTGCTATGTTTGAACCGAAAGTGACAATTGAAGTCTCTGCTACGCCAAATATGCAAGGGGATGAATCTGTGACCGTGTATCGTGAAGATGTTATTAAAGAAGAGATGATTAAAAAACAAATTGTGATTAATCCTGGTTTTCGGAATGAAATCACGAAGCAAACATCAGATACCTTGTTTATTAAGAGTATGGGCGAAGAAAGCACAGATGAATTTGTGCTGAGGTTAGCGATTGAAAAACGAGAGGAATTAGCAAAATCTTTTCAAGAAATTGGTGTAAAAATAAACCCATTATTGTTAATTCAACTCCCTGATAAACAACATGGTGAATCTGATTTCAAAGATGATGTTGTGAAAATTCTTGAAAAGAATCACAAAATTACAATCAAAAATGGAAAATTAGCAATTTATCTTTCAGAAGATAAAGTCAATCTTGAAAATATCACTCGAAATGACAATGAAGTAGAAGTAATGATTTTCAAACAAGCCATTGCACTTGGCTGGGATTGTCCGCGTGCTTCTATTTTGGCTTTGTTTCGCGATTGGAAAAGCCTACAATTTTCAACACAAACTGTTGGAAGAATTTTACGAATGCCAGAGTTGAAATATTATGATAATGACGAATTAAACACAGGTTTTGTATTTACAAGCCTTCAAGATTTATCAATTATTGAAGACCTTGCTGGAAGCTATTTAACTATTCAATATGCAAGTCGCAGAAAAGATTACAAACCAATTCAATTGTATTCAGTTTACCCTAAGAGACATCGCGAAGAAACGCGATTAAGTTCTGGGTTTATAAAGATTTTTCTTCAAGCAGCCGATGAATTGAGATTAATGAGCAGAATTAATCTAAAGGTAAAAGATGCAAGAATTAATATCCTGTCTGACGGTTTAATTTCAGATTTAGATAAACACCCAAGTCAGGTTTCAGAAAGTGGTGAGTATATTGAGCGTAGACAAACTATTCTTGAAATACAAAAACTGTTTGAAAATTTTGCCCGTGAAAGTTTGGCGCCTCAATTTTTCCCTGAAGTGCGTTCCATTGGAAGAGTCAGAGAATCAATCCAACGTTTTTTTACAACCAAATATGCAAAAGATTTTCCAAATATGAGTACACGGGCGCAAATAATTGTTTTGCATGAAGATAATAAACAATATTTTATTGATGTAATTAATAAAGCGAAAGAACTTTATATTGAAGATGTAGGAAAAGGGAAAAAGAAATTAGAGGTAAAAGAAAATTGGGAAATCCCATTTTCTCGAAATTACAACAACCGTTTTGTTGAAGTGAAATATAAAAAATCTATTCTTCAACCATTTTTTGAACTCAAAGATGTGAAGAAGCCAGAGAAAGATTTCGCCGAGTTTTTGAATAATAAGCTAGCAAATGTTGAATGGTTTTGTAAGAATGGCGAATCAGATGCAACTTCACTTGCTGTTAAATACACAGATAAAGATGGTGTACTAAAACCTTTCTTTGTTGATTGGATTGTAAAATTCAAAGATGGAAAAATAGGATTGTTTGATACAAAAGAAGGTATCACTGCTGAAACCGCAAAATATAAAGCAGAGGGGTTAGCCGCTTATATCAAAGAAGAGAATAAAAAAGGTAAAAAACTCTTTGGTGGAATTGTTGTACCGAAAGATAAGAGCTGGCGATTTAATGACTCAGAAAAATATGATTATTCGCCAGACTTAAAAGGTTGGAAGTTCTTAGAATAGTAAGCTTTATTGCAGAAAATATATTAGTAAACAGCATTAACTTTCACAAAGAGTTACTGTTGACTGATAACTGTCAACTCTCCACAACCAATCAGACCTATTCGACCATTAGACCTCTAAGACTTTTAGACCAATCAGACCTGTTCGACCATTCCGACCTTTAAGACCATTTCGACCTCTAAGACCACCTCGACCACTGGTATACTACAGAACCAGTACAGGATACGCGAACCTCCAATAACCTGTATTGAATTAAAAGAAAGTCACATTATGGCAAAAGTTGTCCTTAATCCAGTCATCAAAAGCATTCACGGCAAACTAGGGGATATGGTCTTTCGTCGCTCCCAAACGGGCAAGCCAACCCTCATCAAATTGGCTGATATGTCCAACGTCAAATGGAGCAAAGCTCAAAAAGCACATCGCCAACGCTTCAAAGAAGCAGTTGCTTATGCCCGCAGTGCTATGAGCAACTCACAAGTCCGTGCTGTGTATGAAAAGCTAGCCAAAAAACAAGGCAAACGTCCCTTCGACCTCGCCGTCTCTGATTACTTCAAAGGCATAGACCGAACATCTGATAACTGACAACTGACAACTGACAACTGATAACTGTCAACTGCTCTTGCCCTTTCGGAAAACTCAATTTGCCACTTCCACATGCCGACTGTATAATTAAATAAAATTGCACCAATAAGACCTTCCAGACTTCTAAGACCTTTTAGACTTGCTAGACTTTCAGACATGTAAGACTTGTTAGACCTCTTAGACTTGTAAGACCAATAAGACTAATCAGACCAACACAGGAGAGTCACAATGCAATATAAACTTTGGATAGACGGCAAATGGGTGGACTCAAAAGGTGGCGGAATGATGTCCATTGAAAACCCAGCCACAGGCGAAAAAATTGCTGAGGTGCAAGAAGCAACCAGAAGCGATGTCGATGCGGCGGTTCAATCCGCCAAAAAAGCATTTTATGATGGACGTTGGAGTCGCAAATCACCCAGTGAACGCTCCAAAGCAATTTGGAAATTAGCAGAATTGCTTGAAGAAAAATCCGAAGAATTTGCACGCGTTGAAAGTGAAAACACAGGCAAGCCCTATAAATTTTTGAGCCTTGCTAGTGATGTCCCATTTACAGTTGATAACTTAAGATTTTTTGCAACCGCTGCGCGCGATACGCACGGTTCGCACGCTGGCGAGTTTATGCCGGGCTACACCTCCATGTATCGGCGCGAACCTGTCGGCGTGATTGGTCAAATCACACCGTGGAATTATCCCTTGAATATGGCTGGATGGAAAATTGGACCTGCGCTTGCGGCTGGTTGCACGATTGTGCTTAAGCCTGCCCCCGGCACGCCTCTCACTACCCTTATGCTTGCGGAGTTGACCCAAGCAGCGGGCATCCCTGACGGTGTGGTGAATATCCTTTCTGGTGGTAATGATACGGGTCAAGCCATTGCCGAACATGTTGATGTGCGCATGATTTGTGTCACAGGTTCATCGGGTACTGGTAAAAAAGTGATGAAGACTGCCGCAGATACATTGAAGCGTGTTCATCTTGAATTAGGCGGCAAAGCACCATTCATTGTCTTTGATGATTCAGACCCTGAACTGGTTGCAGCGAAAGCATCTTTTGCGGCGACTGCCAATACAGGTCAAGATTGCACAGCCGCGACTCGCATCTATGTAGAAAAAGGTCGTGCCAAAGATATGCGTGAAGCCGTTGTTGAAGCGATGAAGAATGTCAAAGTCGGCTCGCCATTTGATGATTCGGTTGTAATGGGTCCATTGATTTCAGGCATTCAACGTGAAAGAGTTTCAGCGTTTGTTGATAGAGCCAAGTCGCAAGGCGCAAAGATTCTCACGGGTGGTGGTGTACCCAAAGATTTAGACAAAGGTTATTTCTACGCGCCGACTGTGATTACAAATGTTGAACAAGATTGGGAAATTGTGCAACAAGAAGTATTCGGTCCCGTCATCACTGTCCAAGAATTTGATAATGAAGACCAAGCCCTTCATTTGGGTAATGATGTTTTATATGGTCTCGCCGCATCAGTGTTCACCAAAGATGTTGGTCGTGCTATGCGCCTCACCAGTCAATTGGAGTTTGGTACTGTGTGGGTCAATGACCATTTGCCAATCACATCCGAAACCCCACATGGTGGCTTCAAACAATCTGGTTTTGGTAAAGATTTATCCGCTGAGGCTGTTGGTGATTATCAAATCACCAAACATGTGATGATTGCGCAAAGTTAATAAACAACACGGTGGTTGAGTAGACGCGCTCTTGTTCTTGCGGCGTATCGAAACCACCAGTTAAACAAAATAATTTTAGTAACAAAAGTACTTTTGAAAACTTGTTGGTCTCGATATGGCAGGCGAACACCGCCTACTCGACCAACGGATATTATTGGAGAATTAAATGGAATACAAATTACTAATAGATGGTCAATGGGGCGGGAGTGGTACTCCGCTCGAAGTGAAAAATAAATACAGTGGTCAAACAGTCGGTGTGGTCAATACCGCCACAAAAGAAGATTTGAACAAAGCCATTGATGCCGCCCAACGTGCTAGAGACATCATGGCTGAGATGCCCGCACACAAACGCGCCGACATTTTAATGCGCGCCGCCTATCTACTTCGTGACAATGTAGAAGACATGGCAAAGACCATCGCCGCAGAAGCAGGTAAAGCATTAAAGTTTGCACGCGCCGAAGCAGAACGCGCCGTCAGTACATTTACATTTGCGGCAGAAGAAGCCAAGCGTTTACATGGTGAAACTATTCCATTAGATGCCGCACCGGCAGGTGAAGGCTTTTTCGGTTTTTGGACTCGCCGTCCAGTAGGTGTGATAGCGGCAATTAGCCCGTTTAATTTTCCATTGAATTTGGTGGCTCATAAAGTTGCCCCTGCCATTGCAGCAGGAAATACATTGGTATTGAAGCCTGCTAGTACAACTCCGTTGGCGGCAGTCAAGTTATGTCAAATATTACAAGAAGCAGGTTTGCCGGCTGGTGCTTTGAATCTTGTTGTCGGTGGCGGTGGAACAGTTGGCGAATGGCTCATCACTGATGAACGCGTAGATAAAATCACATTCACAGGTTCACCCGATGTTGGAAGGCATATTTTGTCAGTTGCTGGAATCAAAAAAGTAACACTTGAATTAGGGAATACATCACCAGTCATTGTTGCTCCAGATGCAGATTTGGATTTGGTTGCAAAACGCTGTGCAGTGGGTGCTTTCTATAATTCAGGTCAAGTTTGTATTTCAGTTCAGAGAATCTATAGTGAAAAGAAAGTCTACGAACCGTTCTCTGAAAAATTCATCAAAGCCACAGAAGCAATGGTGGTCGGCGATCCATTAGATGAACGCGTGGATGTCGGACCGATGATAGATGTCAAAGAAGTTGACCGAATCGAAACGTGGGTCAATGAGGCGCAAGGTGGGGGCGCGAAAGTGCTCACAGGCGCAAAACGTGAAGGCACAGTCTATTATCCGACCATCTTAACGAACACATCCTCAGATATGAAAGTCATTGCCGAAGAAACGTTTGCTCCCGTTGCTTCAGTCATTCAATCAGATGATTTTGAAGAATCATTGCGTTTAGCAAACGATTCAAAATTTGGTTTACAAGTTGGCGTTTTCACAAAAGACATAGACCGCGCACTCAGAGCCATTAAGAAATTAAACTTCGGTGGCGTGATGATTAATGAAACCCCTGCCTTCCGCGTTGACCACATGCCTTATGGTGGAAATCGCCAGAGCGGTTTGGGACGTGAAGGTGTCAAGTTTGCCATGGAAGATATGACCAATATTCAATTGGTTGCGATACGGACGAGTTCGTAATTCTTGTAGGGACACAGCGAGTCTCTCAATAATTTTCTTGAGAATTCGTTTCGCTGTGTCCTTACCAACAAAGAGGAGAAAACATGGAACACAAACTTTGGATTGATGGTAAGTGGCAAGAGTCAAAGGGTGGCAAGATGATGGCAATTGAAGACCCTGCAACTGGCAAGACAATTGCAGAAGTTGTAGATGCCAGCCGTGAAGATGTAGACCGTGCTGTGCAAGCCGCAAAGACTGCTTTTTATGATGGACGTTGGTCGAAGAAATCCCCGGGTGAACGATCCAAGTTGATTTGGAAACTTGCAGATGTGATTGAAGCAAACAGTGAAGCGATTGCAAAACTTGAATCAGAAAATACAGGCAAACCGTATGCATTCGTCAGCCTCGGCGGTGATATTCCGTTTGCAGTAGATAACTTACGCTTCTTTGCAAGTGCCGCGCGTGATACACATGGTTCACATGCAGGCGAATTTATGCCGGGCTATACATCTATGTATCGCCGTGAACCGGTAGGCGTTGTCGGTCAAGTGGCGCCATGGAATTATCCGTTTATGATGGCGGCTTGGAAAATTGGTCCTGCACTTGCGGCAGGTTGTACGATTGTATTGAAACCTGCTCCCGGTACGCCTCTCACTACTCTTATGCTTGCTGACTTCATCAAAGAAGCAGGCATTCCTGATGGCGTTGTCAACATCGTCACTGGCGGAAATGATACAGGTCAAGCCATTGTTGAACATCCAGATGTTCGCATGGTCAGCCTCACAGGTTCTACTGGAACGGGCAAGAAAATTATGAAGACCGCCGCAGATACATTGAAGCGTGTGCATCTTGAACTCGGTGGTAAAGCACCGTTCATTGTGTTTGATGATTCTGATCCTGAACTTGTCGCGGCGAAAGCATCAATGGCGGCGACGCTCAACACGGGTCAAGACTGTACGGCGGCAACTCGTTTGTATGTTGAAAAAAGCAAGTTGAAGGTCATGCAAGAAGCGGTTGTCGAAGCGGTGAAAAATGTCAAAGTGGGGTTGCCATTTGAAGATGGAGTCCAAATGGGTCCATTGATTTCAGGCATTCAAAAAGAACGTGTGGCAGGTTTTGTTGAGCGTGCCAAAGCATCTGGCGCAAAAATCTTAACAGGCGGTGGCACACCCAAAGGTTTTGATAAAGGTTATTATTTCGAGCCGACTGTGATTGCCAACGTGCAACAAGATTCTGAAATTGTGCAACAAGAAGTTTTCGGACCTGTGATTACGGTGCAAGAATTTTCAGATGAAGCCGATGCATTGAGTAAAGGCAATGATGTGTTGTACGGACTTGCGGCTTCCATCTTCACTCGCGACATTGGACGTGCCATGCGCATCTCTTCTGAGTTGGAATTTGGTACCGTGTGGGTGAATGACCATTTGCCTTTAACATCTGAAACACCACATGGTGGTTTCAAACAATCAGGTTTCGGCAAGGACTTATCTGCCGAAGCCATTGGCGATTATCAAATCACCAAACATGTGATGATTGCACAAAGTTAAAAAAGAGACTAGAGATTGGAGATTATTTACAGTCTCCAATCTCTAGTCTCTAATTACTAATTACTTTGTCGTCACTGACTCAGGCTTGATATTAGAAGAAGTTGTTTCTTTCTTTCCTTTTCGCAAAAATTGTGAAAGCGTTTCCCATTTTTGTTTGAGGGTTGTTCCATATACTACACCCATAATGGCAACACCTAATTCATAATTGCCGAGGTTGCGCACAATGGTAGCAACATCCCATTTAAGAGGAATCCCGCCAATGGCATAACTATAAGGATGAGTAAATTCTAAAATGCCTTCTCGTCCATGCGTGGTTCCAATACCAGATTCTTTAACACCGCCAAACGGTAACATTGGAATCCCAAATTGAGCAATGCTGTCGTTGATAATTATAGAAGAGGCTTGAATTCTATCTGCAACTCGTTTCGCTCTGGTTAAGTCTTTGCCATATACTGAAGCACCAAGCCCAAGCGTACTGTCATTAGCGAGGCGAATCGCTTCTTCTTCATCTCGCACTTTCATAATCGGCATAATCGGACCAAATGTTTCTTCTCGCATGACTTTCATGGAATGGTTTACATCTACCATCACCATTGGTTTGTAGAAAGCACCACCTTCTTTTCCGCCGCAAAGTACACGCGCACCTTTATCAACGGCATCTTTTATATGGTCATCAATAATTTGAACTTGACGCGGATCTGTAACTGGACCCATAAAATATGGGCTATTCGTATCTAAAGTAAAACCTGTGTGAATCTCTTTGGTGTTTTGAATTGCAGCATTCACAAATTCATCATACTTGGATTCAACTACATACACTCGTTCTACAGACATACAAGCTTGACCTGCATTATAGTGAGCGCCCCAAGTTGCCCAACGTGCCGCAGCTTCAATATCTGCATCTTCAAGCACAATGACCGGGTCTTTACCACCTAACTCAAGTGTGACTGGAATTAAATTCTCTGCCGCGGCTTGCATAATTTTTTTGCCAGTGGTGGTAGAACCTGTCACAAATATATAATCAGGTTTACTGTTTACCAATGCTGCTCCCACTTTTCCATCTCCATGCACCACGCGGACAAACGGTGCAAGTTCAGGAAGGCTTTTGAATAATTTTTCAATTAATTCACCGACAGCAGGCGTCACTTCAGATGTTTTCAAAACCACAGTGTTGCCTGCCAGCAATGCAGAAAACATCGGCGTTAGTGAAATTAACAAAGGATAATTCCATGGCGAAATGACCACCACCACACCATGCGGGCGATGCTCAACAATACCTTTCTTAAAAAGATACAGCCCAGAGGAAACCCGTTCAGGCTTTAGCCATCTTGGTGCGTTCATTCTGTTTTGAGCGAGCATATCAACAGAAACGAATAATTCGATTAAACTATCCTGACGGTTCTTACCTGTATCCTGACTAACAATCGTAGAAATTTCGTCTCGTTTTTCAATCAATAAATTTTGAAACTTCTTAAGGATTTTGCATCGTTCTTTTACAGATTTTCCACTCCACACAGGAAATGACTGGCGCATCTCTTCTACGGCTTGTTTCACTTCTTCAGGTGTTGTCATGGTCACTTCACCAAATTGTGTACCTGTGGCTGGATTTGTAAAAATAAGTTTTTCTGTCATGGGTTGTTCCTGTTTTATAAAGTACCGCAATTATAAACCTTTCTAAATATTTAGTAACATTTTATAAAATCTCAAAATAAAAAAGGATGTTTTATGGCAAATCAACTCTATCAAGAAAATTTCCCACATATCACCCCAGCCTGGAGTCGTATCTTTAACTTCGTGGCAGAACGTGCCGAAGGTTCATACATCTACACCGATGACGGCAAAAAGCTCTTAGATTTCACGAGTGGAATCGGCGTCACAAACACCGGGCATTGTCACCCGAAAGTCGTTGAAGCGGTGCGTGAGCAGGCAGGTTCATTTCTCCATGCGCAAATCAACATTGTCATTCATAAACCGATTTTGCAATTAATCGAAGAACTTCGCAAAGTTGTGCCTGCTCCAATCGATTCGTTTTTCTTTGCAAATTCTGGCGCAGAAGCGGTGGAGAATTCTGTCAAAATTGCTAAAGCAGTGACTGGCAGACAAAATGTGATTGTCTTCAACGGTTCATTTCACGGACGAACGCACGCTACTATGGCACTGACGACATCCAAAACAATTTATCGTTCTGGATTCGCGCCTCTTCCTTCTGGGATATATGTTTCGCCATTCCCTTATGCTTTTAATTTAGGGATGACAGAAGAACAAGCTAGTGACTATGCTTTGAATCAATTGGAATATTTGCTCGCATCACAAACTTCGCCGAAAGAAACCGCCGCCATCTTAATTGAAACGATATTAGGTGAAGGTGGTTATATTGCTCCACCAAAATCTTTTATGAAAGGCTTGCGCGAAATTTGTGATAAGCATGGCATCATGTTGATTCTTGATGAAGTGCAATCAGGATTTGGACGAACGGGCAAATGGTTTGCATTTGAACATTATGATATCTTGCCAGACATTATGACTGTCGCCAAAGGAATCGCTTCGGGCTTGCCTTTATCTGGTGTTTTTTCACGCACAGATATTATGAAAAAACTTGAAACAGGCTCTGTTGGCGGAACGTATGGCGGAAATGCAATTTCTTGCGCCGCTGGAGTTGCTACTATCCGCGCACTGCGTGAAGAAAAAATGATAGAGAATGCCGCCGAAAAAGGAATCCAATTAATGACTGGCTTGCGAAAATTGCAAGAAGAATATCCGCAAATTGGTGACGTGCGCGGAAAAGGTTTAATGGTTGGCACAGAATTTATCGTAGATGGAAGCCAAGTGAAAGCCAAGCAATTGGTAAAAGATGTGATTCACTCTGCCGAAGAAAAAGGTTTGTTATTGCTTTCCTGCGGAACCTATGACAATACTTTACGCTGGATTCCACCTTTGAATGTCACCACTGAACAAATCAATGATGGTTTGAAGATATTTAGTGAGTCCTTGAAAGAAGTGATTAAGTAAAAAAGTAGAGACACGGCGTCGCCGTGTCTCTACTTTTAATTAGGAAAACCCAATCGCCTTCTTCTCTGCATCCTTAAAATCTTTTTTATCTGCCCCGAAAATATCTGCTAGTGTCATACTACCTGTTACATTTTCAAAGCCCATTTTTGTAGCGAGTGCTTTCGTCTTTTCAGCAGATAAAGCTGTGAATTTATACTTGGCAATCATTCTGCCTTTTCGTAATAAAGCCTTGTCAATTCTTTCAATATTCGTATTGAAAGTACAAATGATTTTGATGTTGAGATAATCACTGAACAGACCATCAGTCAACTGCAAAATAGTGGATACAACTGAGTCGTTTGAAGAACTTTCGCGTGAAATCACAACTTTTTCCGCATCTTCAATCAACAAAATGGAATTTTTATTTTGCAAAAGAAAAAATACAAACGAAGGATTTAACAAATCTCGCACGAAATCATTTTGAATAAAGATAAACTGTTTGTCGGTGTGTTTGCAAATCAAGTGTTTGATATAAGTTGTCTTTCCTGTACCAGGCTCACCATGTAAAAGAATCATCCCTGATTCATTCTTTTGCAAAGATTGTGAAATAATTTGGTCTACTTCTACAAAATCATCATTGTACAATTCGTTAATATCCACTGATTCAAAGTCAATCGTATCAATGTCATAGGTATAAAACCTACCTTCACTTGAGACTAGAACTTTAAAGCCAGGCTTTTTCTCACTGCCATATTTGGCACGTAGACTGTGATTGACTTCTAAAATCCATTTTTCAGTTTCAAGGTCGTGTAAATTGTATAAAAAATGAATCTGAATAAAATTACGTTGTGCCAAAAAATGAATCAACATCTGATGCGATTCACTCTTGAACACATATTCATATACAAAATCTTCCGAAGGTTGCGCGTCTTTAGAATTTTCAGTCCGCCAGTTTTTTAACACAGGCTCAAAAGCATATTTGTCGAGTTCAAGTTCTTCTAAAATTTTGGCAACTTTTTCTTTGGTGCCGTCTTCTTGCAAGTGAATCTTGATTGTGGAAGGAATCAAATCAAAACATTTAGCATAATATGGAAACAACTTAAAATTCGTATTCGGTCCGATTGAATCAAGCAATTCAGCAAGCGAAAATTCATTCATATTTGGTTTCTCCGCAGGTAACGAGCAAAATCACTTTATATCCCATAGCATTAATGGATAATATACAACTCTTCACATACTTTGGCAACCCCACCTTAAGGATGACAACATGGCAAACCTCTTAGACCGCACAAAATTAAAATCGCTACTTGAAAAAGAGGAACAACTCTTTCATAAAACTCACCCTAAATCTTACGAACTCTATCAACGCGCCAGAAAATCTTTGCATGGCGGTGTTCCCATGTTGTGGATGATTCGCTGGGCAGGAACATTTCCAGTCTTCGTCAAAGAGGCGAAAGGTGCACACTTCACCGATGTAGATGGAAATTCATACATTGATTTTTGTCTCGGTGATACTGGCGCAATGACGGGTCATTCACCTGATGCAACAATAAAAGCAATCAATGAGCAAATTGAAAAAGGCATCACGCTTATGCTTCCGTATGAAGATGTGATTTGGGTGGGTGAGGAATTGCAACGTCGCTTCAAACTTCCATATTGGCAATTTGCTTTAACTGCAACAGATGCGAATCGATTTGCATTGCGCATGGCACGCCTCATCACTGAACGCCAAAAAATTTTAGTATTCAATTATTGTTATCACGGTTCAGTCGATGAGACTTTTATTACGCTTGATGAAGAAGGCACGCCTATGTCTCGCCCCAACAACATGGGTCCGCAAGTGAATCCGTTGCACACTACAAAAGTAATCGAGTTCAATGATATTGGCGCGCTTGAAACTGTATTATCTGCGCGTGATGTCGCAGCAGTACTTGCCGAACCTGTGATGACCAACATCGGAATCATTCATCCGCAAAAAGGTTATCACGATGCGCTTCGTGAGATGACTCGCAAATACGGAACGTATTTAATTATTGATGAGACTCACACAATTTGTACATCACCAGGTGGATACACCGCCTCATTCGACCTTCAACCTGATTTCTTAACCCTCGGCAAACCCCTCGCCTCAGGCGTTCCCGCCGCCGTTTATGGATTCACTGAAGAAATATCTCAAGCCTTTGCTAAGAAGTTAAATGTAGATGATGCTGATGTCGGTGGAATTGGTGGCACATTGGCTGGCAATGCTTTATCAATCGCCGCTATGAAAGCCACTTTACAAAATGTCTTAACAGAAGATTTTTATACAAAAGCAATTGCTTTACAAGAACAATTCACTGCTGGAGTTGAATCTGTTATTAAGGAATTTGAACTTCCATGGATTGTGAAACAATTAGGAAACCGCTCTGAATATTGGTTCAGACCTACTCCACCAAAAAACGGAGGCGAAGCCCACGCCGCCATTGATCATGAACTTGACCGATATATGCATCTCTTCATGCTAAATCGCGGTATTTTGATGACTCCCTTTCACAACATGGCATTAATCTCACCTGAAATTTCACAAGAAGATGTAGATTATCACACGAAGATTTTCAGAGAAGCCGTGCAAAGTTTGGTTTAAAAAGTAGAGACACAGCGAGTCAACTTTGCTGTGTCTCTACAAATAAATTATTGAGAAATTTTCATTCGATGTTTGTATAACATCCAACCTACAATTCCGAATATTAATGAAACGAGTAAGCCATCGTTTGTGGGTGAGAAGATAAAGGCTAAATTGCCATTCGCTTCAATAAATCCATTTATTAGCAAAGGTAAGCTAATTGCATTGAGGACGTTGTGTAATAGAAAAACTGTCCATGTGGATTTGCTGAGCAGGCGTAACTCACCAAATAAAATCGAAGTGGGAAATTGAACAATGAAACCGAGCACTAGAAACACAGGAATACTGGTTGTAATGGCACTTTCAAACTCAGCGCGGTCTAAAAAGTAATAGTAGTAAGGTAAATGCCAAGACCACCACAAAACACCTGTAATGAAGTGATTCAAAATCGGATGCATCTTAATTGCTTCAAAACATGGGGTCAGATAACTTCGCCATGCAAATTCTTCAAAGAAATTTTTTACAAGCGAACCAACGAACATCATGCCTACAATGGAAAGATAGGCAGAAAAACCTTGTTCGGAAAATCCGTCGGCTGAGATAATGCCGAAAGCGGCACCCAAGATAAATGTCAAGAATGAAGCGATTGGGTAAATAAAAATTGCTAGCAGATAATATTTCCATCCTGTACGGATGTGTAATCCAAAGCCTGCATCTTTCCAACCATCACCTGCAAATGCACGAACAAAAAATCCTGCGAATGCTGGTGAAGTGAGCCAAACCAATGCGCCCAAACTTTGTAATGGTGGTGATGTGTTGCCTGTGACATTGTTTAACCAAATGCCAAGCCAGCCACCAAAGACTGTGAAGAATGCAACGATAGATATGTTGCGAATATTTTTGTTCATGAGTTTCCTATATTGATTTTATATTTTTTGTTTTTGATTCTTGCAATGGCAGACTCTAACCATTCAGCAATTGATTGTGTATTTATGTAGCCCGCTTCTAATGTAAGAATGCTAAAAAAGATAGCGCGTTTATCTTCAATACTTGGTGGTGTATTTTGAATCATTTGATAAACAGTTTCGTAAACCGCTAATCGTTCTTCTGTTTCTTTTAGTTTTTGATTGAATAGGTTAAGCACTTCTTCATCCGTAAGCAAACCGCTGAAATACACTTGAATTAAAAACGGCTCACGCTCATCTCGTTCGGGGAGGGGAGATGTTAACCATTGATGTAATTCAGACCGCCCAGCTTTGGTGATGCTATAAATTTTCATGTCCAATCGTTCATCACGTTCTACAATTTCTTTTTTTACGAATCCTTGCTCATCTAATTCTGCAAGTGTTCTATAAATTTGGCTTTGATTGGCGGGCCAAAAATGTTGCACAGAATTATCAAAAGCTTTTTTTAGGTCGTATCCTGAAAATGGTGCAAATGAAAGAAACCCAAGAATGGCATGTTTAAGTGACATTTTATTTTCCTTATACTATAGTACTAGTATTATAGTATAAGGTTTATAGTTGTCAAGACGGTAAAAAACCTGATTTCTCAGGTTTTTTAGGAGCTTTTTGAAAGGGTGAAATAAAATGTAGAGCCTTTGCCTTCTTCTGATTCCACCCAAATTTTGCCGCCATGCACTTCGATGATTCGTTTTACTAACGCCAAGCCGATGCCTGTGCCTTCAGAGTCGCTGTCTAATTTATCAAACAGACCAAAAATTCTTTCGTGAAATTCTTTTCTGATACCAATGCCGTTATC
>ERZ761602.2042-NODE-2042-length-33611-cov-11.150286_pt1 | contig 33611 bp, 40 predicted proteins | sample MGYA00512165_ERZ761602 | MGnify/ENA primary metagenome ERZ761602 (study PRJEB28899, sample SAMN02445085) | bioreactor sludge metagenome | biome: EBPR sludge; isolation source: Thorneside wastewater treatment plant | place: Australia: Brisbane, Thorneside...
TGTCTTCGGCGTCGTAGCCGAAGGCGCTGATCGCTTCGGAGCGGCTGAGCAGCCCACCACGAATCGCGATCTTCACCGCGTTGAACTCTTTCTGTGGATCCACCCACTGCCAACCTTGCGGGATCCATTTGACCGCCTGCACTTCGCGCTGCCGGCGCGTGTAGTCAGCGATTGGCAATGAGCCTTCCAGTACGACCTGGGTCATCCAGGCCTTCCAGATCGGGCGGCACAACTGGTGCACGATGACGCCGTGCTGGATCGCCTCGACCCGGCGCCGAAACTCCAACAGTCCGGCTCGAATCGAGCTGTAGTTCACCTGGGTCAGATCCCCGGTGAGTTGCTCGTAGGTCACGCCCATCGCCGCTGCAACCGCGCGAAACTGCATGCGCAGGAACTCGGCGTAGCTGGCGCCGACGTCTGCGGGCTGGCTGAACTTGATGTCCTCGCCCGCCTCCAGGATCTGCATCGTCCCCGGCTCCAGACCCGCCAGCGCGATGCCGTTCGCGTCCGGCAGGCCTTCGCCCATCAACGGGTCTTCGGGCTGCACCCGCGTGATGAACCCGGCGAACATCGCCGCCGTCTTCTTGCGGACCAGTTCAGCATCGTCGTACTGATCCAACTCATTGAGCTTGACCAGCGCGCGGGCCAGCCAGGGCTCGCCGCGAATCTGTCCCGGACGCAGCGGACGAAACAGATGCACGATCTCGTGCGCCGGTACGCGCACGGTCTCCGAGCCGCTGCTGGTCGACATCGGCGCCAGCGCACCGTCTTCCGGATGCTGGCGATAAAGGTGATAAGCCACGCGGCGCCCAAGCGCGTCGAACTCGATGCCCGCACGAATGGTGTTGCCGGTCGCGGTGCTCGTGTTCAACGTCACCGGCAGATGTTCGGGTTCGAGCAGTTGCAGTTGCAGGCCTACGACCAGACCATCTTCCGGGCGTCGTGGACGCAGTCGAATCAGGCACTCACCGCCTTCGAGCATGGCCCGGCACGCGAGTGCTTGAAGCCCGTAGAAGTCGGTCAATCCTGCGGCGTCGGCTTCGGCGACCCACGCCGACCACAAGCGATGGATGGCCTCGCGCAGCGTCTGATCGGCCACCATCGACTGCGGCTTGATGCCGGTGCCGATCGCGTTGGACACATAGGACTCCAGCGCGGCATTGGCCCAGGCATTGCGGCGCGCGATGTCACGACTCTTGGCGCGCAACTCGGTCTGAGTCGCCAGCATGGCGGCCACCGCGCCCGGGTTGCCGGGTGACCAGCCCAATGAACGCCGACCGCGGCCGGCGGCGTCGTGAACGGGAAGTCCGAGCCACTTGCGGGTGGTGTGCGCGACGCTGGCGAACCAGCCGCGGGACGGGCGCGCCATCACAGCCCCTTGCTGGTTATCACGCGGATCTGCCGCGGCGCGCCCGGCCACAGCCCGCTGTCACGCGCCTGCTCAAACAGGCCCCGCTTGACCTCGCGGATAGCCGACTTGAGCTCCTCAACGGAGCGGTACTCGACCATCTTGTCCTCGAAGCGCACGCGACTCTCGCCGCGCGCGAGGGCCTGCTCAAGTGCGGCGAGGTGAGCGTCGGTGTAGGCCATCAGGCGTACACCACGATATTCACTTCCGCCGAATCCACCGGCGTGCCGCTGGTGGTGACGACCGACAGTTCCAGCGATTGCGCCGTCTTGGCGTCCCCGCGAACTCGTGCGATGGCCAGCTTGATCGACGTCTGCTGCCCGCCATTACGCGCGAATGCCTGCCAGCAGTAATCCGCGTTGGGCAGCGCTGTGTGGAAATGCACCCGATAGCGCCCGACGCCCTGGCGTTCGACCCGAGCGATGTTGAAGCCGGACCGAAGCACGGCCACCTGCGCTTGTGTGGCGAAGCAGGCCCAGGCCTTGGCCACGCCGGGATGTCCCGGCGTGACCACGGTCTCACCCGGCGGAAGGCGCCCTTCGAGGGCGCCGATCCGCTGGCGAGCAGCCTTGAGCTCGAGCGCAATCCGCGTTGCCAGACTCGCGATGTTGCGAACGAGGCTCATCGGCTCAGGCCGCCAGCGCGTCGCGGAACACGGCGACGAAGTCGACCTCGGTGTCACCCACCGCCTCGGCGGAGACCGCCCCGATGTTCTGGCGGGCCTGCGCCTGGGAATCGACGGTGAGGTCCTGCGGTTCGTCGTGACGCACGCGCGCCTCCAGCGCACGGGTCAGCGCAGCAATGCCCGAGGCGTCGCTGGCCAGCGCATCCTGGAGTTCCTTCAGCGTGTCGAAGGCGCCGTCGGCACCGCCCAGGATGTCGGCCTTGAGCTGGTCGAGTCGACGGACGATGCCGGACGCGGAGAAGGTGGTGCTGACGGCGTTCGGGTTCTCGTCGTCGATGATGTTGAGACCCGGCGTGACATCGATCAGCGCGCGGACTTCGTTGATCGCGGCCACCAGGTTCGACTGGTCACGCGTGGTGAGTTCGGTGGGATTGCCGAGGTCGCGGCGGATGGCCTTGAACTCGGCGGCGAGTCGGAGAATCAGGGATTCGATACGGGAGACGAGCGACATGGGTGTTGGTAGTCCTGTGGTGTGGGATTGACGATCTGGCTCAGCTTCCGCCCAGCCAGCGACTGCGAATCAGGCGTCGGCCCGTTCGCTTCGTGGCGGCTGCGGCCCGGTCGGCCAGATCGGCGACCGGGAGTTCGGTGGATGACGATTCAGTCGGTCGATCCGGGACGCCCAGTTGGCGTTGGAGTTCGCTCCAGTGGCGTTCTTCGAAGCGATCGAGGCCTGCCGCAGCGGCAGCGGCGCGCGCGTACACCAGGCAGTCCAGCGCCTCGTTGCGTTCGCGCAGCTTCTGCCATTCGCGCACTGGAAAGCCGTTGCGATTGCGCCGGGTGACCAGTTGCTCGGCGCAGAGTTGCTGCACGAACTCAGCGTCGATCTTCGGCAGGTGGATGTAGCCGGGCGGATAGGCCACGTCGCCCTGCGCATCGGTCTCGACCGTCTTCTTCAGACACGTCGTGATCTCGAGCTTGGCGATGCCGGTCGCCACCGCGTACACCTTGATGCCGCGCTTGAGCTTCTTGCCGCCGATGCTGACGTCGACCGCGGTTGGCGTACCGATCAGGGCGGCGCCCCGAGCCACGCCCTTGACTGCCATCAGCCGCGCATCCTTGCGGGCGCGGACAAAGGCGTAGACCTGCTGAGTGGCAAAACCGGAGTCGATCGCGAAGCGCGCCAGCGGAATCTGCGCGCCGCTCTCGTGGGTCCAGCGCTCGTCGATCAGCTCGGCGAGTTGCTTCCACACCGCATCGTGATGGGTCTCGCCCATCATCACGCGGTGCTCGATCAGCCAGCATTCCTTGCCAGGTCCGTAGGCCCAGATCGAGGCTTCGATGCGGTCTTTCTGAATGTCCGCGGCGCCGACCAGCAGCAATCCGCCCGTGGGGATGCGGCCGATCGGGTAGTCCTCACGCCGCTCCAGCAAGCGCTGCCAATCGGGGGCATCGCCGTCCTCGACCCAGGTCTCACCGAGTTCGGTGTTCTTGAAGGTCTTCAGCGCGTTGGCGGAACCCTGCGCGGCTTCCCAAGCGGCGGCAATCTGCGCCCAACTTCGCCAACCGAGCGGCGAGTACAGCGACGACAGATGGAAGCCGACGGTCTTGCTCGCCGGTTTCTCGGCGGTCGCCCGCCAGGATCCGGCGCCGAGCATGGCCGTCTTGTGGTGCTCCGCGATCGGCTCGGCGCACGACTCGCAGTGGTAGCGAACCGATTGCGGCTGGCCCCAGTCCCAGCGCAGCTGCTCGAAGCGCAGGTGCTGGGCGTGCCCACAATGCGGACACGGCACGAAGTAGCGGCGCTGATCCGATGCCTCGAACTCGCGCTCAACCGCTGACGCATCGGCGATGGTTGGCGTCGAGACGATGAAGATCTTGCGCCGCGCGAAGGTACGCGTGCGCGCTTCGGCCAGTTGGATCGCATCGCCTTCGCCCTCGACGTCGCGCGGATAACCGTCGACTTCGTCGAGAAACAGGTAACGCACCGGCATCGAGCGCAAACCCACCGCCGAGTTGGCGCCGGTAAGCACCAGCACGCCGCCCCGAAACTCCTTGGCGAGCACAGTGTTGCCGGCATCACGCGAGCGCGACGGCGCGATCAACGTGCGCAGCGCCGGGCTCTCCTCGATCAGCGGATCGATCCGCTGCTTCGAGTAGCGCTTGGCCATCTCGACGGTCGGCGCCACCGCCATCATCGGGCCGGGCGCCAGATGGATCACGTAGCCGATCAGGTTGATCAGGGCTTCGGTGCCGCCGACCTGACTGCCCTTCATGAACACCACGCGCTCGACCGGGCTGGTCGGCGACAGGCAATCCATGATGTCGCGTAGATACGGTGTGCGATTGGTGCGCCAGCGACCCGGCTCGGAAGCCGACTTGCTCGACAGCATCCGGTGTCGATCCGCCCAGTCCGACACCGAGAGCGTCGGGTCCGGCGTCAGCCCTTCGCGCCACGCCTGTTCGATCGCCTGCTCGGCATCGACCTCCACAGCGGGCCCGCTCATCCGTCAATCCGAATCGAGAGCGTGCCCAACTCCTCGAGGTGCCGGCGCACTTCGCGTTCGATCAGCACATGCACCTGATGCGCATCGCAGCCGAGTTCGGCGGCCATCTGCGCCGAGATGCGCGCCGGCCAGTTCAACCACGCATCGCGCTCGGTGCGCGCCAGCTTGAAGACGTGCGCGATGGCCTGGTTGCGGTCAACCAGTTCGCCCTTGAGGCGCGCCAGGCGCACCTTGTTCGTTTGTGCCTTGACCACCTCGTTGACGGTGCGCGCCTGCAGCAGCGACGCGCCACCGGTCGGCAGCGTGGCGGTGGCATCGCCAGTCGGCGTGCTGTCGGCGGGAACGGGCACACGCGCGGCCTGTGTGCGCGTGCCCACGCGCGGCGCCTCGGTGTTGCGCGACCACTGCGCATCGGTGCGCGCGGCGTCGAGCGTGCCGTCGGCCTCCGGCGTGATGCGCCCCGCAGCGATGGCTTTGCGAACCGCGGCGTCTGACACGCCTCGGTGGCGCGCGTAGGCGCGAATCGACAGTCCCATCGGCCCTTTTCAATCCAGACAAACGTTCGACGAAAAGCGCTTGGCTTCACTCCCGAACAGCGTGTTCATGTGTCCCGCAGCAAGCACATCCCCACCATCACGGAGCACCACCATGAACACGACAACCCGCGACCGCCAGGAGATCGTCGATGAACTCGGCGAGATCCAGTCGCAGATCCTCGAACTGGTCGAGCAGGCCCGCGCACTCCTGCGCAACAACGAATACCAGGGGGCGCTGTTGCGCGCCGAGTCCTACTGGATCGCGCACGTCACCACCGCGATCAGCAACAACCACGGCTACCTCGGCAAATCGATGGTGAGCCTGCAGGACACCATCGACGAGATCAAAGACGCCGAGGACGACGAGAACTGAGTGTCGCCGCCGGGCGGGACCTCCCGCCCGGTCTGGCCATCGGATTGCGCTTGGCTTCACCCACGAACAGCGCGTTCATCACGCACCACACCCAACCCAACCACGGAGCAACACCATGAGCACGAATCCACTGACCCCGGCCCAGCACTTCATCCTGGCCGCCGCCATCGAGCACACCGATGGCCGCATCGAACGATTCCCCGACAACATCAAGGGCGGCGCGCGCAGCAAAGTGCTCGATGGCCTCTTCAATCGCGCACTGATTACGCCCAACGGCGAGGGCTGGCGCGTCGCCGCCGAAGGCTACGACGCACTGGGCGCGCCGCGTCCACGTGCCAACGCGCGGCGGATCTCCATCTTCGAAGCCAAACTGGACGCGATCATCGCCGCCGCCGAGAACACGGACGCGCCGGAAGCCCACCGCGAGCCCGACGACGTCGCCATCGAAGGCGAAGTTGCCACCGCCGAGGCGTCCTTCACGACGCCGCGCACGCGCGAGAACAGCAAGCAGGCGGAGGTCATCCGCATGCTCCGCCGCCCCGAAGGCGCGACCATCCGCCAGATCTGCGAAGCCACCGGATGGCAGCAGCACACGGTGCGCGGGACCTTTGCCGGCGCCTTCAAGAAGAAGCTTGGCATGACCCTGACGTCCGAGAAGACCACCGGCGCAGAACGGGTCTACCGCGCCGCCTGAAACAGGATCGGGAAGCCGGGCGAAAACGCTTGGCTTCCCGATTGAACAGCGCGTTCATGGGCTCGTCGCCAAACCACGCCGGAGCCCCGCCATGACCACCACCGACTCTTTACCCGCATCGCGCAGATGCATCTTTCCATCGACACCCTGGAGACACGCCACCGCGACAGCCTGGACTTCCACGACGTGGGCGTCTGGTGCGTGCGCGATGCCCTGCAGGCCGCGTACGACGCTGGACTGGCGGAAGGCCGCAGGAACGCCACGGCAGCGCGTGTGAATGAATCCAAGCAATAGATGCTTGGCTTCGAACGCGAACAGCGCGTTCATGTCCCTACACCACCACAACCACGGAGCGCCCCATGATTGAAAACCTCAAAATCCGATTCGTCCGCAAGCCGCAGGACCTCGACGAAGTGCTCGCCAGCATCCACGGCGAGTGGGCGAATCGCATCGAGATCCAGGCGCGCAAGGCGCTGACCGAAGTTGAGTACGACGAGTTCGCCCACGCCCCGCTCGCCGACCGCGAATGGTTGGCGGGTCTGGGTGGCTACCTCGAAGGCAGCGGGCGCCGCGTTGTCGAGGTGACGGCGCCGAATCGCACCACGCTCTACGTCGACCCTTCCGGATCGACCTACGGGCGCTACGTTGGCCTCCGCGTCGACTGAGGGCCGAGACCATGACCAGCAACGCCGAATTTCATCTGCAGCAACTGCACCCCTTGGTAGGCGGCACCATCACCGCATTGGCGCGAACTGGCCCCGGCGAAGACGCCTTCGACGAGGAGTTCTTCGGGTTGGTCGTCACGCTGCCGAACGGCCAGCGACGGACGCTGATTCTGCTGTCCGATGCCGAGGGCAACGGCCCGGGGAGTTTCGAGATCGTCGATTGAACGAGCTCGAACTTGTTCGAAAATTCTCCGGCAGAACGCTTGGCTTTGAGGTCGAACAGCGCGTTCATGGGCTCGTCGCCACCCACCAACGCCAAGGAGTCCACCATGACCCAGACCGCCAACATCCCCGCCAGCCGCAACGAAGGCTGGGGTCTATACGGCACGTTGAACGAGCATGCCGAGGCCGCATGGCCACTGGCCATGATCGCCGTCGCCAACGCTACCGGAGAGTCCCTCGACACCGTGCGCGCGTTTCTCGACAGCTGATTTGGCCGCCACTACGCCGACAGCGTCCTGGATGCTTTCGATGACGGTCGCAGCCTTCCAGACGCCATCGCCGCCGCCACCAGCAAGTGGATGGCGTGGACGATTGATCGCCATACCAGCAGGAACTACGGCATCCCGCGCGGGCTGCCTTACCTGACAGGCTTTGTGATCCACTGCGGAATTTTCGACGAAATGGCCGCCTGATGAATACGCCCGCCACCGAACGGGAGCAGGCGCTGCGTTGGCTGATCGCCAACCGGCGTCCGGACGTCTCCATCGAACAGGCCGTGCGCTTGATGTGCACGGTGCTGCCCCGCGATCTCACCACGATGCAACTGCTGCGGCGCATCGCGGAGGAGGAAGACGCCAAAGCGCCTTTGCACCGAGTCAACTGGCGCATGCATCCTGGTCTGCCGCCTCGCGGATAGCCTTCTTGCCGGTAAAGTCCTCCCAACGCCGCACGATCACGTCGGCGTACTTCGGATCCAACTCCATCACCCGCGCCACGCGCCCGGACTTCTCCGCGGCGATCAGCGTGGTGCCAGAGCCACCGAACGGATCGAGCACCACATCGCCCGGGCGGCTTGAGTTGCGCAACGCGCGCTCGACCAGCTCGACCGGCTTCATCGTGGGATGCAGATCGTTCTTCTGCGGCTTCTTGATCTGCCAGACATCGCTCTGGTCGCGGTCGCCGCACCAATGGCGCTGCGCGCCTTCGGGCCACCCGTACAGGATCGGCTCGTACTGGCGCTGGTAGTCGGCGCGGCCCAGCGTGAAGGTGTGCTTTGCCCAGATGATGAAGGTCGACCACTTGCCGCCTGCGGCGCGGAAGGCGGCCTGCAGCACGTCGAGTTCGCTTGAGGACATGGCAACGTAGATACCGCCACGACAGTGGGCCATGATCGGCGTCAGCGCCGCCAGCAGGAAGTCGTAGAAGCCGTCGCCGAGGTTGTCGTTGAGGATCGCGCGATCCTTGCCGCGCAGTTTGTCCTTCGCACTGTTGGCGTAGTTCACGTTGTAGGGCGGGTCGGTGAACACCATGTCCACCGCCTCGCCGTCGAGCAGCGTGTCGTAGCTCGCGGCCATGGTCGCATCGCCGCAGAGCAGACGGTGTGGACCCAGTCGCCAGACGTCGCCGGGGCGCGATACCGTCGTCTCGCCGACCTCGGGCACCGCATCCTCGTCGGTCTGTCCCTCGTTGACCGGCTCGTCGCCCGCCATCAACTCGGCCAGCGCATCGGCGTCAAAACCCGTCAGGTCAAGGTCGAAGCCTTCGCCCTGCAGATCGGCCAGCTCCACGCGAAGCATGGCTTCGTCCCACTCCGCGTTCTCGGCGATGCGGTTGTCGGCGATGACCAGGGCGCGACGTTGGGTCGCCGTGAGGTGGTCGAGCACGACCACCGGCACAGACGCCAGGCCGAGTTTCTGCGCGGCGGCCAGTCGCCCGTGGCCGGCGACAATCACCCCATCGCTGCCGGCGAGAATTGGGTTTGTGAATCCAAATTCCGCAATGCTGGCGGCGATCTGGGCGACCTGCGCATCCGAATGGGTGCGCGCGTTGCGGGCATACGGGATCAGTTTGTCGGTGGGCCAGGGCGCGATCTTGTCGGCCAGCCACGACACACTCACGGCGCCTCCGGCGCGGCGCGCGCAGCAGCGACCACAGCAAAGGGTTGTCCGGTGGCCTCAAGGTGCACCGGCTCGTTTGGGAAGTTCTGCTGAAACCGGCGAATGGCCACGTCGACATACTCCGGCGCGATCTCCACGGCGCGCGCGACGCGTCCGGTACGCTGCGCCGCTAGGAGAGTCGTGCCAGAGCCGCAGAACGGTTCGAACACGATCTCGCCCTCAGCCGTGTAGGCCTCGATGACGAACTGCGGCAGCGCCACCGGGAACACCGCAGGATGATCGATGCCTTCGCCGATCTTGCCCTTGTGGCGCATGACCCGGATCACCGAGTCGGGAATGCGATGGTCTTGCGTCGGTTGGCCGGCATGCGTCCAGCCACCGACATCGCCGTCCTTGCCGCGCAGGGCGGTAGACGATCCATCGGCGCGCAGGTGCGTGTCTTGGCCAGCGAACTTGCACGGTACGATCTTGTTCGGCTTACGGGTCTCGCGATTGAAATGGAACACGAACTCGAAGCTCGGCGCGAGACGACCGGCCCAATCGCCTGGCATGCCCGGGCCCTGATCCCAGACGTACCACGCGAAGCGGCGCCAGCCCTGCGTGCGCATCCAGCCGAGCCACGCATCCCAGTACGGGATGAACTCGTTGTCCCGATGGATCAGGCCGAGGTTCACCAGGACCTGACCGTTCTCAGCTATCGGCAGATGCGCGAAGACGCCGCGCATCAGACCATCCCAGTCGGCGATGCCGCCGGAGGTGTAGTCGCGCTGGTTGCCGTAGGGCGGCGACGTGAAGCACAGGTGCCCGCGGTCGTCGTGCATCAGCGCGGCAATCACGTCGCGGTCGCTGGCGTCGCCACAGATCAGGCGATGCGCGCCGAGCAACCAGACGTCGCCCGGGCGCGACACGGCAACGATGGGCGCGTCGGGCACTTCGTCGGCGGAATCGTCTTCCTGCGGCGCTTCGTCGCCTTCCTCCGGATCGCCGACATCGGCGTCGTTGAGGAGCGATTGCAACTCGGCGTCGTCGAAGCCCGTAAGGGCGAGGTCGAATCCGGCGTCGGTCAGTTCGGCCAGTTCAACCGCCAGCAGTTCCTCGTCCCAACCGGCGTCCAGCGCCAGACGATTGTCGGCAATGACGTAAGCGCGCTTCTGCGCCGGCGACAGGTGCGCCAGTTCGATCACTGGCACGTCGGCCAGGCCCAGCTTGCGTGCGGCCGCCAAACGTCCGTGGCCCGCGATGACACCCTGGACTGCATCCACCAGGATCGGCGTGGTCCAGCCGAACTCGGCGATGCTCGCGGCGATCTTGGCGATCTGCGCATCGCTGTGCGTGCGCGGATTGCGGGCGTAGGGAATCAGCGTCTCGACCTGGCGGTACTCGACGTGGAGCGGGTTCACGCGGATGCGGGTCCTGAAAACGAAAAACCCGCCGACGAAAGCCGTGGCGGGTGGAGTGGAATGGATGGTGGGGTGCGAACCTGCGAACCGTGCGAACCGTGCGAACCTCAGTTCGCAACCAGACGCTAGGGAAGCGTCGCGCTCGTCCCCCCCGTATGGAACATTCCGCAGGAAGGACCCCTTTTCGCCCCGGAAGCGTGGCTTTTGCGCCACTGTGGCTTCATCGCCACTGCCACCGAGCATGGATCGAATCCTACGCCGGATCGCTGAAATTGTTGCGCGGCCTCATCGCCGCGCATGCCCCACCATGACCGCTATCGTGGCGAGCATCGCGCCAAAACACGCTAAAACACTACCGGATAGACGCGGTGTTGAGTCTCGCGGCGACGGCTCCAAGTGCCGCCTGCCAACGCCGCCACGCGGTGCTGCGGTCGCAGGCGAAGCGGATCGTGATGTCGCGCCAGCCGTAGCGCTTGGCGCGCATCCAGACGAGGTGACGCTGCTCCTCGTCGAGCCATTGCACCCAGTGCATCGTCTCCAGCATCCGGTCGATGGCGCCTGGTGACGGTGGGAAGGGGCGATAGACTTTCTCGTCGGCCGAGAAGGCTTCCCAAGCGCTGCGGGCGATCACTGGCCAGGTGGTGAAGTAGCCGGCCACACGCACGGGCGGCAGGCGACGGCTGGTACTGGCCGCTTCTTCGAAGCGAGCGGCCACCGCATCAATCGTCCAGGTCCGGTCAGTCACGGCGCGCGCCTCCGTACAGGCGTTCGCCGATGGCCTTCACAAACTCGCGCTCGAACAGATCCAGCCGATCGTCGGCGACGTTGACGACGAGGATGTTCTGGTCGCGCCATCCGCGTTGCTTCATCGCATCGAGATCGGTCACCTCGGGCTGCAGGCGGGCCAGAGGACAGCGATAGGTCGGCATCGGAATCTTCATCTCACACCTCCTGGCTGGCGATGGCCCAGCGCAGCAGCGCCAGCGCGTCGGCTTCGTTGTCGTCGGCGGGCGCGTGGCCGAGTGCGCGCATCGCGCTCAAGACGTCATCCTTGGATGCGTTGCCTTTGCCGGTGGTGTGCTTTTTGATCGTGCCGACCGGTACGCCCTGGTAGGGAATCTGGTGGTGCTCGCACCACGCGGTGAGCGTGGCGAGGAAGCCGCCGTAGGCGTGTGCGGCGTCGGTCGAGACATGCCGGCGCACTTCCTCGAAGTACAGCGCATGGATACCGCCGGTCATGTCCTTGAGTTCCGCGAGCCAGCGCTTGAAGCGCAGGAAGCGCATGCCGCCGCCCTCGAAGCGTTGCGGGCGGAAACTCGTGCTGCCGCTATTGATGGTGCCGTCGCTGCTGCGCAGCGCCCAGCCGGTGGTGGTGCCCAGGTCGAGGGCGAGGATCGTCGTGGTCATGGGTGCAGTCCTTGATTCGGTGTGGACTGACGCATCCGACGCGCTAGGTCGAAACTCCCTTAAGGCGTGTGCATGCGCGCCCGCGCGGGGGAAGTAACGACGTAGTGCGTCAAATGCGTCAGTCGGATGCGTCGGCATGGTGGTCAGTCGTCGGCGTAGGGGGTGTAAGCGGGCTTGGGCGGGCTCTTGAGGCCGATGCCTCGGAAGCCGCGCAAGCCAGACGGGTTGCGCCACTTCTCGACGCCGCGCGTGATCAGCAGATCGGAGAACCGCTTTTGCGAGCCGATAAACTCGCCCGCGGCGTCGGCCCATTGCTTCCAGTCGTTGAACAACTCGGCGCTCAGCGACTTGGCGTTGGCCTCGCGCACGCAGCGCTCGTCGAGCCAGCGGCCCAGCGCGTCCTCGGCTTCGAAGTACTCCTCGGTTGCCTCGAGCACCTGCTGCGGCGGATCGAGCCGACCCAGGCGCTGCCAGTTCAGACAGCCCTGCACGGCCCACGCCAGGATGCCGTCGCGCTCGCCCAGCAGTTTCTGCTGGAGGAGCTTGTCGCGACGCTCGGGTGGCACGGTGATCGTGAACGGGATCAGGTGAAGTCGCCGCTTCATCGCTTCGTCGATGTTGCGGATGGCGGGCTTGTGGTTGCCGGCCACCACCAATTTGAACTGCGGGAAGAACTCAAAGAAGTCCTGACGCATGAAGCGCGCGGAGATCTTGTCGCCGCCCGTAAGGTTCTTGACCTTCGACTCGGCCCAGCGTCGACCCTGCTCGGTCTCGATGGCGGCCACGAAGCGCGCGCCGCGCAGGCCCGCCATGTCGGTCGGATGTCGGTCCGTGCGCGTCTCCATGAAAGTGTCCATCGGAGCATTGGCCGCGTAGTCGCCGAGGATCGTGGCCAGCGTGTTCACGAACACCGACTTGCCGTTCGCGCCGGTGCCGTAGAGAAAGAACAGCGCGTGCTCTTGAGTCGACCCGGTTAGCGTGTAGCCCGCCATCCGCTGCAGGTAGGCCTGCAGGTCGGCGTCGCCGCCGGTGACCTCGGCGAGGAACTGTCGCCAGATCGGGCAAACGCCGTTTGGTGTCGCCGTGGTGATCTTGGTCATCCGATCGGCGCGGTCGTGCGGACGCTGCCGGCCGGTCTTGAGATCGACTACGCCTCCGGGCGTGTTGAGCAACCAGGGGTCGGCGTCCCACTCGGCGGTCGTGGCCGCATGCCGGCGATCGGCGCGCGCGAGTCGTTCGACACCGCCGACGGTGCCGGAGGTGGCGAGCTTGGCCGCAATCTTTGGATTGTCGGCATGGACGGCTGCGTGGCGGCAGACGCCGCGGGTCAGGTCGGTTGCCGCCAACGTGTCCTCGGTTCGCCAGCGGTGACCGTCCCAGACCAGCCAACACCCCCACGCCGCGACGTAGCGCCAATCGCGGTGGTAGCGACGCGTGAACGCCAACGCCAGCGCATCTTCGGTGCCCCACACCGACTCATCGCTGCTCGCGACAGGCTCGTCGTCGCCTGCAGCGTCATGCATTTGCAGTCGTGGGCCATGGGTGAGGAAGGCGGCGACATCAAAGCCCTCGGCCACCGCATCCGCAGCGTCCCAACTCTCTGCGGCATCCTCGGGTGGATAAAGGATGTGGCAGGTCTTGGCGCCTGCGGACAGGATCGCCTGCGCCGCGAGCGTGGCGTACTCCCAGCCCGGCTTGTCGCGGTCGGGCCAGATCAACACGGCCTTGCCCGCCAGCGGCGACCAGTCGGTTTTCTCCACCGGCGCGTTGGCACCGTGCATCGCCGTGGTTGCGGAGATGCCGGCGTCGATCAGGGCCTGGGCGCATTTCTCGCCCTCGACCAGAACCACCTGCGCAGCACCCGCGATGCCTGGCTGGTTGTAAAGCGGTCGCGGATCGGGCGGCGCCGTTTTGCGCCGGCGCGCATCCCAGGGGCGGAACTCCTTCTTTCGCCCGGGCGGGTCGTAGCGGTAGACGACCGCGATCAGCTTGCCGTCGGCATCGAGGTAGTCCCACTTCGCCGTCGCCGGCCCCAGTTCATCGACCGGCGCCTCCTTGCGCGACGCTTTGCTCGGCGCCGCTGGCACACGCCCCGCGAGATCCGCTGCGGCGTCCAGCAGACGCGGGAAGTCGGCCACTGGATCGATGCCACGCACCGCAGCAATCAGGTCGAAGATGTCGCCGCCATCGCCGGTGGCGCGGTCGGTCCACAGACCGATCTTGTCGCCTGTGAGCACGACCTCGAGGCTGTCGCCGGGGCTGCCGAGCACATCGCCGATCAGGAATAGTCCCCTGCGCTTCTTGCCGGCCGGGAACAGCGCGGACAGCACGCTTTCGATCCGCGCGATCAGTGCCGCGCGAACGGCGTCACGCTGCGCGCTGCGGTCGGGCAGCGGCGAGGTAGGCGAGTCGTTGAAATCAAGCATCGGAAACCTCCCCGGATGCTTGCGGCTGCTGGGCGCGCATCCATGCCATCAACTCGCAGATCTTGAAGCGCACGAGCTTCCCGACCCGGTAGTGCGGAATGCCCCGGCGCTTGCGTTGCTGCTTCTGCACGAGCCAATGCAGCGGCAAATTGAGGCTCATGGCGGCGTGGCGTGCATCGACCAGCTTTTCGCCGAGCACGTGACTGATAGATCGCGACGTCATGCCTGCGTTCTCCAGCAGCGGTCCTGCCAGGCACACATCCGGCACTCGAAGTGAGTGGCGTCATGGAAGCGGCGCGGCAGCAACTCGCCAGCCTCGGTCGCGCCGATCACCCGCACTGCGCGGTCGGTCATCTGCTGCGCAAGCGCCGCGTTGAACGGCACGCGCTCGACGTAGATCTCCATCGAGTCGGCGTTGATCGCGGTGAAGATCGCCGGGTGCTCGTGGAGCTCCAGATGCGCCTGATAGAGGGCCACCTGCGCCGCGTACACGGGCTTGGAGACAGCGAGGCCCTTGGACTCGACGTCGCGCCAGGCCTTTGCGCCCAGGCACTTGTTCTCCCAGAGCGCCGGATACGAGAGGTTGTCCGGTCCGCCGACGATCACACCATCGATATGCCCGCGCAGCCTGCCGTTCGCATCGGCGAATCCGAACTGCTCACCGTTGGCTTGGTGCGTGCGAAGCTCGAATCCGGCGCCGCGCAGCCAGGTCACCATGCAGTCTTCCATCACATGGCCGCGCTGGAAGATGCGCAGCATCCGCCCGTCAAAATCACGGCCGTAGTCCACCGGCGCCTTGGCGTACTCGAACTGCAGCGCGCGCTCGCACTCCACACCCAGACGCGATGCGCCGAGGTAGTTGCGCGGTTTGTCCGCCGCGCGCGCAGCCTGCAATGCGCGGTCGATGCGTGCCGTGAGCTGACCGCTGATGCTCGCCGTCGCGTTGAAGTCGAGCGTCATGGCGTTCTCTCCCAAAAGGCCTTGTCTTCCAGATCGGAGAAATCGGTCAGCGGATCACGACCCTCCGGCATGCCGTGCACGGGTGGGTACTTCGCCATCTCGTGATGCGCCGCCATTGCGTTGGCGAAGCAGGTGACGATGGCGCCGATCACCTGCAGTGCCTCCTGCTCGGCGTAGTCGCCGAGCGGCTTGTCGAAACCGATGTCCTCGGCCGCTGCGCCGAAGGCCTTCAGGCACTTCTTGAGGCAGGCGCGCTCGATCTCAGTGGCATCGATCATGTCGGTCTCCGGAATGGTGATTCCTTGGGCGCGGGCGTTCTTCCAGCGGCCGTACAGGGCGTGAAAGGCGTCCTGGCAGCGGCGTGAGCAGAACACCCAGTCCCAGGGGTGGTGGCGCGGATCGGTCGGCTTGAAGCGGGTGTCGGCATGGCCGAACCCGCGCGCCTGTCGTTTGCAGACCCAGCATTTCACTGGCCATCCTCAGCTCGCCCAGGCCGGCTTGCCCGTGGGCGCGCGAGTTGGCGCAGCGGTTGCCGGTGCAGGGGAATGCGCCGGTGCCGCGGCCGCGCGCGCCGTGGGCGCCGACGGTGCGCCGTGGGTGCGGGTCGGTACGCCCATGAGGCGGGCGTAGTCCGGGTAGTCGGGCTCGACAGCCAACTTGACCACGTTGCGGTCGCCGCCCTTGGCGTCCTTCTCGACATCGACGCGGGCGAGGAACTCCAGGCCATCGAGGTCGTGGAATCCGGCGATGCGGCGCGCGGCGACCGCTGGCGGCGAGTTGTCCTGCGGATGGACGTTGCGGGCGCTGTTGAGCGCGGCCCGGAGGAAGCTGCGGCCCATCTGGCCCCAGGTCGGACCCTTGGCCGAATACAGCCCGATGTTGCTCCACAGCTTGCGCTTGGCGTATTCGCCGCCGGTGACCACGAACTCGGCGGAGAGGTACACCGCGCCGGTCTCGTAGGACTGCGTGGCGTAGCCGCCCGTCCAGCCTTGCGACGGGTCGTCGTACCCACCGGGCTTGATGGTCATGCGGACCGGCACCAGCGTGCCCTTGGGAATCAGGTCGAAGCCGCTCTGGGTATCGGCATCGTTGAAATCGTTCCAACTCGAAGCATTGGGTGTGTTCATGGGTTACTCCTTGGAAGCGGTATGTGAGAGCGAGGTGGTGGCCGCGGCGGTGCCCGCGCACTTAGCGATCAACGCGCCGAGATCGGGCGGTTCGAGCAAGTCGAGGCGGCCGGAACGGTCCTTGGCGGGAAAGCCAAAGGGGTTGAGCGTGTGGGTCACGAAGGCGCGGTAGGAGGTGCCGTCGTCAGCCTTGATCTCGGCGAGGGTCACGACCTCATCGACAATCCCTGGCATCTGCAGCCCGGTCTTGCTGCCCTCGATCTGCGGCTCGAAGACCCTGCGGTTGAAGTCGTCGAGACGCTCATCGAGGATCGCGACGAAGACCACGTTCTTGCCGCGCGCGTGCTGCAGGTGCGTCAGCGCGCCGACCATTTCCTGGCCGAGCAGCCCGTAGGCGGCGCGCAGATCCGGCTTGCCGGAGCGGTCGCTGATGGCGCCTGGTTGCGACTTGCACCAGGTGAAGCACAAGCGCGACATCTGGGTGATCGAGTCGACGAAGAAGGTCGCGTAGCGCTCGATCTGCGCCGGATCGCCGAACTGGCCGACAACGTGCTCGTAGTGCGCAACCGAGAACGCGGCCTCCGGCGGCAACGAGCGGTCCGGCCCGGCGAGGTAGACAAACAGATCGCGGCACTCGGGCCAGGATGCCGGGCGAATGGTGTCGCCGGGCCAACTCGCCACCGACAGATCGCCCGCCTCGATGTCGATGAACAGCGTCGTCGACGGTTCAAGGTCACGCAGCCGGGTGGTCTTGCCGATGCCGGATTTGCCGAGCATCAGCAGCTTCACGCCTTTGCGCTCTGCCATCCGTTGCTGCGCGGAGATGATGGGGAGGCTCATGCGGCCTCCTTCAGCATCTCGGCGACCGCCGGATTCCAGAGGATTTGGTAACCACTGTGGCCGTTGCGGGAGTAAGGCATCGCCTCTGCCCAGGCATCGCCGGCTTCGGTCAGTTCCCACTCGTCGCGGTCATTGCGAGTCTGCAGACCGTTGTCGGACAGGAGCCTGTTCGTGGCCTTGGGCGAGCGGTTCAGCAGCTTGCCGAGCTGTGTGGCGTTCAAGGCGCACATCGGCTCGTTGGCGGCCGGCAGCGCGCGCCGCAGAACCTCGGTGGTAATGCCGGTGTTTTCCTGGATGCAGGTCAGCATCGCTGCCGCTGCGATTTCCGCCTTGACGCCCGGCACCTTGGCGACCGCGGCGCCGATCAGCAGGATCGCGCTGACTCGGTCGTGGGTCGGTACCGGCAAGGCGGCGAGCGTGCCCGGCGTCAGGTACGAACCGGTCTTCCGAATGGCCGGAATCACGTCGTGCGTGACCCAGCGCTTGAAGCGCTTGGCTTCGGCCTTGCGACTGCCGAGGATCAGCGCGTACAGGCCGGGTTCGTTGACGGTGGTCATGTCCTGATCACCGCCAGGGGTGTGAACTGAACTCACCCCCTTCTCGTCGGCGTCGAGGCGTTCGAGCGCCTTGCGATCCAGTTGCAGGGATGCCAAGACATCGGCAGCGACGAACCACGGCTGACCCTGGTCATCGGTGACGACGCGGAGCGATTGCCCTTCAAAGCTGAAGGGCGCGAGTTGCGTACTCATGGATTCAGTCCTCGGAGATGGTGGTCAGGCGGAAGGTCGGCTTGCCCGGCTTCACGGTGCGGGCGGCGGCGAACTGATCGCGAAGCGTCGGCGGCCAGTTGTTGAACCGCGATTCGCTGACGGCGTAATCGACGTCGATGAAGTCCTCGACCTTTTCGCCGGCAGCGGCAATCCGCTGGGCGATGGCGGCGAGCTTGGTTTGGTCCCAGGACACGCGCTTGGGCACGTCGACGGTGATGCGGATGCCGCCGTCGTCGATGTGCACGGTGCCGAAGTCCTTGCCAGCGTCGGCGCGCGCCGACTGGATGCGTTCGGCGTAGCTGCGGTCCAGCGCCGCATCGACCTTGGCGCGCTGCTGCTTGTGCCAGCCGAGGAGTTCGTCGAGGTTGCGGACAATCTCAGCGAGTTGCGTTCCCGGCAGCGCAGCCAGGTCGGCGACTGTGAGTGCGGTGAGGCGGTCAGGGAGAACGGTGAGTGCAGTCATGGCGGCCACCCTCACGCCGATGCGTGCTGGTAAGTGGAGTCGTGCAGCACCCGGCGCTCGAAGTCGATCACCGACTCCAGCGGGTAGCCGACGCGCTTGGACAACTTCAGGTACTTCGGGCCGCGGCCTTCCGAGCGCCACCGCTGCAACGTCTTGGGGCTGACGCCCCAACGGTTGGCGACTTCGTTTTCGTTCAAGACCCGGCGGTCGCCGGGGGCCAGGTCACTGATGGGCGGGGTACTGCGTGCTTGAGCTTGCATCTGTTCCTCCAATGATTCCGCTGCGGAATCGGTGGAGGAATTCCAGGCTTTCAGTGGCGAATTGCCGATGGACGCACTGGCGAATGTTTCCGGTCGCAAATATTCGCCAGTGGTTCGCCAACGCCAGAAACGGCAACGGCGAGCACGAGGCTCGCCGCTGGAGGGTGGATCGGTGTCGGGATCAGGTCAGCGCTCGGGGAAGCCCAGCATTCGGCGCTGCTCGTTCCAGTCGCGCGGGATCACGTCGATGCGACCGCGCAGGGCGTGCAGATTGATGTGGCGTGGCTGCCGACCCTCGACGATGGCGGTGATGATGTCGGGGGCCAGCAGCGTCATCCGCAGGATCTCCGAGATCCAGCCGCGTTCGAGCTTCTGCTTTCGGGCCAGATCGCCGACGTGCGGATAGCGCCCGTCCTCCAGCAGCTTCTGCCAATAGAAGCCCTTGCCCAGCGCCTTGATCATGGGCTCGTCGAAGCCGCCGACCGACGCATCCGTCGGCGCCGACGGTGGTGGCGTTAGCACCTTGCGGTTCTGGCGGCGTTTGATCGTCAACGGCACCGAGGTCACCCGCTGACCGTTGTTGATATAGCTGCGTGGATCGGCCCCGGTCTCGATGGTGACCGCAAACCGCCGTGAGTCCTTGCTCATGCGGCGGCCTCCTGCTCCTGGTGCTCGTCAACCAGCGGGTGGCTGCAAACATCTGGGCCCAGGCCCATCCAGCCGTCCTCCCGCCAGTGGATGTCCAAACCGTCACCCTGCAGTTGGATGCGCTCGATCAGCAGTCGCAGGATCCGCTGCTGTTCGGCGGGGAATAGTTGTGCCCAGACATCCCCGATGCGCCGCATGCCCACGACCACCTGCGCTTCGTCGAGGCCTGCGCCTTCCGGACGGCGCAGACAGGCGCGCCAAACGCCGATCAGCACCTCGGGCGCTGTCAGCGCGGCATGGACTTGGGCCAACACCGCATTTTCGATGTCGGCCGCCGGAAGGTGTCCAATGTTGGGTACGTCCGCGCGGCGCTGGGTGCCGGCAACGTGAACCTTGTGCATTTCTGGGACGTAGTAACGGTAGCAACGGCCATTCTTCTTTCGCGTGTACGAGTGGATCATCCGTTGCCCATCGGGCGCGAATAGCAGCCCAGCGAGCAAGGCAGGATGCTTCGGCAGAACATCGCGTGGCCCCTGCTTTCGGCGCTCCATGAACGCCTGCACTGCGTCCCATGCCTCCTGCGCAACGATGGCCTGGTGTTGGCCGGAATACGCCTGACCGCGGTGGGTCAGATCACCGAGATAAATCCGGTTGCGCAGCATCTTGAAGATGAACTTCTGATCGATGGGGTTGCCAGCCCGATGGCGGCCTGTCTGCGTCACCCAGGACTTGGTGGTGACCCCCTCCAGGGCCAGTTCACGCACGATCCGCGCTGCCGAACCGTGTTCGGCGTAGCCGCGGAAGATGTCGCGCACCAGGGCAGCCTCTCGTTCGTTGACCACGAGCTTGCGTTCGACCACGTCGTAGCCCAGCGGGGGCACGCCGCCCATCCACATGCCCTTGGCCTTGCTGGCAGCGATCTTGTCGCGGATGCGCTCGCCGGTGACCTCGCGCTCGAACTGTGCGAAGGAGAGCAGGATGTTTAGGGTAAGCCGGCCCATCGACGTCGTGGTGTTGAACTGCTGCGTCACTGACACAAAGGAGACGTTGTTGCGGTCAAAGACGTCTACGAGCCTGGCGAAGTCGGCGAGCGCGCGCGTCAGGCGGTCGATCTTGTAGACCACCACGATGTCGACCCGCTTGGCCTCGATGTCGGCGAGCAAACGCCGCAGGCCAGGACGTTCCACGTTGCCGCCCGAGAATCCGCCGTCGTCATAGCCGTCGTCGAGCGCGAGCCAACCCTCGTGTCGCTGACTGGCGACGAAGGCGAGGCCCGCGTCGCGCTGGGCTTCGAGGCTGTTGTATTCCTGATCGAGCCCCTCGTCGCTGGACTTGCGCGTGTAGATCGCGCAGCGCTTTTTCGAGACGACGGGCGCAGGAGGCGCAGAAGTCGTGCTCTGCGCTTTCATCCGCGCTCCTTGGTGGTCAGCCCAAAGAACGCCGGGCCCGACCACCGCGTGCCTGCGATGTGGCAGGCGATGGCGGTCAGGCTGGTGTAGCGCCGGCCTTGGTACTCGAAGTCGTTCGGCCCGCGCACCAGGACGCGGTGCTCTACGTCATCGAACACTCGCGTCAGCATCGTGCCGGGCAACAGGCGGTTGGCGTCGCGGCGCATGGCCCGCGGCAGCAACCCGGTCTCGCCGATCTCTTCCAGTTGCTTGCGAATCGATGGCTTCAGGCCGCCGAAGGCGCGTTCCTGCAGCCGGTAGGCAAGTCGAGATTCCAGCCAGACACGCTGATGGTGGCCGGGACGCTCGTCGAAATGTCCATCCCACAGGGCCCACAACTGGTCCATCGACAAGTGCGGCAAGTGGGCGACGCGCGCGGCGACCGTCGTAGCATCGGGGTTGGCATTGGGCTTCGACATCAGCGAACTCCTTTCAGTTGAGAGGGGTTCGCATGAACACGCTGCTGGCCACCAAAGCCAAGGCCAACCGCGCTCTCGCTGTTCGCAGCCGACGTAGTGTGTTGGCGCAGCCGCAGGAACGCGGCGGACAGCAGATCGACGATCTCCTGGTGCGGATGCCGCGGCGCTTCAGGGCTGGAGGAAAGTTCGTGATGAAACATGATGGGCGCTGAGGTAGTGAACGCTGCTCATGCTAGGAACGACCTGCCCTTGAAGTAACGGGAGTGCGAGGGAATGCGCGGTAGTCGAATTTGTGCAGTTCTTCCTTGGCCGCGAGGTCCCGCTGACGCACACATCCAACACCTCGGAAGGCAACTGATCCAATTGTGGCCAGATTGTCGCGGACCTCCGCGCCATCGTCGTTATGCCAAAGTACTCATGTCACACGCCACCAGGGCAACACCGGCATGGTGGAACCTATCTGCCGACTTTCCAAGACAGGCACCCACCGACGCATTGACTCAATCAGTGCGAGGCGCTGCTGATGAATCAGCTCGGCCGATGCCTCATCTAGCGAAAGGCCCAGCCAGACCCTCGCCGCATCAACGCGCACGGAAAGGGGCTCTTCCTGATGAGCCGTGACTTCAAGCGCGGCTTCCTTGAGAAAAGGCGACTCATACAATGCGTCTTCGCAAATCATTCGACTGACGAAGTCCACGCACTCCCACAAGAAGGCCGGTTGTTCGACATTGAGATTCGCGATGGCGGCGTCACTTCCCAGAGCGAGCTCAACGCGTTCTTGCCGGGACGGGTGTGACGTGTCTTTCAATCGTGACAGTTGCGACGCGCCCGCACTAAAAACCGCATGGAAGCAAAGACCCGCGACGAGCGTCACCCATCGACGCCCCTCCTGCGCCGCCAACATAGAACAGAACACCGCCCGCGACTCGCGACCCAGTGCATCTCCTAGCAAAGCCGTGTCGACGTGATCCAAATACAAGCGAGTCCAATAAAGCGCTTGGACATCCGCGTCGAACTCGCGGGTACGGGAGTACACCTTTGGATGATTCAGGTCCACCAATCCGACGGGCGCCGCTAAGCGCACCAATGTGGGGCCGGACGCTCTGAGAATTTGCAGCGCCGTATCGCTTTCATCCGTGGCCACGGTGAGGTGCCCTCGGAAAAGATGGGCTGCTTCGTGAAACAAGAGAAATAGCGTGGCGGCGGTCACTACTAGCTGCGCAATCGCAACGGCGGTCCGTTCGTCAATTGACCTCAAGCCCAGTACTCGCAGCGGCACGGGTGCGGCCACCGACGACTCACGTAGACCACGCGCGGCTGCGGCAACAAGAACACTCAGTCGCTGTATTGCTAATAGCCCATTACGCGTGACGACGATAACTGACTCTTTCTCTTTGGGGCCTTGCGGAAAAGCCCAAGCGCTGACCGAAGGCCCATCGGTTACACAAAGCGAAATCTGTCTATCCGAGCAGTGACGAGTCAGCCACGCTGCAACTCCTTGAGCCAGGCGCCATTGGTCATAAACGCCCGACTCCCGGACGCGGCGTACGGGTAGGCGTTTGCCGTAGTTCTCCTTGTAAAGGCGCCGCTGCTGCCCCAGCCAATTCTGGTAGGCCGGATGCACAACTGCATCCGAATGAGTCTCGTTTCGTCTGATATCCATCAGCCCTGTGAACCAGCATGCCGCAGGACGGTCATTCGACCGGGGCCTCCAGACCTCCAAGGAATGCTTCGAATGACAACGTCTGGGCCATAGGTGGGTGCTGGTGTCGGCAGCCAGTGTTCCAGCGAACAGCTCCTGCGCGGAATCTGTGTCGAGACCGTCACAAGACGGTCCAGCCCTGCTCGCGCCAGGCTGCAGTGTGTTCCTTATGCCGACCCGTCAGAATCACTACTGGCGGCTTTTGGGCTGGCCAAGCAAGTTCCGCGTGAAAGTTGCCGTTCAGGGTGAAACCGACCTCAGGAAGTCCGGCCAGTCGACCGTCCATTCGATCCCACGCCAGCCTCGCCTGCTCAGACACGTTCATCCGGATCAGCAGCTTTCGGTCGACCGCATCCAGATGTCGCTGGAGTTCCGCAGCTTCCGAGCCAAGAACGGCGCCACTGCGAACGGTTTGACTTGCAGCCCGGTGATTCTGAACCATTGCACTGAGGTACGGCGACTCCTTTCCAGTCTCCGAAAGATGCATCAATCTGTGTTGAGCTCGAGTCGCTGCGACGTAAAACAGCCGACGTTCTTCGGCCAGAACATCTTCTGCCGTGACACCAAAGGGGCCGAAGAGTTGGTTGTCGGCGTGGACCTTCGGAAATTGCCGAGCCACTGCCTCCAACACGATCACCGTGTCGGATTCCTTGCCCTTCGCCTTGTGGGCGGTCATCACGTCGATTACCGCAGCTCCTGCGGGCATTTCAGGCGCACCCCCAACGAAGAACTCATTCGCCAAGTCCTGCAGGTCCGGATGCGCATTAAGGACCTCAGCAAGCCGTCTACCGAAATCGGCAAGTGTTACACCGTAAGCTCGATCTGTGCGCGAGAGTATCAAGACCGACGGCATCCACCGCGAGAGTTGATCAGTACCCGGATACACAGACTCAGCAATGAATTCGGTGCATGCCCTCAACGCCTTTGCTAGTTCCCAATTGACAACGCGGCGACCATCATTGTGCTCGCTCGTCGCAGCCTTGAGATAGCCAGATCCTTCCTCAAGCCAAACTTTGTCGATCGATACCACGTCGATGACGCCATCGAAGACATGGTGAGCGAGCGCCGATGGGCCGTGACCCTCCATGACCAAATTGCCAGCACCAACGATGAATCTCCCGGAACGGCGGTTGGTCGGGATGGTTGCGGTGCCTGAGTCGAGAAAGTAATCGCCGAAGCAGTTGAAGTAGTTGAGTTGAGCCCCGGCGAAGCCATTAATGGCTTGCCAATCATCTCCCACTGCGACGATACGGATCGACGGATTAACGTCCTGAATTGCCTTGATCAAGCGGTAGTACAACTCGGAGAAGTCCTGAAACTCATCAATCAGGATCCAGCGCAAGTCGCGAATCGCAATAGAATCCTGCCGTCCAAGCTGAACACGGGCCGCTCCGCCATCTCCTTTAACGCAGTCCGCGGCAGAGATCAGAAGATCGTCAAAGTCCATTGCAGATTGATCTGCGAGTTGCCTTTCGTACGCGGCATAACCATGCACCGCCAACTCATGAAACGCTTGATTTCTAGGCTCCGGGTCCGGAGTGTCGCGAATCATCTGCGCCATGTCGTCGACCTTCCAACCGCGCTTCTTGGCACGCGAGATGAACTGAAGAAACAAAGCCGCCAGCCTCGAAACGGTCCGTGGCGCCTCAGCGACACGCCGGACAAGCTCGTCATGCCGCAGTTTGACGCATTGGATTCCGGCGCGCTCGAGCTGTGCTTTCAAGGACCGCTCGAAGGCCTCTCTGCCGGCAGCGAGCATTGCGCTATGAGTTTCCAACAGCAAGACCCGGCGACCCGCCCAAAACGCGCGCTTGGCGTCGATTTGATCAAGGTAGTCCTGAGTCTTGGTCGCCCACCAATCCGGCAGCTGCGCGAACCTGTCTTCAGGGTTTATCGCCCAATGCTCAATAATGACCTCTCTGCCACCATCGATGATGGAGAAGTCGGGTCGATAGGGGGATCCACGCAGCCGCTCCTGGCGCTCCCAGGACCAGACTTTCTCGTACTTGTAAGCTATGCCGTGCTCGAAAAGAAAGTCAGCAATGAACTTCTCGCCGTTAGACTTGACGGTGTCACCACCCAATGTGTAGTCCGTCATAGCGCGCCGAAAGGCTACGTATTCTTCGCCAGATAAACTGGAGCCAAGTTTGTCCAGTTGTTCCAGCTCACGGCGGAAAAACTCGTAAAGCCGTTCGCGAAATGCCGGATTAATAATCGACCCAATCAGGCGCTCGACGAAGCCAGTTTGTTTTCGGCGTGAAGGAGACAAGTTGCCGTCGTCGAAGATCAATTCGCGCCCGGCGTGGTCAGCAAGCTGGTAGGCAAGACTGTGGAATGTGCGGGCGTTGCGAAAATCATCGATCCCAGCCGCGCCGCGGACACGGTCGCCAATCTCATGCGCCGCCTTCTTATTGAATGCAAGGACAAGCACTTGATCGGGATTTAGCGATTCGTCGTAGATGGTCAACGCAGCGAGCGCTGCGAGAGTCCTAGTCTTGCCGGAGCCGGCGCGTGCTCGTACCAATCGATGGCGCGATGGAAGCGCGCATGCCGTTAACTGCTCATCGTTTAGTGACATGCCTAAACGGGCCAGGCGTATGCGCAGCTTGGGCACCTTCACTTGCGCGTAGTCGGCAGCAGGCATTTTCGATGAAAATGAAACCGAGTATATTTCGTCCAGCTCTGCCAGGGACGCGCCCGGGTATTTGAGCGCGAGGCCCTTTATTCTATTCGCTCGTGAACGAAGGTCGTAATACTCTGTTTCTGGCCACCATGATTGGCACTTGCTAATGTAAAGCTCATCGGCCAAATCAAATTGCCAATTTCTCAGTAGCTCTGCAACACGCAGACGCAAATCTGCTCTGACGCGCGCAGCTTCTTCGGCTCTCTCTCTCGCGGCGCGGGCCTCGATAACATCCTTTGCTCGGACGACTAGCGACGAGAAATCTTCAAAGCTTAAGTAACTCTGGCATCGCTCAATATAGTGCAAATCCGCAGCTTCAAAGCTGCCGGAAGCAAGAATCTTGTCTAATGTCTGTAGCGCGATCTCGCGCTCAACGGACGAAAAGGCCGAGAAAGGAAGTCCGCTAAATTTTGTTCCTGATGAGAAGGCAACATCGCAGGAGTTGTCTTGGTAAACCGCTGTGACCTGTCCATGCCCAAGATCTGGTCGACTTTTATGCATAACGTGTTCGCCGACTCGCATTTCTTGACGAACCGGATCCCTTCGCGCCGACGCTAGCTTGGAGATGGATTCATTGCGTTCAGCTTGATACGACGTGTAGGACCAGAAGTTCCTGCCCTCACGCTCGTACTGGGAGTCCGCTTCGGCTAGATCGCCTAGGCTGAGAGATTCTCGAATTCGGCGCTGGATGTTGCTGTGCCTTATGGCGAGGTCCTGATCTTCACGTTCTCTATTTTCTCGCTCAACCGAAACAAGGTGTGCAGAGATGACAAATTGAATTCCATTAAAAAATTTAACCTTCAGCCTGCCCGGTAGCGAGTCACCTAGAACGACTCCCTCGCCAAAGTGCCGATGTCGGACGCGTTCGCCGACCTTCATTGCCGGAACTCCACTGTATAGGACACGGGACGTCCCGCCTTCCGCCTCGCAAGTCTTTGATTCTGCCAAACCATGAGTGCTCGCCGTAAGGCGAGCCTACATTTCGAACTTGACGCTATCCGCTGCCGGTACCGCGCGAGAACCCTGCGCACCAGAGGGCGCGCAAATTCAGTACGTGATGCTAACCCTTGCCGATCGCGCAGAACCGGTCAGCAACGGTGGGAACGAGTTCGTCCTTCCAAGAATCGTCCCAGTCCCGAGGCTCCGCGCTTTCCAGTAGCAGGAGGGTGAGCACGCGATCCCGGCCAGCGAAAGTGTGCTTGAACTCGCGCAGCTTCATGTGCGCGCGCTCCTCGGCGCACCAGATCGCCGCGGAACACTCCACGCCATCGAAGCATTGCACCATGCTGGCGTCGCCGGCCAGGGTGCCAGCGAACGGTTCCTGTGCGGTATCTGACTGGCGGACGAGGGCTCGAGTCTTGCGTGCGTTGCTGCTGGGCCGCTGGTACTTGAGGAAGCCTTGGTCCCAGTGGACCAAAATTGCGCGCTGGTCGGTGGCCTCGATGAAGCGCAGGCACAGCGCCTCGAAGGACACCTGGAAGGTGCGCGCGATGTCGCTGAGCAGGTGCAGCGTGACCTTGCGCTGATCGCCGAGCAGCCGTCGCAGCACATCGATCGGCATCAGCAGATTGCTGGCGAACTCGTTGGCTTCGCGTTCGATGTTGCGGTCGTCGAACTGACCTGATGTCACACCGCCCTTGTCGCATTCGACGCGGATCTGCTGCGCGCGGTGCAGGATCAAGTGGCCCAACTCGTGCGCAATGGTGAAGCGGATGCGCTCCGGACTCGCGCTCGCGTTGTAGAAGATGCCCCATTCGGAGGCGTCTTTCGGGTTGCGAACCAAACTGCCCTCGAAGCTATGGATGTCGAGCGCCATCGGCGGCTTGATTTCCCGAATGCCGGCGCCGTAGCGCGTCGTTGGCAGCATCTGCCGCACGACATCAAGATCGATGGCCTCGGGCATGTTCTCGCCATACCAGGCTCTCAACCACTTCAGAACAGTAGTGGCGGCCGTAAAGCCGTTCAGGGCAGATGCGCTCACTCCTTGACCCCGCCCTCACCGCGGTCGGGGAACATCAGCTTCAGCGCCTGCCTGTAGCGAGCCTTTTCCTCGTCTGTCATGCCGGCGTACTCGCGGAAAAACTGCACGTCCTCAGGCTTGGCCTCATGGGCCGCGCGCGGCGTTTCCTCCATCAGATCTTCGACGGTAACGCCGAAGGTCTTGGCGAGCAGGTACACGCGCTCGGCCGACGGCCGCTGGCCTTCCTTCATCTCCAACTCCCAGATGTAGCCACGCGTGCAGCCGACCGCGTCGGCCACCTGCTGCAAGGTCATGTTCTTGGCTTCGCGCAAGCGCCGGAGCCGGGTGCCGAATGTCGTTGCCATGGGTCTGTTTCTACTTGACGGCTGTCTCAAAGGCTGAGACTGAAGTATAGCTACGAGATACAAGATGGGACTAGAGCGCTCTCCCTGATTGACAAGCGGCAATCCGGGACCTAGCCTTTGTATCTCGCCACATGACAGACGCCAGGAGCATTGCCTTCAAAAACTAACTGTCGTTGTGCCTGATCTCGTGCTGTCCAGCTCCCTACTGCCAGTCCTTTGAAGGAATTCCCCGCAATGAAGAAAACGTTTGTCGATGTGCTGCTCGAACTGCCTGTGGATGCCACCCTGCAACAACTTCTGACCGAACACGCGCTGCCGGTGCCGCTGGACTTCGCGTGGGATGACACGCCCGTTACCTCGCGGGCGCTCCTCGATTGCGTCCGCCAATGGCAGGACATTCCCGCGAAAGATCGACTGGTCGGCGAACTGGCCGCTTGCTTGCCGCTGGCTGATTCGCCGGGACAGCAGGCGATCTTTCAGGTGGCTGCCAGCGACGGTAGTGCATTGCTCGGGTTGGCGACCTGCAAAAGCGATCTGCACCGTGCATTTTGGCTGTACCGCCATCACCCCGCGTTGTTCGGCAACGCCCTCGACGCCGACTTCATCGAGCGTCGCGGCAGTCAGTCCCAGCAACACGCGCTGGGCATCAAGCGCCACCCCAGCACGACCAAGCCCGCCCTGGCGGCCTTCAATCAAGGCGTCTCGAAGTTCTACCAACGCAAGTTGCACTGCGGCGACGGCGTCGAGTGCACCATCTTTCAGCGCAGTCCTGGCGTGTTCCTGCTGACGATCCACGTCAAGGACTTGGCGACGATGCACCTCGAGTTCCAGGGCAAGTCGCTGACGCGCCGCGTCGGCAACCCGAGCATCCACGGCATGCTGGAGTATTCGGAGAGGACCGGCGTCGTGCGCACGCTGATCCGGGGCGGCGCCGCCTTTCATCAGATGCTGGCTGGCGAGTTCGCAACGCACTTGCTGGGCCAGGCGGTGGACGCCAAACGCATCAAGCCGGAGAAGCTCGATCTCAGGCAATTCCGCGCCGGCGTCGATTTCCCGCAGGCCATCAAGGATGGCTTTGTCGCGGTGCAACTCAAGCAGATGACCATGCTGAGTCCGACCGGCAGGCTGAAGATCGAGTGCACCGCGATGGCGGCGGCACAGAATCAGTCGGTCACCGACCTGATGCACGAGGAACTGCCAGCGCCGTTGGAAGGCGAATGGGCGGTAACCGCGGTGCAGATCAATCTGTACTACCCGGGAGAGGCCGGACGCCGGAATCGCCTCGTGACCGCCGAACTGACCAGCATGGGCCGGCTGCGCCTTCCGATGCGCGATCCGGTGATGAAAGCCAACGTCGAGCGTTACCTCGTCGAGAAGGGAATTCTGGCCCGCGACCAGAGCCTCGATGCGGACGAGTTTCCGGAGATCGATGAGGTGTCGCAGCCGCTGGTGGAGGGCTGATCGTTGTCGGCACAGTTGGGCTGGGGCCTGATCTGCCGGTTGTTCGCATCAGGGATGCCGGTGATGCGGACGCGGTTGACGACGAGCGAAGTCGAGTTGCTGCCGGACATCAGCAAGGCGGTAAAGCCGACCATGCTCAGTGTCGACGTTGCACCATGTCCCTACTGCGACTTGAACAGCGGGGACGTGCGGCGTAGCAGTGATGGCGGGCTGGAATGCTGCTGCCCCGAGTGCGGGCCCGTTCCGGTCGATGCCCACGACCTGATGGCGTTCAAGCTGGACGAGCACTGGCTACACCGAAAGCTCCGGGCCGCGCTGGACATTCAGTCGGATGGCGGATCTTCGCAGCTCGCGCCAAGCGCATGGATGCTCGGGGTTGCCGGGAAGGTGCCAGTGGTGCTGACGCGCGACATTCGTCGACTCTGGCGCGAACCAGGTTTGCTGGATCGAGTGCGCGTAAACAACGGACCTGTGCGTCTGATCGCACCGACGCGCCAGATCGCTGTCGGTGTGCCGATAGACGCGGGGGTGGAGTACGTGGCGCTGGAGGAACGGTTCCACCTGCGAGGCGATGTTGTCTCGTTCATCGGCGCAACCGGGGCCGGCGCCTCGCGACGCAGGAACGATCCAACCTCGCCGGTGCACGGGCCGTTCTCGGCGGACTTTCGATGGGTGTACCTGGATGGCGAAGACGCCGACCCGATTCGCTGCTCGAAAGCGCAGGCCGATGTGTTCCGGGCGCTTTGGGAATTCGAGGGCAAAGACCGTAGGGCCGAGGACGTGATGCAGCGCGCCGGACGCCGCAGCAGCAAGCCCATCGACGTGTTCAAGGCCCATCCCCAGCCCAAGCGGGCCTACGAGGTGCTGGTCGTCACCAACCAGAAGGAAGGCCTGTATCGGATGCCGTGCGCGTCCCGCTGACCGCCGTCTCTCGGTTCTCTCAACCCGATTGCTGCTCCAATCGTCGCTGCCAACCGCTCTCCGCGACACCCGTTGCCCTCGGCAAAGGCCTTGGCCTCGGGCGTGAAATCGCCCGTGGTCACTGCTGATCCCGCTCCGGAGTGAGTGACGGACTCCCGGATCGAATTGGGGGCTCAGTCGACTGACGCCGCTGCGACGCCGATTGGAAACTCGATGATGACCGCTAGCCCCGGCGACGCGGACTTGAAGTGAAGTCGCGCGCCGTGCAACTTCGCAATCGCAGCGACCAGGCTCAGCCCGAGGCCGCTGCCGCTCGTCGCGCGCGCCGCGTCGGCGCGCACGAATGGCTTCGCAATCTCGGTCATGAGCTCGGCAGAGACACCTTTGCCGTTGTCGCTCACACTGGCGCGAAGCTGCGCGCCATCCGGTTGCAGGCCGACAAGGATCACGCTGCCGAGCCCGGAATGGCGGATCGCGTTCTCGATGAGATTGGTGAAGAGCTGCACGAGAAGCGCGCCATCCCCGGAAAGCACGAGACCTTCGGCGATTTCTGCAACCAGCTCCTGGCCAGCGTCCTGGGCGACGGCTGCGTAGTCTTCTACGAGCCGGGTCAGGCACGCGCTCAGGTCGACGCGCGTGAATCCCGCCTTGCGCGCACCTGACTGGATTTCCGCGATGCGGAGCAAGGCGGCGAAGGTCTCCTGGATGCTGTCTAGGATTGCGATGGCTTCTTGGACCGGGTGATCAGGCGCCGCCGCTGGGGATGCGGCAGCGAGATCTTCCAGCTTCAGGCGCAGCCGCCCGAGCGGTGTGCGCAGGTCGTGCGCGATATGGGTGCTCACCTGTTGCACATTGGCGACCAGTGATTCGATGCGATCGAGCATGCGATTGATCGTGGCGGCGAGTTGGTCGAATTCGTCGCCGCTGCCGGTGCGGCTGATGCGCTCCGACAGCCAGCCCTCGCCAATGCGCTCGGCCGTGCGGCTCAACCGGTTGATCTGAGCCAGAAAGCGCCGGCCGAGCCAGAGGCCACCGCCGGTGCCGAGAACCAGCGTCAGCGCCAGGGCCAGCAACACGCGGTTGCGCATCGCCTCGCCGAGCTCGCGCTCCGGCGCCAGCTCGGCGGCCACCAGCAGCAGGTAGCCGTCATTGAGCGGGCTGCCTTTGATCAGGAGGTCAGCCTGGTCGACGCGCGCGATACGCTGCCAGCCGGCAACAGCGGCCGGGAGCTCGTCGAAGATGCCGCGCCCGTCGGCACTGAGCACGCGATAGAAGAGGCGCGCACCCGGATGGTTCTGAGTGCGCTCGCGAATGTCATGGCGCAGCTCTTCGAGGCCATCGTCGCGGTAGTCGCCGAGCAACTGCGCAGTTTCCGCCTCGATGTGATTGCGCGCCTGGTCTTCGAGCGAGCTGCGGATGGTCAGGAACAACAGCAGCGCGAGCGCCGCCACCGACAGGCTGAAGAGCAGGGTGTACCACGCGAGAAAGCGAAAGCCGGCACTGGCGAGCAGCTTAGTGCGCATCGAGTACATAGCCTGATCCGCGTACCGTGCGGATGCGTTCGCTGCTGAAGCCGCGATCGATTTTCGAGCGCAGACGGCTGATGTGCGTCTCGACGATATTGGTCTTGGGGTCGAAGTGGAAATTCCACACCGATTCCAACAGCATCGTGCGCGTCACGACGCGGTCGGCGTTTCGCAACAGGAACTCGAGTAGCCGGAATTCCGTCGGCTGCAGATCGATCTCCTGCCCCGCGCGGCTGACCCGGCGCTTGATCAGGTCCATGATGATGTCACCGGCGTGCAGCTTGTCCTGGCTCGCAAGTGGCGGGCGCCGGCCCAATGACTGCACACGCGCGAGCAACTCGGCGAAGGCAAACGGCTTGACCAGGTAGTCGTCGCCACCCGCCTCGAAGCCTTGCACCTTGTCGCCGATGCCGCCCATGGCCGTGAGCAGCAGCACCGGCGTACCGATTGCACTGGCGCGCAACGCCTTCAACAAGGCCAGCCCATCCAGCTTCGGCAACATGCGATCGACGATCAGCGCGTCGTAAGCATCGCCGATTGCCAACATGAGGCCTTCGTGGCCATCGCTGGCCAGATCGACACTATGGCCGTGCTCCCGCAAGCCGCGGGCGACGTAGCTCGCAGTTTCGCAATCGTCTTCGATGAGCAGAATTTTCATGCTGTCTCCGAGCGCTGCGGGAGGCTTGCGACTCCCGCAGCAGTATCGGACCCATCTGGATCAGTCGTCGATGTCTTCGCGAGCGCCGATCACAGCGCCGCTGACGCCATCCACCGCAACATCGAACACGCGCTCGCCGACCACCACGCTGACCTCATAGGCGGGCTTGAAGCTGTCGTCATCGAGGCTCGCCTCGATCGCACGCCCGCCTTGGTGGTTTTCAGCTGCAGCAATCGCCTGCGTGAGACTGATGCTGGTTTGTTCGAGCAGACGGATGTCGCCCTTGTCCGCGGCAACCGCGGCGACCGAAACGCCACCAGCCAGCAGGGCAACGATGAAACCAAGTTTGTAGTTGAGGTTCATGGGTCAGCTTCCTTTTGGACAGGCACACTGCCTGGGTGCTGACCTTTCTACCCGGTCAACGTCGAATTCCGATGTCCGCTCCTATACAGCTTCGCAATGTTCGGGCCGATACGCCAGATCGCAGCCGGCGCGCCGATGGATGGGGGCATGGAGTACATGGCGCTCGAGGAACGGTTCCACCTGCGAGCCGATGCTGTCTCGTTCATTGGCGCACCCGGTGCCGGCGTATCGCGACGCAGGAACGATCCAACCTCGCCGGTGCACGGACCGTTCTCGGCAGACTTCCGTCTGGTGTATCTGGATGGCGAAGACGCCGACCCGATTCGAAGGCGCAGGCCGACGTGTTCCGGGCGCTTTGGGAATCCGAGGGCAAAGACCGCAGGGCGGAGGACGTGATGCAGCGCGCCGGGCGTCGCAGCAGCAAGCCCATCGACGTGTTCAAGAACTCGGCCGAACCGCTGCGCGCCTACAAGACCCTGGTCGTGAGCAACCAGAAAGAAGGCCTTTACCGAATTCCCTGCGCGGCCCGATAACCGCCGTCTCTCGGTTCTCTCAACCCGATTGCTGCTCCAATCGTCACTGCCAACCGCTCTCCGCGACACCCGCGTAACTCCGCGCCGCATAAGGGATTCTGCGGGTGCCAACTACGACGAGTTGGTGAGAGGAAGTGGAGAAGAGAGAGCAAAGGAGGGTCGAACTCGGGCTGTTTCGGGCCACATTCGTGCACCGCGTGGCACCCGCAGAATGGCCCGAAAACCCGCAGTGACGCGGGATTTCGGGCAACAAAAAACCGGCCTTGAGGGCCGGTTCTTGTTGGTGCATTGGTGGAGCGGAGGAGGATCGAACTCCCGACCTTCGCATTGCGAACGCGACGCT
>ERZ761602.2043-NODE-2043-length-33603-cov-4.801836_pt1 | contig 33603 bp, 35 predicted proteins | sample MGYA00512165_ERZ761602 | MGnify/ENA primary metagenome ERZ761602 (study PRJEB28899, sample SAMN02445085) | bioreactor sludge metagenome | biome: EBPR sludge; isolation source: Thorneside wastewater treatment plant | place: Australia: Brisbane, Thorneside...
GACGTATGCCCCCGCCAGCGCGAGCCAGCGGCCGAGGGCTTTCGCGTCGCAGGCTGCGGGATCGACCCAGTAGAAGCCGGCCATCGCGCGGCCGTTCATTTCGACCGGCCGGCCGCCTAGCAGCGCTTCAGCCTTGGCCGCGGCCGCGCGGCCGACACGGAACATATAGCCGTTCTTGCCGGCGCCGCAGAGCATGTTGCCGTTCACGAGGAAGCAGATTCCGCCGAACATGCGCTTCTCGGCCAGCGCGCCGGGCGACGCCTTGAGCGCGGCGGCGAGGCGCCGGCGGAGCGCGCCGGCCAGCGCCGCCGCGTCGTGCTTGCCATCCCATCCGGCCATCGGGGCAGACGCCTTCCCCTCAGGCCGCCTGCGCCGGCCGGCGGCCGATTGCCTCGCGCGAAGGCGGCGCCGTCTTCGCCCAATGCTCGTTCCTCCGCATGCGCTCGTAATACGCGTTCAGATGCGGATAGGGCGACCAATCGAAGCCGATCGCCTCCTTGAAACCTTCGAGATGGATCAGCGAATAGTCGGCGATCGTGACGCCCTCGCCGGCTACGTATGCGCGGCCGCGCATGCGCGCATCGAGCACCGGCGCGAAGCGGGCGAGGTTCTTCTTCATCTCTTCCACCAGCGCGGCATTCGTGGGGCCGAGGCCGAAACCGGGCTTGGCCACGGTTTCGAACGCGATCGCGCCGAAGGCGCGGTTGTAATGCGCGAGTTCCCAATTCTGCCAGCGCACCACCTCGGCGCGCTTGACGAGATCGCGCGGGAACAGCGAATCGGCGCCCGCCTTGTCCGCCAGGTATTGCAGGATCGCGTTCGATTCCCACAGCACCAATTCGCCGTCGGCGAGCGTGGGCACCATGCCGTTGGGATTGAGCGCGAGATAGGTCGGTTTCCGGAGATCGCCGGTGAAGAAATCGAGATACTCGCGCTCCACGCCGAGGCCGAGATGGTTGATGACGGCCTCGACCTTGCGCGAATTGGGCGAGCCCACGACGGTGTAGAGCTTCATCACGTTCCTCCGTTAGCTTGCAATTTGCAAGTCATGATTCCGCGTTCGCTTGCGAATTGCAAGCCAAAAGAGGGGAGCGTATGAGATGTGCGGGAAAGGAGATCGCCGTGAAGAAACGGTTGCGCGCGCGCATCCTGTCGGGCTGCCCGATCGACTACGCGCTCGAGATCTTCGGCGACCGCTGGAGCCTGCTGATCGTCCGCGACCTGCTGGTTCGGAGGAAGCGCCACTTCGCCGAGATGATGGCCTCCGACGAGGGCATCGCATCCAACATTCTCGCCGCGCGCCTCAAGAAGCTCGAGGCGTGGGGCCTCGTGCGCCAGCGGCCCGATCCCGCGAACGGACGACAGGTGATCTATTCGCTGACCGAAAAGGGCAAGGAGCTGGCGCCGGTGCTGGTCGAGATCGCGATCTGGAGCGCCAAGCACGATCCCGACACGAAGGTGAACGCCGCCTTCATCCACCGCGCGCGCCGCGACCGCGCGGCGCTGGCCGAGGAGACGGCGGCGGACTATCTCGCGAAACTCGAAGAGGCGGCCGCTCGCTGACGGGCGCCTTCACCCGCTTCCGCCCGGCGGCAGCAGCAGCGCGTTCCTGATTTCGCGATCGACCAGCGCCTCGGTTTCCACCTGCGCGGCTTCGTCGACGAATTTCGCGGCGGTGACGAGATGCACCGGGGCCCAGACGAGATAGTCCGTGCCGCCGCTCTCGCGCAGGCCGTAGCGCATCCAGGAGAGCCGGCGCAGGCGCTCGCCGCGCTCGGTCTCGTCGTTCGCGGTGAGCAGCAGCACGTCGCCCTCGGGCAGCGCCTCGCGCCGGCGCAGGCTCCAGTCGCGCTTGTCGGCGGCAAGCGGGCCATTCCAGGCCGCGGCGACCGAATGGGCCATGAATTCTCCCGCGTCGGCGCCGGCCGGCACCGGCACGAAGCGCGAATTGGCCCAGATCGTCTCGCGGTCCTCGGGCTCGTCGACGGCGAAGAGCTTGCGCCCGTCGGTCTCGCTGTCGACCTCCACCGTCCAGGCGCGGGGGACGCGCATCAGAAGCGTATCCTGGAAATTCGCGCGCTCGAGCGCGGCGCTGTGCGCGACGCGGTCGAGCACGGTAAGCTCGGGCGCGAAGCCGCCGAGGTTCAGCCATTCGCCCACCGCGCGCGCGATCTCGGCGCGGTGCGGCGCGAGCGCGGCGGTGAGGCGGCAGCGCAATTCCAGCTCGCGCACATGCGTGCCCTTGAGCGGATCGAGCCGCTTCCAGACGATCTCGCGGCCGGCCGGGTCGCGGTCAGGCACCAGCGCGAGCACGTAGCCGAGCGCGTCCTGCGGGCGGCGCACCGAGCCGCGCATGTCTTCGAGGTAGTCGAGGATGCGCGCCTCGCCGCGCGCGGCCGGCGGATCCTCGTACACGTCGAGGCGATAATCGACCGCGTAGCCTTCGCCGGGCCGCAGGCGGCCCGAGAACGGGCGCGCGGGCTGCAGCGCCCATCCTTCGGGCAACGGCGCCACGAAGGTGCCGAGGCCGAGGCTGATCATGCGGCTCTCCGCGCCGTCGCCGGAGCCGTGGCGGCGGTACGCGCGCGACAGCAGCTGCCGAACCCAGGCGGGCGGATTGCGCGGATCGAAGACGGCCATGCTGGTGCGGGCGTTCGAGCGATGCTGCGGCGACGGTGTGCGGCAAGGCTGCCACGCCGCCGCCATGCCGGCAAGCGCGGCGGGGACGGGGTATAGTTAGCGTGTCATCTGTCCGGCTTTGCAGCACGCGCGCTGTCGGGCACTGGAATCGCGGTGGGGCAACGGCGCCTGAGGGATCCGAGATTGGGACTCGCCTGCAGGAATCGGTCCATCGGCGCCGTGCACTTTCGATACTCCATTCCGCACGGTCGGAATATTGTCCCGGCATGATCGTCTCCGCCTCCTACCGCACCGACATTCCGGCCCAGTATGGCGCCTGGTTCCTGCGCCGGCTGGAGGCCGGATTCGCGACGGTGGCCAATCCCTATGGCGGCCCGCCCTATCGCGTGAGCCTCGCCCCCGGCGCGGCGGAGGGCTTCGTGTTCTGGACGCGCAACGCCGGGCCTTTTCTTCCGGCGCTCGACGAGGTGCGGCGGCGCGGACTTCCGTTCGTCGTCCAGTTCACGATCACCGGCTATCCGCGCGTGCTGGAGCCGGGCACGCTCGAGGCCGCGGCCGCGGTCGCGCAGCTGCACGCGATCGCCCGCCGCTTCGGCCCGCGCGCCGCGGTGTGGCGCTACGATCCGATCGTCGTCTCCGATGCGGCGCCGGCGGCGTGGCACCGCGAGAATTTCGCGCGCCTGGCGCGCGCGCTGCGCGGCGCCAGCGACGAGGCCGTGGTCTCGTTCGCCGCGCCCTATCGCAAGACGGCGCGCAACCTCGCGGCCGCGCTCGGCCGCGCGGGCCTCGCCTGGCGCGATCCGCCCGCCGACGAGAAGCGCGGCCTGATCGCCGATCTCGCCGCGATCGCCGGCGACGCGGGCCTGCGGCTGACGCTGTGCACGCAGCCGGCGCTGCTGCCCGGCGCGGCGGAGCCGGCGCGCTGCATCGACGCCGCGCGCCTCTCCGACGTGGCGGGGCGCGCGATCCGGGCGCGCACGAAGGGCAACCGGCCCGGCTGCCTCTGCGCCGAATCGCGCGACATCGGCGCCTACGACACCTGCGCCCAGGGCTGCGCCTACTGCTACGCGGTGGGTAGCCGCGCCCGCGCGCAAGCCGCGCTCAAGGCGCACGATCCCGCGCGCGCCAATCTCGCCCCGCCGCGCGGCGCGGATTCGAAGGGGGCCCGCGCGGCACGGCTGTTCAAATCGGCGGAGGCGTGATCCAGGCTTCCGCCCCGCAACCCTCCTGCCCGTGACGATGTTCCGCCTTTTCGCCCGGCCCCGGCGCGCGCATCGTCCGCGCCGGCACGTTTACCGGCAAAGCGACGCCGCTCGCCGGCGCGCCGGCGGGCAATCTCGCGCGTTTCCGGGCGAACGTGGCGCCGCGGCGGCGCTGTCGGATGCGGTGCTTGCGGGGCCGCACCTCAAGCACGGCGGACTGACGATCTTCGACGACCGCACGCTGGCGATCGAGGATGAGCCCAATGTGCAGGTGAAGCTCGGCGCCGCATCGTTTCTCGGCTGCCACGAAGGGCCGTTCGAGATCGTGCACGCCGGCTATCAGATGGCGGCGCGCAACACCGCGTATCAGCGCGCGGGCGGCGCGAAGCGCAGCAGCACGAGCGTGCGGCCCGGCCGTTCGGCGGAGCCGGTCTCGACCAGCGCGGTGACGGCGCCGGCGCCGTCGACGGCGATCGCGTCGGTTGCGCGCGCGCCGTGTGCCGCGGCGTCGATCTCGGCGCGGCGCGCAAGCGCGAAATCGAACAGCGCGATGCGCGGCACTTCCACCGCCGCGGCGATCCAGCCGGATTCGTGCACGGCGAGCCGGCAATGGTGCTGCTCGGCGGGCAGATCCAGCGCGACATGGCCGGGCAGAATGCGGCCGTTCTCGCCGTGCAGGGCGAGAACCCAGCGCTTGACGGGCGCCTTGATGCCCGGCTGCTCCTCCCAATTGTAGAAGAAATGCGCAAGGCGCCGCTCGTCGAGAAAGCGCCAGCAACCGCCGCCGAACGGCAACGCCGCGCGCATCAGTAGCGCGCCGCCGGACGATCGCCGCTCCCAGAACGGCTTCTCACGGTCGAGGACGACCGCGTCGCTGGCGCCGCCGCGGCGGAAGCGCACCGCGTACACGCCGCCGGGCGGCATCGGGTGCCGGCCGACGAACGACCATGCGACGCGGCTGTTGCGATCGAGCAGCGCCAGCGCCGGCGAATGCGGCCCCTCGAAGCCGCCGCCGAAGACGAGGACGCTGCCGCGCCCGTCGGCGGCAATGCCGGCGACCTCCTGCATTCTCTCGCCGCGCACGCGCACCGGCTGCGCGGCGCGCACGCGGCCGTCACGCGCGAGGCGATAGACGACGAGCTCTTCGGGCGGGCCGCGATTGGTGAACAGGGCGAAGCCGTCGCGATCGGCCGCGAGCTTGAAGCCGCGGGTGTATTGGTGCGATTCGGCGTGCGGCGCCGAGCGGCCGAGGATGCGGCCGTCGCCGGCCACGGCCAGCAGCAGCGGGCGGCGGACCGCGGCATCGCCCTCGCCGCGCTCCTGGTCGATCGCCAGGAGCGCGGTGCCGTCGGCGTGGAGGGCCAGCGCGGTGGAGAATCCGAACTTGAAGCCTGCGTCCGGCCCCACCGGCACGGACCAAGCCAGCGCCGGCTCGGCCTCCTGCGCGCCGGCAAGGCCGGCGAAGGCGGCGAGCAGCGCGAGAGTGCCCGCGAAAGTCCGGGCGCGGCGCGCGCTCATCGCTCCGCGACGATGAAGATGCGGCGGAACGGGAACAGCGTCTTGCCGTCGGGCTGCGGCGGATACGCGGCGGCGATGCGCTCCGCGTAGGCCGCCAGGAATCCCTTCCGGGCGGCGTCGTCGAGCGCGTCGAGATAGGGCCGCAGCGCGGTGCCTTTCGTCCACTCGACGACCGGGTTGGGGCCGTCCAGCACCTGGAGATACTCGCACTCCCAGATGTCGAGCCGCGAGGCGAGCGGCGCGAGGATGCGGTAGTAGGCGTCGGCGTCGTGCACGGCGCGGACGCCCGCGACGCCGGCGAGCTTCGCTTTCCACGGCCCGGCCTCCGCCGCCTCCAGCATCGAGGTGTGCGACGCGGCCCGGTGATTGCGCGGCATCTGCACGGCGAGCGTGCCGCCGGGCGCCAACTGCGCCATCAGGCGCGGGAACAGCGCGTCGTGCGCTTCGAGCCAGTGCAGCGCGGCGTTGCTGTAGATCACGCTGACCGGCTCGTCCGTGCGCCACGCGGCCAAATCGGCCCGGAGGAACGCGATGCGCGGCGCGGCGGCGCGCGCCTTCTCGAGCATCGCCATCGCGCTGTCGACGCCGGTGACGCGCGCCTTTGGCCAGCGCTCGGCGAGCAGTTTCGTCACGTTTCCGGCGCCGCAGCCGAGATCGTAGACCGATCCCGGCTCGTCGGCGCGGATGCGGCCCAGAAGATCGAGCGCCGGCCGCAGGCGGTGATCGGCGAACTTCAGGTATTGGTTCGGGTCCCAGCTGGTCACGGTCGCTCCCGTCTCGAATGCGTCACTGCGCGAGGTAGCGGACGGCGGCGGCGCCGCGGGCCGTTTGGTGGACGGCGACGATGTCGCCGTCGGACATCCAGCCGATGGCCGCCGCGTCGTCGGGCAATTCCGCGCGCCACAGCGGCATGGCCTCGCCGTCGAATGCGAGCAGCGTCCGCGGCGCGAGCAGGACGAGGCTGGCGCCGTCCGCGCGCATCGCGATCTGGCAGCGCTCGGCCGCGCCGACGGTCGCGAATTCCGTCTGCTCGCCGCCGTCGTCGAACCAGCGCAGCGTGACGGGCCTGTCCTCGCTCTCGCCCTCCGCGGCGGCGACGATGACGGCGCCGCCCGCGTTCATGGCGCCGCAGAGCAGGTGCGACCGCTCGCCGAGGAACTCCGCCTCGGTCGCGACCGGGACTTCACCCGTGAACGTGAAGCGCTTCATGAACGGGCCGAATCCGGCCGGCCGCGAGCCCATGCCGAGCACCGTCACGCCCTCGACCGCGCCGTCGCGGGCGCGCGGAAAGAGGCGCGTGAGCCCCTCCGACGGCCCGCGGCGTCGAACACGAGCAGGCCGAGCTCGATGTTCGGGCCCGGACCGTAGGAGACGGCGGCGGCGATGCGGCCGTTCGGCAGTAGCACCGCGTCGTGGAGGATGCTCACGAGATCCTTGGGCAGGCGCTCCTGGGCGGTGAAGCGCGCTGCGCCGTCGGCCGTCAGGCGCGCGAGGCGCATCGGCCCGACGCCGGCGGCGTTCGGCTGAACCAGGAAATCGCCGCCCTCGAGCGGGATGCTGGAATACGACTCGGTCTGGCGCGCCGCCAGCAGCGCGCAGCGACGGATTTTCCCGCTCGCGTCGAGCGTGATCAGCGTGCTGCCGGCCGCGAGCGAGACGCCGTTGTCGCGCTGGACGCGGAGGCGCCAGCCGTAGAGGTATCCTTCGGCGGGCTTGCCTGGCACGGCGGTCGTCCAGATCGCTTCGAGCTTGCGGACCGGGGCCGCTCCGGTTTCGGCCGCCGCCGGCGCCGCGGACGCGGCGGCCGTGCCGAGCGCGAGAACGATCCGAAGCAGCGCCGTTCGTGCCATCGCCGTCGCCGCCCGATCCGGCGGCCCCCGGGGTTCTACTTCCGCCCGCGCCGCGTCTCGATCGCGTCCCAGATCTCGCTCTCGATCTTGGTGCCCGAGAGGCGGTTGATTTCCTGGATGCCGGTGGGCGAGGTGACGTTGATCTCGGTGAGATAGTCGCCGATCACGTCGATGCCGACGAAGACGAGGCCGCGCTCGCGCAGCGCCGGGCCGATCGCCTCGCAGATCATCTTCTCGCGCGGCGTGAGCTCGGCCTTCTTCGCGGCGCCGCCGGCGTGGAAATTCGCGCGCGCCTCGCCCTCCTGCGGCATGCGCGAGACGGCGCCGGCCGCCTTGCCGTCGACGAGGATGATGCGCTTGTCGCCCCTGCGGATCTCGGGGATGTAGCGCTGCGCGATGATCGGCTCGCGATACATCTGCGTGAACACTTCGAGGATCGTGCCGAGATTCTCGTCGTCGGGCTTGACGTGGAAGACGCCGGAGCCGCCGTTGCCGAACAGCGGCTTCACGACGATATCCTTGTGCTCGCGGCGGAAGGCGAGGATCTCGTCCTTGTCCACCGTGATCAGCGTCGGCGGCATCAGCTCCTGGAAATGCGTGACGAACAGCTTCTCGGGCGCGTTGCGCACATGCGCGGGATCGTTGACGACGAGCGTGCGCGGATGGATGCGCTCCAGAAGGTGCGTCGTCGTGATGTAGGCCATGTCGAACGGCGGATCCTGGCGCAGCAGCACCACGTCCATCATCGAGAGATCGAGCGCCTCCGCCGGCCCCAGCGCGACGTGATCGCCCTTCCTGCGGCGGATATCCGTCACGCGCTGCGCCTTCGCGATCACCCGGCCGCCGTGCAGCGAAAGCGTCTTGGGCGTGTAGTACCAGAGGCCGTGGCCGCGACGCTGCGCCTCCAGCATCAGGACGAACGTGCTGTCGGCGTCGATGTTGATCGCGTGGATGGGGTCCATCTGGACCGCGACGGCGAGCGACATGGGGGATTACACTGTTGAGGTACGACGCCTATTCAGAACCACATTTCCATGCGCCTACCAAGTGCATCTTTCTGAGGGGCGCCCGGAATTCTTTGAGCCGTTCCACTAATTGTGCGCTGGGCGGTCCATGCCGACACGCAAGCATCTAGAACGTCGTCGATCTGAGCCTGGAGTTGCCTCCGATTCGACAGAACTTTATCGAGATTTTGAAATCCCGCGCGTTCCAGGAGTTCTTTGCGAAGTCCTTGCCCTACTCGGTTCCTCTTTGGCCCCAGGTTTTGGTAGCGCTGCTCACTTGGGGCAACCTCTTGCCGCAATGCCGCAAAGCACAATTCAGGATGCACTTCGAATACGCGATCCTGAATGTCGGCAGTTACAAGCGAATCGATCTCGCGCAACTTTGGGAAGATACCCCAAGCTTGCTGGGTAATCTTTTTCCGGTCCGGCGAACTTTCCGCATTAATTCGGCACGCTTCCTGAAACGAGCGCGCCTCCAAGACGGCGCGCCGGCAGGGACTGGAAAAAACAGAAGATGCGCGCCCAGGCAGTGCCCGTCGTGCCTGCTTTTCGCATTCGCGCCCACCTGCATGAGCGTGATCGAGCAATCCGATCGGCATGTCGACTGCGATTCGAGCATTGCTGCCGAAGTGGAGCACAATCTGCTCGACGCTGTTGAAGCGTTTCGGCTGAGCGTTGGCGCCGGCCCACTCGACGGCAACCCATCCACCGCGCACGCCATCGACGCCTATTGCACGAAGTCCCACATCCATACCCGGACCATGCCTCAACTTTGGACGTTGCGGGCTTGGATCTAAGCCTCCGCTTTCGCCTTGCGCGCCCGTTCGCTCGCGCTCTTGAGCTGCCCGCAGGCGGCGAAGATGTCGCGGCCGCGCGGGGTGCGCACGGTGCCGACGAGGCCGCCTTCGTGGACGAGACTGGCGAAGCGCTCGACCGCTTCGGGCGGCGAGGTTTCGAACGGCGCGCCCGGCCACGGGTTGAACGGGATCAGGTTCACCTTGGCGGGAATCCCGCGCAGCAGCCGCACCAGCTCGCGCGCCTCGGACGGGCTGTCGTTCACGTCTTTCAGCATCACGTATTCGAACGTGATCCGGCGCGCGTTGTTGACGCCGGGATAGTCGCGGCAGGCGGAGAGCAATTCGGCGATCGGATACTTCTTGTTGATCGGCACGATCTCGTCGCGCAGTTCGTCGGTGACCGCGTGCAGCGAGACGGCGAGATTGACGCCGAGCTCTTCGCCGCAGCGCTTGATCATCGGCACGACGCCGGCGGTGGAGAGCGTGATCTTGCGGCGCGAGATCGCGAGGCCCTCGGGATCCATCAGCACACGGATCGCCGCCGCCACGTTGTCGTAATTGTAGAGCGGCTCGCCCATGCCCATCATCACCACGTTGGTGATTTCGCGGTCTTCGGAGGGCGAGGGCCATTCGCCGAACGCGTCGCGCGCCACCATGAGCTGCCCGACGATCTCGGCCGCCGCGAGATTGCGCACCAGGCGCTGCGTGCCGGTGTGGCAGAACTTGCAGGTGAGGATGCACCCGACCTGCGAGGAGATGCAGACGGTGCCGCGATCCGCCTCGGGGATGTGCACGCACTCGGCTTCCTTGCCGTCGCCGAAGCGCAGCAGCCATTTCCGCGTGCCGTCGACGGACTGCAGCGCGTGGACCGCGAGCGGCCGCGTGAGCGCGTAGCGCTCGGCGAGGCGCGCGCGCACCTCTTTCGAGATGTTGGACATCGCCGCGAAATCGGTGGCGCCGCGGTGATAGATCCAGTGCCAGAGCTGCTTGACCCGGAACGCCGGCTCGCCGAGCCGCTGCACCACATCGGCCAATTCGGCGCGCGTCAGCCCGACGAGACTCGGCAGGGCCGAGCCGGGGTGCGGCGCGGCCGGCGCTTCGGCCGGCAGGTGAAGGGCGGACTCCATGCGCGGAGATATAGTGCCGCAAGCGCCGGGATAACAAGGAAGACGCCTTGCGGCACTTCGCAGGGGCGGGTCTCCGCCCCCGACCGGCGCATCGCGTTCGGTGTCAGCGCTGCGCGCGCGCGGCCTGGCGCAGCTGCTGCGTGCGAAGGAAGGCCTTGCCGTGCTCTTCGGCGGTGAGGCGCGCGCCCATCGAGTAGAACAGCGGTATGGCGCGCGGATGGCCGGCCTCGGCGGCGAGCCGGATGCGGGCGAACGCCTCGACGTAATCGTGCGGCATGCCGTCGCCGGCCAGATACTTGAGCCCGAGGCGGTAGTTCGATTCGGCATCGCCGGCGGCGGCGCGGCGCTCGGCATGATCGGGCGCCACCGACGACGCGGCGCTTTCCGGCGGCACCGGGGCCGCGGTGCCGAGCGGCGCCGACAGCGGCCCGATCGACAGCTTGTGGACATCGGGCGCGGCGGGCATGGCGCGCACGCTCAAGGGCGGCGCGATCGCGTTTCCGAGCAGGCCGGCGTCCGGCTTGTCCTGCGCCGCGCCGGGAGCGGCGAAGCCCAGGGCCGAACACGCGAGAGCGAAGGCGAACGTGCGAGTCATGGCACCGATCCGGTTCAGGACGCGAGCGTGTCGATGAACCGGGCGAGGTCGATGTCGCGCTGGCTCAGGCCCCCGCAATCGTGGGTCGAAAGCCGAACCGACACCCGGTTATAGACGTTGGACCATTCTGGATGGTGATCCATCCGCTCGGCCTTGAGGGCAACCTGGGTCATAAAGGCAAAGGCTTGGTTAAAATCCGCAAACCGGAACTCCTTCGCGATGGCGTCCCGGCCGGCGTCTACCTTCCACCCTTTGAGGCCCGCCAGCGCCTGCCGGCGGGCATCGCCCTCCAATCGTGCGACCATGCCGCCCTCCCCGGCGCTGCTCGCTCGCCACGCCGGAACCGCCCCGTTCCGGCCCGCGCGGCTTCGGTTCCGGGCCCCCCGGCCCGGCCACCGTCCCGTTCCCCCGGGGCGCGCGGATTTCGACAGCTAGGCGGGGAATCCGGCGGAATTTTGGCTGCGGGTGCCCGCGGCCCACGACGCGCGCGGCGGGGCGACGATTGGCGCATCGGTGTTGCGAAAAAGCCACGGGGCGGCGGCGCTTGGCCCGCCCGACCCCGCGCGGTATGAGTGCTGCGCCATGCCCGCCCAACCCCTTTACGCCGCGGACATCCCGCCCGAGAAGGACCCCTCGCTCGAGGATCTGCACGCCCTCGCGGCCGAGGCGCTGGCGGCCATCCCCGAGCCGTTCAAGTCGAACATGGCAGGCGTCGTCATCCGCATCGCCGAATGGCCGGAGGACGAGGTGCTGGAAGACCTGGGCTTCGACAGCCCCTACGACCTGCTCGGCCTCTATCACGGCGTGGCGCTGACCGAGCGCAGCAGCGGCGACGTGGCGCCGCCGGTGGACATGATCTTCCTCTACCGCCAGCCGCTGCTGGCGGCCTGGGAGGAGGACGGCTGCGACCTGCGCGATCTCGTGCGCAACACGCTCGTGCACGAGATCGGCCACCATTTCGGCCTCAGCGACGCGCAGATGGACGCGCTCGAGGCGGCGGCCGCGGCCGAAGACCGGAAACAGCACGGGTGACCATGGCCATTCCCGCACCGCTGCCGCCGGAGAAGCTCTACCGCGCGTGCGACCCCGCCTCGCTCGGCTTCCGGACGACGGACGAGCTTGCCGACCTCGACGAGATCCTGGGCCAGCCGCGCGCGGTGGAGGCGATGCGCTTCGGCATCGACATCCGCCACCAGGGCTACAACATCTTCGTGCTCGGGCCGCAGGGCGCCGGGCGCTACACGCTGATCGGCGAATTCCTGCGCCGCACGGCCGCCGCGGAGAAGAAGCCCGACGACTGGTGCTACATCTTCAACTTCGCCGAGCCGCACAAGCCCAGGGCGCTGCGCCTGCCGCCCGGCCGCGGCCTGCCGTTCCGCGACGCGATGGCGCGGCTCGTGGACGACCTGCGCTCGGCCATTCCCGCGGCGTTCGAGGCCGAGGAGCACCAGGCGCGCCGCAACCTGATCGAGAACGAGCTGAAGGAACGCCACGAGCAGGCGTTCCACGCGATCCGCCAGGACGCGCAGAAGAAGAGCCTCGCGCTCGGCCAGTCACCGACCGGCTTCGTATTCGTGCCGATGCGGCACGGCAAGCCCATTCCGCCCGACGTGTTCAACGCGCTCGAGCACGCCGAGCGCGAGACGATCGCCGCGCACATGCGCGAGATGGAGGAGCGGCTCGAGGCGATGCTGCGCCAGTCGCAGGCGTGGCAGAAGGATTCGATCGAGAAGCTGCGCGCGCTCAACCAGCAGCTCGCGCAGCGCGTCGTCGACCACCACATCGATCCGCTGAAGCGCGATTTCACGGCGTTTCCGGACGTGATCGCCTATCTCGACGCGGTGCGCGACGATCTCATCAAGAACGTGCTGCGCTTCCTCAAGGCCGCGGCAGGCGGCGGCGAGCGCCCGGCCGGCATGATGGCGGTCGAGGGCATCGGCGACGAAGATCCGGCGCCGTTCCGCCGCTATCAGGTGAACGTCATCGTCCACAACGGCACCACGCCGGGCGCGCCGGTGGTCTACGAAGACCTCCCGAGCGTTCCGAGCCTGATCGGCCGCGTCGAGCACGCCGCGCAGTTCGGCCAGCTCGTCACCGACTTCACGCTCATCAAGGCCGGCACGCTGCACAAGGCCAATGGCGGCTATCTCATCGTCGACGTCCGGAAGCTGCTGCTGCAGCCGTTCGCCTACGAGGAGCTGAAGCGCGCGCTGCAGGCGCGCCAGATCAAGATCGAATCGCTCGCGCAGCGCATGGGCTACGCGCCGATCTCGACGCTGGAGCCCGAGCCGATCCCGCTCGACACCAAGGTCGTGCTGGTGGGCGAGGCGACGCTCTACTACCTGCTGTCGGCCTACGACCACGAATTCGCCGAGCTGTTCAAGGTGCAGGCGGAGCTAACCGACCGCCTCGACCGCAGCGCCGAGACCGTGCGGAGCTACGCGCGCCTCGTCGCGAAGCTGGTGCGGCGCGAGAAGCTGCGGCCGTTCACCGCCGCCGCGGTGGCGCGCGTGGTGGAGCTCGGCGCGCGCATGGTGGACGACAGCGCCAAGCTGTCCGCGCGCTTCGCCTACATCCTCGACTGGCTGCGCGAGGCGGACTACTGGGCCGGCGAAGCCGGCGCCACGCACGAGGCGGTGGCGCAGGTCGACGCCGTGCACGTGCAGCAGGCGATCGACGCGCGCATCCGCCGCGCCGACCGCATCCGCGAGGCGATGCAAGAGCAGATCCTGCGCGGCCACGTGCTGATCGACACCGAGGGCGCCAAGGCCGGCCAGGTGAACGGGCTCTCGGTGCTGCAGCTCGGCAATTTCGCGTTCGGCAAGCCCGCGCGCATCACCGCGCGCGTGCGCATGGGCCGCGGCGAGGTGGTGGACATCGAGCGCCGCGTCGAGCTCGGCGGGCCCCTGCACTCCAAGGGCGTCATGATCCTCGCCGGCTATCTCGGCGCGAAATTCGCGCCGGACCGGCCGCTCGCGCTGACCGCGACGCTCGTCTTCGAGCAGTCCTACGGCGGCGTCGACGGCGACAGCGCCTCGTCGACCGAGCTTTACGCGCTGCTCTCGGCGCTCTCCGGGATACCGATCAGGCAGGGCCTCGCCGTCACCGGCTCGGTCAACCAGTTCGGCCAGGTGCAGGCGATCGGCGGCGTCAACGAGAAGATCGAGGGGTTCTTCGACGTGTGCGCCGGGCGCGGCTTCAAGGGCGGCGAGGGCGTGCTGATCCCGGCCTCGAACGTCGCCAATCTGATGCTGCGGCGGGACGTGGTGGAGGCGGCGCGCGCCGACCGCTTCGCGATCTATCCGGTCGAGACGATCGACCAGGGCATCGAGATCCTGACCGGCGTCGCGGCGGGCGCCGCCGGCCCCGACGGCGCCTACCCCGCCGATTCGGTGAACGGGCGCGTCGCCGCACGGCTCGCCGCTTTCGCGGACGCGGCGCGCAAGTTCGCGGCGCCTCCGGGCGAAGGCAGTGGCAACGACCAGGAGGGAAAGAAGACGTGAAGCCGCGCTATTTCGAGGATTTCGCCACGGGCGACCGCGTCGTCACCCAGGGCATCACGCTGACCGAGGCCAACATCGTCGACTTCGGCCTGCGCTACGATCCGCAGCCGCTGCACATCGACAAGATCGCGGCCGAGCAGGGCTTCTACGGCGGGCTCATCGCCAGCGGCTGGCAGACGTGCGGCGTGGCCATGCGGATGATGGTCGACCGGATGTTCTGGCAGAGCGGCTTCATCTACGGCGGCTCGCTCGGCTCGCCGGGCGTCCAGGACCTGCGCTGGCTGAAGCCGGTGCGCCCCGGCGACACGATCTTCGTCGAGGTGGAGGTGACGAGCACGCGCCTCTCGTCCAAGGGCGATCGCGGCTATGTCGGCGTCTCCTATACGGTGAAGAACCAGAAGGGCGACGCGGTGCTGACCATGGCCGGCACGCAGCTCATGGCGCTGCGCCCCTCGCGCGAACCGCGGCCGAGGACCGGGGCCCCGAAGGAAAAATAGCGGGCTTCCCCCGGCGCAGCGCTTCCGCCACTCTCCGCCTCGCGATCAACGCGGAGACTTACCATGCTGAAGCGGCTCAACCCGGCGACCGTGCACGCGCCGGCCGGCAAGTACAGCCACGGCGTCGAAACGGCGGCGGGCGCGCGCGTGCTCCACGTCTCGGGCCAGGTGGGCGCCGGGCGCGACGGCGCCACCGCGCCCACCGACGCGGCGCAATGCGAGCAGGCCTGGGCCAACGTGATGAACGTGCTCGCCGCCGCCGGCATGGGCGCAGGCGACATCGTGAAGCTCAACGCCTATGTGACGCGCACCGACCTCATCCCGGTCTATCGCGCGGCGCGCGACAAGGCGCTCGGCAACGCCGCGCCGCCGGCCTCGACGCTCGTCGTCGTCGCCGCGCTGGCCAATCCGGCCTGGGTGGTGGAGATCGAGTGCGTCGCCGCGCGGGCGTAGGCGGCGGGAACGGGCCGCGGCGCCGGGGCCGTAGAAGCCCGGTTGCCGGATGACCGCGCCGATGCGTCTGCTGCTCGCCCTTCTGCTGTCCGGACTTTGCGCCTTCGCCGCCGCGCCGGGGACGCCCGCCGCGGCGCAGGCACGCGCCCTGCCGCCGCCGGTCGATCTCGGCATCCGCAACATCATGCAGGATACCGACGTGTGGTGCTGGGCGGCGGTGGCCCAGCAGGTGATCGTGAAGCGCAAGGGCAAGTCGCCGCCGCAATGCGCGCTCGTGGCGATGGTGCACGGGCGCTATCCCAGCTTCTGCTGCCCGCACTACGAGCGCTGCGCGGTGGCCGGAAGCCTGCGCCAGATCCAGACCCTGATCCGCAATTTCGGCCAGCGCACGACGGCGCTTTCGCCGCCGACCGACGCGATGTCGCTCTATCGGACGCTCAGGGCCGGCCACCCGATCATCCTCGCGATCCGCAATTCGCAGTATTCGGGACACGTCGTCGTACTGACCGGGATGACGTGGATCGCCGGCGCCAACGGCCCCGAGGCGCACCTGCACGTGAACGACCCGCTGCGCGTGATCCCGGGGCGGCTGCCGTTCGACGCCCTGGTGCCGCGCTGGCAGGCGGCCATCGTCGTCTACTGAGGCGGGCCGCGCCCGCGGCGTTAACCAGCGCCAAGGCGACAAATCGTGGTTAGCGCGCAGCCGGCGCCGCGACCGCGCCGGCGATCGCCCGCGATTCCAGGAACTTGGGAGAAGGCGCGGCGCGGCCCCGGCGCGGACGGCCGGCGCGGCGTCAACGTTTCCTTAACCGCAAGAATATCTATTCACGCTTGCCAATCGCTTAACGCCGGAACTGCGCCCGCACATGATCCAGTCCTTCGCCTTGGACCTGCGCAAGGGGTCGCTGCTCGCGCGCTACACGCAGCGCCTGGGCACGCTCGTCGACCGCCGTCTGTCGCAGATCGCGCTCGAAGGCGCGCGCAAGGAGGCCGAAGGCGCCGCGCGCAACGCGCTGGATGCGAGCCGCGCCAAGACCGAGTTCCTCGCCAACATGAGCCACGAACTGCACACGCCGCTCTCGTCGATCATCGGCTTCGCCGAGATGATGGAGCGCGAAGTGCTGGGCCCGATGCCGGTGTCCTATCGCGAATATGCGAAGAACATCGTCGAGAGCGGGCGGCAGCTGCTCGGCGTGGTCGGCGACGTGCTCGACATGTCGCACATCGAGAGCGGCAAGTACCGGCTCGACGAGAGCGAGATCGACGTCGGCGAGGCGCTGACCGGCATCTTCCGCCTGGTGCAGGGCCGTGCCGCGCAGGCCGGCCTTTATCTCCAGGCGCGCGTCGCCAAGGACCTGCCGCGGCTCAGGGCCGACCCCAAGGCGTTCAAGCAGATCGTCCTCAACCTCCTCTCCAACGCGATCAAGTTCACGAAGGCCGGCGGCCACATCTACGTGCTGCCCGCGCTCGCGCCGGAGGGCGATCTTTCGATCCGCGTCGTCGACACCGGCGTCGGCATCAAGGACACCGACCTCGCCCGCATCACGCTGCCGTTCGAGCGCGTGGGCGGGGCGATGACGCACCGCCAGCCCGGCGCCGGGCTCGGCCTCTCGCTCGCCAACGCGCTCGCGGTCCTGCACGGCGGAACGCTGCGGCTGCAAAGCAAGGTGGGCGTCGGCACCGTCGCGACCGTGACGCTTCCGCACTGGCGGCTGATGAAAGCGCCCGGCACTGCGCTCGGCGAGGCGGGGCTCGGCGAAACGGGGCCCGGCGAGGCCTCGCGCCCGCCGCCGGCCGAGCCGCCCGCCGCGACACCGGCCCGCTTCCGCCCGACGCTCGACGCAGAGGACTGACCATGGACGGCATGGATGGAATGAAGACCGCCACGCAGCGCATCGGCCGCATCGTTTCGGTGGCCGGCAGCCAGGCGGTGTGCGTGCTGGAGCGCGATGCGCACGGCGACGTCGCGCCGCTGCAGATCGGCGGCCTCGTCAAGGCGAACATCGGGCGCGCGCACGTTTACGGCCTCGTCTCGGGCGTGAGCATTCCGGTGCCTTCGGCCGGCGAGGGCGGCGATCCGGAGATGAAGGTGGTGGAGCTGCTGCTGATCGGCGAGTCGCCGATGGCCGCGCCCGGCCGGCCGGCCGCGTTTCGCCGCGGCGTCTCGGTGTTTCCGGCGCTGGGCGACGCGGTCTACTCCACGAGCCGCGAGGACCTCGTCCAGATCTACGCCCCGCCCGCCGCCGCCCACATCTCGATCGGCACGCTGCATCACGACCGCGCGGTGCACGCGCACGCGCTGGTCGACGAGCTGCTCGGCAAGCATTTCGCCGTGCTCGGCACCACCGGCTCGGGCAAATCCTGCGCCGCCGCCGTGATCCTGCGCCAGCTCGTCACGCAGAATCCGAATTCGCACATCCTGCTGCTCGATCCGCACGGCGAGTATCCACGCGCATTCGGCCCGCGCGCCGAGGTGGTCACGGCCGAGACGCTGGAGCTGCCGTTCTGGATGCTCAATTTCGAGGAGATTCTGCAGATCCTGTTCGGCGCCGGCGTCGACCCGATCAGCCTCGAGGGCGAGATCCTGTCCGAGCTGATCGTGGGCGCGAAGTACGACTATGCCGGCGGGCCGCAGCAGGGATACGAGAAGCACTACTCGGTCGATACGCCGGTTCCCTACCGCCTCTCCGACCTGCTCACGCGCCTCAACAATGCGATGGGCAAGCTCGACAACACGGCCAATCTGCCGCCCTACCGCCGCATCAAGCAGCGCGTGCTGGCGCTGCAATACGATCCGCGCTTCGCGTTCATGTTCGGCGGCGTGCAGGTGCGCGACCGCATGGCCGCCATTCTCGGCCGCCTGTTCCGCCTGCCGGCCGACGGCAAGCCGATCTGCATCCTCGACCTGTCCGCCATTCCCGCCGAGGCGCTGCCGGTCGCGGTGGCCGCCATCTGCCGGCTGGCGCACAATTTCGCGTCGTGGAGCAACGGCGCCTGCCCGCTGCTGCTCGTCTGCGAGGAAGCGCACCGCTTCGGCGCGCAGGCGCCCGAGCCCGGCTTCGCGTTGGCCAAGCACTGGCTGACCCGCATCGCGAAGGAAGGCCGCAAGTACGGCATCTCGCTCGGCGTCGTGAGCCAGCGGCCCTCGAAGCTCTCGACCGACCTCATCTCCCAGTGCAGCACGATCTTCGCGATGCGGCTCGCGAACAACGAGGACGTGCAGTTCCTGTCCGGCGCCTCGGCCGATACCTCGATGGGCATGAACGACTTCCTGCCGACGCTGCTGACCGGCGAATGCATCGCGATGGGCCAGGGCGTGACCATGCCGATCCGCATGCGCTTCCACGGCCTGCCCGAGGGCGAGCGCCCCGGCACCGGCGGCGGCGGCGTGACCCAGGCATGGGCGCGCCAGATCGACAGCCCGGCGTTCCTCGGCAGCGTGATCACCTACTGGCGCACCCAGAAGCGCTAGCCGCGCCGCGCGGGCCATGGCGGCGGCGGGGCGAACGTCGTAGCATCGCCGCGATGATCCTCGTCGGCCAATACGATTCGCCGTTCGTGCGCCGCGTGGCGGTATCGCTGCGCGTGCTGGGCCATTCCTACGCGCACGATACGCGCTCGGTGTTCGGCGATTTCGATTCGATGCTGAAGACGAACCCGCTCGGGCGCATTCCTTCGCTCGTGCTCGATTCGGGCGAGGTGCTGATCGATTCGGCCGCGATCCTCGATTGGCTCGATCAGCAGGCGGGGCCGGCCCGTGCGCTGGTGCCGCCCGCGGGCCGCGAACGGCAGCGCGCCCTGCGGCTGATCGCGCTGGCCACCGGCGTCGTCGACAAATTCGCCGCCGCCGCCTACGAGCGCATCGTCCGCCCCCCCGCCTATCGCTGGCCGGAGTGGATCGCGCGCTGCCGCACCCAGGGCCATGGCGCGCTGGCGGCGCTCGCGGCCGAGCCGTGGCCCGAGGGCGCGCCGCTCGACCAGGCCGCGATCACGACGGCCTGCGCGATCCGCTACGTGCGCCTCGTCGACGGCGAAGAGATGCCGCGCGGCCGCTACCCCGCGCTCGACGCGCTTTCCGACCGCTGCGAGGCGCGGCCCGAATTCGAGGCGACCTGCCCCGCCGACTACGCGGTTCCGCGCGGCCGGTGACGTCACTCCGGGGCGCCCTTCGCCTTCTGCACCGGCGGCGGATCGGCGCGCTCGATGATCAGCGTCGGGCTGATGTGGCTCTCGGCCGCGTCGCCCTCGCCGGTGCGCGCGGCGAGGATCAGCGCCGTGCCGCGCTGCCGGTTCGCGCCGAACAGGGTTTCGAGCGGGATCGACAGCGTGACGCCGCCCGGGCGCCGCGCCAGCGCGATGCCGCCGGCGTTGACCGGAAGACGGTCGGGAAACGCCGCGCGGACGAGCTTCAGGCCGACGAGTTCCACCACGCCGGCCTCGGCGGCGCGCGCGGCCAGCGCCGGATCGGCGGCGGCGAAATCGATCTCGATGCGGCAGCCCGCGAGCGGCGTCGCGGCGGGAAGATAGAGCGCATTGCCGTGCCGCTTGAGCGCGGCCGGCGCGGCGCCAGAACAGGCGAGGCGCGCCGCTTCGGGCACGAACGCCACGTTGGCGCGCGCCGGGGCCGCGAGCGCGAACAGCGCGAGGCCCACGCCGGCCACCCAGACCAGCGCGCCGCCGAGCCACAGCGCCCATTTCGGTATCGGCTGCATCGCGCACCCCGTAACTCATACGAGGCTAGCGGCGGAATCCGTCTCCCGCTGTGAAGCGGGTCACACCGGCCGGCCGCTATTGCACGGAGCGGCGCCGGCTGTCGGCCGAAAGCGTCGTGATGCCCGTCACGATCACCACCTTGCCGGTGGATTTCCGCGACACCAGCATTTCGAGCGCGTCCGGCGTCTCCTCGAGCTGGAACGTGTTCGAGACGTGCGGCGACAGGAGGCCGTCGGCATACCAGGCGAGCAGCTCCTCGAACGACTTCCGGATCACCGAAGGGTCGCGCTTCAGATACGCGCCCCAGTAGCAGCCGACCAGCGAGACGTTCTTGACCATCAGCAGGCTGGCCGCGACCTGCGGAATGCGCCCCGAGGCATAGCCGATCGTGAGGATGCGGCCTTCCCACGCGACGCAGCGCAGCGACGCGTCGAAAATGTCGCCGCCGATCGGATCGTAGATCACGTCGGCGCCGCGCTTGTCGGTGATCTCGAGGATGCGCTGGCGCACGTCTTCCGAGCCGTAGTCGACGACGTATTGCGCGCCGTTCGTCTTCGCAATGTCGAGCTTCTCGGCGCCGCGCGCGGTGCCGATGACCGTGGCGCCGAGGATCTTGCCGATCTGCACCGCGGTGAGGCCGACGCCGCCGGCCGCGCCGTGAACGACCAGCGTTTCGCCGGCCTTGAGGTGCGCGCGATGGCGCAGCGCCACGTGCGAGGTTCCGTAGGCGACCGGGAAGCCGGCCGCCGTCATCGCGTCCATGGATTTCGGTATGTGGAACACCGCCTCGGCCGGCGCCAGCGCGCGCTCGGCGAACGCGCCGTGGCCGAGGATCGCCATCACGCGGTCGCCTTCCTTGACGCCGATGACGCCCTTGCCGACCGCGTCGATCTCGCCCGCCGCCTCGAGCCCCGGCACGAACGGGAACGCGGGCCGCTCCTGATACTTGCCGGCGATCATCAGCGTGTCGGCGAAATTCACGCCGGCCGCCTGCACGGCGATGCGCACCTGGCCCGGGCCGGGCTCGGGCACCGCCATCTGCTCGAGCACGAGAGACTCGGGACCGCCCCACGATTTGCACTGGACCGCGCGCATCATCATCGCTCATTCCCCTCGCCGTTCGCCCGCGCCCTCGGGGCAAACGTTACGGTTCCGCCGCCGGCGCCGCATCCGCGGGCGCACCGTGCGGACGGCCGTGCGGCCACCCGGCGACGGTGCGGATCTCGCCGACGTCGCGGCCGGCGCGGTTCAGGACACGCGGCGCCGCGAACTCCGCCAGCGCCTCCCAATCCGCGTCGTCGAGCACTTCGAGATAGCGGAGAATCGCCGCCAGCGCCACTTCCGACGCGCGCTTGGCGCCGTCGTCGATCTTGACCGCGATCCCGACGCCGAGCTCGTAGAGCGCGGCCACGAACACGCCCTCGGCGCCGGTCTTGACGTAAAGCTCGGTGCTCTTGTGGCCGATCAGCGCGGTGCAGAAGCGGCCGGTGCCGGCCACCATGAACGGGTTGCGCGCCACCGCGTTGCGCAGCCGCCTGATCGCCGACTGGCGCACGACCTTGAGCCCGCGCGGATCGGCGATGCGCGCCATCCCGCGCGCGAGCCCCGTCAGCGTGATGCCCCAGGTGGGGATGCTGCAGCCGTCGACGCCCATCGGCGCGCGCGCGAGATCCTCGCCGGTCAGCTCCGACATCGTGTCGCGCACGCGCTGCTGCACCGGATGATCGGGCTCGTGATAGCCGTCGATCGCCTCGCCTTTCGCCAGCGCCGTCGCCAGCATCGCGATGTGCTTGCCGGAGCAGTTGTTGTGCAGGGCCGAGGGCGCCTCGCCGGCGCGGATCAGCGCGTTCGCGGCCTCGGTCTCGGTGGGCATGTGCGCGCCGCAGGCGAGATGGCCTTCCTCGAGACCGAGCCGCTCCAGCCACGCGCGCGCCACCGCGACGTGCGCGCGCTCGCCGGCATGCGAGGCGCAGGCCAGGGCCAGCTCGTTGAAATTCGCCTGGCACACGTCGGCCGCGCCGGTCTCGAGGAACGGCACGGCCTGAAACAGCTTCACCGTGGAGCGCGGAAAGACCGGCGCCTCCACCCGGCCCCAGGCGAGAACGCGGGCGCCGGTGGCGTCGTAGACGCAGGCGGCGCCGCGGTGCTGGCTTTCGACGACGCCCCCGCGCGTGACTTCGACGAGGACGGGATTCGCGTTCTCCGACATGCCCCTGCGTCTAGCCCAACTGCCTGCGCGCGGCTAGGGCCTGCCCGCACGCCCTTCGCCGCAAGCGCGCCGATGCCCGCTCGGGGCGCTTGCGCGAAAGCCGGGCGCACAGCAAGATTCCGCCATGCGCGGCTATTTCGGCATCGGCGTCGAGCAGCTTTCGAAAGCGATGAATGCGGGCACGCTGTTCCGCACCGCGCACGCGTTCGGCGCCGCCTTCGTGTTCACGGTCGGCGCCGTCTATTCGAAGCGCGAGGTGGAGCAGTCGGATACCTCGAAGAGCCGCGGCCACGTGCCGCTCTACGAATTCGCCGACGCCACGGAGCTGCGCCTCCCGGTGGGCTGCGATCTGGTGGGCGTGGAGCTGCTTGACGACGCGGTGGACCTGCCGAGCTTCCGCCATCCGCCCGCCGCCGCCTACATTCTGGGGCCGGAGCGCGGCTCGCTCTCGCCGGAAATCCAGGCGCTGTGCGATTTCACGGTCAAGATTCCGATGAAGTTCTGCGTCAACGTCGGCGTCGCCGGCGCCATCGTGATGTACGACCGGCTGTTGAACCTCGGCCGCTTCGCGGAGCGGCCGCTTTCGCCCGGCGGGCCGAGCCGGAAGCTGGCCCCGCCCCCGGCCTTCGGCGCTCCGCTCTGGGAACGGAAGCGGCGCCGGCGCCACGGCGAGCGCGGGAGCGGCTGAGCCGGCAGCGCCGTATGAAGTGCGGGGATTGAGGAGCGACATGCGCGCGATCTGGCTGGCTTGCATTGCGGGCGCCGCGTTGGCGGCGCCGCCGTCGTCCTGGGCGGCGGACAAGTTCCTGGGTCGGTTCGGCAAGTGGGAGGCGCACAAGGGCGGCGACGGCGGCGACGCCTATTGCTTCATCGCCGCGCTGCCGGCCAAGACCGAGGGCAAGATCGCCAAGCGCGGCGAGGCCACGCTGATGATCGCGCATTTCCCGAAGCGCAAGTCGTTCGGCCAAGTGCAGGTGAAAGCCGGCTTCGCGCTCAAGAAGGGTGCGAAACTCGGGCTCGAGATCGGCGCCAAGACCTACGCGCTCGCCGCCGACGGCGACACGGCCCATGGCGGCAGCGCCAAGGAGAATGCGGAGATCGTGGCCGCGCTCAAGGCCGGCAAATCGGCCGAAGCGACCGCGCTGCCCGGCACCGGGCCGAAGATCACCGACATCTACTCGCTCGACGGCTTCGCCAAGGCGCTGGCCGCGATCGACAAGGAATGCGGACGGAAGTAGAGCGCGCGCTCAGGCCGCGCGCCTCGGCGCGCAGCCGCCGGATCTGACCTTGCGCTCGGTGGCGGCCGGGAACTTCGCCAGCTTCTCGCGCGGGCGGATCGGCCGGCGCACCAGTTCGCCGCCGCAATTGGGGCAGCGCCCGCCGAGCACGCCCTCCGCGCAATCGCGGCAGAACGTGCATTCGAACGAGCAGATGCGCGCCTCGCCCGACTCCGGCGGCAGGTCGCGGTCGCAGCATTCGCAGTTGGGGCGGAGCTGGAGCACGATGTTCCTCCCTCCATTGACGTCATGCTGAGCGGCCCGCTTGGGCCGCGAAGCATCTCTCGACGGCGAGAGACCCTTCGCTTCGCTCAGGGTGACGAATTGCAACGCGCGGCGCCGCAAGCCGTCACTTCGGCGGCATGCGCGTGCCGGCGTCGAGGCGGATCACCGAGCCGTTGAGCATCGGGTTCTCGATGATCGAGAGGCAGAGATGCGCGTATTCCTCGGCCCGGCCGAAGCGCTTGTTGGGGAACACCTGGCTGGCGAACAGGGCCGTGCGCATGTGCTCGGGCACCGCGTCGAGCAGCGGCGTCTGCACGTAGCCGGGCGCGATCGTCATCACACGGATGCCGTGGCGGCCGAGCTCGCGCGCGGCCGGCAAGGTGAGGCCGACGACGCCGCCCTTGGACGCGCTGTAGGCGATCTGGCCGATCTGCCCCTCGTAGGCCGCGACCGAAGTGGTGTTGACGATCACGCCGCGCTCGTCGTCGGCGAGCGGTGGGAGCTTGGTCATCTCGGCGGCGCCGAGGCGCATGCAGTTGAACGTGCCGAACAGGTTGATGGCCACCGTCTTCTGGAACAGATCGACGCCGGAGGGCGAGCCGTCTTTCTTGACCAGCAGCTCGCCCGAGCCGATGCCGGCGCAGTTCACCAGCACGCGCGCGGCGCCCACCGCCTGCTTCGACGCGGCGAAGGCCTTCTCGGTGCTGGGAACGTCGGCGACGTTGCACTCGATCGCGACGCCGCCGATCTCCTTGGCCACGCGCTCGGCGCCCTTCATGTTCAGGTCGAAGATCGCGACCTTGGCGCCCTTGGCGGCCAGCATCTTCGCGGTCGCCTCGCCGAGGCCCGAGCCGCCGCCCGTGACGATCGCCGAATGGCCTTTGACGTCCATGGTTAGTCCTCCCCTCAACGCTGTTCGAAATCCGGAGCGGGCGGCTCTTTAGCAGAGGGCCGCCCGGCTGGCGAGGCGCCAAATCAGCCCGCCGCCGGGGGCTCGAGCGGCGGCGCCTTGGCGCGGCCTTCGCGGGCGGCGATCGTTTCGCGGCGGATCACGTAGATGCCGGAGGCGAAGATCACCGCCGCGCCGACCCAGGTCCACACGCTCGGGATCTGGCTGAAGAACACCATGCCGATGATCGCGACGAAGACGAGGCGCGCGAAATCGACCGGCACGATCGCCGAGGCGTCGGCGGCCTTGAGCGCGCGCGTGTAGCAGAGATGGGCCGCCGTACCGAACAGGCCGACCAGGAACATCCAGCCGATCTGCTCCCAGGAGGGCGTCGCCCACACGAACAGCGCCGGCACCAGCGACATCGGCGTGAGGTAAATCGTCATGTAGGCGACGATGGCGTTCGGCGATTCGGTGCGCGACAGCGTCTTGATCATGATCGTCGACGCGGCCTGCGTGGCGGCGGCGCCCAGCGCCACCGCGGCCCCGAGCGCCGGCAGATCGCTGAAGCCGGGCCGGAGGATCACGAGGGCGCCCACGAAGCCGACGATCACCGCCGCCCAGCGCCTGAGGCGCACCACCTCTTTCAGGATGACGGCGGCCAGGATCGTGACGAAGAACGGCGCGGTGAAGCCGAGCGCCGTCGCCTCGGTGATCGGCATCAGCGCCACGCTCCAGAACCAGCACAGCATGCTGACCATGCCGACGAAGGCGCGCAGCGTGTAGAGCGGCAGCCGCGCCGTGCGCAGGCCCGCGATGCCCGCCCGGGCGATCCACGGCGCCATCACCAGCAGGCCGAACAGGTTGCGGAAGAACGCCACCTCCCAGGGGTGCATGCCGCTGTCGGAGACCTGGCGGACGAGGCCGGTCATGATCGCGAACAGCACGCACGCCGTCAGCATCCATGCGCCGCCGGCGACGACGTTGGACGGCCGCCCGGCGGCGGCGGTCACGGAGGGGCCCGCGGATGGATTGCGGTCGTTCATTGCCGCCCACTCTAGGAACTGGCGCGGCGCAAGTCACCCCGCGCCGCGGGCCGACCGCATGCGGCCCGCCGCCCGGTTGCGCGCGGCGCCGCGTTCGACGCAAATTCGCCGCGTCGAACCGGGAGTAACGCAGGTGAACGCAAGTCCGCTCTGGACGCCCTCGGCGGCGCGCATCGGCGCCGCCAACATGACGCGCTTCATGGAGTTCGCGGCGCAGCGCCACGGCGCCCGCGCCGCCGACTACGGCGCGCTGCTCGACTGGTCGGTGTCCGACCTCGGCGCGTTCTGGACCGCGGTCTGGGACTTCTGCGGCGTGAAGGCCGAGACGCGCGGCAGCCGCGCGCTCGTCGACGGCGGCAAGATGCCGGGCGCGCGCTTCTTTCCCGACGCGAGGCTGAATTTCGCCGAGAACCTCTTGCGCCGGAACGACGACGGCGACGCGCTCGTGTTCTGGGGCGAAGACAAGGTGCGCCGCCGCATGAGCTGGCGCCAGCTCGCCGCCGAGGTTTCGCGGCTGCAGCAGGCGTTCCGTGCCGAGGGCCTGCGCGCCGGCGACCGCGTGGCCGCCTACATGCCGAACATGCCGGAGACGATCGTGGCCATGCTGGCGGCCACGAGCCTGGGCGGCGTCTTCACCTCGTGCTCGCCGGATTTCGGCGTGCAGGGCATCCTCGACCGCTTCGGCCAGATCGAGCCCAAATTCCTGATCGCCGCCGACGGCTATCACTATGGCGGAAAGACGCATTCCGTGCTCGAGAAGCTCGCCGAGGTGCAGCGCAGCCTGCCGAGCGTGAAGCGCACGCTGCTCGTGCCCTACGCCTCCGACCGGCCCGACGTCCGCAATCTGCGCGACACGCGGCTGTGGGCCGACCATCTCAAGACGTTCGACGCGCGGGCGGTGGAGTACGTGCGCGTACCGTTCCACCACCCGCTCTACATCCTCTACTCCTCGGGCACCACCGGCGTGCCGAAATGCATCGTGCACAGCGTGGGCGGCGCGCTGCTGAAGCACCTGTGCGAGCAACGGCTGCATTGCGACATCGGGCCCGGCGACCGCGTGTTCTGGTTCACGACCTGCGGCTGGATGATGTGGAACTGGCTGGCGACCGCGCTGGCTTCGGAAGCGACGCTGCTGCTCTACGACGGCTCGCCGTTCCACCCGACCGGAAACGTGATCTTCGATTTCGCCGACGCCGAACGGATGACGTGGTTCGGCACCTCGGCCAAGTTCATCGACGCCTGCAACAAGGCCGGGTTGGAGCCGATCAAGACCCACAAGCTCGCCACGGTGCGCGGCATCGGCTCGACCGGCTCGCCGCTGGTGCCGGAGGGCTTCGACTACGTCTACGCGAAGGTGAAGGCCGACGTGCACCTCGCCTCGGTCTCGGGCGGCACCGATCTCGTCGGCTGCCTCGTCGGCGGCAATCCGCTGGGGCCGGTGTGGCGCGGCGAGATCCAGGCGCCGATACTGGGCATGGCCATCGACGCGTTCGACGATGCGGGGAAGCCGGTGCGCGGCGAGAAGGGCGATCTCGTCTGCACGAAGCCGTTCCCCTCGATGCCGCTCGGCTTCTGGAACGACGCGGACGGTGCGAAGTATTTCAACGCCTATTACGCCAAGTATCCGAACGTCTGGGCGCACGGCGACTGGGTGGAGATCACGGCGCACGGCGGTTACGTGATCTACGGACGCTCGGACGCCACGCTCAATCCGGGCGGCGTGCGCATCGGCACGGCCGAGATCTACCGCCAGGTGGAGCAGCTCCACGAGGTCGTGGAATCGCTGGTGATCGGCCAGGACTGGCAGGGCGACGTGCGCGTGGTGCTGTTCGTGCGGCTTCGCGAGGGCATGAGGCTGGACGAGAAGCTCGCCGACAAGATCAGGAAACAGATCCGCGCCAACACCACGCCGCGCCACGTGCCGGCGCGCATCCTGCAGGTGGCCGACATTCCGCGTACGAAGAGCGGCAAGATCGTGGAGCTCGCCGTGCGCGACGTCGTGCACGGCCGCGCGGTGAAGAACAAGGAAGCGCTCGCCAATCCGGAGGCGCTGGAGCTGTTCCGGAACCGCGCGGAGCTCGGGACGTGAACCGGCGCCCGGCGCGCGGACGCGGCGCGAGCGCCGGGCCGGCGAGGTCGCGCAAGCCGCAGCAGCGCAGCGCCGACACGCGGTTGAAGCTCGCGCAGGCCACGATCGACCTGATGGTAGAGCGCGGCTATGCCGGCCTGAGCGTGACGGACATTCAGAAGCGCGCCGGCGTTTCGAACGGCGCGCGCGTTCATCATTTCCCCACGAAAAGCAGCCTCGTCATCGCCGCCGTGGCGCAATTCCTCCAGCACGGCAATCGAAGCGGCGGCGAGCGTGCGCGCCATGCGGCGAAGCCGCGGGCGGTGGTGCGCGCGATGATCGCGGATCTCTACGCGCTGTACTTCGAGGAGTTTTTCATTCCCGCGGCGGAGTCGGCGATCGCCGCGCGCACCGACAGGGTGCTGGCCAAAGGCCTGCATCCGGTGGTCGCCGAGTATCATCGGACCAATCGCAGCATATGGCGCAGCGCGCTCGAGCGCGCGGGCTACGCGGAACGCGACGCGCGATTTCTCTACGAGCTGTGCAAGTGGGTCCTGCGCGGTATGGCGCTCACCTCGATGTGGCACCCGACGCCCGCGCAGAACCGCAAATTCCTTGCCGAGCTGGAACGCGCGGTGCTGCGCGCCGTCCCGCCGCGGGCACGCGAATAGTGCGGCGCGCCGCCGGCGCGCGGCGAAAAACAGATGCATTCATCTGTTTTCTTGACTCGGCCTCCCGCTCCTCTACTGTTGCGAGACCGCGCCGCGATGCCGGCGCCTGGGTTGCACGGCTGCGCCGCCCGCCACCGACAAGAGCGGGCGCGCACCGGCGGAGGAAACCATGCCGAAAGGTAACGTCCGGGACGCGCTGCTGGTGGGCAGCCTCGCCCTCGAGAACGCCGAGGCCGTGATGACGGCGGCGGCCGATGCGCTCGGCGGCGCGATCCGGCGCATACCCGACGGCGAGACCGGCGCGCGCTCCAAGTTCATCACGTGGCAGGTGCCGGTGCTTGCCGCCGCGCCGCAGTTCGAGACGCTGCCGCTCGGTCCGCAGTCGGAATGGGGCCCGAACGGCGAGTTTCCGCCGCGCATCCTCAAGCTCCGGCCCGGCGCCAAAGGCACGCCCGAGTTTCCGCCGACTGGCTATGCCGACGCGGCGCTCGATTCCTATCGCGCCTTCGCGCGGCTCAAGGCGGCTGGCCGCATCGGGAAAGACGTGCGCTTCCAAGTGGGCCTGCCGACCCCGCTCGGCGTGTTGGCCGTGTTCATGGAGCCCGACGCGCAGCGCCTCGCCGAGCCGCCCTATCGCCGGCGGCTGCTGGAAGACATTGACCGCATCTCGGCCGGCATTCCGCACGGCGAATTGTCGATACAGTTCGACGTGCCCGAGGAGATCGCGGTTTGGGAAGGCCTCAACACGATCTATCTCGACCAACCGCGCGAGGCGGTCGTATCCAAGCTGCTGGAGCTGATGGAGCGCGTGCCCGGTGCTGCCGAGCTCGGGATGCATCTCTGCTACGGCGACATTTCGCACAAGCACTGGAAGGAGCCCGACCTCGGCCTGATGGCGGAATTCGCCAACGCCGTGGTCGCCCGCCTGAAGCGGCCGCTCGATTACGTGCACCTGCCGATACCGCGGAATTGGACGACGCCGGCACACTACGCGAAGCTGCGCGATTTCCGGCTGAAGCCGGGAACGCGCGTCTATCTCGGGCTCGTCCACCTTACCGATGGCGTCGAGGGCGCGAAGCGGCGCATCGACGCCGCGCGCCAGCACCTCGCCGAGTTCGGTATCGCGACCTCGTGCGGGCTCGGGCGGAGGGATGCGTCGGAGATTCCGCGCATCCTCGCCTTGCATCGCGAGGTGGCCGAGATCGCCTGACGGCGCCGGCCTCGCCCGCGCGACCGAACCGAAAAACGCCATCCAGGGAGGAATGCCATGAACCTTCGAACGCGTCTTGCCGCGGGCACGCTCGCCCTTCTGGCCGCGGTTCCGGCGGCCGCCGCGCAGGAACTCCGCATCGGATTCATCGCAACGCAGACAGGGGGCGCCGCCGCGATCGGACAGCACGCGGTCAACGGCTGGAAAATCGGCCTCGAACACGAGGGCTGGGCGAAGGACGGCGACAAGATCGGCGGCGTGCCGCTGCGCATGTTTTACGCCGACGACCAGCTCAAGCCCGACGTGGCGCTGAAGGAGATGGAGCGGCTCGTCACCCAGGAGCGCATCCATATCGGCGCGGGCTTCATCTGGACCAACATTCTTCTTGCGGCGCGCACGCCGCTGATCGCCAACAAGCGCATCATACTCAGCACCGTCGCCGGGCCGTCGATCATGGCGGGCAAGGAGTGCACGCCGTACTTCGTCTCCACCTCATGGACCGGCGAACAGACGGCGCAGGCCGCGGGCGACCTGCTCAACGCCGACGGCGTGAAGTCGCTCTACATCATGGTGCCGAACTATCAGGGCGGGAAGGACATCGTCGCCGGCGTCACGAGCACCTACAAAGGCAAGGTGGTGAGCCAGACGCTGTTCAAGATGGGCGAGACGGATTTCCAGGCCGACATCTCGAAGCTTCGCGCAGAGAAACCGGAAGCGGTGTTCTATTTCGGGCCCGGCGCGATGGGCGTCTCCTTCATGCGCCAGTGGGCGGCGTCGGGCGCGGGCAAGGAGATCAAGCTCTATACCCACTTCGCGGTCGATTCGATCACGCTGCCCGTCATCGGCGAGTCGGCCATCGGAACCTTCCACGTCGCCAGCTGGGCAAAGGACAGCGCGAACGAGATCAATCAGAAGTTCATCAAAGACTATGTCGCGCGCTTCGGCAGCATGCCGTCCGGCTTTGCCCAGCAGGCCTACGACGGCCCGCGTCTGCTCGCCGCCGCGTTGCGCAAGACCGGTGGCAAGTTCGAGGATCCGGTGGAACTCATGAAGGCGCTGCGCCACACGCCCTATCCTTCGTCGCGCGGCTATTTTCCCTACAACGTGAACGGCCTTCCGATCATCGACTTCTACAAGCGCGAAGTCGTGCGCGGCGCGGACGGAAAACCCCAGATCGTCACGCGCGCGACCGTCGTGAAATCCAGCAAGGACCCCTACTGGCAGGAATGCCCGGCGGCGAACCGGCTCTGACCGACCGCGAAACGCTGAGCGGCCCGTTCCCCCAACCGGAACGGGCCGCTGGCTTGTTCGGGGTCCTTCGGGCGGCTTAGTAGCAGTACCAGCGATAGAAGTAGCGGTAGCTGTAGCCGTTCGTGACGTAGAAGTAGCGGTAGTAGCAGGCGGTCTGCGCGACGGCGCTTTCCTTGGTGATCTGCGGGCCGATCTCGGCGTCGGGCGACGTGGCGGAAGCGGTGCCGGCGAGGCCGATCGAGAGGGCGATCGCGGCGGCGAGCGTGGCGAGGGTCTTCATAGCGGCTTGTCCTGTCCGAAGGGGTTGATCCATCGAGGCGTCCGTTCTCGTCGCCTCATCTGACGCGGATCATGCCCGAACCCGCCCCCGCCCGCAGTGAAGCCGTTCACCGGCGGTTCATGAACTCGATCACACACGGCAGAGGCCAGCTCCGCCGCGCCGCGGCTACCGTCAGTCGGTGCGCTGATGTGCCAGCGGCAGCCCCGCGATGGTCGAGCGGCCGCGCAGAACGTAGTCCGCGGCGATGCTGCCGACATAGACATCGCGGAGAGCCGCGCCGCCGAAGGCGATGTTGGTCGGCTTGTCGATCAGGCCGCTGCCGTCGTCTTCGGCGACGAGCTCGACCTTGCCGTCCGGCGTGATCGCCACGATGCGATTGGCCAGGACCAGCGTCGTCCAGAGATTTCCGGCCGCGTCGAAGGCGATGCCGTCGGGGAAGACGCGGTGGCCCAGCCGCTCCGGCCCGAACGGCTCGGCCCTGCCCAGCCCGTGCGCCGTGAGCGGGAAGCGCAGCACGTTATCGGCCGCGGTCTGCGCCACGTAGAGATAGCGCTCGTCGCCGTCGAGCGCGAGGCCGTTGGGGAAGCGGAGACTGTCGGCGACGATGCGCGCCTCGCCCGCGGCGGAGACGCGGAAGACGAAGCCGTCCGGCGTGCCGTCGAGCCATTCCGGCACGCGGCCCCGCCGGGTCGAGACCGAGCACCAGAGGTTTCCGCGCGAATCGAAGAGGACGTAGTTCGGCGTCTTGATCGGCGTGTCGCCCACGGCGCTCAGCATCGTGGAGAGCGCGCCGGTTTCGGGCCGCAGGCGCTGCAGGATTCCGAGCGCCAGATTGGCGATGACGAGGGAGCCGTCGCGCGGATCGATCTTGAGTCCGTTCGGCTCGCCGCCGGCGGTGCCGCAGCGCACGAGGCTGCCGTCCGGCAGGATGCGCGCGGCGGCGCTCGCCTTGTCCGACGCCCACACCGCCCCGTCGCGCGCGACCACGACGTCTTCCGGGCGCGCTATTCCGCGTCCGACCGGCCTCAAGCTTTCGATGCGCGGTGCCGCCGCCGCTTGCGATCTCATGCCGCCCTCAAATTGCCCTGGATGGCCGCGAGCACGCGCCGGAACGATGCGAGGTCTCGGGCCGGAATTCCCTTCGCCGCGGCACGCTGCACATCCTCGGCGAGCGGCACGAGAACGTTCTCGAGAGCGCGTCCGGCCGGAGTGAGGTGAACGTGAATAGTGCGGCGATCGACGCGGCTGCGCACGCGCTTCACGAGCCCGGCGCGCTGCAGGCCGTTGAGCGCCGACACCGTGTTGGCGCCGACGCGCCGCACGCGCTCGCTGAGATCGTTCTGCGAGATGCCGTCGGCGGCCCACAGGACCCGGAGATAGGACCAATGCTGGAAGCGCATCCCGTGCGCCGCCAGCCGCTGCTGCAGCGCGGCGCGCATCGCTTCCCAGGTGACCCTGAGCTGGAAGCCGAGCGCCTCCTCGTGCACGAGGCCGGAGCGGCGCCTTCGCGCCGGCTTCGCGCCGGCGGCACCGGCCTTGGATCGCCTCGCCATCGCGTTCCGCTCCACCCCTCCGACCGCCGCGCCGCGGCCCAAGCGCATGGGCACATGGGCACGCGCTTGACACGCCGCCGACCAATAATTCAGCATTGAATTATCGTCAAACGAATACCCGGCCGCGAGAAGGCGAAACGCGCGAGGGCCTCGCCGTGAAGATCGACATCCATTCCCACATCGTGGACCGCGCCTATATGCAGGCGCTCGAGGCGCAGTGCGGCCTCGTCGCCGACCGCAGCACGCCCGGCCGGATCTTCCTGCGCAAGGGCTCCCACACCTTCGCCTGGTCGCGCGAAGACATGTTCGATCTCGACCACCGGCTGCGCGACATGGACAAGAAGGGCATCGACATGCGCGTGCTCTCGCTGAGCACGCCCAATGTCTATGTCTGGCCTGCGGCCGAGCAGCCGGCGATGGCGCGCCTGATGAACGACGCGACCGCCCGGCTTTGCCGCGCCCATCCCGACCGCTTCGCCGGACTCGCGAGCCTGCCGCTCGGCGACATCGGCGCTTCGCTCGTCGAACTCGACCGCGCGCTCGACGAGCTGGGGATGGTCGGCGTCATGATCGGCTCCAACGTCGACGGGGTGCCGCTCAACGACGCGCGCTTCGAGCCGATCTGGGCGCGGCTCGACCAGCGGCGCGTGCCGGTGTTCGAGCACCCGATGTTTCCGGCGCACACGGGCGACATGGAGGAGTTCGAGCTGCCGCTGCGCCTCGGCTTCGTCTTCGACACGACGCTGGCCGCCGCGCGCATGATCTATTCCGGGATTTTCGCGCGCTATCCGAACTTCCCCTACATCATGGCGCACACCGGCGGCACGCTGCTGATGGTCGTCGAACGTCTCGACAACGGTTACCGCCTGTTCCCCGACTGCCGCAAGCACATCGACCGGCTGCCGAGCGAGTTCGCGCGCAAGCTCTACTACGACACGACGTCGTTCTTCCCGCCCGCGCTCAAGATGGCGCTCGATTTCGCGGGACCGGAGCGGCTGCTGTGGCTGTCTCTTATACACATCTCC
>ERZ761602.2044-NODE-2044-length-33596-cov-14.803226_pt1 | contig 33596 bp, 43 predicted proteins | sample MGYA00512165_ERZ761602 | MGnify/ENA primary metagenome ERZ761602 (study PRJEB28899, sample SAMN02445085) | bioreactor sludge metagenome | biome: EBPR sludge; isolation source: Thorneside wastewater treatment plant | place: Australia: Brisbane, Thorneside...
AAAGGCGTCGCGCAAGAAGGATTTCGGGCCGCGCAGCGAGAGAAACGACTAACCCCGCAGTCAGAAGCGCTGGGTAGGACCCGCTATTCGGCTGTGGGGAGTTGCGTTGGGTTGCGTTTGGGTTGCGCGCGCGGTGGATTTCGCTGGGGGGGGTGGGGTTCATTGGCGTCGGCCGGCGATCTTGTCGGCTCGCTGCTGGCGTTCGTGGTCGTCGCGGCAATCGGCGTCGCAGAAGCGGCAGCCGGGCGGTACGATGGCGTCGCAGTGATAGCAGATGCCAACCGGTGAGAGTACAGCGGTAGCGGCGCGGGCGGCGGCTATCGCCAGGTCGATCGGCATTTGCTCTGCTTCCTTGGCGCGGTCGGCGTCGTCCATCAGCGGACTGCCGTGAGATTGGCGCGGGCCGTGATAGCTTCCAGACGCTGGCTCATGGCTTTGAGTTCCTTGGTGGCCAGGATGAACTGCTGCTGCAGGGCTTGCACCTCGTCGGCTGGCGTTACGGGGTCCGGCTGTGAGTAGCCACAGATCGCCGCGACGTAGTGCATTGCGGCATGGCAGTCGATCTCGCGGCCGATGCGCAGCAGGTGCAGCAGTTCCGTCTCGTTGAAGTGCTGGCGGCGGTCTGGGTTGAGGCAGTCGCTGATCTTGCTCGCGGCCTGATCAACGGGGAGCGATGGCCAGAGCTTGCAGCCGACCACCTTGGAGCCGCCGGCGGCGCGGATGACTTCCCGAAGGGCGTCATGGATTGATTCGTGGAACAAGGCCTGTTGCATGGTCGGTCCTTTCGTGGCTTGTACGTGGCTGTACGAAAAATCCGGACAGCCTTCGTACCGGTGGCGGGCTATCGTTTATCCGTGCCGGACAGATCGGCCAGATCGGTGCCCGGCCTTCTCGAGTCGTTGAGCACGCGATGTGTCCTTGGTGAAAAAAAGCCCTCCCCGCGTCTGTCAGGACGCGGAGAGGGACAGAAGCCGCACAGGCGCGGAGAGTTCGCCTGGCGGTGGGAGGAGATGGGTTGTGGGCGTCATGCGGCGGACTGCTGTTGCTCGATGTGGTCGGCCTGGCTGGCCGGCGCCTGCTTGGCGAAGTAGTCGGCGAGGCGCTGCACGTGGTGCACGCTCGGGTCTTTGATGCTGCCCTGCGCGATCTTTGTCAGGGTCGAGTAGGGGACGCCACTGCCGGCAGCGACCGTGCGCTGGGGTATGGTCTTGGCCCGTAGTTTGGCCATCACAAATTCGTAGATTGGTGTGGAGGTGATCATGGTCGCGCATCCTATACCCATATGTGGGTCAGCGCAATACCCACACATTGATTTGCGCATTTGCGACTATCCGCAAATGGCTATTGCGCAAATCATCAGCGGCAACTTGATCAGGCTGATGGCATCCTATCCAGGCCGCGACACGCTCGGGAAAGTGGCCAAAGCTGCCGGCGTCGGGTTTGGCACCGTTCAGCGCGCGCGCAATGCGGATGGCAATCTGACCGTCCAGAATCTCGATCTGATTGCCAAGGCGTTCAGGCGCTCGGCCAAGGACTTGCTCGTGGATCCGGATGAGGCGTATGGGCCAGCGGCCCCGGTAACGGTCCTGGCGGTGCATGAGCCTCCGATTGATGAGCGCGAGCTCCTGCAAGGCTATCGAGACGCCTCACAGGAGGTGCGAGAGATACTGCTTGACCTGGCCAGAAAGGCGTCGCGCAAGAAGGATTTCGGGCCGCGCAGCGAGAGAAACGACTAACCCGGACTCGACTGCGCGCGATCAAGGGCTGCAAATGTCACGAGAAGTGATATGGTTCCGCAATGGATAGTCAGACACCCCCCCCAAGGCGATCCCGGCTTGCTCCAGATCAGGGCTTCCCGGCGGGCAATTTCCCGGCTCAGGAAGAGGCGCCAGCCGTCGACGTCCGGACCGCGGACGGCAGGGCGGCGGAGACGCTCTGGCGAATCGAGGCGGCGCCGGGGTTGCCGGCTTCTGGGAAGCCAGAAGACCGCCCGGCGCGCGTCATCGTCACCGACGTTCACATGGCTTTTTGGTCGATGGTCTCGCTACTTGTCAAGCTGGCGTTCGCCCTCATTCCCGCGGCGGTCATCATCACCTTGTTTGTGCTCGTCACCATTTCCGTAGCCGAGCGGTTGAGCAGCCTGGTCCGGTAGCAATCGCCAGGCCGTTGGAAGGTGCCCGTCTGTAAGGCGGCTTTTTTTTCGCTCGAACTACCCATTTACGGATTGACACGACACCCATAAACGGGTATTGTGTCATTCATCAACCCAACACGGAGCCACCACATGCCCCACATCGATCAACCCGGCGGCGTTCTTCTTGCCGAGCGGCTTGCCGCCGAAGCGTTCCCGAGCGGCCGGGAAGCGCGGTCGGATCAGTACAAGGCAGGAGTCAAAGCGTTTTTGCTGTACGTGTTTGCGTCGCACCCGATCAAGCACGAGTACAAGCCCGGCGATCCGCGGCGGGACGCCTTCTATGCCGGGATCGGCGAAGGCAAGCACATTGCGCAACGCGAGCAGCGCGCCCGGCGCGAAGGAGGCGATTCGTGAAACGTTTCCGGCTGCACCCGGCACGAAGGAGGCGATTCGTGAAACGTTTCCGGCTGCACCCGGCGCGAAGGAGGCGATTCGTGAAACGTTTCCGGCTGCACCCGGCACGAAGGAGGCGATTCGTGAAACGTTTCCGGCTGCACCCGGCACGACGCGGGTCTTCGGTCGTCTTTTTAAGGTTTATCGGTCAGCGGGAAAACTGACGCGGCCGGAAAAAATGCGCGAGGAAGCCCAAAGCACGGGGCGGATGCCGCAGGAGTGACCAGCGACTTTTGCAGACGGCTGGCGTAACGGGAAAACGAAAGCCCCGCGACAAGCCGGGAGAGTACCGGCAACCTACAAACTGCGAAGGGAAAAAACGAATGGATCATGCTTTTACCCGCGTGCCAACCACGCATTTGCCTGGCGGGCTTGTCGTTCAATCGTTCGAGGTTTCGCGCTTCCTTTGCTGCCAGGATCCGGAGTCGCGCGTTCCTCGCGCTGGCTCGCACGTCGGCAGCGCGCCTTGGGTTCGCGTTTTTTACTTCGGCGCCCTGGCCGCCTGCCGGGCGGCAGGCTGGTCGCTGATCACCGAGCGGCAATGGCTGGCGATCGCTCACGATGCGGCGGGCCAGAATTGCAATTGGACTGGCGGCAAGTTTGGGCTCGGCAAGCTCAAGCAAGGGCTGCGCAAGCGCAGCATCTTGTCTCCGGCGTCTGGCATGTACCAGCCCGACGACGAATCGGAAGCGCGCTGGAAAACCTTGTCCAACGGGCAAAAGCTGTGCGACTTCGGCGGCAACGCCTGGTCGTGGGTGTACGACGACATCCAAGGCGGCCCGGAAGGCGTTGCCGGAGTTGTGGAGCCGGACTCCCCGAGCGTCACCACGGCGCCGTGCGATCCGCGCGCCGATGGAATGGGCATTTTCCCAAAAGCCGGGTCGGCAAGGTTGGTCTGGGACGACCGCGGGCTGATCCGGGGCGGCGGATGCCGCAGCGGGAAAGACGCCGGAGCGTTTGCGCTGTATGCCGCGCTGCTGAATGGCCAGTATTCCATGGTCGGATTTCGCGCAACGCGGCCGGTCTTTGATGGGGCCGACGCATGAGCCACTACAACGACCACAGCATGCAAGCGCGGCCAAGCCGCAGGCGAGGCGCCTCGCCGTTGCAGACGCTCGGCAGGGCAATCCACAACGCCTGCCGGCTGGCCTTGCGCGTTGGGCTTGGCTTGCGCATTCCTGCCGCGCGCATCCACCAGCACGATCTGCAACAGGCGCGTCAGCATGCGGCCGACCAGGTGCGCTTGTCTCTCGAGGACGTCAGCTACTGGATGTCGGAGATTCACCGCATCGACGCCAAGCGCGCAGAAGCAGACGCCAGCGAGCAGTCACTGCACGATCGGCGAAACGGCTTGCGTCTGCCCACGCCGACAGGGCCAATCGAAACGCTTTGAGGAGCAACAACTCATGATACTTGGCTTGACAGGCCAGCCGTTCAACGGCAAAGACACCGCGGCGAATTACCTTGTCGCCGTTCACGGATTTCATCGACTCGCGTTTGCGGATCCCATTCGCGCTGGACTCAAGGCCATGCTCGGGCTGACTGATGATGACTTTTCGCCGGAGCGCAAGGAGATTCCAAGTGCCTTTCTTGGCGGCAAGACGCCGGTTGAGTTGATGGAGTCGCTGGGGACAGCGTGGGGACAAGATCATGTCTGCAAAGACATCTGGTCATGGCAAGTACTCAGGGAGATTCAACACAAGCGCTGCGATGGCCTGCGTAATTTCGTGGTTTCCGACGTGCGATTCCTGCACGAAGCCAACTCCCTGCGAACGCACGGCGGCAAGCTCCTGCGCATCGTCCGCCCCGGGGCGCCACGTAGCAACCGCAACGAATTCCGCAGTTTCCAGGAACAATTGCGCCTCGTGTCCGACGTGGACGTCATTGCCGAATCCGTCGAGGAACTGCACGAAGTGCTCGACGACGTTTTGTATCAGATTGGATTTTGTCACTCGCAGCAAGAGCGGTCCGCATGAGCAGCAACCCAGCCCAGCCGAACCAGCAAAAATACAAGCGCTGGACCGCCGAAGAGGAACGCGAGCTTTGCTGCCTGTATGGCACCATCCCGGCCACAAGGCTCGCCGAGCGCTTTGGCGTGTCTCCTGCAAAGCTGCGCGACAAAGCGTCGCACATGCAGCTAACCACGAACGCCGTGAAAGCGCGCAACAGGGCAGCAGCCGCCGCGGATGCCGCCGCGGCTGCCGGCGGCGACGAGGAAGATGAAGAAGCAATCAGCGACGACAAACAGCGCACGGCGCACGGATTCCAAAAGGTCGTTTGCAAGCCCGGATGCCGGATCATTACTCACACGATGCGATAGCACCAAGGAGGTAAAGCCATGTCTGCAACAAACCAAAATGGCGCCAGGGCCAAGATTCTCCGAGCGCTTGCCGAGTACGGTCTGATGCCGGTTTCCGAGCTTGCGGCCGCGGCTTGCTTGTCACCGGCGCAGGCGCGCGATAATGCCAACCACGCCGTTACCGATGGGCTAATCACGAAATGCCGGGACGACATCACGAACACGCTTGCCTACAAAATCACTGCAGCCGGCCGCGGTTATCTCGCGGAGCGCTGCCGCAAAGCGGCAGAGGAATTGTCTGGCGCCAGGTCGGTGGAGGAAACGCAAGCAGTCGAGCCCGTCGCCACGAGCGTTGATCCTATTCCGGAAAGCATGCCGGACAACGTGGTTTCCATTTTCGCCACAGAGCCTGAGCCTCCGCCGGAGCAATACGCAATTTGCCGATCCGGCCAGGCGCATCTGTCCGCCTGGCCGCTGCGCGACATGACCATCGACGCGGCCCGTCAGCTTGCCATCGATGACGCGGCAGCCATCGGCGGCGAGGTTGTGCTCTACCGGTGCGTGCAGATCGGGAAGGCGTTCCCGCGAATTGTCTTTGAGGATGCGGAATGAATACCGCGAATTTGAGAAGGTGCGCCGAGCTTCTGCGCAGCGGCGAGGCGCGCGCAGAAATTGTTGCCGGGGAAATCGATGACGCTGCAAATGCTCTTGACAGACTACAGGCCACGCATCGCCTGATTGCGCGCACTGAGGCCGGCGAGTGCTGGCACTGGCAGGGCGACGGGCACGACTACCCGGATAGCCTTGCATGTCCTGTCGTAATCGACGATTGCGTGTTGCGAAAGTTTCTGCGAGACGCTGGTCGATATCGTTGGCTGCGCACAAATGTCACGCGGATTCTGCTCACGACAACGCTAGATTCCGCACTGAACGACGACAGGCTATCTGTCGTGAAAATCTATGTTCCTCCCCATATGAGAGCCGCAGACGGTAACAGCGTCGATGCTGCTGTTGACGCAGCGATGCCTGAAGCGCTGACAAGGAAAGCATCGCAGCATTTGCCATCCGCCACTGATGCAGATGCTATTGGAGCGGCGGCCAAACTCGCTTGCGGCTTGCTGTGAATGACAGCCGAATGGCGCCAAGGAAAAACAGAAGCCGCTTATCAGGCGCTTGTCGAAGCTGTCGGAGGATCAGGAAGCCAAGGGCTGCGCGAGTCAATTGAGGCTGCGCTTGCAGCCGGGCACGAAGTCGACGCGCCTCCAGGGTGCTATTGGCCTAAGGAATAAATCTATGGGTGAAATTTCAAGAATCGAGTGGACCGATGCCACCTGGAACCCTGTTACCGGATGCACCAAGGTAAGCCAGGGTTGCAAGAACTGCTATGCCGAGCGCGATTGGGCGCGGCTGGTTCATCTTCCGGCGTACCATGGTCGGGCGTTCACAGACGTTGAGTGCCATCCGGAACGGCTTGACCAGCCGCTGCGGTGGAAAAGGCCGCGCAGGATTTTCGTGAACAGCATGTCGGACCTGTTTCACGAGGACATCCCGGACGAGTTCCTCGCTCAGGTTTTCGCAGTAATGGCGGCGACACCAGACCATACATATCAAGCTCTGACCAAACGCCCAGCACGGATGCTGGCGCTGCTCGACAATCCGGGCTTCTCCGACCTCGTAGACGACCTGATGCACATCCACACTCATTCTGATGCGGACTGGCCCCTACCCAACGTCTGGCTCGGCGTCAGCGTCGAGGACCAGGCAACGGCGGACGAGCGCATTCCCTTGCTGCTTCAGACGCCGGCAGCGGTGCGATGGATCAGTGCGGAGCCGTTGCTTGGGCCGATTGAACTGCACGCACTTCCGCACCTGCATGGGTACGGATCGCCCCACTGCTCCGAGTGCGGATACCCGGTGACCATTGATGCGCTCAACGGCTACACGGCGTGCGGGCCATCGGCGTGTGATGGCCCGAGGGTGGATACGCTCGATTGGGTCGTCGCCGGCGGCGAGTCCGGACCAAAGGCGAGGCCGACGCATCCCGACTGGTTCCGATCGTTGCGCGACCAGTGCAAGGCTGCAGGCGTTCCATTCTTGTTCAAGCAGTGGGGAGAGTGGTCTCCACAGGAAGACACGCTTCTGCACGGAAAAATAGACGCGAGACTTATCGAAAAAGCGCACATTTACTACGGGACAGCCGCCGGTTTCTGTCCGGCAGAAGGCGTGTTCCGGTTTGGAAAGAAAGCCGCCGGCCGCCTGCTCGACGGCATGCTGCATGACGAGTATCCAGAGGATGCGAAGTGATCAAGACAAAACAGACGGTTCTGCACAATCCAGAGGCTGGGGTGGACGGGAATTGCTTCTCTGCTGTTCTCGCCTCCCTGCTGCATTTGCGAATCGAAATGGTTCCGATCTTCACCGGACCCTCGTGGAGACACGACGTAAACCGCTGGTTGCGCAAGCACGGCCTCGCGTACATCCAACTCCGGGACTTCGAGACGGCTTGCGGAGACTTCGGGATATCCGGATGTCACCATGAGATTGGCGGGACCACGACCCGCCGGAATGATTGTCTTCACGCCGTCGTTGGTGTCGATGGCGTTCCTGTTTTCGATCCTCATCCTGATGACACTGGGCTGGCCGAGATACAGGATTGCGGCGTGTTTATCGCACTGGAGCCGTGGCGTGGATTCGTGTTCGACCGCTACGCCCGCGAGATCATCCCTGAGAAAGCGCCGAAATGAGTATGCAGCACATACGCGACGCATACGGAGTTCCGGCGAAGCGCGGAGGCCGGTTGACCGCAATGTTAGGCAACTTGCAACTTGCAACTTTTTGGCAGCAATGCCGCTTTAGGAGGTTGAAATGAACGCACAACGCGAAATGCCGAAGTACGAATGCCACAAGAAAGTGTGGGCTTTGAAGATTGCCGGAATTGTTGGCGACCAACATGGCGGGGTGTATTTCCAGCCGGCCGAAGAAGGTTACGACAAGGTGCCGATGTCGCCGGAATACGTGGCGAAACACAAGCCCGAAGTCGGCGGCTACTACGTGGTCTATAAGGACGGCTACAAGTCGTTTTCGCCGGCCAAGGCGTTTGAGGATGGATACACGCCTGTTGCCTAACGCCTGAATTGAGCCGCGCCGGAACGGCGTCGGCTTGAATGAATTGTTAGGGCGCACTCAAAGGGAATGAGATGAAAACGGCACAAACCACAACACTGATAGAGGTCACCCATTGGACATGCACTGTCGAAGGGCACTTTCACAAGACCCGCGACGTGGCAGAAAGGTGCATTCAGAAGCACTCCGCGCCGAAAGCGGTTAAACGGCGCTGGACGGAAGACATGATCGCAGACGTTTGCGCTGAGATAGTTTCCGGAACCACTTACAAGAGCGTTGCGGACAAGTACGGGGTACAACAAGAGCGAATCCGTCAGGTCTACTCAAAGGGGATTCGCATGATGCTTCACCCGGCCCGGTTAGATGAGCCATTCCCGGATCACGATAGATGGTCGGTTGAGTCTGTGCGTAGCAACGCCGATTTTTGGAACCGGCGCATAGCGAAGCTCCGCAGTGCGCCCTAACGCATAGGTGTGGGGCCTCGCGCGGCTTTATGCGCGAGGTCCCACACGACCGCCGGGTTGGGCGGCATGTAACAACGGAGGAAGAAATGGCTTGCAGAACGGAATTTGAAAGCGAAGAGGCTTGGCGCTACTACCTTGATCGAGCGACCGAACAGGAAGCCTACGACGCCCTGGGTGAAGTGTTGAGGCTTGCGCGGAACTTTGCGCACAAGCACAAGGCAACGAGCAAGCGCATGCACAAGATGTTCGACGCTGGCGCAGCGATCTATGCCGATAGGTTCGGGCGTGAGTGGGCGCCATTTTGACGCCCAACGCCCGAGGTAACGCGCCCGACACGGCGCGCACCAACGGCCCCGAAGCGTGACGGAGCGGCCCGCCGTGGCGGGTCGCGTTGACCGAAGTGTTAGGCCTGCGGGCCGGGAGAACCAGATGGACGAGCGAGACGCCAAGGCCCAAGGCTGGGCAGTGCACCGCCGAGACATGGCATTCGTGCGCGGCTACGTGACCTGCGCCACCTGCGGCTGCAACTACCACAGCGCCGAAGACAGGCCCGGCCATCGCGTGCCGACCTTTTGCCAGCGATACAGCATCCCCATCGACCCGGCCGCGACCGACGCCAACATCCTGCGTGCCGAAGCCTGCGACCAGTGGGTGCACGAGGCGCTGGACAGAAACATGGTGGTGAACCCGGACCACGCCTACCGCTACGACAAGTGGCAAGAGAAATGAGCAGGCCTAACGCATAGTCGACGTTTGTCTACCTGTTTCACCATCCGGGCGTTTGCAAAATCATAGACTTACGATAGAGCGATCTGTCAGGAACAGCCACCAAACGGCACAAATTGTCCTGGCAACGGCACAAAATCTGCACAACCAAACAGCATCTCGTAGCCACAAAGGAAAGCGTACCACGGCCGGCAAATATCGCAAAAGACGCCGACCGCAGATCGCAAGAAAGCCCCCTCCTGGCGGCTTTCTCATTCCGTCGCCGCCGGCGGCTTCCCTTGCTCCGCCTCTCGCGTCGCCTTCCTCCGGTCGATCAGCCGCACGTGCCGCAACTGGTCGCAGATCAGCAGCAGCGCCAGGCCGCCAACCTGCAGCAACGCCGACCAGCTTGGCGGGTGTCCGGTGAGGATGTGATACAAGCGGATGGCGCTGCCGATCGCGATCAGATGAAAAGCCGTGCGCATGATGAACGGAGCGCACGGGCTCATGCGGTTGAGTACTGGCTCGGTGAGCACCAGAATCACGAGCGCCTCGAGTAGGCCGATGATCTGCAGCCAGCTCACTTGAGCACGTCCTCAGCGCGCTTGGCCGCGAGGCGCATCAGGAGCGGGCCCAGGATGCGGTGTGCCAGGAATCCGATTCCGACGGCCACCGGGTATTGGATCTTGTCCTGCGCGCCGGCCGCCTGCATGGCGCCCATGCCGTCGACAACCGCCATTGCCGCCGGGGTTCCGTAGCCGGCCAGTATCGACGCGGTGATCGACAGCGTGCAACGCCGGCGCAGCGGCATGGGGTCGGCGTAGGAGAGCGCCCAGAAGGCTCCCCACAGGCCGGCGAGAACAAGCTCCGGGCGCAGCCCCAGGGCAATCCCGAACAGCGTGACGCCGGTTGCTGACAGGCCGATCACGGCCGCTCCGCTGGTGCTGGCAGGGTCGGGCATGGTCTGGTCAGTAAAAGACGCCGGCGGCGGCGTTGCTGGCGGCGATGTGGACGGAGTCGCTGCGGACGTCGATTGCGACCCTGCGGTAGTCGGTACCATAGGGAACAAGCTTGCCTTGGTAGACGTAGTACGGCATGGCCTGCTGCGTTATCGGTCCGGTGTCTGGCCGAACATAAACGTAGCTGTCATCCCAGTCAAAATACATGTCGCCGGCTGGCGATACGCTCATGATTGGCGAGCCGGCGGGTACGCCGTCTGTGATGCGAGTGATGGTATCCCAGTAGCTGATCTCGGGCGGCGGGCCAGGAGGAAGAGACGCGCCGGCCGCCGTAGTAGTTGTCAGGGATACGGAATCGCTGCCGACTGACCAGGTTCGCACAAACGTGCTGGATCCTGTTTTGTCCCAGCCTTCCTCGTAGCTGCCGGAAATCGCTATTACATCGTCAAATACCCGCTCATAGCGAAGGAAATCGAACGTCCCATCGTTGCGCGGATAGGCGTTGACCACGTCGTAAATGCGCTCATGATGCGCGCCGTATCCGGCGGGGCCAGAATACTCGACCGCCAGGATTCGCGGCACGTACGTCAGCGCGGCAGAGATTCCTGCACCGCTCGGCAAGGCGCCAACGCCGGAAAAATCGATCCGTACGAGGCAGCGACGCTCGAGAACGAACATGGCGGCGCTGCCATCCGGCAGGCTGCGAATCCAGCGGCCTCCGGTCGGCAAGGCGGCTGGATCCCCGCCGAGGCCGGGCGTGATGCCTTCGTCGGCGAAGGTGCCGCTGCCGATGGTTGTGGATCCGGAAACGCGGGTCTCGAAGATATTGTCGCGGCGCTCGTTGACCACGACCGTGATGCCGTGCGTTCGCGGGCCGCTGTTCCAGGTGTACGAGATGGTGATCGACCAGACGACGCCGTTCGCATCGCGATAGATATGGCCGCTTGCCACGCCCAGGGGAGCGCCTTGCACTGGCCCCGATACGCCGTTGTTGAACACCGCATCACAGGGGATGCGATAGGCGCCGTAAACAAGATCAGCGGCCGTGGTGAAGCGAAACAGGCGCGGCCGGCTGGGCGAGTACACCGGGGGCGTGGCCGCGGCGGAGTAGATCAGCGTGGACAGCGTGGTGTCGGTGTAGAAGCCTGTCGAACAGTGAAAGCCTTTCACCTCGCCGCTCAGGCCGGAGAATCGGCGCAGGGTTTCGTAGGTCGTGCCGGCCTGGCGGACGGCGCTGTTGTGGAGGTTTTCGAGGACGCCGTAAGGCGTCAGCGTGACGAGGTACAACAGGGTGTCGGAGACTCGGCGCTTCCAGGACAGACTGCGGATGGCGCCGGAATCGCGTTCGAGCAGGGCGAGGTCGTGCGTACCGGCGACGATGCCGTGCAGTTCGGGATACGTGACCGTGCCGTTGAGGCCGAGCTCGGTGGAGCGGCCCTGGCGGTTGAAGGTGATGTCGGTCCACAGGGCGTCGTAGCAGAAGAACAGGCGGCGCAGGCCGAGGCCGGAGACGGATAGGTTGGCGTTGGTCTGCTTGATCAGCCAGTCGACGGCGGTGCTGCGGCTGATCTCGACCAGGTCGCCGCTGACGCCGGCGGCCGGCGTGGCGCCGTGGGCAAAGCAGAGTTTGAGCGTGCGCGCGGTGCCGCCACTGCTCTGCACGGTAATGGTCTTGACCGGGCGGATGAGCGCGGAAATCAGGAGGTTTGGGCTGTAGATTCGCGTCGCGTCGTGGTAGGTGCGGGCGGCATAGCTGGTTTCCGAGAGCGGCGAGAATATGTCGTCGTAGGGGTCGGCGGCTTTGCGCAGCTTGTAGGGGCCGCGGCCGATGCGCTCGGGGATCTCGGTGGTCGGTGGCGGCGCCGGGAGCACCTGGTTACGGCGCGTGCCGATGCCAACGCCGGCGGCGGCGGCCTGGCGACTGAGCAGGAGGTCGAGGGCGCTGGCCATGCGGCGGCGATCAGATCAGCTTGGGCTGGCCGGTGCCGACACGCGGGGGGATGGCTGGCGGCGCGGCCAATGGCTTGAGCGTGCGGTTTTGCTGCGTGCTCAGGCTGGCGGCGGTGGCGATGCGGTCAAGGGTCTTGATCAGGTCGGGCTGCATGCTGGAGGCCTCACAGGGTGACGGTGAAGATGTCTTCGACGAGTGGCGCGAGGTAGGCCGTGGGGATGTCGATTACCGAGAGCTCGCGCTCGGCGGTTTCAACGCCGGGGAAGGTGATGGTCAAGACGTGGTCTTCGGCGGCGAGGTAGTTGAAATCGACGATGGGCGCGTCGGCCAGGGTGGTGGAGGCTGGCGTCGAGCCGGCGGGCGCGGCGGTGGGGGTTTCGTCGTGGCCGACGCCGGTGCCGGCCACGGAGCACAGGGCGATGGCAAAGTCGGTGGTGGCTTGGCCGGTTTCCGGGGACAGGCGGTGCGTCAGCGATCGGCACTTGCCTTGCGCGGTGATGCCTGGCGCGGCGATGGAAATCGTCTTGTCGACGTCGATCGAGGGATTCAGGGCGACGGACGCGGCGACTGTGTTGTGCCGGTGCGAGGCCCATATCTTGGTCTTGGCGATGGCGATCAGCGTTTCCATGGCCGCATCGGCGGCGGCGCGGTCGGAATCCGGCGTGAGGGTGACCTCGGCGGCGACGGTCTGGCCGATGACGCCGGCGGCGGTGTCCTGCGGGGGGATCGAGCTGATGGCGTTGCCGTAGAGCAGCATGGAAGTCTCGGCGGCAACGATCGGCGGATAGACGCCTTCGAGGGCGCCGGACAGTCGGGCGCTGCGGGCGCCGACGGCGGCGATGGAGTTTGGCGCGTAGACGGTTATGGCGTGGCGTTCTTCGATCGTCTGGCCGTAGTCAAACGTCACCGTGGCCGTGAAGCCCATGCATAACTCGGCGTCGTAGGGGCCGGGAATCCAGGAGCCGATGCCGGAGCTGGGGAGCGGCGTGTACGAGATGGCGACGATCTTGGCGCCGGCGCTTTTGATGGCCGACTCGACGGCGGAGCGCTGCAGGAACCAGGAGAGCGCGGCGGAAAAGTCGGAAATGGTGCCGGCACTGACGTAGCTATAGCCCACGGCGTAGGTTTCGGCTTTGACGCGCGGGAAGCGGTAGCCGAAGTCGATGGCGATGCTGTTGGTCAGGTCGTGGGCGCCGGCGATGGAGACGGAGAGGCTGCCATCGAGGAGGTGCGCGGCGGTGAAGGCGAGGTCGGGGGCAAAGCTGGGTTCCCAGGCGGTCAGGCGAAGCGCGCCGGCCGGCGTCAAGTCGAGCGACGCGGGGACCGTGGACAGCCGATCCTGCGCGCGCGACCAGCCGCGCGCAGCGGGGTCGAAGATGGCCGGCGAGTAATAGCCGTCAGGAATGGCGGCGTCGATGGCGGCGGCGTCCATCGCCTCGACTACGCCCTGCAGATCGTCGGTGCAGCGCAGGCCGATTCTGCGGCCGGCCAGGTCGAGCACGGGCGTGTCGATGATGCCGGTGAACAGGCGCTCGACGCTGGTCGGGGATCCGGTGTGCATGGCGGCGATGTCGATGGTGATCGGCTTGCCCACCCAGGCGGCGACGGTGAAGCTGGTCGAGGCCGGGGCGATCGTCAGATCGGCCACGCGCGCGCTGTCTTCCTCGGCGTCGATGCGGATGTCGCCGACGATGCGCGCGGTGACGTCGACGCCGGCAATCGTGACGATGGTCGTCCAGATGCCGGCAGATCCGGAGGCGCCGCTGGTGCCGACGTAGGTTTCTGGCACGTCAAACCTCCTCGGCGACGAGTTCCCAGCGATAGCTGGCGTCGCCTCGGGATCCGGATTCGCTGGGGCGCTGCACCCAGCAGGTGAGCAGCGGGAAGTACAGAATCTGATAGCCGATGGCGTCGGCGACGGCGGTGGCGGTGCCGACGTTGCCGACGATCGACAGCGGCGTCGGCACGGCATCGCCGAAGGGCAGCAGGGCGAGCGCGAACGGCAGGTGACCGGCGTCGGCACGGCGGCCGACGGGCAGCGTGGCCTGCCGGCTGGCGTCGGCGATCAGCGCGCGCGGGACGAGGCAGGCGACGCTCTGCGTGGTCGACGTGTCGATCGATTCTAGGCCGGCCGGCAGCCAGCCGCCTCCGCTGATGGTCGTGCGCAGGCGGCGCCAGGTCTCTTGCTTGATGGCGGCGCCGGAGACGGTGCGCAGCAGGGTTTCTCCGCCGATCGTCTCGTAGGTCTGCTCGATGTCGAGCGCGGCGCGGTTCGGAATGGCGAGCGCGCCGATTTTGAGAACCGTTGTCATTTCGGGCCGCCTTTCTGCAGGGCCAGGCGGGCGAAAGCGCCCTCAAGTTGGCGAAGGGGGTCAGCGTCCATGGTCACCCGGTAGCTGCCCAGGTCGGGAAAGTTGAACACGGCGGCGGCGCGCTGGGCGGCGGCCTGCGGCGCCCGGGCCATGCCGATCGACAGGCCGCTGACGAGTCCGCCACTGGCGAAACCTGGCAGCGCGCCGAGGCCCTCGCGGTTGAGGCGCTGCAGCCAGGCGAGCATGCCGCGCTGGCGGACCACTTCCTGCCGGAGAACGAACTCGCCGGCGTGCACCACGCCGGCCGGCTGCCACTTGCCGCCCGGGCCGGTGTAGCCCCCGCGCGCGAATCCTTCCTTGCGAAAATCGGCGGCGGCAGCATAGGCCGCGTAATCCTCGGCGCCGGCCGCGTTGCCGGACTGCACGGTATTGACCGTCACGGTCACCGTCTTGTCTTCGAGCGCGGCGATCTGCGCCTTCAGATTGGCGATGGCGCCGAGCGCTTCGTCGACGCGTACCTGCACGCTGATCTCGCCGGCTTTCTTCTGCAAGGCGGCAATCTCCGCGTCGAGCGTCTTGATGCGGTCCGCCTGTTGCTTGGCCACGTCGGTGGCGTCGGCGGCTTTCTTCTCCTGAATCTTGGCCTGTGCCTCTTGCGCGGTGGCTTGCGCGTCGGCGAGTCGTTCGGTGGCGCGCGCCTGCTGCTCGGGGTCGGCGAGCTTGTCGGCGAATTTCTGCGCGCGCTCGGCATCCTTCAGCGCGCTCTCGGCGAGCTTGGCAGCGGCCTCGACGCGCCCCTGTTGCGCGGCGAACTTGGCCATCAGCGCATTCTCGGCGGCGGTGTCCGAGAGATTGATGAAATCCCGTTGGTTGGCCTTGTCCTGGTCTTCCTGCGGCAGTTGGCTACGCCGGATCTCGGCGGCCTTGTCGGCGCCCGCGGTGCGCGTGGTAGCCGCCAGGGCAATGAGCTTCTTGGCTTCCTCGGTAGCTGACTTGCTGGCGGCCAGGCTTTCCTGCCAGGCGGAGCGCAGCGCGTCGCGCAGTTTCTCGGCGTTGGCGATCTGCGCGGCGGTGCGCTTGTCGTCCTCGAGCAGGATGTCGGCCGAGGCTTTGCCGGCGGCGACGGAGCGGAGCTTTTCCAGCTCGCCAAGCTTGGTCTGCAGTTGAGCGCCGAGGGCCAGGCGCTTCGCGGCGTTGGCGGCCTCGTCCTGCAAGCCCTTGTCGCGCAGGGCCTCGTAAAACTTCAGCAGCTTTTCCTGCTGGGCGATGTCGTCGGCAACGTTCTTGCCGGAAATCGCGCCGGCCAGGCCTCGGCCCTGGCCGCGAGCCTTTTCGGCGTTGAGTTCGGCGAGGCGCGCGGTGACGCGCTCGATTTGCTTCTCGACAGTGCCGATCGTGCCGGTGAGCGAGAGCGCGCCGAGGAAGCTGAACCCGGCGCCGCGCGCCGTGATGAACTCGGTCGTCAGCTTGTTGAGCGTCGGCAGCAGGGCGTTGGCAATCGCAATCCCGGCGGCGGACGACGTCGTTTTCAGCCTGTCCAGGTTGTCATTGAATTCGGCGGCGGCCTTCGCGGTCCCGGCGGTCATCAGCCCACCCAGGCGCTCGATCTCGTCGCCAAGGGCTTGGATTCCGGTGCGGCCTTGCGCCAGGAACGGCACCATGACACCGCCCAGCTTAGCCCCGAAAATCTCGGCCGCGCGGGCGGAGCGCTCGGCGCCTTCGGGCAAGTTCGAAAAGGCGTCCGCCAGGTCGAGCAGCACCTCATTTGCCTGGCGGATTTGCTTGGTCGTGGTGTCCTGCACGCTGACGCCCAGGCGCTTAAATTTCGCGATGGCGGATTCCGATCCGCCGGCCGCGGCGACAATCTCGCCGGAGAGCGCCTGCAGCGACTTGCCGAGCTGCTCGGACTCGACCCCGGAGAGCTTGGCCGCGTACTGCAGCCGCCCGAGGTCTTCCACCGACACGCCGGTGCGCTCGCTCATCTGGTCGAGCGCGTCGGCCGCGTCAATGATGGATTTGGTATAGGCCACCAGGCCGGCGGCGGAGATGACCCCGCCCAGCGAGAAAGCGGCTTTGGCAATCGAGTCGAGCGAGCCAAGTTCTTTGCGCAGCCGATCGACGGCCTTGACGGCGTTCGAGGAGTCTCCGGTGATGACGACCTTCGTGGTCACTTTTTGCCGCTTTCCTCGTTGGCCAGGGCCACCGCTATCTCATAGGTGCGATAGGGATAGTCCCAGGGGTTGGTGTGGCCGTAGCCTTGGATCAGGACGCAGCAGGAGCGGTCAAGAGCGTCTGCTCGACGGCGGCCTGCACCGCTTTTGCGCTCCTCGCAATGGCCTGGCGGACCCGAAAAAAAAACGGGTTCAGTTCCTGGCACGCAGTGACCAGCGGGGCGAGTTCGCCCGGCGTGCAGCGCTCGAGGTCGGCCGCCGAGGCGTCGCACTGCAGCAGCAGATCGCCGAGCCCGAAGCCGTCGAAGACCAGCGACTGCAGCGGATCGCCGACGGCCTCGTCGGTGAGCAGCGCATTGCGCACCTCGGCGACGGTGAGCTCGCGCACGACGACAGCGAGGCTCTCGCCGTCGTCGTCCGGATGCAGGACGATTGTCTTCGTCGCGCGCATTTAGGTCGCCTGCTGCAGTTCAAAGTATTGCGACTTGCCGGCGGTAACGATCGTCTCGTCCTTCTGGAAGGTGAGCGACACCTGCAGCGTGCCGAAGTCGTCGCCGATCAGGGATACATTCTGCGCCACGCCGAGCTTGGCCTTGTAGCCCTTGAAGACGAGTTGCTTGCCGTCCACCTCGTTCACGCCCTCGACGTGAATCGAGATGTCCGGCGCCGAGTTGATCAGCGACTGCACGTCGGCGCCGACCAGCGGGGTGTAGCTGATCGTAATCGCGTCACCCGAGACCACCGAGCCCGTCGTGATCGTGCTGGCGATGGTGATGCCGCCGGCGCTGACGGTGTAGTCAGCCGTCAGAATCGTCGTGGCGCCCTTCTTGACGACCGGCGCGACGCTGGTGTTGATCAGCCGCTTGGTCGGCACGAACATATTCGGGACGATCTTGTAGCCGGCTTCGTCGGTGATCGGCGTCGCGGCGAGCGCGGCCGTGGTGCCCCACAGCGCCAACGCTAGGTTGTCGGCGGTGAAGTGCCGCATGTCGAGCGTGCCGGTCACGTCGCTGATCCGCTTGACAGAGGCGTCGACACCGCCGGACGAACTGGCGAAGTCGGCGAGCTTCTTCTCCTCCTCGGAGAACGAGAACCCGAACGCACTGACGTTTTCCAGGTAGCGGAACGGGCGATTCTCGAACGTGCTGCCGGCGCTGAACAGCGCGACGCGGACTTTGGCCTTGCCGATGTATGCGGAACCCATGGTATTTCTCCTATGCTATTTCAGGTGCCGACGACATGCGCCGGGAAGGTGAGGCCGAAGGCCAGACGCAAGATGCGGCCGTCGAATTCGGTGGTCTTGCCGCCGACGATCTCGACGTGCCGGCCGGGCTGGTACTCGTAGTCGTGCATCGCGGCGAGGGCGTCCTCGAACAGCGTGGCGGCAGCGACTTTCTGGCCGGGGTTGGCGCGGGCGGTGTCGAGAAATACCTGCACGGCATAGACGACGCCGAGGCGCAGATTGCTGCCGGTGGCGCCGGTCGGACTGGTGCCGGCGATTTGAATCTGGCCGACCACCGGCGACGTGCTGTCGTCGGTGAGGTCGACGGGGTCGAAGGTGCCGCGCAGAACCGAGCTTGGCGCGCACTTGTCGGCCAGGCGGGCGAGCAGCAGCGCCTCGACGTCGAAGATCATGGCTGCCGCACCAGGTGCGCCAGTCGCTCGGCGGTGTTGAGCTGGCGTGGTACGCCGATGACCTTGTAATTCACGGCGTTGATGGTGACGAGGTCGCCGGCGGACAGCAGCATGCTGGCCTGGTAGCGCAGGGTGTGCGTGGTGGTCGCGGCCGCGTCAAAGGCGTTCTCGCCGACCGTGTCGAGGTGGCCGGCGAAGGTCGTCGCGCCGAGCGCGCAGAGCGTCGCCAGGCCGAAAGGGCCGGTGTCGTAGAAGTAGGCGAGGTTTTCGAACATCATGCAAAAATAGTGGTGTTGCGGTCAGACAATCAGCGGATTAAGAGCCGCTGCGGCCAGAAATATTGCATTCCACTGCGCCGGCGTCGGCACCGGGAGCATGTTAGTTCTCAGGGCGCTTGAGAACGGATTATCACGGTCAATGACGTTGGTGTGCTTCCAAAACCGCTGTCTCTTGGATGTCAGCAGAGCTACAGACGCGTCAATCTGGGATTCTGTCCATCCCGCATCGGCACATGCCTGCACGAGCTGCCACTTGGTAACTGTCGGTCGAGGGTCAAGATAAGGAACGTCATCCCCGGTGAAGACAATAATTTTTTCGCCATCTGACCACGTGTGCTTTTGCCCTGGAACCGCTTCTGCATTGCTGCGGCCGCCAGCGGTGTTTGGAAATTCGACAATAGCCATAACCCCCCCGTCAGGAAACGTTAATAGACTTTGGCCAAATCGCAAACGATTCGGTGTTTGCGGCAATCTGCACAGTGTTTTTCAACACGAAAGTCGACGATAAATCGACAGCCTTGAATTCGTTTCCCCCCAGTGATGTGATTCCTGTCTGGCCGATAAGCGACCCTCCCCTGGAAACGACTTGCTCATTCTCTGATCCAGCGTTTTGAATCGAGAACATTCCTTCGATTACCACAGAGCTGGATGTCCATCCAAAGCTGTACATCGACGTTGCTCCGATGCGGCACTGGAAAGTCTTGGTGCCAGCCGTAGGCGTTCCAACGGCCTTTATTGTCTCGGTGATCAGCCCATTTTTTCCGATCGGAGAGACAGACACTTGCAGCGCCGTTACCTCGTTCGTCGTCTGCGTCAATCGCGTTAGCTTCGTCACCGGCAGAGGTGTAGGCGACGGCGGAACGGTTGGCACAACGCCAGTTGTTGGATCATAAACATCAGCATACAAAACGCCTGCGGTCGTCGTGCTCATCGTCCCGTAATACCAGCCCGCAGCACTGCCAGAGTACGCCTGGTTCGCCGGGAGGTACGCATAAAACCTTGGCGGAATGAAGTTAGCCATCACCTGTGCTGACAGCGAGAAAGCTCCCGACCCGGAGCCGCTAAAAATTAGTCCGTTTGCCCCTCCGTCGCCAGCAAACAAAATAAATGGCATTCCGCACTTGAACAGCGGGTCGCCCATCGCAGCATGTTCGGCAGCATGATCCACCAAGTCCGTGCGCACAGACGGCGGCGTCACCCAGACCGCCTTTCCCTGCCCCACCAGATCGGCCTCGAGCGCTTCTGAAAGCGACAGCGTCGCGCCATCCACACCGTAGTGGACTCCGGCGACAAGCACAGACATCAGCAGGCGGATTGACATGGCGGGGTTCCTTGGGTTCTCGTCGCGCGTATCGGGGTGGTCTGTTGGCCGGCAGTGCGCCGACTATTCGGCGGCTGCCAGCGCCGCCTTCGCGGCCGCCTGCGCGGCCTTCACTTCTTCCGCCGTCGCGGTATGCGTTCCGCTCTTGCTCGGGTCGTCGGCGCGGCTCACATACAGCGCCTTGCCGGCGAGAACGACGGCGCGGGCGGCGTCTTTCGGCGCTTCGGTGATGCCGATGTCGGCATGCTGACCGCCACGGTCGTCGCCGTGGTTGATCAGGGTGGGTTCAATGACGAGGATCTTCATGGGGTTTCCTTGGGGTTGCGGCTGGCGCCGAGGCGTTGTGCATCGGCGCCAGAGGAGTCAATCAGCGAGTCTTACGTGGTCAGCGCATCCTTCATCGCCGCGAAGCTGCCCGTATGGCGCACGCCGACGTCGACGTCCTGCAGCGCCACCACGCGCTTGGTGCCTGCCGAGCTGCCGGTGTATGGGTCGAGCATGATGTCGAGCCCGCCCCACATGAAGATGATCAGGTCGATCCAGTTGCCGAACATGATCGCCGAGCAGACCGAGCCGGACGACCCCTTGACCAGGTTGGACGGCACCGAGTTGCTGCACACGGCGTCGTAGCCGAGCACGTCGCCGACACCCTGCGAACCGGGTTGCGAGGTCCACACGGCCTTTCCGTCGGTGCCGCTGAAAACCTGCGTCTGACGCAGCTTGCCGCGTACCTTGGTGTTGGTCAGGAACGCCAGATTGCCGACGTCGCCGTTGGCGTTGGCGACTGCCGATTCGAGGTCGACGATGTTGCCATAGGTCGGCGCCAGGCCGTTCGTGCCGCCGGCCACCGAGCCGATGCCCGAGGTGTTGAGCAGGCCGGTGGGCTCATTCGAGGCGCCGGCGCCGTTGATCGCGCCGAGCTGGATCATGAGGCCGATGACGGCGGCGAGGTCAGCGCGGACGAAGGCTTCGACGTCGATCGAGCTTTGGATCAGCAGGCGGCGCGAGTAGTCGACGAAGGCGCCGACGGTCTTGGGCGAGCCGGTCACCTGGCCGACGGTTGGCGCCGATTCGGTCGGCGCGGCGTTTTCGGCCACCCAGTACCCGGTCGTTGCGGCGGTGTGGCTCGGGATGGCGATATTGCCATTCAGGCCGGTCAGGAAGGTGCAGCCGAGCCGCTCGAGGACCATCGCATTGCGCAGGAGCGTGATGAAGTCCGAGCCGAGTACTTCGGTGGCGACGGTGTTGCCGCCGGCGGTGGCCGACCCGACGGTCAAATCGCGCTGGCCAATCAGGTGGCCGCGGTTGGCGACGCCGTGCTTGGCGCGCTGCAGCAGGAGCGACTGAGCACTGCGCGCCGCGGCGGCGTTGAGTTGGATGCCGCGCAGGAGAACGTCAGCCGGGATGGTGATCGCGCTTTCCCGGATCTTGTCGCGCGAGTCACCTCGCTTGTCCTGCGCGGCACGCGAGCACTCCATCTCGAACGGGGCGAGCGTAGCGGCGTGGTGCGGGTCGGACGCGGCGAGGATGGCGCGGCAGAACGAAAACGACTCCGCTTCTTTCGTGCTCAGGCCGATCTCCGGGCTTTCGGCGGTGCGCAGCGTGCCGGTGTCCTTGAGGTGCGCGAGTACCTTGGTGGCGAACACGTCGGCGTCCATGCCGCTGTCGATGGCCTTCTCGGCCAGGTCGGGCACGTTCCATTGCCGGCCGACGGCGGTGATTTCGCGAACGCGGGCGCGTTCGAGTTCGATGCCGTCGGGCTGCTTGCTGGTGCTGCGGGTAACGGCGGTCTCGGGCGCCGGGGCGGTGGCTTGGTCCATGGTGTGGCTCCTGGTGGTGACGCCCTCGGCGGGCGGGGTATCGATAGCGATGATTCGGTAATGGTCGGCTTTGGCTGGCATGGCGCCGTCAGCGGCGCGGCCGATTCCCACCGAGGCGTCGGCGGGGATGTCGACAAGGGAAATTTCGTGCGGGGTCCAGCGCGTAACCCGGTACTCGTCCGGCTGGCGCCCTTCTCCGCTCTTGGTGAGAACGCGCTCCTCGATGACGTAGGCCACGGAGACGTTGCGCACGAGGCCGTCGACAATGTCCTGCCGTAGGTCGGCCAGCGCCGCGCGAGCACTTACGGTGATGTCGGCGTACACCCTACCGCCGTCCAACCACGCGCGATCCGCGGCGCCGATGCCGGCAAGCGGGGTGTCTCCCGTGGCGGTGAAGCGATCGTGATTGGCGAGGATGGGGGCGCCCCCGTTGAGGCGAGACAGGTCCACCTCGTCAGGCTTGTGCCCAAGCACTTCTACCCATGGGTCTTCCCACCAGTCATTGCGGAGGTAGGGTGTCTCGGATGACACGGAAAGCGTGAGGTACAGCCGCTGATCGGCTACGGCACGGTCAGCGATTTCTCGCACCGTCAGCGTGGCGGGCATGTGCCGATGCAGCAAGCCGTCGATGCGCGAGCGCAACGGCTTCACGGTGGCGGATGGCAATGGGGCGGAGGCGGTTTCGGTCGTCATGGCGGGATTGTCAAACGGGACGCAGATGGGAACTAGGCAAGAAATTTCGCTGTGGCGATTTCTTGGCCGGCGCGCTTTCCGCCGGTTCCGCCGGGTCGGCAGGATCGGCAGGGTCGGCCGCCATGGCGGTAGCGCCAGGCGTGGCCGTCGGCAGCGGCCCGAACAGGGAGACGTCGGCGTCGCGCTCGGCGGCAATCTCGTCCGGGTCTTCGCCGCGCGACATGATGATCCGGCTGCGCGATGTCAGACCGTTCTGCAGGTTGGTTTCGTCGGCGAGCGCTTCCTTGACCGGGTCGATGCCCTGCCAGCGGCGCGCCTGCCAGGTGGCGGCGGCGAGGTAGTCAGGCAGGCGCGAGACTTGCAGGCCGGGAGTCGCCGCGGCGAGGTAGGGGAGCACCGTCTCGAAGACGTCTTCGTGCAGCCAGGAGATCAGGCGCGCCTGGAGCTCTTTGTAGTGCTCGCGCTCGTCGAGGATGCCGACGCGCGCCGAGCTGTAATTCACGTCCGCAAGGTCGTTGCCAATCGACACATACGAGGCGCCCTGAGCGGCGGACCAGCCGCGCACCTGGCTTTTCACGTACTCGGTCGAGTCGATGTTGGGCCACGGGCTGTCGTACTGCCGGAAGTCGTAGCCGGTCGGCAAGCTGTCGAAGGTGCCGGGGACGGTGGTGGTGTATTTTTCGGCGCTGGCAGTGATCTGTTGGATTTCCTCCGGCGTGAGCACCTTGCCGGCGGCATGCGCGGCGTCTAGCACGCTGGAAACGATCTGATCGGCGAATCCGGGCGGCGCGTCGCCGCTCGGGCTGACGAAGAAGCCGAGCCGCTTGGCGCTGTTTGAGCACGCCACGGCGGCGGCGTCTTCGAAGTCGTGCAGCATGTGCAGGCGCCGCGCGCCGATGGCGAGCTGCGGGACGCCTCGAATCTGGTCCACCTCCTCGACCAGGAAGCGGTGGCGGATTTGCTCCGCCGGAATGCGCAGGTGCGCGCCGACGGTACTGGAGTCCATGCCCAGGTCGCCGGCTTTCGCCGCACGCAGCCAATAGGCCACTGGCTTGCCGTCGTCGTCGATCTCGACGCCCATGCGCACGCGGCGGCCCTGGTACTCGCGCCGAATCGTCACGTCCAGCAGCGTCGGGTCGAGCAGTTGAATCTGCATCCGGTACGGGCCGGCGCCGGGGCGATAGCGGTAGAGGATTTCGCCGTCGGCTGCGAGCGTCCACAGCATCAGGGTCTCGATCTCTTTCCAGCAGAGGCGTCCGGAGACGTCGCAATTGCCGCGCTTTCCCCAGGCGGACCACGCGGATTCGAGTAGCGCATTGGCTTCGCTGTCGAGGGGCGCAGTTCCGGCGGTGGGCTGGCGTCCGCGCGCGGGCTGGCGCAGGCGCATCTGCAGGCGGATTCCGGCGGCGCCGAGCACGTTGTCGACCAGTTGGATGCGGTAGCGCTTGACCCACTCATTGTTGCGCGCGAGGTTGCGCGAGCGGGCGCGCAGCGTCGGCAGTTGGTTGTGCAGGTCTTCGTTGATGCCGGCGGCGGTCGTCGCCCAGGACGACACCCAAGCCGGCGTTTCGCCCGCCTCGAAGCTGCGCGAGGCGGTGCGCAGTTGGGAAAGCTGCGCCTGGTGCGACTGGGCAGCGATGCCGCGAACGGCGCTGTCGATCCAGGCGGCGCGCTCGGCGGCGGTTTCGCGCGGCGCGCGGCGGAAAGGCTTGGCGAGGAGGTCGAGCAGGCGCATGCGGATCGTCTCCTGGTCAGCCGCGATAGAAGACGCGGCCGGAAACGCCGCGCTCGATCGCCACGGCGCGCTCGTAGTACGCGATCAGGTCGGCGATTTCGGTGGTGCTGCGAAATTTCATGCGGCGGTCGCCGATCTGGTACTCGGCGACCGGTCCTTGCCCGGCGGTGCAGTAGCTGGCCAAGGCGGCCTTGAGGTCGTCGAGCGCCTTGGCGTTGGCGGTGCGGCCGTCGAAGGTGGTCGCCGTGGCGAGATTGGCCGCGATGTCGATCGTCTTGGTTTCGAGCGACACGCGTTCGGTGGCCGGGCCGGCGACGGTTCGCTCGACGAATACAACCATGGTCGCGCGACCGGCAGCCCACGCGGCCGTGGTGACGGCGGCGAGGGTGACCGTGTGCTGTGTGCCGACGCCGGCGGCGGAGAAGCTGGCCGGGCTGCTGCCCGTTGTCCAGAGAATGCGGTATTTGAGCGTCCAGCCGTCAGCGGCGGAATACTCGGGGAGCGAGCGCGACCAGGTAAGGGAGTCGCCGGCGCGGATCGAAAGCGGCTCGGTGTCGGGAATGGCCAGGGTCATGGGTCAGCATGGTGGCTGACCCTGGCCGGTGAAAATAGGCAAGAAATTTCGCCGGCGGATTACTGGCGGTCAATTCGCTTGAGCAAACGGCGGCAGGAATGGGACACGTCGTCCGCACCTCCCAAGGAATACAGGCGCAGAACGGCGCGGAGGTCCGCGAGGTCTACCGACTTGCGCACTGCGTTTCGTGCGACGACCAGGCGCGCAACATGGCGACAATGGTCGTCGGCAAGAACTGCCTGTTGCCGTCTCCACCGATCGCTCGCTGTTGCACTGCTTTCTCCTGGCCGTTGCGAACGGTCATCTTCACGGACAACCGGACACGGGCTCCGCAAGAAATCAAGGACGGAAAGCTGTTCCAGAGCGAGGCGCTTCATGGTTTCAAAGCTCACCGGCATCATCAGGCTCCCGCGCGCTTGACGCGCGACACGGCCAGGCACGCATACCCAGCCTTGCTGCGCGCGAGCGCTATCGGGTCGCCGTCGCAATCGTCCGGGCTGATCACCTGGCCACCGCCGAGGAGAACGGCGATGTCGTGCATTGCGCTATCGAGCCACATCGTGGTCTCGCGTTCCTTGCGCAGATCGTCGTCGAGCGCGTCGAGCGTTTCGGCGGCGAGAAACAGCGTGGCGGCCTCGCCTCCTCCGGATTCCATCGCAAACGCCATGGTGGCGAGCTTGGCGGCCAGCCGCTTGATTCTGGCAGGGTCGGCATCGGTTGTCTTGGGCATGGTCAAACCTCCTTGATTGGTCAACGCAAAAGCTGGCGCAGTTGCTGAACGCGCCGCACGCTGACGCCAAGCCGGCGGGCAAGCTCCTCGCTGTCTTCCGCGGGTGACGGCGCGGCAATCTCGCGCAGCAGTCGGCGCTTGGTGTGGGCGGCGATGTAGATTCGCGTGGCGCCGTGCTCGCGGCGCACAGCGGCCTCGAAGCGGTCCCACACGTCCGCGGGCACCTCCGGCAGCGCTTGCCTGGCGGTCTCGATGATTTCGCGCAGGCTATCGCCGGACACGGGACTTTGCGGCGCGAGCGGCCATCATCGCGGCGAAGACTTTGGCGGCGGTGTCGGCGGCGGTGGTGGAGGCCGAAGCCTCGGCAGCCGCGACGACATGGCTGCTGTCGCTCGGCAAGGGTAAGTCCGCGTCTTGCGCCTTGCCGTCAGCGCGACCGGCGGTGGAGCTGTCTGGTGGTGTGCTGGGGCCGGTGGCCAGCGGCCCGGCCAGCCGACACGCGGCAAGCGCGAGAATCAGGCAGTCGAGCGCTTCGTTCCGTGGTCGAATCTGCTTCCACTCACTGAACACGCGCGAGCCGCGGATGCGCTTGACCAACTGCTCGGCGGCGAGCTGCGCGAAGTATTCGTCGTCGAAGGCCGGGTCGGCCGGAAAGTGCAGGTAGCCAGGGCCAGGCGTCGGCAGCTTGAGGCGCGCATAGATGAGCGACTTGGCTTGATCGACGCCGAGCGGCTCGATCGGCTGCCCCTTCTTGCGGCGCACGCGCAGGCGCATCTTGCGGCGGCGCTCGTCCTCGATCAATGGGCGGCCCATGCCGGTGACGCCCTTGGTCGGCAAAGCCCAGCGCTTGCCAGCACAAAACGCCATGGCCATCGACGTGTTGTAGCCCGCGTCGACGCACACCATGGCGACGCGCGCGTCGCGCAGGTACTCGTCAAGGTCGTCCCACGGGCCGGGCGTGGCCGTGTCGCCGGGGAATATCTGATGATCGAGTAGCCAGCCCTCCTCGCCGTTGCCCCAGGCAACTAGCGAGCATTCCAGGCGATCCTTCTGGACGTCCACGCCGGCGGTAAGTCGGCGGACCTTGCGGGCGGTGCGCAGCGTTTCCAGGGTGTAGGGCTCGACGCGAGCGAGTACGCTGGCGGCGTCGGCGCCATCGCCTTCTTCGCGCCAGACCTCGCCAAGGTACGTGTTCACGAAAGCCTTCAGCGCGGCGGTGTCGCCCTGCACGTCCACCCACTTTTGCGCTATCTGGCGCCAGCCCAGCCCGAGGCCGATCGGAGCATAGAGCGAGCTGATGTGATAGCCCCGCACCAGCTTGACGCGCGGGCGCTCGGCGATCCACCGGCCGCGGGCGAGAAGGGTCGGCTTTTCGCCTTCAAGGATCTCGGCTCCGCAGGATTCGCAGACGTACCAGGCGTCGACGACGACCTTGGCTTCAGCGGCGCCAGGCGTGGGCGACTCGGCCACCTCGGTGCGGTACTTGAGATTGCTGAATTTGAGGTGATGGAAGTCGCCGCAGTGCGGGCACGGCACGTGATACCGCCGGCGGTCGCTGCGCTGATAAGCCTGGTCGATGCGACTCTCGTCGGCATTGGTGGGCGTCGAGACGAGAAAGGTCTTTGCGCGCGAGAAGGTGCGCTGGCGGTTCTCGATCAGCGTCATCGGGTCGCCCTCCCCGCCGACGTCCCACTTGTACGCGTCCACCTCGTCGCAGATCACGTACGGCAGGTGGTCGGAGCGCAGCGAGTCGGCGCTGTTGGCTCCTGCCTTGATGATCCTGGCGTTGGCGCCGTACTCGAGGATGTCGGCGCGGTTGGCGCTGCTGCGCGAGGCCCGGCTGACCAGGTCGGCGAGCGGAGGATTCTCGCCGATCATCTTAGACAGGCGCGGATTGAATGAGCGGTCGCGCAGTTCGAGCGACGGCACGACGACCAGCATGTCGCGGTTGCCCAGGTGGTGCATGCAGTAGCCGAGCCAGTTGAACATGGCCTCAGTACCGCCGACGCCGGATGACTTGATGAACACGACGGTGCGCACCGGGGAGTGCTCGGATAGGTCGTCCTGAATGTCGCGCAAGTAGGGGGTGAGGTCGGTCCGCCATTTGCCTGGCGCATTGGTGCCGGCGATCAGCCAGCGCTGCTTGTCCGCCCACTGGGAGACGGTCTGCAGCGAGCGCGGCCGGGCGCCACGGCGAAAGCGCGCGCCGAACTCGGGTAGCGCGCTGCTCGCCGCTTCAGCGCGCCGGCCGATGTCGTCGAGCAGGGTATGCACGGCGTCCGACAGTAGGTAGTGCACCCGGGTCTCGTCCTGCTCGCCTTCGATCGCCTGAGCGAGGCGCGCCGGCACCGTGCGCAGGACATCCGCCAGCAGGGCCCGCACGGCAAGCGCCGCGCGCAGCAGATCATCCGCGCGCCGCGTCTGTGCCGTGGCCTCGTCAAGCTCCCGTCGAGCGTCGAGCGCCTTGAGGCGCGCGCGCTCGGTCTGGAGTTCGGTGAGGGTGGCGGTGGTCATTTCAATGCGCGCCAGCGGTCAGAATCCGCCATGCTGCTGCACGAACTCTTGGAACCTGGCCATTTCCAACGGCTGCAATGCGCTGCTTCCAATTGGCCAGCCCATCATCCACTCCCAAAAGTCCGGGTTCGGGGTGATCGCCTTGCCAGCCATTCGCACTAACTCTTGTGGCAACCTCACTCCCTGAGTCATCGCCATGCGTCGCTTGACTGTCTCCCAGGTGTATTGCCCCTTCCAGTCTGTGGCCACAGACGTCGGGAGCAGTTTCACAACACCCACCAGCGACGGAGTGGCGTTCTCCTTGCGGCCTCTGCCGTAGTGGTACGTCCGTCCGTTCGCGTCCGTTTTCGTAGGTGTAGGCAAGAATCCAGATTCTGTCCCGCTTGTGCGGAGCCCCGCAGTCGGCAGCGGATAGGCATGTCCACCGACAGTCATACCCGAGCGCGGCCAGATCACCGAGCACCTTTCCGAGTCCCCGAGTAATGAGCGCTGGGCTGTTCTCCACGAAGACGTATCTCGGTCGAACCTCGCGAACGATGCGCGCCATTTCTCTCCACAGTCCGCTGTGCTCGCCATCAATCCCTGCGCCCTTCCCGGCCAGTGAAATGTCTGTGCACGGAAATCCGCCGGACACGATTTCGACACGTCCGCGCCATGGCCGGCCGTCGAATGTGCGCACGTCGTCCCAGATCGGAAATCGTGGGAAGACTCCGTCGCGCTGTCGTTGCAGCAGCACGCGGCGGTTGTAGTCAAGGATTTCCACAGCGCAGACGGTAGTGTGTCCGAGCAGCAGGCTTCCGTAGATTCCGCCCCCTCCTCCGGCAAATAGCTCCAACTCATTCAATGTCCACCTTCGGATTTCAGCGAGCCGTCGCCATCGCCTTCTTCAGCGCGGAGTCGAAGTGGGCGCTGAAGTCGCTGGCGACGATCGTCGCGGACTGGCGATCCATGTCGATTCGCCGCTGATAGACCGGCGTCGGAATGACCAGCATCAGGAGCTTGGGAAAGCCGCGCGCGTCGGTGGCCCACAGGCCGCGCCGGCGCTTGTTGGCGCCTTTGCCGTCTGACCAGAAAATGCGCCCGGCGGCCTTGGCGTGGCGCTGGCTGCGCGCGCTCTGCGTGGCGTTCTGGTAGGGGTCGCGGAAGAGGCGCAGGGCGGCGTAAATCTGCTGCGTCTGGCCGCGCGACAGGTTGCCGTACTGGTCAAGCTTGGCATCCGGGCCGGGCACCAGGTACTCGCCGAGGCTGATCAGGCCGGCCTCGGTGAATGCGGTCTCCATGCGCTTGCGCAGGCGCGTTCCGCCGGCGAACTGGTGCCCGAGGATTTCGGCCATGGATCGGCTGTTCTTGCCGCCGATCTCGCGATCCTTGAGGTAGACGGCGGCTTGCAGTTTAGCCTTCGTTGCCGGGGCGATGAACAGGCTTTTCATCACCAGCGGCGTCGGGCGGTCGAAGTTGGCGGCCATCTCCGCCAGCGTGGCGGCGCGGATGGTGCGGGCAGTGGCGTTGAGCGCTTGCGAGGCGGCGAAGGGGATTTGTCTGGCCTGCTCGCCGAGGCTGGCGGCCAGGGCGGAAAAGCCTTCGAGGCGCACGGATATCGTGGTCATGGCTGGCCTATCGGGTCATGAGGCTGGAGAGGTGGGAGGGATTGCCGGCGGGCGGCTTTTCGTAGAGCCCGCAGCGCGCGAAGTGGGTGACGTGGAGCAGGCACCAGCGGAGCGGGTGATTGCGGTCATATCCGCTGGGCTTGCTGCGCTCTTGGGCGAGGTGTCGGCAGCCCACGCATGGGTGCGGCGGCTCGGCGTGGATCACGGTGGAGGCGGGGATCATGGTCTTGCTTCCTTGCTGGGGATGGTGATTTGCAGATCGTCAAAGCTGAAACTGGCGCCCGGCGCGGCGGGCAGGTGACCAACGGTGCGGCCGGCTTCGCTGGCGTAGAAGTCGGTCCCGCCGGCCAGGCCGTTGCGGATGGCGCGATCGACGGCCGGGGCGCCGAAGGCCTCGCGCGCGGCGTCGACAAACTCGGCAACGCGCGGCATGGCCTGGCGCAGTGGTTTGGCGGGCGCGCTCATCGCAGCGGCCCGCAGGAAAGGGTGCCCGGATAGGCAGATTGATCAGAGGTCCGGGCGCTGGCTCTGTGAAAGGTGCGGTTATCGTGGCGGCCGAAGCCGCCCCGCCCCGATCTGCCATCGGTATCACGTATCAACAGACGTGCTCTGTTCGGCGTGGTCATGCCGTTTTCTTTCCCGCCAGGCGCAGGCGGCGCAGCGCGCGCGGCATCTCGCGGCGCAGCGTGCGGCCCAGCGCTTTGACTTGTTCCTCGAGCAGCGCGCGCCGGGCGCCGGGGTCGCTCTGCACGGCGAGGCGCGGGGCGGTCTGGTCGACGAGGCGCTCGAGGGCGCCTCGCAGCGTGGCGCCGAGCGCCTGCGCTTCGTCGTGCATGGCGTCCGCCGGGTAACGCTTGTGCGTGCGGAGCTGGATCGACAGCCTGGCGAGTGCGTTTTGCGAGGCCAGCAGTGACTGGGTGTAGTCGGCGAGGCGGGGCGCGCCGTCAGCGGCTGCCGGAGTGGTTTCGGTGGCGGCGTCGGCGGGGATCTCCGACAGGTCGTCGGCGTCTCCCACGTCGTCGCCGGCGTATTCAGCGGCATCCGCGTTGTCGCCGAGGCGCGCAGGCGCGCTACGGGGCGTTGCGGAGGCGGGGTGGGCTTCCGGTATGGCCTGGCCGCGTTTCGCGGCGTGGCGCGCCAGGACGTCAGGGCGTAGGCCCGGCTTGGTGGCTTGCCAAAGTTGCAGGCTGGCGTCGACGTCGAGGAAGCCGCCATCGAGATGCAGCCGGCCGGCAGCGATGGCTCGGCTGATGGTGCTCTTGTGCACGCCGAGGCGCCGGGCAAAGGCGGCCGGGGTTTCGCGGAGCTGGCTGGCTTCCACTTCTCTCTCTCTTCTTTTCAAGAAAAAATAAAGTAGAGAAGGCGGGCGCGCGCGAGCGAACGCACCTGCAGCGCAGCGAACGCATGGGCGAACGCACGCAAACCCGCGCCAATACAGGCACCGAACACAACGAACGCACCGAACGCACCCATACCGTAGCGCGAGACGACGCATGTGCGCATTCCTCCCGTGTTGTGCGTGCACGTCTCGCGTGTAGTGCGCGCGCCTGATGCGTTCGTTGTGTTCGGTGCCAGCAACAGCAAGGGTTTGCGTGCGTTCGCCCATGCGTTCGCCCCGCGTTCGTTGTGTTCGCTCATGGTCTAGTCGTCGCCTCCGAGCGCATCCTTGAACGCGAAAACGCAGTCGGTGGCCCATTGCGCTTCAGTCTTGTCTGCAGCTTTGCGGTACTTGTCGCCGTCCTCATGGGCCGATAAGGCCGCCTCGTCCGGGATGACCAGCCGCGTGCGCCTCGGCGTTCCGGAGTAAAAGGAGTCCTCGAAAACGTCTTTCAGGTCGATCCGCCAGCCGGGTTGCTTGCGCAGATAGCCCGACAGGTTGTTCTGGCTGCGCGGCTTCTCGCCTGCCGACACGCACCACCGGGAATAGGCCCGATAGATTTGCCAGGAGGCGCAGGCGCACACGGGATAGCGCGTTTCGCCGGCCAGCCAGTCTCGGCAAAAGCGCTCGATCGAGCCCATGGAAAGCTCTTGGACGGCGAGCTTGGCATCCGTCATCGGCGGCTTGCTGTGCTCGTCGAAATCGCCGAGGTCGAGATTGACGAGGTAATGATGCAGCGCTTCGCGACCACCATTGGCCAGGCAGGCGGCCACGTCTTTGTAAAACGCTGGTGACAATGCCTGCGGGGTCCAGATCATGAAGTGGCGCCGGTCGAATAGCTCGACGGCGGTCGGGTGCAGCTCGTTGGACAGCCACACGCCATTGCAGTGGTTGCGCTCCTGCCAGGCCGACAGATTTTTCGGGTTGATTCGGATGGTGTCGCCGGTGATCAGCGACTTGATGCGGTTTTTCAGAAAGTAGAGTTCATTCCTCGCGACAACCTCGTCGAAGATGAGCATCAGCTTTCGGCTTGCCCAGTCGTTGAAGTTGCTCTCTACGGCGGACTGGTCAACGGTTCCGCCGTACTCGCCGTACAGGCTGGCTATCGCGTCGAAAAAGATGTTCTTGCCGGCGCCCTGCATGCCGTGGAAGACCAGCGTCGTCTTCATCTTGGCGCCGTGGTGCTGCAGCGGATAGGCCAGCCAACGCAGCGCCCAGTCGTATGCCTCGCGGCTGTTGCTTTCGAGTGAGCACATCCACTGCAGCAGATCCAGGAGTATCTGGCAGTCGCCCGCCTTCGGCGTCGTCGGCCAGCCGCCCCACAGATTGCAGACGACGCGCTGGTCTTTCTCGGTTGGGTCAAAGCCGACTTCAGAGAACCGCGCCACCTTGCGATCCGGCCGCAGCTTCCAATCGCGCGCCGCATGGTCGGGAATCAACGCCAGGACGTCGGCCTTGCGCACGATGACGTGCTCGACAGCGTCGAAATACGCGCCGTCGGAGCCATACAGCAGCGTCCACCGATCGCACGCCTCGTCGAGCGAGTACAAACCACGCATGGGCTGACGCGGTGCGGCCCCTCCCCCCGCCTCATGCGCTGCCGCCCGGACAGGCACTTGCCGTCCGGACTGCCACCCGTGCGCCGATAGGGAGGCCTCGATCTGGCGCGCCACCATCGACAGCCCACCATCGGGGTGCACGTGGAGGTCGTTGAAGTCGGTCGGGCCCTTGTGCGTCGTCGGGCGCTCGCCCGGGAAGATCGGCGTCACCACGTGGCCGCCAACAGCGAGCGCCGCGGACCTGGCCGACTCGACGCCGGCGTTACCCTTGCCGTGCGGATCGCCGCAAGCGCAGCACTCGGGATCCGCCACGGTCGTCCATGTCGAGCAGGCCCGGCACGTCTGCAGGTAGTCGTCATCGGCACAGACCAGCAGGCGAAGCCCTCGGTACGTCTTGCAAACCGCCTGCGCCACAGGCAGCAGGTTTCCGGCGTCGAAGGCGACGACCACGGGAAGGCCTGTCGCCTCGTGCAGACTGGCGCCGGTGGCGAACCCCTCGCAGAGCAGCGCCACGCTGCCGGCCATCGGCGAGCCGATCAGGAAGAAATGGCCCTTCTTCGCCAGGCCAGCCGGGCAGAAATCCTTGTCCCTTCCCTTGCGCTTCTTGATCGCCGGGTCGTGATAGACCACCTGCAGGCCCCAGGTCTTACCCTTGCCGTCCTGCACCGGGATAACCAGATTGCCAGTGGGCGACAGCCTGGCCCCGAACAGCCGGCCAGCCGGCAGCCCCTTGCGGGACAGGTAAGCACTCTCGCCGAGCTCGCCGCACTTCCGCCACCAGCCGCCAGCCTTGCGCGCCGCGATTTCGTGCCGACGCAGCAGGTCGGCATCGGCGGCCTTGCGGTCGGCGAGCTGGCGCGCGCGTATCGCCTCCGCCTGCTCCGGCGTGATGCGCGGCCGATCCTCACGCTTGAGGATGATCTTCTGCGGCGCCTGGTCGTTCGCCGACCAGACGCCGAACGATCCGACAATCAACTCGTCGCCACCGCCGACAGGCAGCGCATGCAGCTTGTACCAGCCCCGCTTTTCCCGATCGCCGACGACCGCACACCGCACAAACGTCGACGTCCCGACTTCCAGCCCGCGCTTCGGGTCGATGATCAGCCCAGCAGCCGCGATCTGCTCGCAAACGTCGTCGTAATTTCGCCAGTTCATCAGTTGCCTATGCCAAAAACCCAAAC
>ERZ761602.2045-NODE-2045-length-33568-cov-5.577746_pt1 | contig 33568 bp, 24 predicted proteins | sample MGYA00512165_ERZ761602 | MGnify/ENA primary metagenome ERZ761602 (study PRJEB28899, sample SAMN02445085) | bioreactor sludge metagenome | biome: EBPR sludge; isolation source: Thorneside wastewater treatment plant | place: Australia: Brisbane, Thorneside...
GAAGGATCCACCCTTTTTGCCAAGCCTCGGAATCATGGGGGATTTCGAGGGTCCGCTCCTCGAGCGTTCGCATCCACGCGGTCCAGAGCAGCTCGAAGGATCCGGAGCAGCTCGAAGGATCCACCCTTTTTGCCAAGCCTCGGAATCATGGGGGATTTCGATGGGCCGCTCTTCGAGCGTTCGCATCCACGCGCACGTCGCGGTCCGCGCCTCGCGAGCTCGGCGAAACGTGTTCTGCGCTCTGTGCGTGGGCCCACGGACTTGCGCGCGGAATGTAAGGCACGAAGCGAGAAGTCCCACTTCTCACTTTTGGAGACTCGCATGCGTCGCTTCGCTTCCTTGATTTGTCTATTGGTTTCGATGGGTTGTGGATCGGATGAGCCGGCCGTGGTCTCGGAGGCGGGCTGGGAGTTCACTGGCTACACCGCGAATCCGGACCACCACTTCCCGGACTTCTCGAACCTCGAGGGTCGCTGGGACGGGCACTTCGCGGCGGACTGCGCGGGCACCACCGGCGCGGAGGCGTTCGCGTGCACCGAGCAACACTTCTGGCAGGCGCTCACCTTCGACCACGCATCGCGCCGCGAGGTCAGCGCGATCTACGACGCGACGATCGCGCGCCTCGAAGCCTCGGGTGAGATCGATCCGCTCCGGCTCGGGATGATGTACTTCCGCCGCGGTCACCTCGCGACCGCGCTGAGCACCGAGAACCGCTACATCGAAGGCGGCGGCGTGCCTTCGTTCTTCGCGGACTTCGATCGCGCGCTCGAGCTGGTGCCGAGCGACAGCTTCGTGCATCCGATGATCGACTCGTTCGATCTCTCGATCGACGCGGTGCTGCCCTACGTCGCGCCGATCGAGCTCGGCAGCCGCGAAGAAGCGGACGAGAAGCTGACGCTTCTGCGCGAGATGTCGCGCGGCGATGCAGCGGGGCTCTTCCTCTTCGTGACGAGCGCGGCGGGGCTCCCGCTCGAGAGCGGCTGGCCCGAGCAGGCGCGCGAGGCGCTCGACGAGTACGAAGCGCTCTGCCCGAACCACGAGTGCGCGACCACGACCTCGCGCGCGCCCTTCGCGGTGCCGGGCTCGGACTGGGTCTTCGCGGACGTGTACGTGCGCCTCGGCGATCGCGAGCGCGCGATCGCGCTCTACGATCGGGCGCTCGCCTATCCGGGGACGGAGAACTGGCCGGCGCGCGAGGGCCTCGTGGCGGAGCGCGCGGCCCTCGACGAGCGCATGGCGGATTACGCGGAGGCGGGCGAGACCCAGAGCCCGTTCATGGCCATGAGCTCCAACGGTCCGTTCGCGTGCGTGATGTGCCACCAGCCCGCGAGCTCGCGCGGTCTCCCGGCGCCGTTCGAGGATTGAGCAGGCGCGCCGTTCGCGGGTGACGATCGAGGAAACGAAGCTGGGGGGGCGGCTTCGTGACTCGGCCGCCGCTCGTTCGCGGCGAGCGCGCGGACGTGTTCTCTCCAGTGGACGCTTCCGTCGTCGCGTCGTGGCGGTTTTGGCGTCGATCGCCACTACCGGGACATGACCTCGCATTCGCATTCGACGACGTCGTTCCTCCTCGTGGCGCTCGCTCTGCTCGGGTGCTCGAGCCACTCCACGATCGATCCTTCGCCCGACGGGGGCCTCCCGTTCGACGGCGGCCCGGGCCGTGGTGACGGCGGCGCGGACGGAGGAGCCGACCTTCGCGAAGGGCGGATTCCCGACCGCGCGATCGTCCGCTTCCTGCGCGCAGCACCGCACGAGAGCTGGTGGATCGAAGAGCGCCTCGCGCCGCAACCGCGCGTCGTGGGCGAGTTCGATCTCGGTCCGCGCGCGATCGTGCGGGCGGTCGGCGAGACGCGCGTGACGGTCTGGGCGCCGTCGGAGAACGAGCGCCTCGTCGACGCGTGCACGCGCGACGACGACACCTGGAGCGCGGTCGGTATCGACGCGGACCGTCGGGTCTTCGTCGCGCACGGCGACCCCGACGGGCTCGCGCGCCGCGCGACGTGGGAGGATCCGAGCTTGCGGGACGAGCCGCTCGCGTGGTTGAACGGGCCGCGCGACGCGCTGCGGGTGTCGCCGCTGAGCGAGGCGAGCCCGAAGATCGTCTGCGACGGCGCGGACACCGTGATCTCGCTGATGAGCGAGGACTTCGCGGTGCTCGTCTACCGCCTGCGTGGCTCGGCCGCACCGCAGCGCACGCTCGTCGCGCCCGCGACCGCAGCCACTCCGTTCCTCCCGATCGGAGGCAGCTACGACGACTTCGACGCGATGGTCGCGCCCTACGTCACGCACCTCGCGGTCGCGCCGAGCGGCCGCGTCTTCGTGGCGTGGCTCGCCGACCGCACGCGAGTGCTTCGCTACAACGCGGCGTTCGGGACGGCGCTCGACCTCGTGCGCGCCGAGCTCTACCCGCGCGAGGGCACCTACGACTCGTTCGTTGCGGGCGTCGATCGCGAAGGGACGCGCGCGTTCACGAGCGTGATCGGGGTGCCGGACGTGGAGGACGAGCTCTTCGGGCTCGTCGCGGGCGCGGATCGCGTCGCGGTCATCGGTCGACATCGACGCGAGCTCGGGCGCGACAACGTCGAGCTGCACGCGATGGTGAGCGAGCTCGACCACGATGGCCGGAGGGCTGCGGTGACCTCGATCGACCTCGAGGGCTCGGCGCTCGCGCAGACCGCCGCGTACGACGGTGACGCGCTCTACGTCGGCGGCACCGAAGGCTGGCGACAGAACCCCAGCGGTCGCAGCGTCTTCACGCCGGGGTCGCCGTTCCTCGTGCGCTTGTCCGGCCCCGCGCGGCGCGTCGTCGAGCGCGTCGAAGGTGTGCCCACGACCTCGGGCCACGCGGAGCTTCGCGCGATGTTCATCGGCGAAGGTCGGTGGCTGATCGGTGGCCACGAGAACGGTCCGCTGACCCACACTGCCGATGCGGATCCATCACGCGTGCGCTCCGACGCGTGGTGGAGCCGTCTCGATTGAAGTGGATGGAAGTCGGCGGCTGACCCCGTCGACGCGACCGAGAAGTCGGCGGCTGACCCCGCGACCGAGGACGTCTTCACGACCCGAGGTCGTAGAGGGGTGCGTCCGCGCCTCGACCGGGCCAGCAACGAAGATCGCGGGGGTGTGCGGCGAGGGTGGCCACGAGGTGCGCGTCGAGGTGCGCGGTCGCTTCGAAGAAGGCGATCGAGGGGTCGTCGTCGACGCGCAGGCGACGCAGGGCGTGATGCGAGGGCAGCGCCCGCGACAAGCGCGCGACGAGGCCCTCGGATGCGGGGCTCTCGAAGGCCAGCCACGTCGCGGGCCGCTCGTAGAGCGCTTGAAGCGGGCCGTGCGCACACGCGAGCACGTCGAAGACGTGAGGGTCGGTGCCGAAGGTCTCGAGCCACTTCCAGCGCAGACCGAGGAGCGTTTCGGTGAGGGCGCCGGCGGCCACGAGCGCGAGCGGTGCGTTCGGCGGGATCGGCTCGGCGTTCTCCGCCGAGCACCTCACGTACGCGCGTGCGGCACGATCGGCGTCGAACGGCGCACCGCCGAGCACGCTCGCGACGCGGAGCGCGACGGCCGAGGCGACGGTCGGCCCCACGAGCCGCACGAGCATCCCCGACTCGTGGGGCGGCCCGTGCGTGATCGCGACGACACCTTCGTCGCGCAGCGTTCGCGCGAGGGCGCGTCGCTCGAGATCGGGCTCCGTCTCGGGGTCGACCGCGCCGATCAGGAGCGTCTCCGCGAAATCCGCGCGACGCGCGAGCGCGAGGCGGGCGTTGGGGGACAGCCCTTGCGAGAAGAGCACGAGGCGTTCGGCCCGAGGGCGGGTGCTGGCGAAGCTGGAGAGCGGCACGAAACGCACGGGCGACGTGGGCGTGCTCGCCGCGGTGGCGAAGAGCCGCGCGGGGCCTTCCGATCCACCGATGCCCGTCACCACGGTCGACGCGGGAGGACGTTCCGCGATGGCGAGCGAGGCCACGCGCCGGAGCTCGACCGCCACGTTGCCGAGCTGCGCGCGTACGTCATGCACGCAGTCCTCGGCGCGATCGTCCGGCGTCGGCGCGTGGTCTTCGGGGAACGTCGACACGCGGGCAACGTACGCCATCGCGGCGGTCACGTGCACGTCGTGGCTTCGGCTGCTTGGAGGCCGGCATGGGTTGTTCGAGCGGGGCTCAGCGTCGGCCGCAGTAATCGTCACCAGCCAGGTTCGTACAGAGCGACAACGTGCCTGTCAGAGGACACTCCGAGCCTTGTGAGCACGCGTACGTGCACTGGAGATCGCCCGAAGAAACGCGTGCGCAGAGGCCTCCTTCTGGGCACGCATCAGGGTCGGCGGAGTCGCATGCGGTGCTCTCCATCGCGACCAGCACGGCCTCGCAAGTCGTGAGATCCTCGTTGATTCCGCAGTATGTCGAGGGCCCCGCTCCGGACCGGCTGCGACGATCGGGCAGCCCCACGCGGTAGGGAGGATCGTTCGTCAGGCACCCAGCCTCGGGTCGAACGGCGAGGCAGTAGTGCCCCCGGTCTGCGCCCGCGAAGCGCAACGGCACGCATGCGGCCTCGCCATCACACTCGGTGTCCGACAAGCACGGTTGGCAGCTCGCGAGCGAGTCGCGGGCCGTCGTCGTGCACGCGCGGGCCACGGGGTCGCAGCTGTTCTCGCCGCAGTGGGTCGCGGCGGTGTCTTCCGTGCACTGCACGCAGGTGCCGGCGGCGCAGACGTTCTCGTTCGGGCCCGTGCACTGGTCGTCGTCGTCGCAGGGGGCGCAGGTGTTCGTCACGAGATCGCAGCGCGAGGCGGTCGGATCCGTGCAGTCGGTGTCCGCCGCGCACGCGACGCACGCGCCCGTGCGGTCGCCTTCGAGGGCACACACGGGGGTGTCGGGGAAGCGGGTGCAGTCGGGGCTCGCTTCGCAGGGCACGCAGGCGCGCGTGGTGACGTCGCAGCGGGCGGCGGCCGGATCGAGGGAGTCGGTCGCGGCGTCGCAGGCCACGCACTGACCGAGGAGCGGTCCCGCCGTCGCGCAGGCGGGCAGGCCGGGGAAGCGGCCGCAGTCGTCGGCGTCGGTGCACGCGCCGCAGACGTTCGCGACGCACGTGGGGCGCTCGGGCTCGGTGCAGTCGGCGGCTTCGGTGGCGGCCGTGCACTCGACGCACTCGCCGTCCACGCAGTGCGCGGCGTCGCAGTCGGCGCACGCGCTCCCGCCTTCCGCATGGGCGTCGGTGGCGGTCACGTCCGCGCTCGCGTCGAGCGGGACCAGCTCGCGATCGAGGCAGCCGACGAGCGCGAGGGCGAGTGAAACAAACGTGAAGAACGTGCGCATGACGGTCACTCGGAGAAGATGAACAATGCGGAGAACGAAGGCGAAGCGATCGCGATCATCCAGGATTCGTAGCGCGTCGACACGAAACTCTGGGGGAGATCGTGCGCTCGAGGAACACGCTCGGCACCGAGAGAAGGGCCCGCATCAGAAGCTCCCGCGCAGGCGCAGGCCGGTCGGGGAGAGCGCGACGTCGAGGCGCTCGTCGCGGAAAGGTCGCCACGCGAGGATCACGACGCCGCCGACGAGGCCGAGGCCGGCCGCGATCGTGTAGCCGAGCGCGCGGGGGCCGAAGGCGTAGCGGCGCGCGTAGACGCCGTCGTCGCGGATCACGGGGGCGCAGTCGTCGGTGCAGCTTCCGTCGCGCGCGAGGCCGACCATCGCGACCGCGCCGAAGCCGACGCCCACCGCGAGCAGGCTCCCGCCGAGCACGTAGTTCAAGGGCGAGACGCGCGCGTTCGAGGGATCGGATCCTTCGTCGAGCGCGAAGGATTCTTCGGCTTCGAAGGTGTCGAGCTCGATCTCGCGCCGCTCGGTGCGGTAGCCGGTCGCGCTCACCGCGACGCGGTGCGAGCCGCGCTCGACGCGCACGTCGGTGGGCAAGGTGCCGACGCTGCGGCCGTCGATCGTGACGGCGGCGCCGATGGGCGAGCCGCGCAAGCGGAGGAGCACCTGGTTCTCGCCGAGGCGCGCGGAGAGCGCGCGCGCGAAGGCGCGTCGAGCCGCGTTCGGGACGTCGTCGCCCTCGACCTCCGCGCGTCCGCTGTGTTGGTGCCCGTCGGCGTCCGCGAAGGTCACGAGCACCTCGTGCGGCACCGTCTCGCCCGCGCGCGCCCACACCGCCGTGAGCACCGCTTCGCGCAGGCCGGCGGCCGCGAGGAGCTGGTTCAGACACACGGTGGTGTCCGGACAATCGCGAACGATGTCGAGCACCTCGCCGGCGGGATGTTCGGGCGCGAAGCGGGCGGCTTGGAGCGCGCGCTCGACGGTGGCGACCGCGAGACCGCCGGGGCCACCGCGCAGCTCTTCGGTGCCGAGCGCGGGCAAGAGCAAGATGCGGAGCTCACCGTCCGGCGCGGTGTCTTGGGCGTGCGCGGGAGAGGATGCGGCGATCGCGGCGAGCGCGAGGAGTGCCGCGAGCGAAAGCGAGAGCGGTCGGAACGTTTCGCCCGCGTGACTCGCTTCGAACGATCGACTCGCGACGGATCGACTCGCGACGGATCGATTCGCGACGGAGCGATCTGTGACGGATCGATTCGCGCCGGATCGATTCGCGACGGACCGATCTGCGATTCCGCGATTGGAAGGCGCGCGGGTCGTGGACGAGCGAGAAGTCGGCGGCTGACCCCGCCGACCCGGTCGAGAAGTCGTGGCTCGCGTGAGAGCGGTCGTGGTGGTCAAAACGTCCCTCGCAGAGAGAGCTGCGCGTGGTCCGCGCCGGCCGAGGCTTCGACGCGCGTGCCGCGCCCGAAGACGTAGGTGAGCGGCACCGCGAGGAGCGGGAGCGCCGCGCTGACGAAGAAGCTGGTGCGTTGTCCGCCTTGGCCGCGGTCGACGCAGGCGCGGCGGTTCTCGAGCACGTTGGGGCAATCGGGGAGCGCGGCCACGAGGCCGGCGCCGATCGCGGCGAACGCGACGCCGACGCCGCCGGAGAGCCACGCCCACCACGGCGTTCCGTCGCGTTCGGGGAGCGCGAGCGCGACGCCGAGCGCGAGCAGCGCGCCGCCCGAGTACGCGAGCACGTGGGTCGGGACTTGGTAGCCGAGCCAACGGTCTTGGCGATCGACGAGCTCGGGGTCGCTCACGTCGGTCGCGACGTAACGATCGCCCGCGTCGAGGCGGAGCCGGTGGATCGCGATCGCGCCCGCGTACGCGCCGAGGGCGAGCGCGGAGGCGGAGATGCCCGCGACGAGCCACGCGGGTGAGCGCGACGAGTCGACCGAAGGGGTGTCGGTGCGGGGCTCGCCGCGCAAGCTGGCGAGGAAGTCGTCCGCTTCGCCGCGTGGGCCGAGCGCGACGCGGTCGCCGACCTCGCCGTGCTCGACGAGGCGCGCGGTCCAGCCGCCGCGTGCGGTGGGCTCGAGCGCGACGATCGAGACGCCGAGGCGTCGACCGAGCTTCTTCAGCGCGTCGATCGCGTGCTCGCCACGCGCGTGCACGATGGGCCGCGAGCCGATCGCTTGATCGAGCCGGGTGTCGATCGCGACGCGTGTCTCGCCCGGTCCGACCTCGATGCGGTGCACGCGTCCGCGGTGCTCGGGGCTGCACTCGACCTGCACGCGGTAGCTTCCCTGCGCGAGATCGACGAGCGTGAAGGGCGTCTGTCCGGACGCGACACCCGCGAGGCGCACCGCACAACCGGAGGGCTCGCTGTGCACGACCAACCGCCCCAGCGGCTCGCGCGCGATCGCGTCGTCGACGCGCTGGAGCAGCTCGCGCACCTCGGGCGTGTGACGGAACTGGCTCGGATCCACGCGCGGCACGAGGCGCCGACATTCGCGCGCTTGGCGCTCGGCTTGCGTCGGATCGCCCGTCTCCACGAACGCGCGCACCAGGTAGAGGCAGGTGTCGAGCACCTGACGCGCGCGACCCGCTTCGCGGTTGAGCTCTTCGGTCGCGCTCTCCGTGAGGCGCTGCGTCATCGCGAGATCGGCGCGCGCGGCTTCGTAGTCGGCGCGCGCGAGGTGACGCACGGCGGAGGTCGAGCGCTGCACCCACTCGTCGATCTGACGTTGGCTCAGCTCGGGGGCGGGCAACGAGATCGCTTGCTCGAAGCGCTCCGTCATCGCCTCCGCGGCCGGCACCGCGTAGCCCGCGGCGCGCAGCGACTCACGCGTGCCGTCTGCGATCGGCGCCGCGCTCGCGGGATCGTTCGCCACGGGTACGACCCACACGTCGGCGCGCTGTTGCGCGCGAGCGTTCGCCACGAACGAGAGGAGCGCGAAGAAGAGGATCGAGCCGCGCACGGCCGGCAATGTTCTCGATGGTGCGGCGGGGGGCAAGATCGCGACCGTGTGTTCGACGTTCGCGAGAATCGTCCAGCGACAGCGCTCTGGCGCGCGCGCACGTGAACGTGCGAGGCCCCCTCGTTCGGCTCACACGAGCAGGTAGACCAGCAACCCTACGCTCGTCGCGATCGAGATGCCGACCGTGAGGATCAGCGCGCTCGCGCTCGGAGGATCGCCCGCGATCTCGTGCGCCCAGCGTCGCGCCTGCAACGCGCCGAGCACCCCCACGAGCCCGCCCACCGCCACCAGGCCCGCGCCGACGAGCTGCGACACCGTCGCGCTCGGGAGCCGAGCCGCGATCTCCGGATGCTCGAGCGCGTCGATCTGCAAGAGCACGCTGAGCTTCGCGATGCCGATCCCGAACGCCATGAACGCGATCGAGGTCCGCACCCACGCGAGCAGCGTGCGTTCGTTCGCGAGATGATCGCGCACCCAGGTTCCCGGTCGTTCGCTCACGACTTCTTCTCCTCGTCGCTCGCCGTCGGCTCGTTCTTCGCGCTCGCAAGCCCCGCGTGATCGAGCGCCATGGTGGAACGAAAGCACGCGCCGCCCGAGACCGCGACCGTTTCGTGCGAGTCGTTCGCCGCGCGGCGGATCCGCAGTCCGGTCACGAGGTCACGGTCGGGCGACCCCCGACGCGACGATGCTCCGACACTCGCACGGATCGGCTACGCTCGACGCATGACGCGCGTCGTCGGAGGACGCTACGAGCTCTTGAAGAAGCTCGGCGCCGGTGGGATGGGCGCCGTCTACCTCGCGCGCCACACGGCGACCCTCGGCCGCTGCGCGCTCAAGCTCATCCACGACCACGCGGAGGACGGCCATTCGCACGCGCGTTTCCTCCGCGAAGCGCGGGCGCCCGCGGAGATCGGTCATCCCGGCATCGTCCAAGTGCTCGACGCGGGCGTCGACACCGACGGCACGATGTTCGTCGCGATGGAGCTGCTCTCCGGACAGAGCTACCGCGGCGTGCTCCAGCGCACCGACGCGACGCTCGGCGAGAAGATCGCGCTGCTCCTCGAGGCGCTCGAGCCCCTCGCGGTCGCGCACCGCAAGGGCTTCGTGCACCGCGACCTCAAGCCCGAGAACCTCTTCGTCGTCAGCAACCCGCTCGGTCCGCGCGTGAAGCTCCTCGACTTCGGCATCGCGCGCGACGGCGGCGCGGCGGAGCTCACCGAGACTGGCGTGCTCGTCGGCAGCGTGAAGTACGTCGCACCCGAACAAGCCCGGAGCGCACGCGACGCCTCGCCCGCCTCCGACGTGTGGTCGGTCGGGGTGATGCTCTACGAAGCCGCCTTCGGCGACGTGCCCTTCGCCGGCACGAGCTCCTTCGACGTGCTCGTGAAGATCCACGGCGGCAAGTTCACTCCGCTCCGCGAGCGCGTGCCCGACCTTCCGCCCGCTTACGAAGCGCTCGTGCACCGCTGCCTCTCGCAAGAGCCGAACGAACGACCCCACGACGCGGCGGCTCTGGCCGATGCGCTCGCGCCGATCCTCGAACGAGGTCTGCCCGATCACACCGCGAGCTGGCGTCCCGTCGAGCGCAGCTCGTCGGCGAGCGAACGTCGGCGCGCGCGCGACGAGTCCGAGAGCCAGTCGCGCCCGCGCGAGGTGCCGCGCACGTCGCGCACCTCGATGCCGGCCGAAGCCGAGCCGCCGCCGAGCGACGCGCGGTCCGACTCACCGTCCGGCTCACCGTCGGGCTCACCCTCGACGTCGTCGTCGTCGGGCTCGCGAGCCGCACGCGAATCCAGCGACGCGCGCGGACGAACCGAGCCGCGCACCGCACACGCCGATCTCTCGTGGCTCACGCCCAAGCCCACGCAACGCCGCGCGAAGGGCATGACGATCGTGCCGCTGATTCGTCACGTCCACGCGATGCGACGCGCCGGAAAGAAGCTCGAGCTCACGCCGCGCGACGAAGCGCTCCTCGCCCAGCGGCTCATCGTCTCCGACTGGTACCCCTTCGACATCTGGACCCGCCTGCTCGAGCTCCAAGCCGAGCTCGCCAACCACGACCTCGCCGTCGCGGTGGAGTCCGGTCGCCTCGGCGCGCAGCAGCTCATCGGCTCCGTCCACCGATCCTTCGTGAGCCCAGGTGACCCCGCGCGCTCCATCCGCGCGCTCTCGCGCATGTGGAGTCGCTACTTCGACTTCGGCGACGTCGACATCGTCGATCGCGGAACCGACGGCGCGGCGATCTCGATCGCCGGCTACTCCGACATGCCGGTCTGGTACGCGCACATGATCGTGGGCTGGGTGATCGCGCTCGTGGAGCTCACCGGCGCGAAGGTCGTCTCGCACGCGATCGAAGAGGTGCCGTGGAAGGACGACGGTCGCTACCGCCTCTTCGTGCGCTGGCGCGTGTGAGCGCGGAGCCGAGCCCACCGCCGAAGGGAAGCGCTCGGGTCTTCGTCGGCGCCGTGTGAGGTTCGGCGTGGTCATAAGTGCCCGAAAAGAAGTCGTTTTTGGAGGTCTGGGCGCTCCGTCGACCTGCAACTCGATTGTGATTGCGACAGCGCGGGGTGGCTGAGCTAAGCTCCGGGACGATGTCGCGCCCGACCGATGCCGAGCTCCGCGAGACCCTTCGGGCCCGAGGCCTGCGGGCGACCGGCGCGCGCGTGCGGGTGCTGCGGGTGCTGCTCGACAGCGACCGACCGCTCAGCCACGCGGAGGTCTGCGAGCTCACGGACGACGGCGGCTTCGATCGCGCGACCGTGTACCGGAACCTGACCGACCTCGTGGACGTGGGGCTCGCGCGACGCAGCGATCACGGCGACCACGTCTGGCGCTTCGAGCGCGCGGACGCGGAGGTCCACAAGCACCCCCACTTCGTCTGCACCGAGTGCGGCACGGTGGAGTGTCTGCCGGAGGACGCGGTGAAGGTGCGGGGCGTGGCGCACGTGGACGACGTGCAGCTCCGCGGGCGCTGCGAGACCTGCGTGGAGTGAAGGGCGCGCGTCCCCGAGCGCGAGGCCTCGCGCCGGCCGACGGATCGGACGACGTGGCCTCCGATTGACGGACCACGCGGACGGAGATGCCAAACCACGCTCGGCGAGCGCATGCTCCTCCGATGCGACGGCGCCTGCTCGGGCTCGGGCTCTTCTTCTTCGGGTTCCTCTCCGGCTGCGGCGACGACTCCGCGCCCCCCGACGGATCGGTCGATCCGCGTGACGCCTCGCTCGATGCTTCCCTCGACGGCGGCGTGCGTGACGCGGATCGTCCGGACGCGCCGCTGCCCTTCGACGCCGGCCCGCTGCGCGACGTCTCGCTGCGCTCCGCGATCACGCGCGTGCAGCCGATGACCGGCATCGTGCTGTGGGAGGACTCGTGGAACGGCGACGCGATCAAGACGAGCGACGCGATCGCGCTCGAGTACGCGTACGTGCCGCCGAGCTCGATCGTGACGGCGCGCGACACCTACGACTGGGACGACTTCGAGGCGTTCCTCGACCGGATCGCGGGGCGTGGTCACCAAGCCGTAGTGCGCTTCTATTACGTCTATCCGGGGCGCGAGACCGCCGTGCCGGAGTATTTGAAAGCGCTCTCCGACTACGACGAGACCGTCGGGAATACCGAAGGTATGCGCACGGTGTTCCCGGATTGGACACACCCCGAGCTGCAGGCGTTTCATCTCCAGTTCTTCGAACGTTTCGCGGAGCGATACGATCGAGATCCGCGCATCGCGTTCTTGCAGGTCGGCTTCGGGCTCTGGGGCGAGTACCACATCTACGACGGCCCGCGCGTGATCGGCGAGACCTTCCCGAGCAAGGCGTTCCAGACGACCTTTCTGCGTCACTTGGATGACGTCTTCGAGGAGCTGCACTGGAGCCTCTCCATCGACGCCGCGTCGGACGAGTACTCGCCCTTCGCGGAGGACGCGACGCTCCGAGCGCTCGACTTCGGGCTCTTCGACGACTCGTTCATGCACGAGGAGCACGACGGGTACAACGAAGAGAGCTGGAACTTCTTCGAGCACGCGCGCCGTTACGAGCGGAGCCCCCACGGTGGCGAGCTCAGCTACTACACCGACTTCGACCAGGAGCACGCGCTCGATCCGGAAGGGATCCACGGGCGCACGTACGAGCAGCTCTCCGCACGTTTTCACGTCACGTACATGATCGGAAACGACCAGCCGGAGCACCAGAGCGTGGCGCGGATCCGCGAGGCGGGGATGGCGAACGGCTACAAGCTCGAGGTGCTCTCGTTCCGCACCGGCGAGGCGATCAGCGTGGTCGAGGTGCGCAACTTCGGGATCGCGCCGCTCTACTACGACGCGTTCGTGGCGGTGAACGGCGTGCGGTCCGAGACGAGCCTGAAGGGGCTGCTCCCGGGGGAGACGCGCGTCTTCACGGTGGCGTCGGGCACGGGCGCGTCGGGCGGTGGTGACCCCGAGCTGACGATCGCCTGCGATCGGTTGGTGCCGGGCCAACGCATCGAGGTGCGCGCGTCGCTCTGAGGGCTTGCCCCGCAGGAGCCGCGTGCGTTCACGACGCGGCGTGCTCAAGCGAAACCACGCGCGGCGCCAGCCCACGAAACCGCGTACGCTCCGCCGCCGGAGGTCGCTCGTGGACGTTGCGTTTCGTGGAAAGGTGCTCGCCATCACCGGTGCCGGCTCGGGGATCGGGCGCGCGCTCGCGGTGCTCGGGGCTCAGGTCGGGGCGGAGCTGGCGCTCTCGGACGTGAACGCGTCGGGGCTCGCCGAGACGGCCGAGCAGGTGCGCGAGATCGGCGCGAAGGTGTCCACGCGCGAGGTCGACGTCGCCTCCCGCGACGCGGTCTTCGGGTGGCGCGACGCGGTGCTCGCCGAGCACGGTCGCTGCGACGCGATCGTCAACAACGCGGGCGTCTCGCTCACCGACACGATCGCGGAGATGAGCTGGGAAGACCTCGACTGGATCGTCGGGATCAACTTCTGGGGCGTGGTGCACGGGACCAAGGCGTTCCTCCCGCACCTGCTCGAGCGCCGGACCGGCTGGCTGGTGAACGTGTCGAGCATCTTCGGCATGGTCGCGTTCCCGACTCAGGGCGCGTACCACGCGACGAAGTTCGCGGTGCGTGGCTTCACGGAGGCGCTCGTCGCCGAGACGCGCGGAAGCGGCGTCACCGTGTCCTGCGTGCACCCCGGAGGCATCAAGACGAACATCGTGCGCTCGTCGCGTTTTCGTCGGGGGCGTCGGCCCGGAGAAGATCGCGAGAAGGTCGTGCAGACCTTCGACGAGATGGCCCGCACGACCCCCGAGGCCTGTGCGCGTACGATCTTGCAGGGCATGGTGCGCGGCGAGCCTCGCATCCTCGTCGGCAACGACGCGAAGATGCTCGACCTCGCGCAGCGGTTGAGCCCACGTCGCTACCGCGACGTGCTCGCGCGAATCGAGAAGCTCACCGCACGCTGAGCTCGAGAACGCGGACGGTGCGCGTCGCCGTCGTCCTCGGTCGTCGCCGAGCGCGTGGGTGAGATCTTCGTCATCGCCGTTGGTCACGAGGCACCGACCACGACGGTCACGACGGCCGCCGCGCTTGACGCTTCGCGGGCGGGCGACATGCTGCTCGGCCTCATGCGCCTCGCACTCTTCGCTTCGTTGCTGCTCGCTCTCACCGGTTGTGCGGACAAGACGCCGCCTTCCTGGCCTTCGGACGCCGAGCTCACCTCCGCCGACGTGACCGCGACGACCGCGACGCTGCGTTGGCCGGCGGCGACCGACGACGACCTGCTCGTGAGCTACCGCGTGCTGCAGGACGACGTGGAGATCGCGACCGTGCCCGCCGGCACCCAGGAGCACGCGCTCGAGCGTCTGGAAGACTCGACCGAGCTGCGTTTCAGCGTGCAACCGATCGACGAGGCCGGGAACCGAGGCGAGATGCTTCACGTCCGCGTCGTGACGGCGGACGGCACCGCGCCGACCTGGCCGGCGGGTGCGCAGCTCGTGGCGACCCCGCAGCTCGCGGCGCCCACACCCGAAGCGGCGGTGCCAGGGGCGACCGTGGAAGCGGCGGCCGATCCGATGCCGGAGCCGACGGTCACCTCGACCACGCTGACGTGGACGGCCGCGGAGGACGCGACGGGCGTCACTGCGTATCGACTGGTGAGCGGCGCGAACGTGGTGGCGGAGCTCGGCGCGGTGACCACGCACGAGCTTCCGGGGGCGGCGCCGGAGGGCCTCGCGATCGTGGCGCTCGACGCGGCGGGCAACGAGTCGGCGCGGCTCGTGGCGCGCGCGCCCGAGGCCGAGGGGGTCGGCGAAGTGGCCGAGTCCCCCGAGACGCCGGACGCCACGGAGCTCGCGGCGGGTGAAGGCGCGCCGACGCCGGTCGCGATCCGACCCGAGGTGCGCGCGGCGCTGAAGAACCTACGGATTCGTCCCGAGCTGCTCAAGACGCGTGCGTCCGAGCTGCAGCTCCGTCAGGGGCTCGACCTGCGCAACCCCGAGGCCAACCGCCCCGCGAACGCGCAGTGACGTGACCGAGCTCGTCTCGCCGGTGGTCTCGCTCGTGCGCACGCAGCGCGGGCGTTGGCTCTGGGCCGCGTGGTGGAGCGGGCCTCCGACGCGGGTGCCGTTTCGCAAACCCGACGCGTCGAACGGTGGGGCGGCTTCGCGCGAAGAAGCGCTCGCGGCGGCGGAGCTCGCGGCGGGGCGCGTGCTGCACGAGATCGACTTCCGCTGGGCGCGGGGTTGGAACCGCGTGCTCCGTGGGCAGCCGCCCTTCACGCCGGCCGATCTGCGTGCGCTCGACGGAGTGAGCGCGCCGAAGACGAAACGAGGACCGCGACCGCCGCGGCAGGTGCTCGGCGTGAGCAAGGACGCGAGCGCGGACGAGATCAAAGCGGCGTTTCGCAGACGTGCGTTCGAGACCCATCCGGATCGCGGGGGCGACGCGGACGAGTTCCGCGAGGTGCACGACGCCTACGAGCGCCTGCGCGGCGACTGAAGAGAAGCTCGGCCGATTTCCGCAAGCCGCCCTACTGGACGGCGCGCAGCGGTTCGAAGTGGAATCGTGCGGAGCGAAGTGGATGAAGTCCACGTAGCCGCACGATTCAACGAGACAATCGGGCCACGCGTGAGCGTGGAGCCGATGGACGCAGTGAGCGAAGGCTCGTGGGTGGGGTTCGGGGCTTCATGCCCCGGAGGGTCTGGCGACAGACCCTCAAGGAAGCCGACAGAAGCTCGGCCCACGGTCAGGCGCGCCGCGCGACCTCGCGGGCGAGGGCGTGGTTGAGCGCCTCGTAGCTCGTCTGCACGCGCGGTCCGAGCACCTTCCACGGAAGCGCGAACACCGGGCCGCCGAACTCTTCGCCGTGCACGAGGCGCGTGCGGCGCTCGTCGAGCGCTTCGAGGCGGAAGTAGTGCGAGCCTCGCGCGACGGGGGCGAGCGCCTTCACGCGCGGGCCTTCCCAACGCAGCTCGCGGCCGTCGGCGCAGACCACACGCGCCGCGATCGGCGCGCGCAGTGGTCCGAGGTGGAGCACGAAGTCGAGGTCGGCGCCCTGACTCGCGCGACCGCGCATCTTCTTCAGCACCGGGTTCCACGCGTCGTAGGAGGCGAAGTCCGTCAGCACGCGCCAGATCGCGTCCACGGGCGCGTCGATCACCAAGCTCGTCTGCACGCTGGGCATGGCCGCTTGGTCGCAGAGCGCCGAACGAGCGTCAAGGTGCCCCGAAGCGGGGAGGATACGTGTCCGAGCCTTTGGACACTCCGAGGCTCGTTTCCCCCGATTGGGGGAGAGAACGAGAGCCGTTCGTCACGAGAAAGGTGCGTGATTCCGATGTGCGTCGCGAGAAACTCCGATACTCTCGTGCGGCAGGGAAGTCCGTGCACGCGACGTCGCGTGGCACGCACGCGCGATTTTGGCCGTTTCGAATCAGGATTCTCGAGAGACCGAGGAGCGGCTTCAAACCCTGCTTCGCATCGCGTCGCGCATGGGTCGTCTCGGCGGATGGGGGGTGACTCTCCCCGATCAGACCGTGCGCTGGACGCCCGAGACGCTCGCGATCTACGAGCTGGAAGACGAGGTTCCCGACGTGGAGGCCGGGCTCGGCTTCTACGTCGAGGAGCACCGGCCGATCGTGGCGGCCGCGGTGCAGCGATGCATCGAGACGGGCGCGCCCTTCGACGTCGAGGTCGAGCTGATCACCGCGAAGGGGCGGCGAATCTGGGTCCGCGCGATGGGCGAGGCCCGACGTGACGAGAGCGGCGCGGTCGTGGAGCTGCAGGGAGCGTTGCAGGACATCTCCGAGCACAAGGCGGTCGAGCTCTCGCTCAAGCGCAGCGAAGAACGTTTTCGACTGCTCGGTCGAGCCACGCACGACGCGATCTGGGATTGGACGCCGTCGACGGGCGAGCTGTGGTGGAACGACGCCTTCGAGTCGTTCTTCGGGGTTCGTCCGAACGGATCGGCGACGCTCACGGAGCTCTGGGAGCAGCGCGTGCACCCGGAGGATCGCGAACGCGTGCTCACGACCGTTCGTACTTCGATCGCCGAGGGGGCCTCCGACTACGCGATCGAGCACCGCTTCGTGCGACCGGACGGAACGGTCGCGACGGTGCTGTCGCGCGGGTACGTGCTGCGAGATCTGACGGGCCGCCCGGTGCGCCTCATCGGCGGCATGACCGACGTCTCGGAGCGCAAGCGCGCGGAGGAGCGGATCGCGGAGCAGGCGGAGCTGCTCGAGCACGCCCAAGACGCGATCGTCGTGCGCGAGCTCGACGGGTGCGTCCGCTACGTGAACCGTCGCGCGGAAGAGCTCTACGGGTGGCGTCGCGACGAGATGCTCGGCGTCGACGCGCGCTCGCTCCACTTCGCCTCCAACGTCGACGAGTTCGAGAACGCCCAGCGGCTCACCCTCTCGAGGGGAGAGTGGCGCGGCGACCTCGAGCAGCGTCGCCGCGATGGAACCAAGCTCCTGGTCGAAGGGCGCTGGACGTTGCTCCGTCACGCGGACGGAACGCCGCGCGGGATCCTCGCGGTCAACACCGAGGTCGGAGAGCGCCGCCGGCTCGAGCAGATCTTCCTCCGCACGCAGCGGCTCGAGAGCGTCGGCACGTTGGCGGGGGGCATCGCGCACGACCTCAACAACGTGCTCACGCCGATCGTGTTCGCGACCGAGGTCCTCCGATCGAGCGAGACCGACCCGGCGCGCGCGACCGATCTCGAGACCATCGCGGAGTGCGCGCAGCGCGGTACGGCGATGATCACGCAGCTCCTCACGTTCGCGCGTGGCTACCAGGCGGGGCGAGCGATCACCGCGCTCGATCGCGTGGTCGCGGACGTCGCGCGCATCGTGAAGGAGACGTTCCCGCGGGACATCGTGTGGACGGTCGACGCCGAGCCCGGGCTCTGGTCGGTGCGCGGGGACGTCTCGCAGCTCCACCAAGTCGTGTTGAATCTCTGTTTGAATGCGCGCGATGCGATGCCTCAGGGGGGCGCGCTTCGGGTGATTCTTCGCAACGTGACGTTGGACGAGCTCTTCGCGGGGATGAACCCCGACGCGAAGCCCGGACGTTACGTGGTACTGCGCGTCGAAGACTCGGGGCACGGCATGCTCCCGCACGTGGTCGAGCGGATCTTCGAGCCGTTCTTCACGACCAAGGAGGCGGGGAAGGGCACCGGGCTCGGCCTCTCCACGGTGCACGCGATCGTCAAGGCGCACCACGGCTTCGTGCGGGCGTACAGCGAGGTCGGGCGTGGGACCGTGTTGGTCGTGCACCTGCCGGCCAGCGACGACGCGGCCGAGATCGACTCGTCGCCGACTCCCGCGCGGGTGGAGCTCCCGCACGGTCAAGGCGAGGTCGTGCTCGTGGTCGACGACGAGGCGCCGATCCGCGCGATGCTCCAACGGACGCTGGAGCGCTTCGGGTATCGCGTGCTCTGTGCGGCTCACGGCGCAGAAGCGATCGCGCTCTTCGTGACGCACCGCGACCGCATCGACGTGGTCATGACGGACATGGCCATGCCGGTGATGGACGGCGCGGCGCTCGCGGTGGCGCTCCGGACGATGGACGCGGACCTCCCGATCATCGCGGCGAGCGGGCTCGACACGAGCTCGAAGGTCGCGGCCGCGCGCGACTCGGGCGTTCGCCACTTCATCACGAAGCCCTATTCCGCCGAGACCGTGCTGCGCGTGTTGCGCGACGTGTGCAAGCGCGCCTGAGCGCGGACGCCTCGGACACCGTGCTGCGTGTGTTGCGTGACGTGCACGAGCGCGCCTGAGCGCGAACCCCTCGGCTTCAATCCGTGGAGGGTCCGGAAGTCGAGGGCCGACTCTCCGTCGGCTCGACCCCGCCGGCGAGGTCGCCACAACGAAACGTCCGAGCGTGGTACCGTCGACGAACGATCGCGATGAGCTCCATGTTCTTGCTCGACACCACGCACGAGCTGGCCCGACGCCTCGAGCTCGCCGGGCTGGAGGTCACACGTCACACCCACGTCGATCAGCTCGACGCCGACCTCTCGGGCCGGCCGTTCGCGGTCGTGCTCGTCTCGCCCGCCCATCGGGACGCGGTGGACTGGGTCGCGTCGGCGCGTGCGAGGACGACGGTCCTCGTGGTGTGGCTCGGCGGCCCCGAGACGTGGCCACGAGTTCCACGTTGGGAGCCGGGGGTGGACGTCGACGTCGTGTTCGATCCGTCGAACGACGACGAGATCCGGCTGGCGGTGCGTCGCGCGACGGCGTCGCTGACACGCGAGTCGTCGTCGAGCCGCGTGTTTCGCAGCGCCGCGACCGGCATCGCCACCACCGATCTCGAGGGCCGCGTGCGTCAGATGAACGCGGCGTACGCTCGAATGCTCGAACGTTCGCCGGAGGTGCTGCTCGGGGTCGATCTGACGTCGCTCACACACCCCGACGATCGCGCGCGCGTGCAGGCGCTGGTGGGCGAGCTCCGCGAGGGGCGCCGGGATCACGCGGTGCTGGAGCAACGCTACGTCACCGAGGCGCGTCGCGAGGTCTGGTGTCGCGTGAGCTTCGCGGTGGAGCGGAGCGCGGCGGGGACGATCACGGGAATCGTGTGGGTCGGCGAGGACGTCAGCGACTTGAAGGTCGCCGAGGCCGAGCTCACGGCGGCGTTGGCGCGCGAGCAGCGGGCGCGGCGGGAAGCGGACGAGGCCAGCGCGACGTACCGCCGCACGGCGGCGCTCCTCCAGATGGCGTGCCGCGTCGTGCGGATGGGCGCTTGGTGGGTCGATCTCGGCGCGGAGCCGGTCCTCTCGTGGTCGGACGAGGTCTTCGCGATCTTCGGGCTGCGCCCCGGTCGTGCGCCGACGGTCGAGGAGGCGCTCGCGCGCTACACGCCCGCCGCGCGAGAAGCGGTGCAGGTCGCGCTTTCGCGCTGCATCGAGACCGGCGAGTCGTACGACGTCGAGGGCGAGATCGTGCGGGCAGACGGAGTGCACGTCTGGACTCGCTCGATCGGCGAAGCGGTCCGTGACGGCTCGGGGCGCGTGACGCGGGTGCAAGGCGCGCTGCTCGACATCACGGCCGAGCGCGTCGCGGAGGCTTCGATCAGCGAGAGCCGGCGGCGCTTCCAGCAGCTCGCCGACGCGATGCCGTTCATCGTGTGGACGGCCACTGCGGATGGATCGGTGGACTACTCGAACGCGGCGTTCTTCGCGTACACGGGTACCCCGCTCGATGCGCCCGCCGAGACGCGCTGGCAACCGTGTCTGCACCCCGACGACGTCGCCGCCTGCTTCGAGACCTGGGCCGCCTGCGTACGCGACGGAACGCCCTACGAGATCGAGTATCGCCTGCGTCGGCGTGATGGCGCGTACCGCTGGTTCCGCGTGAACGCGGTGCCGATCCGAGATCCCGACGGGAGCGTGCGGGTCTGGTACGGCACGGGGATCGACGTCGACGAGAACAAGCGACTCGAACGCGACGCGTCGCGCACGGCGGCGCGTTTGTCGGCGACGATCGAGAGCCTCACCGACGCGTTCGTGTTGGTCGACGACGCGTGGCGCCTCGTGCACGTCAACGCGGAGGCGGAGCGGTTGCTCGGGCGTCCGCGCGCGGATCTTCTGGGTGCCGATCTCTGGAGCCACCTCCGCGACGAGCCCGGCAACCGCTTCGAGGCGCACGTGCGACGCGCGGCCGACGAGCGGGTCGCGGTCGACTTCGACACGCACTACGAGGCGCTCGACACGTGGTTCGAGGTTCGTGCGTTTCCCTCCGATGAAGGCCTCGCGATCTACGTACGCGACGTGACGGAGCGCCGTCGGCTCTTGGAGCGACTCCGCGAGAGCGAGCTCCGGTTTCGACAGCTCGCCAAGGCGACGAACGACGCGATCTGGGACTGGAACCTGCTCACCCACGAGCTCTGGTGGAACGAAGGTTTCGAGGCGCTCTTCGGGTACGACCGATCCGAGATCGAGCCGACCATCGAGTCGTGGACCACCCGCGTGCACCCGGAGGACCACGAGGCGGTCGTCGGAGGTGTGGACGCGGCCCTGGCGGCGCATGCGCCCGGTTGGTCGGGCGAGTACCGATTCCGGCGTAAGGACGGAAGCTACGCGTTCGTGTTCGACCGCGGGCACGTGCTCTACGACACGGGCGGGCGACCCGTTCGCATGATCGGTGGAATGACCGACTTGACGGATTGGAAGAAAGCGGAAGAGACGCTCGCGGAACAAGCGGAGCTCTTGGACCACGCGCAGGACGCGATCTTCGTGGTCGGAGCCGACGAGCGAGTCACCTACTGGAACTCGGGCGCCGAGCGTTTGATCGGCTGGTCCTCGACCGAGGCCGTCGGGCAGCGCGTCGACACGCTGCTGCGGCTCGACGTCGGCGCGATCCGGCGCTGCATCTCCGAAGCGGGTCGCGACGGCGGGTGGACGGCCGAGCTCGAGCTGTTGTCGCGGGTCGGCGAGCCTCGGACGGTGGCGTCGCGCTGGAGCGTGCTCGCCGGAAGGAGCTCGCGCGGCGTGCTGGTGATCGCGACCGACGTGACGCAGCGCAAGCACATCGAGGCGCAGCTCATGCGCGCGCAGCGGCTCGAGAGCGTCGGAACGCTCGCGGGAGGCATCGCGCACGACCTGAACAACGTGCTCGCGCCGATCCTGACCTCGGTGGAGATGTTGCGCGACGGCGAGCAGGATCCGGAGCGGCTCGAGGATCTCGAGGTGCTCGAGGCCTCCGCGACGCGTGGCGCGGAGATGGTCCGCCAGCTCCTGGCGTTCGCGCGCGGCCGCACGGGGGATCGTCGCGAGCCGACCGACCTGGCCGACATCGTCGCGGACGTGCTTCGCATCACCCACGAGACGTTCCCGAAGAACGTCACCGCGCGCTTCGTGCGCGGCGTGAGCTGGCCGATCCAAGCCGACCCCACGCAGATGCACCAGCTCCTGATGAACCTCTGCGTGAACGCGCGCGACGCGATGCCGAACGGCGGGTTGCTGACGCTGGCGGTGGAGGGCGTGGTGCTCGACGAGAGCTACGCGGGCATGAACGTGGAGGCACGGCCGGGCCCGTACGTCTTGGTCCGAGTGGAGGACACCGGGCTCGGGATGACGCAGGACGTTCAAAACCGGATCTTCGAGCCTTTCTTCACCACGAAAGAGCTCGGCAAGGGGACCGGACTCGGGTTGTCCACCTGTCACGCGATCGTGAAGAACCACGGGGGCTTCATTCACGTTTATTCGGAGCCCAACAAAGGCACTCGCTTCAAGATCTACCTGCCCGCCGAGGCCTCCCGAACCTCGATCGACACGATCGTCATGCAGACCGCGGGTCTTCCGCGCGGCAACGGGGAGCTCGTGCTGATCGTCGACGACGAAGAGGCGATTCGTCGCGTGACCTCACGGACGCTCGAACGCTACGGGTACCGCGCGATCGTGGCCGCGAACGGCGCGGAGGCGGTGTCGCTGTACGCGCAGCACCAAGGCGAGGTCGCGGTGGTCCTCACCGACATGTCGATGCCCATCATGGATGGGCCCGCGACGATCGTGGCGCTCAAGGCGATCGACCCGAACGTGCTGATCATCGGCTCGAGCGGGCTCGACGCGAACGGGATGTTGGCCAAGGCGATGGGGGCGGGCGTGGTCGACTTCGTGCCGAAGCCGTACGGCGCCGAGGCGTTGCTGCAGCGAATCCATCGCGTGTTGCAGGGGCGACGCCGCGACGGCTGACGGCACTCAGCGACGCACGAGGCTGCGCAGCAGGGGCTCGAGGCGGCGCGCTCGTTCCTCCGAGCAGACCGCGTCGCTTCCGCGGAGCGCCACGCCGACCGGACCTTCGGCGAGGACGAACCCGTGTGTGCGCGGTGTCGCTTCGTTCGGTGTCGCTTCGTTCGGTGTCGCTTCGTTCGGTGTCGCTTCGTTCGGTGTCGGGTCCGGGGTCGGCGAATTCGGCTGCTCTTCGTTCGGCGTCGGAGCCTCCGTGCCGCGGTCGGGCGTCGCTTCGTTCGGTGTCGCGATCACCCGCAGCTCTCCTTCGATCTCCGCGCGCTCGTCGCCTTCGAGCATCAGCGTGTCGAGCGCGATCGCGTCGGGCGCGGCGTCGAAGCGGCGCGCGCGCACCTCGAGCACGCCGCCCGATCCGGTGAACCGCGCGCGGCAGCTTCCGTCGACGTCCGCGGCTCCCACGAATCGCAGCGCGGGTCCACAGGCCGCTTGGACGTCGGTGGCCGCGATCAGGAAGTGCGCGCAGTCGAGCGGCTCCGGCAACGCGAGCGCGGGCGCGTCCTGCACGCGGTAGTAGCGCAGCGTCCAGGTCTTCTCGGCCGGGAAACCTTCGATCGTCGGCGCGGGGCGGAAGCGTACGGTCTCGCGCACGCGCCCCACGTTCGGACACCACAGCTCCTCGTGGATCTGCGCGGTCGCGTTCGGGAAGGGTTTGCCTTCCGGAAGCTCGCAGCGGCGCCGCACCTCGACGCAACCTTCGAGGCGCGTGCCCGCGACCTCCGCCGTCTCACCGACCGTCGCGTAGGTCGCGACGCAGCGCGTGTCGCCGAGCTCGTAGCTCCACTCGTGCGCGAGCGCGACGGGCGCGTCGAGGTAAGGCGCGAGCACGGTGCCGTCGGGGGCGACGAGCTCCACGCCCTGTGCGCTCACGCGGTAGCGCTCCGCGCTCGTGCGGTCGTCGCCGAAGAAGACGCCGACGCCTTCGGGGGTGACGGCGGTGACCACGAGCAAGCTGCGCTCGGGCTCGCCCTCGCCCACGCTCTCGTTGGCCCAGCGATCGCCCGCGTGCATCGGGAAGAGATCGGCGGGCGTCAGCGGCGGCGCTTCCACCACCGGCGCGGCCGGCTCGGAGCAGTCGCAGGCGGCGAGCAGCGCGACGAAGAACAGGCGTCTCACGGGGTGGCCGCTCCGTTCGTGCTCGATGCGTTCGTGTTCGCGGGTGCGTTCGCGTTCGTCGCGTTCGCGTTCGTCGCGGCGTTCGCGTTCGTCGCCGTGGCGTTCGCGTTCCCGTCGTTCACCGCGAGGTGGCGCTCGAGGAACATCACCGTCAGCTCCGTGAAGAGATCGCGGTTCTCCTTCTTGCGGAAGCCGTGGCCTTCGTTGCGCGCGAGCATGTACCAGACGTCGCGCCCGCTCTGCCGCACCGCGGCCACGATCTGCTCCGCTTCGCTCGCGGGCACGCGTGGATCGTTGGCGCCCTGCGCGACGAAGAGCGCGGAGCGGATCCGATCGACGTTCGTGAGCGGCGAGATGCGTTGCAGGAACGCGCGCATCTCCGGATCGCGCTCGTCGCCGTACTCCACGCGCCGCAGATCGCGGCGGTAGTCGCGCGTGCTCTCGAGGAAGGTCACGAAGTTGCTGATGCCGACCACGTCGACGCCCGCACGCAGGCGCTCGCCGAAGTGCACGAGCGACGCGAGCACCATGTAGCCGCCGTAGCTGCCGCCGTAGACGGCGACCCGCGACGCGTCGAGATCGGATTGCGTGCCGATCCAATCGAGGAGCGCGCCGATGTCCTTCACGCTGTCCTCGCGTCGCATTCCGTCGTCGAGCCCGAGGTAGGTCTTGCCGTAGCCGTCGCTGCCGCGGACGTTCGGCGCGATCACCGCGATCCCGCGCTCCACCACGAGGTATTGCGTGAGGCCGCTGAGCCAGGGGCGCGACTGCGACTCGGGGCCGCCGTGGATCGAGACCATCACGGGGAAGGGCCCTTCGCCGCGCGGGCGGTACACGAACGCGGGGATCTCGCGATCGTCGAAGCTGCGGTAACGAACGAGCGTGGGCTCCACGAACGTCGAGGCGTCGAGGCCGCCGATCTCGCTCTCCGTCCAACGCTCGAGCTTCGAGCGACGCACGTCGTAGGTGTAGGCGTCGGCGGTGCGCGCGGCGCTCTCGAAGGTGACGCCGAGCACGTTCGCGCGCGGCGCGAAGCGGAGGCCCGAGAGGATGCCGCGCGGAAGGTTCGGCACCACGCGCACGCGACCCGAGCGCGTGTCGAGCAGGCTCAGGACGGAGACGCCGTCTTCGTTGGTGGAGAACGCGAGGGTGCGGCGATCGGAGGCGATCGCGACGTCCTCGACGTTCCAGGGCACGTCGCCCGCGATCGTGGTCCACGGCGCGTCGGGGCGGGCGAGCTCGAAGCGACGGAGCTGTCGGACATCCGCCGCGGTGTTGTTTGGCGCGGCGGGGTCAGCCGCCGCGGCGCCGCGATCCGAAACCACGTAAACGCTGGTGTCCCCGGGCCCGAAGACCGCGTTTCCGTACGCCGCCGGCTCGCTCTCGGGCGAGAGCCGCGTGACCGCGCCGGTCTCGAGATCGACCACGAAGAGCCGCGAGTCGGTGATCGACACGTACTGCTCGGCGAGGAGCTTCTTGCCGTCCGCCGAGAAGTCGAGCGGCGACCAATACCCTTCGCGATCGATGCGGCGCGCGTCGGTCTCGCCGTCGAGCGCGCGCACGTAGAGGTCCATGTCGGTGCCGTTGCGCGCGTTGCCGGAGTACGCGAGCCAGCGACCGTCCGGGCTCACGACGAGGCTCCCGTGTTTGCTGGTTCCGTCGGTGAGGCGGCGGGTGCGACCGCTGCGGCGATCGAGCACGTGCACCTGGTGGTCTTCGTTGCCGCCGACGTCCTTCAGGTAGACCACGAGCTCCGAGCGACCCGGCACCAGCAGCGCGCTCGTGATCGGTTCTTCGGCGAAGGTGAGCTGACGACGCGCGCCGAGCGGCGAGCCGACGAAGTGGAGCTGCGCGGTCTCGGCGAAGCGCGTCGCGACGAGCACTCCGTCGTCCGCGAGCCCGAGCAGCGAGGCCGAGCGCAGCTCTTGGTATTGCGCGAGCCGCTCCCGCAGCGACGCGGGGATCTCGGGCGTTCCGTCGAGCAGGACCGTGCCCTCCGGCTCGGGCGCGGGCGCTTCCGGGGTCGGTTCGGTGACCGCGACGGGAGCCTCGTCGCCTGCGGGGGCGGGCGCTTCGGGCGCGGCGGGCGGGCACGGAGTCTCGCCGCAACCGAGCGAGACGACGAGAGCGAGAGAGACGAGGACGCGCATGGGCGCGCATCCTACTTGTCCTGTCGGAAAGGTCATCCGTGCGTCTGCCCGCCACGCGGATGAGCGTCACGCGCGAGCGTCCCGTCAGGCCACCGAGCCGAGCAAATCCTGGATTGACGTCCGAGCGTCGGGACACTAACCGCGTCGCCGAGCACGCGGCTCCGAGCGCACGTCTCGTGGCCGAGCGCGCGGCTCGTCGGGAGAGGGACTCGATGCGGATCAAACTTGGTTTCTTGGTCGTGCTTTCGTTGGGGATCGGCTGCGTGGTGCACACCACGAGCGGCGAGCCACAGGGGGGCACCACGGGCACCACGGTGGTGACCAGCGGTGGCGCCTCGGGCGGGGCCACGGGAGGCGAGAAGATCGAAGAGATCACCCTCGACGACGGGCGCACGCTCACCCTCCGCCACTCGGCGCCGATGGATCCGTCGATCGCCGGATGCGCCGACGGAACCCGCGAGGCGTTCCACGATCCGGGCGCGTTCCCGAGCATCGCGGGTTGTGGTGCGTCCTGGGTCGGCGAGCAGAGCCTGCGCACGCCGGCAACCCACGTGCCCTGCGGCGACGAGCCCTACTCGATGTGCAATCGCCCGACCGACGCGTGCGCGCCCGGCTGGCACCTCTGCGGGACGAGCGGCGCGGTCGACGAGCTCCGCGGCCTCGTCAGCGCCGACCAATGCGAGACCGCGGGCGGCGGTCGCTACTCCGCCGCGATCTCGCACTGCGCGAGCCAAGAGGGCTGCGAGGTGGGCGGACAATACGCGTGCTACGAGAGCGGCTGGTGCTCCGAGCCCGTCTGCTGCGGCAACGACTGCGGCGAGTTCGGCGCCTGCGCGGACGGCGTGTGGCCGGGCCGCACGCACATCCCGGTCGGCACCGATCAGGGCTGCGGTCGCACCTCCAGCGTGCGCGCGGGCGGCGTGCTCTGCTGCCGCTGAGGATCAGATCAGAGCCGTTCGATGACCACCCCCACGCGCACGAGGTGGACTCCGGCGCGCGTGGGACCGTCGGGCTCGATCAGCGTCGGTCGCGCGGTGATGCGCATCGGCAACATCCGATCGTAGACCGCGCGCGGGACGAAGTAGACCGCGTGCTCGCCATCGCCGAAGAGCTCGTCGGTCCACACGTCGAGGAGGGAGTCGCTCTCCGCTTCGTCGAGCCCACGCGCGATCAGCGCGGGACGAAGCCGCGCGCGCATCGTGGACGCCGCGCCGCGGCCCACCTCGGACCAGCGACCGTCCACCCGATCGTGCTCGACGTAGGTGCCGCCGCGGACGACGAAGAGCGGACCTTCGGCGGCGCGGGTGGGCGCGATCGTGGGCTCCACGCTCGGGTCGGGTGGCGCGTCGCGACCACGCTCGGGTGCCGGGCGACGGGTGGTCGCGGTGGCCGTCGCGCCGCGCGTGAAGCGGAAGAGCGGACGGAAGCGGACCTCTCCGTCGTAGAAGACGAAGCGCTCGAAGCCTCCGTCGGTGGTGGTGAAGCCGTCCGCGCCGACCTCGCGCAGCTCGTTCCACCAGTGGCCGGCGGGCGCGGCGGCGAGGGTGCCGCTTCCTTGGACGGTTCCACGCCACGTGAGGCGATCGCGGCGGACGGTCGTGGCGGCGGGGTACATCAGCCAGGGGCGACCTCCCGCGAAGCGCACGTCGATCGTCACGTCGAGCGGGGTGGTGGTGCGGAAGAAGAGCACCGGCTTGCGCCCGGGGACGGGGTTCGGGCGGACCACCGGCACCGGGTCGGGACGCATGCCGGGGTTCGGGCGCGGGGTGGGGCGCGCGGAGTCCGGCGGGCGGAGCGCGGCGGGCGCGCGGACCACGAAGGGTGGGGACTCCGCGGCGAGGTCGTCGATCGTGACGCGACCGTCTTGCACGATCCACACGCCCCACTCGTGGGCGTGGAGGATCGGCGGTGGCGGCAACGAGCGCTGCCCGCGCTGGGCGTGGGCGTCGTCACGTCGCGCGAGCGCGAAGAGGCCGAGTGCGGCGAGGGCGAGCAGGAGGACACGGCGAAGGGTGGGCATCGGCACCTCGACAGCATCGCACGATGTTCGTTCGCCCTCTCGCGGACGTGCTCGAGGACCGCGCACGTGAGCCCGATCGAACGCGCATACGTTCACGCCGATCACTCGCGCACTCGCGCGCCCGTTCACTCGCGTCCGTTCATTCGCGCACGTTCACGAAGGTCGTCGGTTCGTCCTCGCGCGGGAAGAGCGCCGTCCAACCCGGCGGCACCGCGGGCTCGCTGCGTTCGTAGAGCACGCGCGCGTCGCGCGGCGAGAGGTTCACGCAGCCGTGGCTCCGTCGGCGTCCGAAGTCGTCGTGCCAGAACGCCGCGTGCAGCCCGTTGGCGCCCTCGAAGTACTGCACCCAGGGCACCCGCTCGATCGCGTAGTTGTGCTCCGCGTCGACGCGCTCGAGGTCGTCCATGTCGCTGTATGCGAGCTTGACCCACGTGCGGTGCAGCCCAGGCGGCGTCGCGGTCGGGCCCGCGCGTCCCGTGCTCACGAGCGTCGCGTAGAGGGCGCGATCGCCGCGGAACAACACGAGCACTTGGCTCCGCACGTCCACGTCGATCCACGTGCCTTCCGCGGGCACGCCGTCGGGGCGCGGCGTCGGTCGCCACGTGTGCAGCCCGCTCGTGCGCGCGAAGGTTCCGTCGACGAGCTCCGCCCAGCCACGATCGATCGCGCGCACCTTCAAGACCTCGCGCGCGCCCGCGCGTCGCACCACGCGTCCTCCGCGGCGATCGTGGATCGTGGTGCCGCCGCGCTTCACCCATGCGACGTCCATCGCGCCGTCGAGCTCGACGCCCACGAAGTCGCTGCCGCGCGCCATGCGGAGCGAGTCGGCCTCCACGTAGAGCCCCCGCAGCGTGCGGGCCCAGCGCGCGCCGTCGTGCCGCACGAAGCCGGTGACCACGATCCCGAAGCCTTCGCCGAGCGCGGAGTAGTAGTCGTCCGTGAGCGCGTCGCGCGGGTGGATGAACGCGCGCGTGCCGTCGAACGCGACGAAGGCGTAGTCGTAGGGGAGGTGGCGACCCTCGGCGATCGTCGGCACCACCGGGCGCGCGACCGGCGCGTCCACGATCGCGACGTGGTGCCCACACACCCACGCGCCGTCGTCCACCGCGTACCACTCGACCGGGCAGCCTTCACCCGCGACGCGCGCGCGGATCTCGAAGCGTGCGCCGAGCGCGAGGGTTCCGCGGCGAGGCGCGTCGGCGCGCGGCGCGAGGTAGACCGCGGCGTCGGCGTTCTGGATCTCGATCGTGCGCACCCTCGGCGCAGGGCGGCTCGACGCAGGGCGGTTCGACGCAGGGCGGTTCGACGCAGGGCGGTTCGACGCAGGGCGGTTCGACGCAGGGCTGGGCGCGATCCGCGCGTTCGGAGGTCGCGCGCGGGGCTGTGCGTCGCTCCCCGCCGCGAGGGCGGCGCCGAGCGCGACGAGGATCCCGAGCACGACGCGTCGCATCGCCCGATCGTAGCGCGCGTCGTCCGAGACGGCCTGCTTTCGACGCGAACTCGCTTCGACGCGACCTCGTGTCGACGACGGGAGCTCGATTCGGCGGGAGCTCGATCGACGGGAGCTCGTGTCGACGCGACGTGTCGCCCTCTCGATCGAGTCGCGCCCTCGCCGGCCTCGTCGTAGCACTGTCGCCATGGCGGAGAGCAAACCCTTCAAGCTCTGGTTCGACGCGGCGCTCGTGGAGTCGATGGCGACGCGGCTCTCGGAGGTCGAGCCACGCTTCGACCGCGCACGCTTCGTCGCGCACGCGACCGACGGGCTCGACGCGCTGGAGATGATGGGACGCGTGGGGCTCCTCGCGGACGCGCTGCACGTCGCGCTGCCGCGTCCGACCCGCGCGGCCCTGCGCGCGCTCGTGACCTCGATGCCGCCGGTCGCGGAGAGCGACGAAGCGATCACGAGCTACGGCTACGCGCTCTGGCCCTACGGCGAGCACATCGCGCGCTACGGCCTCGACGACGTCGACGCGAGCTTCGACGCGATGATCGAGCTCACCCAACGCTTCAGCGCGGAGTTCGCGGTGCGGCCGTTCCTCGCGGCCGATCCGGACGGAATGCTCGATCGTCTCGAGGCGCTCGTCACGCATCCGAGCCTGCACGTGCGGCGCTGGGTCAGCGAAGGCACCCGCACGCGGCTGCCGTGGGGCAAGCGAGTCCCCGCCCTCGAAGCGCGCGCGCCGCGACGTCTCGCGCTGCTCGCGAAGCTCCGCCACGACCCCGAGCGCTACGTTCGGCGTTCGGTCGCGAACCACCTGCAGGACGCGCTCAAGGACGATCGCGCGCTCGCGTTCCCGGTGCTCGAAGCGTGGGCGCGCGAAGGGCATCCCGCGACGGAGTGGATCGCGAAGCACGCGGCGCGCGGGCTCTTGAAGGCGGGCGATCCGGACGTGCTCGCGCTCTTCGGCCACGCGCCGGTCGCGGTCGACGTGCGGAGCTTCGACGTGAAGCCGAAGCGCGTCGCGATCGGGGACGAGGTGGTCTTGGAGGTCCGGCTGCACAACCCGAACGAGGACGCGATCACCGCGCGCGTCGACTTCGTGCTCGAGAGTCCGTCGCGCAAAGGCGCCGACGCGAAGCCGACGAAGAAGACCTTTCGTTTCGCGGACGTGCCGCTCGCGCCGGGCGAAGAAGCGAGCCGGCAGACGAAACATCCCTTCGTGCATCGCACGATCCGCACCGTGCGCGCGGGCGTGCACCGCTTCGAGCTCCGCGTGAACGGAGAAGCGCGTGGGGTGGTCGAGGTGAAGGTGCGCGAGTGAGCGAACGTTCGATCTCGCCGCCCGCGAGCTCCATGCGAGAGCGTCGCGTTGCCCACGCGCCTCGCGCCTCACACGTTGCGCGGGTGCTCGTCTCGTTTCGTCGCACCGCGCTCGCGTCGGTCGTTGCCCAAGTCGGCGGGGTCAGCCGCCGACTTCTCGCGCGGTGTGTCTTCCTCGCGCCGCTGCTGACGTCGGCCTGCGAAAACTCCATTCCGCCCGCCACGGTCGAGGTCCGCGTGATCACGCCCACCTCGGCGGACCCCTTCGACGGCGAGCCGATCACACGCGTGACCCTCGAGCTCCAGCAAGAGGGCGCGGAGCCGGTGCGCGTGGTGGAGGACGTCGACGACGACTTCGATCTCGGCCTCGCGCTCACGGATCTGACGCTCCGCACGCGCACGCGCGTGATCCTCGAAGGTGCGGACGGAGTCCTGCTGCACGGCGCGGCGCCTCCCTTCGTTCCGCTCGCGTCCGGCGGGCTCGTGCGCATCGTCGTCGGTCCGCCTGGCGCCTGCGCGATCGTCGGTCGCGCGCAGCTCCCCGCGGCCCGCGCGCGACGCGGGCACGCGCTCGTCGACACCTTCGCGGTCTTCGTGGCCGGCCTCGACGCGGAGGGCGCAGCCTCGAACAGCGTGACCAGCCTCGACCTGCTGCGCTTCGACGCGCTCGACGACGTGACGACCGATGGCGCGCTCCCCGCGCTCACGCGGCTGCGTGGGCCCGCGCGCGCGGCCGCGTTCGGCGTGTCGCGTCTCGCGATCGTCTCGGATGACGCGGCGGTCCGCTACGACCTCGGCGTCTTCGAAGGGCGCGAGGCCGCGCTCGCGTTGCACGAAGGCGCCGACCTCACGAGCGCGTTCGGTTCGGTCGGCAACGCGGCGATCGTGGCGGGTGGATCGAGCGCAGAGGCGACGTGGATCACGGCCGAGGAGCGGCGCATCCCGATCGCGCTGCGGAGCGCACGCGCGGACGGCGCGTTGGTCGCGGTCGGGGACGCGGCGCTCCTCTCGGGCGGCGTGACGGCGGAAGGCGCACCCCTCGCGGAGCTCCTGCGCGCCGACGGATCGACCGTCGCCGTCGAAGGCGCGGTCGACGGCATACGACGTCACGGGCGCTTCGTCGTCGCGGATGACGTGGTCCTCCTGGTCGGCGGCGTCGACGCGGACGGCGCGCTCCGCACGGACACCGTCGCGTTCCGCGGCTGCCCGAGCGCGTGCGTGGCGAGCGCGGGTCCCACGTGGGACGAGCCGCGCGAAGGCCTGTCCACCACGGGCGACCTGCTCGTCGCGGGCGATCGTGTGGAGCGCTTCACGGGCGACGCGATCGTCCCGCACGCGATGCTCGCGGTGCCGCGCCAGGACCCGCTCGTGGCGCGCCTCGAGAGCGGCGTGCTCCTCGTGGCCGGCGGCGAGCCCGCGCGGCGCGACGTGGAGCTCTGTTTCCCCGAGACCCTCGACCCGCTCTGAAGGCGTCCCAACACGTGCTGTTCGTCCGCGCCGTGCGGTGTGGGCCCAACACGCGCAAACGAGGGGGCGAAGCCTCGTCGCCGAAGGCCCGAAGGAGACCGCCGGAGGGAAGCGCAGGGCCTCCGAGGAGTGAGGGGCTTACGTGACGATGACGCGCCGCACGGGCGCGGCGTGGACCTCGTCGAGCTCCACCTCCGCGAGATCGATGCGATCGCTGAGGGTGGTGAACGCGAGGAAGGCCGCGAGGTTGCGGACGTTCGCGGCCCACGGCGGCACGTAGCGCGGCGGGCTCACGGTGCCGTCGTCGAACGACGCTTCGAGGTCGAGCGCGTCGACCAGCGTGAGCCGCCCCGCGAACAAACGTGGGATCAGATCGGGACGATGATCGGCGATCGCCTTGCGCAAGAACGTATGCACCGCGAAGAGGCCTCGGAGGTACACGACGTCCTTCGTGAACACGTGGCGTCCGCGCGGATCGCCGCCGCGGAAGATGCGCATCGTCGTGCGCACCGCTTCGCCCTCCGGCTCGCCGATCGAGAGCAGCCACTCGAAGACCTCGACGAAGTCCGCGCCTTCTTCGGCGTGGTGGATCGCGCGCACGCGGTACGCGAGGCGGCGCAGGCGTGCGAGATCGATGCTCCCCGTCACGAGCTCCGCGAAGGTCGCGAGCCCCTCTTGGGTGGCGGTGGTGCGCGGCGCGCCGAGGCTCAGCGCGGTGACGATCGGCTGCGCGCGCCCGTTGCGGCTCGTGAGGCTGTGCACCCCGATCTCGTGCTCGGAGAGCTGCGCGACGTCGTTCTCGGTGAAGACGCTGCTCGTGTGCAGCCGCACCCGATCGGCGCTCGCGGCCGCCTTCGCGGCGAGGTCGTCGTCGAGGACGATCTCCAGCGGATCGGTGAAGAAGCCGTTCCAGCGCGCGCGAAGCCGCATCGCGACTTCCGTCGCTCCGATCTGTACGTCCTCGTGATCGTCGTGCGTGGCCTCGAAGAGCGCGGCGGTGACCGCGAGCAGCCGATCCGCCGCTTCGAGGTGTGAGAGGCTCGAGCCCGTGATGTGCGCCTGCGGGCCGCCGAAGAGCTCGCGGCTGATCTGGTGCGCCTTCGCGGTCCCGGCGGCGCCGATGAGCCCGCAGATCGTGCGGTAGCTGTCCGCGGTGTCCGCGAGGTACTGCCCGACCGGATCGCCGACGTCGACCTCGTCGAGGATCGCGTCGAGCTCGTCGGTCACCGACGCGGGCAGCGGCCGCGGCGTCGGCGCGATCGGCAGCTCGCGACGCCCCTGCCGCCACGCCTCCAGGAACCGATCTCCGATCGATCCCGGCCAGCTCAGCGCCGAGAGCACCTTCACGTCGCGCGCAGCCTCCACGAGCCGCCGACTCTGATCGCGCAGTCGATCCACGCGTCCGATCATCGACGCTCCGCGTTCTCCGAGGCCCCCGACGACGGCGCGCTCATCGGGCCCGAGAATGCCGGAAGTGACGAGGGATTGACTATAGAAGCTCGGCCGATTTCACAAGCCGCCCTACCGGACGGCGCGCAGCGAGCGAAGCGAGCGAAGGCTCGTGGGA
>ERZ761602.2046-NODE-2046-length-33554-cov-6.183170_pt1 | contig 33554 bp, 26 predicted proteins | sample MGYA00512165_ERZ761602 | MGnify/ENA primary metagenome ERZ761602 (study PRJEB28899, sample SAMN02445085) | bioreactor sludge metagenome | biome: EBPR sludge; isolation source: Thorneside wastewater treatment plant | place: Australia: Brisbane, Thorneside...
CGCTGCCCGCCTGACGACCAGCGAGCGCCTCGTCGGTGAGCGCGCGCACGTGTGTGAGCAGCGCCGCTTCGGAGAGCACCGGTGCGAGGCTCGACAGAGCCGCGCCGGAGGCCTCGTCGACCTCAGGCGCGGCGGCGCTCGCGCGCTCGGAGCCCTCGGGCACCGGAGGCGCGCCTCCGCAGGCCGAGAGCGCGCAGGTCGCGAACAAGCTCGCGCGCGCGAGCCTCGCTCGAAGACCCGAGGCGGCTCGGCCGTGGAGCATGTCGAGCAGCGTAGCGCGCACTCGAGTCCCGCGTGCCGTTCGGCAGTTCTGCGCCGCGACTCAGCCCTCGTCGAGGATCGGGACCTCGACGCGCGGCGGCGGAGCAGGTTCGTCGCTCGGGCGCGCGGCCCACAAGGCGACGCGGAACGGGAAGAGCTCGGCCTTCATCACGCCGGCTTCGACGGCCGGGTCGGCGTTCATGAACTGGCGCGCCGCCGCTTCGTCGACGGCTCGGAAGATGACGATGCCGAAGGTCGACTCGTCTTTGGTGAGCGTGCGCCCTGCGGCGAAGACGACCCCCGCGTCGCGCGCGGCCTCGAGGAAGGCGAAGTGCGCCTGCGTGGCGAGCATCTCCTCGAGCGTGGGCCCGGTCTCGAGCATGTCGGGGCGCGTGGGCGTGATCCGGTAGAGGAACTCTGCGGCCATGCACCCCATGGGAGCACCGAAGCCCGCCTCGGGTCGACCACCTCGCGCGCCCGCGAGAGCCCCTCCCCGACGCGAGAGGCGCTCGCGCATTGCTTGCTGCTCCGATGTTGTGGCTTCCACCTCGGGCGCATCGACGCTATGCGTCGGGTCGAGGTACAGCCCATGCGAATCACCACGAAGATCTCCGCCTGCACCCTGCTGCTCTCCCTCGTCGCCTGCGCCGACGCAGGCTCCAACACGGCCACCTCGTCCAGCACGGGCGGCGAAGGCGGCTCGGCATCGAGCACCACGGGCCAAGGCGGCAACGCCACGACCACGAGCTCGGGCGAAGGCGGCGGCGCAAGCACCTCGAACGCGGGTGGCGGCGGCGTGGGCGGCGGCGCGGCGGGCGGCGGCGACGTGGGCGGCGGCGGCGTGGGCGGCGGCGGCTCGGGCTGCACGCAGATCACCCTCGCGGATCTCGCGCTCGACGGGATCGACGCCAACGGAGGCTACTACGGCGCCGAGGTGTCACCCAACCTCGGCGGTCCCGACGCGGATGTGTTCGTCGCCCTGTTCTACGGCCCCGGCGCGGGCAGCTTCGACGGCGGGCTGACGGGCAGCTTCGATCTGACCATGAACGGCGACGACAACTTCGCCACGTGCTCGCGCTGTCTGCTCGTCGGAGACGGCGACCGCAGCTACTTCCAGTCCCAGGGCACGCTCGTCATCGAGAGCGACTCACAACAGCTCACCGGCTACCTGAACGCGTCGGTCACGGGCCTGCGCCTCGTCGAGGTCACGATCGATCCGGACACCGCCGCCTCGACGCCCGTCCCGAACGGCGCCTGCCTCGAGATCGCCTCGGCCGACCTCGACGTCGGCGTGGCGCCGCCCGCCGGCTGGACCTGCCCCGCCGGCTACTACGGCGACGGCGACTGCGACTGCGGCTGCGGCGCCACCGACGTCGACTGCGCCGGCGACATGACCGCCGCGGCCTGCCAGTGGTGCATCACCTCAGCAGATGGCGGCTGCAGCGCCTCGGCCACCTGCCCGAGCAACATCGACCCGACCAACAACGCCGTCTGCACGACGCCCTCTGGCCCGCCCGCGGGCTGGACCTGCACCGCGAGCTGGTACGACGACGGCGACTGCGACTGCGGCTGCGGCGTGATCGACGTCGACTGCGCCGGCAACATGGCGGTCGCCGCCTGTCTCTACTGCAACGGCGCCTTCGGCGGGGGCTGCAACAACGGCTCGAGCTGCCCGGGCACGATCGACCCGACCAACAACGCCGTCTGCCTCCCGCTACCCGCGGCGTGGACCTGCGACGCGGAGTACTTCGGTGACGGCCCGTGTGACTGCGCATGCGGCGCCACCGATATCGATTGCGCAGGCGACATGACGATCGCCGCCTGCGACTACTGCAACGGTGCTCTCTACGGTGGCTGCAACAGTTCCGAAACCTGCCCCGGCATCGTGAACCCGACCAACAACGCCGTCTGCAACTGAGCCGAGCCGAGCCGAGCGCGACGCCCGATCGTCGCGCTCGCTCGCTTCGAGCCCCCCACGCGAGGCGCGCCTCCGGTCACCCCGGGCGGCGCGCCTCAGCGCTTCGCCGCCGACTTCTTCTTCGCGGGCGCGGCCTTCTTCTTCGGCTTCGGCGCCGCGCGCTTCGACGCGACCTTCTTCTTCGTCGGCGCGGGCTTCGCTTCGTCGTCGCCCTCGGCCGGCGCGGCGGGCGCCGCGGCCACCAGCTTGCCGCGCTCGACGTCGACGCGCGCACGCAGCCAGCCGAGCGCGCGCTCGAGCTGCACGTCGGCGACCACGTGCCCGACCGGGCGCGTGCTGGCCTCGTGCGGCCAGCCGAGCCGCTTCAGCGCGGCGGCGAGCTCGCGCCCCTTCTTCGCGGTGTCGTCGCGCGAGGCGATGCCGACGAACACCGGCCGGCGGTTCTTCACGCCGCGCGCCGCGCGTTCGCTGCCTTCGGGCGCGCTGCCACCCGCGAACACGGCGTAGCCGTCGACCTCGAGCCGGCCACGCAGCGCGAGCGAGGAGCCGTAGTACGCGCCGTTGGAGAAGCCCATCACGAAGACCTCGTCGAAGGGCTGGCCCTCGCGCGCTTCGACGAGCTTGCGCGCGGCCTGCCAGCTCGCGAGGATCTCGTCTTCGTGCTGCGCGCGCGCCGCTTCGGCGGTCGGCCAGGCGATCTGCGAGGCTTTGCGCCCTGGGCCGATACCCACGCGCCCCTTGGGTGCGAGCACGGCGTAGCCCCAGCGCTGGCCGCCCTGCGCCATGCCGCGCACCATCGCGTGCTGCCAGCCCGAGCCGACGTCGGTGAGCCCGTGCAGGAAGATCACGAGCGTGCGCCGCTGCGCCTTCGCGGGTGCGGGCACGTAGCAGATCTCACCTGGCAGGGTCTCGACGCCGGCGGGGCACCAGGGGTCGGGCGCGAGCTCGGACTTCGGCGCTTCGTCGGCCGCGCCGCCGCGCTCGCCCATCGCCTGTGCCGCGTCGCCCGCCCACGCCGCATCGGGCGCGAAGAGCGCCGAGGCCGCGAACAGGAGCGGAGCGAGCCGGCGAAGCACGGCGCGACCCTAACGAAGCGCGCCGGGGATCGCAAACCCGCGCCTGGCGCACCGAGCCCGCGCTCGGTCGTGCGAGGGCATGACATCCGCTAGGCTCCGGGCGACCCCGGTGAACAAGCCCTACTTCCCCGAGCCACCGAAGCCCGCGGCGCAGTCGCCCTTCCGCGAGCGAGCTCACGGACCCGCGAGCTCGGAGGTCCCCGCCGCCGAGCCCGTCGTCGTGCGCCGGGTGGAGCCGGTCGAAGACCGCTTCGCACCGATCACGCCCACGCCCACGCTGAGGGCGACGAAGCCGGTGAACCCCGCGGCGGCGAGGCTCGCCGCAGAGCGCAACTCGGGCAACCCGAAGGTCGAGGCGATGAGCCCCGAGAGCCGCCGTGAGCTCGCCGACACACTCATCGCCGTCGACAACACACACCGTCCCCTCAGCTGGCGCGCCGGCTTCGCCGCGGCGCTCGTCGGGATCGGCCTCTACGGCGCCCGCTCCTCCTCGTGGGGCGGGGACTACGCGTACCTGCTCCTGCTCGGGGGTCTGGTGCTCGGCGTGCTCGAGTGGCGCGCGTCGCGCGAGCGGCTGGGCCTGTAGCGCGCACCGGGCCTAGGCGCCGAGCTCAGCACCACGATGGTCCCCGCATCCCTGCTCCAACCCGCGCAGCGTCGCCTCGAGTCGGCCTTGCTCATCCGCCCGGGCGAGGCGCGCCGCACCGCGTTGCTGTTCGCGCAGCTGCTCGCCGCCTCGGCGATCTTCATCCTCGGTCGCACGGTGCGCGACACGCTCTTCTTGTCGGTCTTCCCGATGAGCGCGCTGCCCTGGATGTTCGTCGCCTACGGCGCCACGAGCGCGGTCGTCGCGACGGTCTACGCGCGCTACGCCGACCGGCTGCCGCGCCACCGCATGCTCGTCACCACGGTGGCGCTCGGCGCCGCGAGCTACCTCGGCACCTGGGTGCTCGTGCGCGCCGAGCTCGTCTGGGTCCTGCCGATCTTCTACGTCTGGTCGGAGGTCGTCGCGAACCTCTTCCTCGTGCAGTTCTGGACGAGCGCCAACGAGCTCTTCGACCCGCGCGCCGCCAAGCGCCTCTTCGGCGTGATCGGCGCGGCGCGTGTGCTCGGCGTGATCCTGATCGGCACGAGCGCAGGCGCGATCGTCAAGCTCGTCGGCACCGCGCAGCTGCTCTTCGTGCTCGTCGCGCTCATGGTGCTCATGACGCTCGCCGCGCTCGCGCTCCGCCGCGAGCCGCACCCCGAGGGGCCGAGGAGCAGCATCGCGCGCGGCCCGGCGCCGGCCATCACGAAGAACGCCTACGCGCGCGGCCTCGCGCTCATGATCCTGCTGGCCTTCGTCGCGCTCACCGTCGGCGACTACCAGTTCAAGGCCATCGCGCGCTCGACCTACACCGGCGACGATCTCGCGCGCTTCTTCGCGCTCTTCTACGCCGTCGTCGGCGTCGGCTCCTTCGTCTTCCAGATCGTCGTGACGCCTCGGCTCCTGCGTCGCTTCGGGGTCGGCGTGGGCATGAGCGTGATGCCGGCCGTCTTCGGGCTCTCGAGCGCGGCGCTCTTGGGCTGGCCGGTGCTCGGCGTCGCGAGCGTGATGAAGTCGGCCGACAACGGCCTGCAGTACACCGTGCACGAGACCACGCTCCAAGCGCTCTACGTGCCCTTCGCCGCGAACGAGAAGGCCCGCGTGCGCGCGCTGCTCGAGGCGGTCGTCAAACCCGGAGCCTACGGCGTGGGAGGCCTCGTGCTCGCGCTCTTCGCCTCGCGCCTCGACGTCACCGGGCTCGGGGCGCTCACGCTCGGCGTCGTCGCGGCCTGGCTCGGGGTCGTCCCGCTCGTGCGCAGGCGCTATCAGCGCGCGCTCGAGCACACGCTCACCGCGCGCGGAGATCTGGCGCTCGACGCGGAGTTCGTGCTCGACGCGCAAGGGCGCGAGCTGCTCCTGCACGTGGCCGAGTCGGCCGATCCACGCCATGCGCTCGCGGCCTTCGAGCAGCTCGAGGGCGACGACTCACCGCGCCTCGTGCCGGCGATCGAGCGCCTCCTGCGCGAGGGCGACGCCGCCGTGCGCCGCGCGGCCTACGGTTACCTCGCCGCGCTGCCCGGCGCCCCGGCCGAGCTCGCGAAGCGAGGGCTCGAGGATCGCGACCCCGAAGCGCGCGCCGAAGCCGCCAACGCCTACGCGCGTCTCGCCGGTGACGACGCGGTGGAGACGCTGCTGCCCTACGTCGACGATCCCGCCACCGAGGTGCGCAGCGCGGCGCTCGCGGGCCTCCTGCGCGACGGCGGCGTCGAGGGCAGCATCGCTGCGGGCGCCCGCCTCGCGCAGCTGCTCGCGTCCCCCGGTCGCGAGGAGCGCCTCGAGGCCGCGCACGTGCTCGGCGAGCTCGGCCCGGGCGCCTTCCGCCCCGTGGCGCGCCTGCTCGACGACGCCGACGCGGCCGTGCGTCGCGCCGCGCTGCGCGCCTGCTCCAGCGTCGTCGACCCACGCCTCGCCCCGGCCCTCTGCTCCTTGCTCGCCGATCCTTCGTGCCGCAACCGTGCGCGCACGGCGCTCGCCGCGATCGGCCTGCGCATCGTGCCGCTGCTCGTGGAGCGCTTGCGAGATCCGAAGACGCCGCGCGCCGCGAGGCTCGAGATCCCTCGGGTGCTGCGCGGCATCGCCACGCCCGAGTCCTACAAGGCGCTGCGCAGCTTCGTCGACGACCCGGACGGCCACATCCGCCTGCGCGTGTACGCGGCGATGTCCAAGCTGCGCGCCTCGCTCGGCCTCGCGCGCGAGCCGGCCGCGTGGCTCGAGATCCAGCTCCGGCGTGAGCTCGTCGAGGGGCTCGGCATCATGGCGGGCTGGGAGGCGGCGAGAGACCGCTGCGCGACGCCGCTCTTCGTCGATCAAATGCGGCTCTACGAGGCGCGCCTCGTGCGTCGCGTGCTGCGCCTGCTCGAGCTGCGCCACGAGCCCGGCCCGATGCGCCTCTTGCGTCAGACCGTGGAAGACCCGAAGCGCCGCACGAACGCGCTCGAGGCCCTCGACAACGCCGTCGGCACCGCGCTGCGCTCCTTGGTGATGCCGCTCTTCGACGACGCCCCCGCCCGCGACAGGCTCGCCGCCGTGGGCGGACGAGAGCCGCTCTCCGCCGAGGGCTTCCTTCGCAACCGCGCCGCGAGCCCCAACCCCTTCACGGTGCTGCTCCTGCTCGACGCGCTCTCCGCCCACCGCGATCCACTCGCGCCCGAGCTCTCGCAGCGCGCCCTCGGCCACGCCGACCCGCTCGTGCGTGAGGCCGCCGTGCTCGAGCTCGCGCGCGCCTCCGCCGAGGAGCGCGCGGCGCGCGCCTCCGAGGTCGAGCAGCTGCTCGCCGACCCCGACCACATCGTCGCGCGCCTCGCGCGCGCCGAGCTCTCCACCTTGGCACCACGCGAGAAGGAGGCCACCGTGCGCTCCACCGTCGAGAAGATCGTCGTCCTCAAGAGCACCCCCGTCTTCGAGAAGATCGCGAGCGAAGACCTCGCGCCGCTCGCGCGCGTCGCCACCGAGGAGCTCTACCCCGACGGCGCGCGCATCTTCGCCGAGGGCGATCACGGCGACTCGCTCTACGTCGTCGTGCGCGGCAAGGTGCGCATCATCAAGGGCGCCGACACGCTCGCGGAGCTCGGGCCGGGCGAGGCCTTCGGCGAGATGGCCGTGCTCGACGCGGCCCCACGCAGCGGCGACGCGCTCTGCGTCGGCGAGACCGAGGTGCTGCGCATCGGCAGCGAGGAGTTCTACGAGATCCTGCACGAGCAGGTGGAGCTCGCCGAGGGCATCATCCGCATGCTCGTGCGCAGGCTGCGAGGCGCCGCCGCGACGAGCACCGAGGAGCAGCAGCGCAACTCGCTCATCGTCTCCTGAAGAGAGCGCGCCCACCGACGCAGAGAGCCGAGCTCCCTCAGGGGCTCGGCTCCGAACGCAGAGAGCCGAGCTCCCTCAGGGGCTCGGCTCCGAACGCGGAGAGCCGAGCTCCCTCAGGGGGCTCGGCTCTCGTGTGGGCGTGCGCCCGGGGCGGCTTCGACTCAGGCGGAGGCGGCGCTCGGCTGCTGCTCCTCGGCGCTCTCCTCCGGGTAGCCGACCATCTTGCCGAGGTTCGGATCCCAGAGCTTGAGCGAGAAGCACTTGACGATGTCGCTCGGGCGGAGCGTCGTCGTGCCGGGGCTCTGCAGCTCGGGGATCGCCGCCATGGCCTCGGGCAACCGGTAGAAGGGGATGCTCGAGTTGAGGTGGTGCACGTGGTGGTAGCCGATGTTGCCGGTGAACCACTGCATCACGGGGCCCATCGGCATGTAGCTCGACGACTCGAGCGCCGCGCGCGTGTACGTCCACTTGTGGCGCGGCTGCACCGTCATGTCGGGGAAGTTGTGCTGTGCGTAGAAGAGGTAGCCGCCGGCCGCGCAGGCGACCATCAGCGGCAAGAGGTACGCGAAGAAGGCGGTCGCGAAGCCGAACTGCCAGACGAGCAGGCCCGTCATGAGCCAGTTGAAGGCCAGCGCCACGGCCGAGTCCCAGTACTTCTTCACCGACTTCTGCAGCGAGCCGATGCACATGCCGTACATGAAGACGAGCACGTAGCCGAAGAGCACCGTGAGCGGATGCCGCACCGCCTTGTAGCGGAAGCGATCCTTCGCGCTCATCTTCTTCCACATCTCGGTGGTGACCATCGCGAAGGAGCCGATGTGGCTGCCGACGATCTGCGCCGTGTGCGCGTGATGGTAGTTGTGCGTCTCCTTCCACACCGTGGGCGGCGCGAGCACGAGCACGCCATAGGGGTAGAGGATCGCCTTCGCGAGCGTCGAGCCGCGCAGGATCGCGCCGTGCATGAAGTCGTGGTAGAGGATGAACACGCGCACCGTCGTGAGCCCGGCGATCACCGCCGATGCGAGGCGCAGCGACCACCACGACGAGGTGGCAGCCAGAGCGACGCTCGCGGCGAGCACGCCGAGCGCGATGAAGAGGTGGGCCCAGCTCTTGGTGCGATCCTCGCCCGAGTAGGGTCGCGTCGCGTCGATGAGGACCTTGCCTTCGCGCGGGGCGGTCGCTTCTCCCGAACTGCTCTCGACAGGCTTCGAAGCTTCCATGTTCGGGCGGCAAACTGCTCCCATCGGGCCTGGCTGACAAGTTCGATGTTTAGGTTTTCGACACAATTGGTGGCACGGGTCCTGCTTGCGCGAGCCGCGGCAGCGGGCATGTTCTCAGTCATCTCAGATACTTGAGCGACATCGCCTGGGCTCGGTCCCCGCTGGCATCGCTCGGCGCCACCGTCGGCTCCACCGTCGAAGGGCGCGGTCGCTCGGTCGGGAGTCGCCGCAGGCCTGCCCGGAACGCCGAGCGGAACGGACTCGAAGGGCTCGGCGGTCGCCTGCGCACAGGCAGCACCGCTGTCCCACCGATCAGCGCCCGCGCCCGCCGGCTGCTTGGCGCTGCGACGAGGTCGGGCGGTATCCTGAGCCACATGGATGCTTCGTCGCGCAACATCGGCCGAATGAGCTCGTGGCCTCTGGGTCTGTCGACCCTCGCGCTGGGCTTGTCGCTCGCGAGCTCAGGCTGCGTCTCGCCCGAGCGCTGCTTCGACGCGAGCTGCTCAGGAGAGGGCGGCGCCAGCGGGAGCACCACCACGACGACTTCGTCCCAGACAACGGGCGCGGGCGGTGAAGGTCAGGGCGGCGGCACCTCGGGCCCCGCAGTGTGCGGCGACGGCGAGCGTCACCCAGACGAAGCCTGCGACGGCACCGACTTCGGCCCCATCAGCTGCCAGACCCTCGGCTACCCAGGTGGCACGCTCTTCTGCACGGGCGCCTGCACCATCGACGCCTCCACCTGCTCGCTCACCTGCGGCAACGGCGAGCTCGATCCGGGCGAGGTCTGCGACGGCTCGGTGTTCGCGGGCGACGAGTCCTGCAGCACGCTCGTGGTCGGCTCGCCCGGCGGCACGATCGCCTGCAACGCGACCTGCTCCGGCGTCGACACCTCGGGCTGCCAGGCACCACCCGGCTGCGGCGATGGCACCCTCAACGAGGGTGAGCAGTGCGAGGGCTCGAACCTCGGCTCCTTCAGCTGTCAGGCGCTCGGCTTCGCGGGCGGCACGCTGAGCTGCAACGACAACTGCAGCATCAACACCGCGGCGTGCACCACCTGCGGCAACGGCAGCGTGCAGAACGGCGAGCAGTGCGACGGCAGCGCGCTCAACAACCAGACCTGCCAGTCGCTCGGCTTCGGCGGGGGTACGCTCGGCTGTACCTCGAGCTGCAGCTACGACACCTCGGCCTGCACCCAGTGCGGCAACGGCACCGTGAACTCGGGCGAGCAGTGCGACACCGCGAACCTGGGCGGTGCGAGCTGCCAGTCGCTCGGCTTCGCGACCGGTAACCTCGCCTGCACCTCGAGCTGCACCTTCAACACCTCGAGCTGCTCCAACTGCGGCAACGGCACGCTCCAGGCCGGCGAGACCTGCGACGGCTCGAACCTCGCCGGCGCCACCTGCCAGTCGCTCGGCATGGGCTCCGGCACGCTCGCCTGCGGGCCGACCTGCTCTTACAACACCTCGGGCTGCAGCAACTGCGGCAACGGCACCATCCAGGCCGGCGAGCAGTGCGACGGCTCGAACCTCAACGGCGCCACGTGCCAATCGCTGGGCTTCGACGGAGGGACGCTGAGCTGCAACGGCTGCTCCTTCGTGACCTCCGGCTGTCACAAGTGTGGCGACGGCGTCGTCAGCGGCCCCGAGCAGTGCGACGGAGGCAACCTCGCCGGCAAGACCTGCGCGACGCAGGGCTTCTTCATGGGCAACCTCAGCTGCAGCGCGAGCTGCACGCTCGTCACGAGCGGCTGCACCAACTGCGGCAACGGCACGATCCAGTCGGGCGAGCAATGCGACGGCTCGAACCTCAACGGCCAGAGCTGCGGAACCCAGGGCTACTCGGCAGGCATGCTCGGTTGCACCAATTGCAGCTTCAACTACAACAACTGCTCGAGCTGCGGGAACGGCATCGTCGAGGGCAACGAGCTCTGCGACTACGGCAGCGACCCTTGCTGCTCGTTCAACTGCCAGAACTACCAGTCGAACTGCTGCCTGCAGCCCTACGTGCAGGGCAACGCGGTGCCGATCGAGCCTTGCCAGATCCAGTGAGCTGCGCGCCTACGCTGGCGGGGCGCGTGCCGCGCGCCTCGTCGGAGCAGCCGGCGACGCTTCGACGGAGATGAGGTGCGACGAAGGCGACCCCCGAGAGGGAGGTCGCCTTCTTTGCTCTGCACCTGGGAGTCGCGAGGCGACTCACGAAGCGCGAACTCGCTCAGGGTGCCGCGCAGCTCGAGCCACCTGAAGGGCCGAAGCCGAGCACAGTGCACCGCTGCCCGTTCTCGCCGTCACTTCCGGGTAGCACCCCGTTCCCCTGGCCGACACCACCCACGGCTGCCGCACCGACCGAGAGCGTCACGCCGGCCCCCTGGACGGGCGCGGCGCCCTGCGCCGCGATCGCCGCCGTGTGCCCGCCGCGACCACCACCACCGCCGCCTCCCTGACCGCCGATGCCGCCAGCGCCACCGCGGCAAGCGTTGGCCACGTCCACGGGGTTTCCGGTGGTTCCTCCGCTTCCCGGAGCGCCACCGAGAGCGCCCGGCTGGCCGGCGCCGCCGTTCCCACCTGGCCCGGCGTTGCCCGACGACAGCGTGGTGGACTCGAGGGTCACCGTCGCGTTGATCGAGACGAGCGCGAAGCTCGAGCCACCGCTTCCCCCGCCGAGCCCCCCAGCGCCCCCGCAACCGCCAGCCCCACCTGAGCCCCCCGAGGCCGCCGCGATCACGCCCGTGGTGATACCGAGCGAGCAGGTCGTGCTCGTGCCCGAGGAGCCACCGCCGCCGGAACCCCCGGTCGTCCCAGGCGTGCCGGGCTCGGCAGCTGGCGGGGGCGTGTAGCCATCGAAGCCGAGGCTCCCCCAGGCGGTCGTCCCGGCTCCAGGCGCGCCGGCCGGCCCAGCCTGACCGTCGGCGCCGAAGCCCGAGGTGCTGACGCCCGCCAGGCAGGAGCCCGTGCCGCCGCCTCCCCCCGGGGGCGCCGGGTTGGCGCTGCCGCCGTTGTTTCTCGTCGAACCGCCGTTGCCACCTGGACCGCTCATGGTGTCGCCCCCGACGGCGCAGACATTGGTCACGGCCGCTCCACCAGCCTGCCCAGCGACGGTGCAGGTCGTCGCCCGGTTCGCCCCGGGCAGGCCGTTCGCGCCAACCGCGGTGTTCACCATCGGAGCGCTGTCACCGGGAGCGCCCGCCGCAGCGTTGCCCGCGACCAGCCTCGAGCGACGCAGCTGCAGATCGAGCAGCGTGCCCTGGCCGCGATCGGCGATGAGCGCGATGCTCGATGCGCCTGGCGCGACGGCGTCGACGGCGCGGACCTCGATGTCCTCGAGGCGGGTCAGCCCAGAACCCAGGATGCGCAAGGTCGGTGCGTCGGCGACGCCCTCGATGACGGGCACGAGGGAGGCGTCGTAGGTCCACGTGCCGCACGCGAGCCCACCGAAGATCGACGTGCCAGCGCCGATCTGGACGTTGCCCGGGTAGGTGCCATCGCCACAGAGGTAGATGTTGCCGCCGCCGGTCTCGACCAGCGCCGCCGCCGCCGCGAGGCTGGCGAGCGGCGCCGAGGGCGTGCCCGCGGCGGAGTCGTCACCCGAGGTGAGGTCGACGAACAAGCCGCAGCTCGCGTCGAGCGCGGCGGTGCCGAGCTCGGTGAGCTCACAGTTCACGAGCGAACCGCCGCCCTCGCCCCCTTGGCCGCTACCCCCGCCGGTGCTCGAAGAGCTCGACGTCGTGCTGGTGGAGGTCGCCGCGCCCTCGCCTCCCTGGCCACCGCCAGAAGAGCTCGAGCTCGTCGACGAGCTCGAGCTGGTGTCGTCGCCGCAGCCGGGCACGACCAAGGCCGCCGCTGCCACGAGCGCAGCGAGCGCGGCAGACATCGAAACACTCCCCGAGACCCCTACCGCCACCTTGCTTCGCATGCCTCTGCCCTCCTTCGTGGCCGCAGCGGCGGCCGTTGTGGTTTGGGAGCCCCCCGTGGGCGCCCGCCTGTCGTCGCGCGCATGATGGAGCGCGTCGCCATCACCTCGAGTCAGTCGCGCGGGATCGTGACGAGCACGGGCCCCGAGGTCGGCGTGGTGTTGCCGATCCCCAGCTGACCGAAGTTGTTGGCGCCAAAACAGTAGACCTCGGCGCCCGCGGTGAGCACGCAGGTGTGGTTGCCGCCGGGCGCGAAATCGACGACGTTCTGGACATCCAACCTTTTGGTTGGAGTATCGATCGCCTGCGCCGCCGCGGTCGAGACCTGTCCCGAATCGTTCCTTCCCCACAGGAACAGCTCCGAGCCGATCAATGCTCCGCTGGAGGCTGGACCGAGCTTCACGCGATCCACATCTGCCAGTACCGGCTGGGGAGTCGAGATGTTCGCCTGTTGCCCGTGTCCCACTTGAGCGAAGTCGGATGCGCGACCCCAGCAATACAGCTGTTTCGCAGTGGCGATGGCGCAAGAATGCCCGTCTCCCGCCGCCAACGAGGTCGCCTGCAGCCCGCTGATGGGGATGGTCGGGCTCGGCAACTCCAGATTGGTGTCGCTCAGTCCCAGCTGCCCATCGTAGTTCTGGCCCCAACAGTTCACCGAGTTGCCGCTTCGAATCGCGCAACCGTGCGCCTCACCCCGTGCGATGGCGCTCCCACCAGTGAAGAGGCTGGACACGTCCGATGCACTCTGCTGGACCACGAACTGGAACGCTTGTGATCCCCGCAAGAACACACCCTCGTCCCGATACACGGCAACCGCGGTCGCTCCGGAAGACGAAGGCAGCGCCCACGGGAGAGCGTCGACATCGGCGTTCCCCCAGAGGTGGATGGATCCCGAGGTGTCGATGATCGCATTCGCCATGCTGCCGGATGCGAGCCGCGTCGCCCGAACGCCGACAGGCAGACGCACCTTCTGCGGATTCGGCTCTGCGGGGGCCGAGCTGGCCGCGACTTGGCCTAGACCGTTTGACCCCCAACAGAACACGCTGCCGCTCGGCTTGCGCACGCAGGTATGCTCTTCACCGGCGGCGATCTCCACCGGGTCGTTGCACGCGAGCCCGCCATCGATCTCGCTGCATTCGACCACGCATCCTTTGCCGCAGGCGCCGCAGTTCTCTTTGGTGCGCACGTCGACCTCGCAATCGCTCGGGTCGGCGTCGCAGCTCTCGAAGCCGGCTTCGCAGGTGTAGACGCAGGCGCCGTCGACGCACTCGGCGCTCGCGTTCGCGCCGGGGCTGCACTCGGGGGAGCACGCGGCGCCGCCGCTGCCACCGCCACCGCCTTGGCCAGCGCCGCCTCCGCCGGGATCGGTGTTGCAGGCGGCGACCTCGCAGATCTGGAGCGAGCAGCCTGAAGAAGACACGGCGATCGCGCCGAGCGCGGTGAGCCCACCCAGGAGCGCGGCGACCGCCCAGGACGAGCGGCGCGCGGCGAAGGAAACGCGGTTCGAGCGCATCAGAACGTCCCCTTCAGCACGAGGCCCTGCTGATTCGGTCCAGCGACGGGCACGAGCTCGAGCGCCGCCGTGCTCGTCGTCGCCTCGCCTCCCGAGGGCCAGGCCAGGTAGGTGATGAGACCGACCAGCGCCGCGCCGCCGACGACGAAGCCAGCCGCGCCCACGGTCATGAAGCCATTGCGACGGTCGACGCCGTCGAGGGCATCCTGCGGGCAGGTCTCCGGACCACCCGGGCAGCTGACGCCCTCGAGCTCGCTCTCCTCGCCGAGGCCCATCAGGGTGAAGGTGATGCCGAGCCCGGCCCCCACGGCGGTGACACCGCCGAGCGCGAGCGCGGGCCACAGCGGCTTGGAGCTCGCGGGCTCCGACGCTGCGGGAGTCGCGCCTGCCGAGAGGGCCGTCGCCGGGAGCGGCTGCAGCGCGAGCGCAATCTTGGAGCTCGTGCCAGCGGCGAGCTCCACCCTCGCCTCGGCCGCCTCGTAGCCCTCGCGCGAGGCGCGGAAGGCGCGCAGACCCGGATCGACGTAGAGCTCGTCGCGGAGCGGCGCTCGGCCGAGCTCCACGCCGTCGACGCTCAGGGCCGCGCCGTCGACGCTCACGTCGAGGCGCACCGTGGCGATGCTGGCCTTCGCCTCGCCGAGCTTCTGCATGAGCCGCTCGCGCGCCTCGGGGTTGCCCTGCGCGGGGAAGAGCCGGAGGCTGTAGGCGATGTGCTCCGCGGCGTCGCGGTGCTTGCCGAGCTTCAGCTCGACGACGCCCAGGTTGGCGGCGATATCGATGCCCTTCTTGAGGGACCAAGCGTCGAGGTAGAGGCGGTAGGCGCCCTCGATGTCGCCGTCTTCGAAGGCGCGGTTGCCCTTCTGGAAGAGCTCGTCGGCTCGGCCGAGCGCCTCCAGGCTGGGCGTGTCGTCGGCCATCGCCGGAGCTGCGGCGGCGAAGCTCGCGGCTCCGAGCGCCAAGCCCAGCCCGACGCAGAGCACACGCCTCGCGGCACAGACGGGGCGACGTGCGCTCCGGAGACCGGGACCTCGTTCGCTTCGACTCGAGCTCACTTCACTCCCCCTCGTTGTCCACTGGGTGCCGCGGGCTGCGGCGCCGAGAGCCTCCAGGCGAGCGCGCCGACGAGCGCGGTCGCGCCGACGAGCAACACCGCGAGCACGATCCACACCGGCCCTCCCGCGCGTGCGGTTCGCACCCGCACGGACGCCGCGTGCGCGCCCCGCGCTCGGGGCTCCACGGCCAGCGCGAGCGCGTCGAGCGCGCCCCCATCGGGGCCCACCGAGCCCTCTCGTACGCGGCGGATCTTCTGCGTAGGCGCGCGCCGCGGATCGACGCGAGAGACGTCGACCTTCGGACCTCCCGCTTCGCCGGGCACCGCGGAGCGAGGCACGAAGCCCTCGAGCGAGACCTTGCGATCGCTGGCGACCACCGGCTTGCCCGGGGCACGTGCTGCGACGGCATCGCCCGCGCGCTCCTGCGTCGCGGCTGGCGCGGCCGCGCGGTGTGCGGCTTCGAGCTCGGGCGGCGCGAGGTCGCGCACCGTGTCACGGAGCAACCCATCGGGGCCGAGCATGGGCTCGGTCTTTCGATTGCTGCTCATCGCATCCGGGCGCAGGAGCGGCATCGTGCCCCCACGAAGGGGGCGCGACACGGCGTCGGTAGGCCCATCTGGGGTGGCAGCGAGGATCGAGTCGTTCTTGGCCATCGCTTCGCCCCCAGCGGCGCGAGTCATAGCAGCTGATACGGTCGGGCGCGAGATCCCCACCCACGGGATCGCTCTTCAGCGCGCGATCAACATCCACGCGAAGACGGCGATCGCCGCGAGCGAGAGCACGGCCACCCCGACCGCGAGCGCCTCCCAGCGCCGAGCGCGCTCGTAGGATCCGCTGCGATCGGAGCTGTCTCCGATTGGAGACACCCCCGACGGCTCGGGAGGCGCAGCGCTGTCTCCAATCGGAGACAGCCCGGCCTGCTCGGGAGGTGCGGCGCTGTCTCGGATTGGAGACACCTGCTCCGAGCGCGAGCCGGGCCCTCCGCCGGTCGCCAAGCCGTCGATGGATCGTTGCAGCTCCGCGCCCATCGCCTCGGCGTCGGCGGGGCGCTCGTCGGGCCGCTTCGCGAGCGCGCGGAGGATCGCGGCCTCGAGCGGCGCCGGGAGCTCGGCCCAGCGCGAGGGAGGAGGTGGCAGCTCGAAGGCGTGCGCGCGCACCGTCTCGAGCGGGTCGTCGTGAGCGAAGGGCGGCCTCCCGGTGAGGAGCGTGTAGACGACCACGCCCATCGCGTAGAGATCGGCGCGTGCGTCGACCGGCTGGTTGGTGACCTGCTCCGGCGACAGGAAGCCTGGGGTGCCGAGCACCGTGCCGTCGGCCGTCGGCAGCTCGAGCGAATCGACCGCGACCTGGCGATCGCCACGCTCACCGAGCAGCTTGGCGATGCCGAAGTCGAGCACCTTCACCAGAGGCTCGGCGCCGGGTGCTCCATCGCAGAGGAAGAGGTTCTCGAGCTTGACGTCGCGATGCACGACGCCCGCGCGGTGCGCCGCGCCGAGGCCCGAGAGGGCCTGCCTCGCGAGCGCGACGGCGCGCGCGGGAGGCATCGGGCCTCGCTCGGCGAGCTCTGCGGCGAGCGTGCGCCCTCGCAAGAGCTCGGAGGTGACGTAGGCGCGCCCCGATGCGGTGTGGCCGAAGTCGGTGACGGCGAGCAGGTTGGGGTGCGAGAGCTGCGCGAGCGTCTGCGCCTCGAGCCGGAGGCGATCCTCGAGCTCCACCCGCTCGGGCTCGAGCGAGAGCTTCATCACGAGCGGGCGACGCAGGCCTCGATGCTCGACCTCGTAGATGCGCGCCATGCCTCCGTCGGCGATGCGACGGACGGGACGGTAGGGCGTGCCCGAGAGCTCGGCCTCGAGGCTGAGGAGCTCGTCGCTCGTGGCCTCGAAGCCGGGCCTCAGTCGACCGACTCTTCCTCGAGCTGGTTGAGCAGCTCGTCGGCGCGCTCACCCTCGAGCCCGAGGATCTCGGCGAGCTGGTTGATGAGCTCGTTCTCCTCGTCCTGGATCTCGTCGTCGGCGAAGGCGATCGCCGCGGCCAGCGAGAACGCGGCCTCGGTGAGCGCGGGATCCTCCTTGAGGATCGGGGCGATCGCGTCGAGACGCTTGTCGCGGCCGTCGGCCTCGAGGGACTTCTGGCAGGCCTCGAAGAGCTTCTCGATGTGCGCGGAGCGCACGGCGTTGTCGGTGAGGCCGCGCACGGCGCCTCGCAGCACCTCGCGCTCCTCGTCGGCGACGCTCCCATCGGCAGCGATCATGAGGAACATCGCCTCGAACAGCGCCTCGAAGCGCCGCTTGGCGTCGGCGTCGCCCTTGAAGGGGTCGTCGTCGGGCGGGAGCTTGGTGAAGGCGATGCTCGCGGGCTGGCCCACCTCGCGGAAGTGATCGCGGATGCGCTCGAGGGTCTTCGGCTGCAGCTTGATCATGGCGGCGCCATGCTCACGCCTCGCACGCCAAAGGTCAACGAGGGAGCGCCCCTCGCGCTCTCGTTCTCGCGGCGAGCGTCTACTTCACGCCTAGCTCGCGCTGCGTGGTGCCGGACTTGTCGATCCACGAGCGGGCCGAGTACTCGGTCGGCGGCTCCCCGGCGTTCGGGGAGGGTCGCCTGGCGATGACCTCGACCTCGCTCGCGGAGCGCACCTTGACCTCGAACTGCGCGACCAGCGGATCGGCGCGCTCGTCGAAGAAACCGAGGCAGCGCCAGCCCGCGTCGAGCTCGATCACGTCGGGCCGGTAGGGGCCTCGCGCGAGGTGGTCGAGGTCGGCGGGGATGGGCTTCGCCGAGGGGCAGAAGGACCCGCGTGTGCGACGGCGCTCGTGGGCGCGGTCGAGCACGGCCCTCGCGACCGCCTGGGCGCGGTTGGTGTCGTGCTGCACGAGCAGGGCCTCGCCGCAGGACTTCACGTCGCCCTCGCTCATCGCCGAGGGCGGCGCGGCCATCACGGCGCGCGTGGCCTCGACGAGCTTGTCGTAGGAGGTGTTGGCGCCGTTCTTCGCGTTGAAGGCCTCGACGAGGATCGGGCAGGCGGAGTTGGTCGTGAGCTCCGCGTCGGCGCGCGTGCGCATGCGCTTCCAGTAGGGCCCCTCGAGCGCCTCGGCCGCGGCCGAAGCTCGGGCGTCGCTCGCCGAGCCGCGCTCACAGGCAGAGAGCGCCACACACGCGACCAGGCCGAAGCGGCCACACCGAGCGAGCACCGACATCGGGCGCGATTCTACGCGAAGAACGGCGAAACGCCGCCCGACCTCTGTCGAGCGGCGTTCGCGCGTGCCGCCGAGGCGCTCCCCCGAGCGCCCGATGCTGTTGGCCGGCGATGCTGCCGGCCAGCACTGCTGCTGACCAGCGACGCGGCCGGAGCTCAGCCCATGTGCTTGATGATGGCGTCGCCGAACTCCGAGCACTTCACCTCGGTCGCGCCCTGCATGAGGCGGGCGAAATCGTAGGTGACGGTGCCGGCGCCGATCGCGCCGTCCATGCCCTTGATGACGAGGTCGGCCGCCTCGTTCCAGCCGAGGTGGCGCAGCATCATCTCGCCCGAGAGGATCACCGAGCCGGGGTTCACCTTGTCGAGGTTGGCGTACTTCGGCGCGGTGCCGTGCGTCGCCTCGAAGATCGCGTGGCCGGAGACGTAGTTGATGTTGCCGCCCGGGGCGATGCCGATGCCGCCGACCTGCGCCGCGAGCGCGTCGGAGAGGTAGTCGCCGTTGAGGTTCAAGGTCGCGATGACGTCGAACTCCTTGGGGCGCGTGAGCACCTGCTGGAGCGTGATGTCGGCGATCGAGTCCTTGATGCGGAGCATCTTCTTCCACTTGCCCTGGCCGTGCGTGTCCCAGAGCTTGAGCGCCGCCTCGACCTCGTCGCGGAACTCCTTCTGCATGTCGGGCGGGGCCATGTCGTAGCCGGGCTCGACCTGCTTGGCGTTCTCCTCGACCGACAGATCGGGGTTCGCCTCCTTGTTGCCGAGGATCCAGCTCTCGCGATCCGTCACGACCTGGCCGCGGAACTCGCTCGTCGCGAGGGCGTAGCCCCAGTTCTTGAAGGCGCCCTCGGTGAACTTCATGATGTTGCCCTTGTGCACCAGGTTGACGCTCTTGCGTCCGGTGCGGAGGGCGTACTCGATGGCGGCGCGCACGAGGCGCTCGGTGCCCTCGCGGCTCACCGGCTTGATGCCGATGCCGCTCGTGAGCGGGAAGCGGATCTTCTTCACCTTCATCTCGTTCTCGAGGAAGGCGATGACCTTCTTGGCGTCGGCCGACTCGGCCTCCCACTCGATGCCTGCGTAGATGTCCTCGCAGTTCTCGCGGAAGATCACCATGTCGACCGCGCCCGGATCGCGCACCGGAGAGGGCACGCCGGTGAACCAGCGCACGGGGCGCAGGCACACGTAGAGGTCGAGCATCTGTCGGAGGGCCACGTTGAGCGAGCGGATGCCCTTGCCGATCGGCGTCGTGAGCGGGCCCTTGATGCCGACGAGGTACTTTCGGTAGGCCTCGACCGTGCCGTCGGGCAGCCAGTTGCCGAACTCCTTGAACGCCTTCTCACCGGCGTAGACCTCGTACCAGGCGATCTTCTTCTTGCCGCCGTAGGCCTTCTCGACCGCCGCATCGAGCACGCGCACGCTGGCGCGCCAGATGTCGGGGCCGGTGCCGTCGCCTTCGATGAAGGGGACGATCGGCTGATCGGGGACGTTCAAGCTCCCGTCGGAGCTCATCGTGATCGCTTGGCCACTCGTGGGCTGGGGGAAGTCTGCCATGGTCGCGCGGGGGTACCAGACGCACCTGGGCGCGGCAAGCGAAGCCCCGTGAGGCTCGGCCCGGCGCGCTTGGGCAGGCACGGTGGTCGTGGTAGAGGAGCCGCATGCTGGCCCGTCGGCCCACGCCTCGCCGAACCGAACGGCGCCTACGCTCCGCGCTGTGCGGCGCCGTGCTCGCCGGGCTCGCCTCGGCCGGCGCGCTCCTGCTCGCGCCCGCCACCGCCGAGGCCGTCGTGGTCGAGCGCATCGTGGCCGTCGTCGGCGACGACGCCATCTTCCTCTCGGAGCTGCGAGGTCGCGGCAGCCCCTTCCTGCGCCAAATCGTGAAGCAGGTGCCGGGAGGGCCGGAGCGCGCCGCGGCCGAGTCGAAGATGTACCGGGAGCTGCTCGAGCGCATGGTCGAGGAGCTGCTCGAGACGCAGGCCGCGGAGCGCGCCAAGGTGACGGTGAGCTCCGAGGAGATCGACGCGGCGTTCAAGAACATCGCCGGCTCGCAGGGCATGACCGTGGCGCAGCTCTACGACATGACCTTCAAGCGCTCGGGCCTCACCGAGGCGGCCTACCGCGAAGAAATCCGCAGACAGCTGCTCGAAGGCAAGATGCTGAGCCAGCGCGTGCGCGGCCGCATCCGCATCACCGAAGAAGACCTCAAGAACGCCTACAGCCGCTTCCAGCGCGAGGAGCGTGAGCGGCGCGAGTACCGCCCGGCCTGGGTGGTGCTGCGCATCATGCCCGAGTCGAGCGAGCAGGCGATCGCCGAGCGCTTCGCGCTCGCGAAGAACATCGCGGTGCAGGCGCGCGCGGGCGTCGATTTCGCAGAGCTCGCCGCGCAGTTCTCGGACGATACGCAGACGCGCGAGCAGGGAGGAGATCTCGGCATCCGCGCGCCGCAGAAGTCTCCCGCGGCGCAGCAGGGCAAGCGCCCCTACCTCGCGAAGGAGCTCGAGGCGGTGGTGATGCCGCTCGAGGTCGGCGAGGTGAGCGAGCCGGTGCGCGTGGGCGACGCCATCGCCGTGCTCAAGCTGGTCGCCCGGCAGCCCTCGCGCTTCGAGTCCTACGAGGCGGCGAAGCCCGAGCTCACGCAGCGCGTACAGAACGAGATCCTCGCGCGCGAGAAGAGCGCCTGGCTCGAGGACCTCAAGCGACGCACCCACGTGGACGTGCGGCTGTAGTGCCGCTGACCCGGCGACCGGCCGAGCCGGACGAGCCCTTCCCTCCGGAGGACTGCGTCCTCTGCGGCCGCTGCTGCTTCTCCGAACTGCCCGAGTACGTGCGCGTCTTCGGTGTGGATCTCGACCGCATGGACGAGCGCGCGCAGAGCTACACGGTGTTCATCGGCAACCGCTGCTACATGCGCATCGAAGAGGGTCGCTGCGCCGCGCTGCGCTCCGACCCGGACACGGGCAGGCACACCTGCGACATCTACGAGATGCGCTCGGATGTGTGTCGCTCGCTCGAGCGCGGCAGCGGGGCGTGTCGCGGCGAGTGGAGCGAGAAGGCCGCTCGGCCCGAGGCGCGGCTCGTCGCGTTGCGCCGCGCGCGCGGCGGCTGAGGCCCGGAGCGCCCGGGGCCGTCGAAGCTCAAGGCGAAGGGTCCACGCCCGCGTCGATCGTGCGCACGACCTTCATGACGACGTCGACGGTGACGAGCTGCCCGGGGCCGACGTCGACGCGGCGCCGCTCCTCCACCGCCGCCGGGTGACGGAAGACGAGCTCGTGGGCCCCCGGGCGCACCTCGAGCGGCGCGCCGATCGGCGTGAGGTCGACGCGCTCACCGTCGAGGTGGACCTCGGCCCAGGGGCGCGCGAGCACGCGGATGCGCCCGACGCCGTCCGGCGAGCTCGTCTGCCCTCGGCGGGGCGTGGGCTCGCGCGCACCGAAGAAGGCCGTCGCGAGGGCCATGGCGACCGCGATCGCCACCAGACGAGGCGCGAGCGTGGCCGCGAGCCTCGGCGCGGGCTCGAGCGAGGCGCCTCGCCCGAGCTCGATGGCGCCGAGCTCGAGGCGCGCGAGCAGCGCCGAGATCACGGGCTCGATGCCGAGCTCGCGAGACATCGGCTCCAGGTCACGCAGTACCTCGAGCGCACTCGCCGGACGGAGCGCTTCGCTCTTGGCGAGCATGCCGCGGAGCGAGACCTCGAGATCCTCGGCGATCGACCTCGCGAAGCGCAGCCTCGAAGGGCGCCTGGCGATGGGCGGCGGCTCGGCGTGTCGTAGACGCTGCGCGACCTCGGGGCCCGAGCCGGGCTCGAAGGGGTGCTTCCCGGCGAGCAGCTCGTAGCCGATGAGCCCGAGCGCGAAGACGTCGCTCGCCGCGCTGCCCACGCGCCCGAGGATCTGCTCCGGCGCTCGATAGGCGCCGTGCTCGGGCGCGAGCTCCTCCGAGGAGCTCTGACGTCGCGACGACTCCGACGAGCTCGCGTCCGCGACCGAAGCCGGCCAGCGCAGGCCGCGCAGGCGCAGCGACGCGCTGTGCGCACCGAGGTGGCATCGCTCCGGGCAGAGCCCACCGTGCACGACCCCGCGCTGGTGCAAGAGCGCCACGCTGCGCGCGAGCGCGACGAGCAGCGCGAGCGCCTCACTCGGCTCGAGCCCCCCTCGCTTGCGCGCGCGCTCCAGCACCTCGCGCAGACTCGGACCGTCGGGGGCCTGGTAGGCGACCGCGCGCCGCTCGCCGTCCTCGACCAGCTCGATGAACGAGCACACCGCGTCGTGTGGCAAGGTCGACGCCGCGCGCGCCTCCTCCTCGAGCGCGGCGCCGAGCTCGGGGCGCGGCACCACGTGCTCGGCCGTCGTGTGGAGATAGGCCTCGTGGCCGAGCTCGTGTCGCGCGGCCACGGTGACGAAGAGCCCGCGCTGTTCGACGGTCCGGAGGACCGTGTACCGGCCGATGCGCCTGGGCGGCTCGGCGTGCGCCGCCGTCACGTCGGTGCGCCCACGCGCTCGAGCAGGCGCTCGGCGAGCTCGGGCAGGCTCGAAGCCCGAGGCGGCGCGTGCCCGCTCGGGCTCGCCCACCAGAGGCGCTCCACCGTCGCGTCGTCCGAGCTCGTCTCGGTGGCGTCGACGACGGCGAGCTCGACACCGAGCGAGCGCGCGACCTCGGCGAGCTCGCCGAGCGCGGGCTCCGCACCCGAAACCTCGAGCACGACGAGCACCACCTCGTGCTCGGTGTCGCGCAAGAGCTCTGCGCCGCGCGTCGCGACCGCGCGCGCCGCGTCGAAGCTCGGCTCCGGCGAGGTGGTCGCTTCAGGCTCGGGCTCCTCGGATCCGAGCAGGCCGGGCGGCGGCGCTTCGCCTCTCGCGAGCGCGGCCTGCACGGCCTCGAAGACGACCTCCATGGGGAGCTGGGGAGGCGGCCCGGCCAGCGACAGACCCTCGGGGAGGCGAGCTTCGGGCTCCACGAGCTCGACGGCCACCCTGCCCTCGAGGGGCGCGGCCCAGGGGCCCGAGCGCGCGGCGATGCGAAGGCGAGGATCGACGAGCTCGACGACGCGCCGGCCCGAGCGCGCCAGTGCGGAGATCAAGCCCGGCGACGTCGTTGCTCCACCGACGACATGAGGTAGCTCGAGCTCGGACGCCATGGGGACGAGCGACGCGAGCGACGACGGCGTGAAGGCGAACACGGGGCGTTCGCGCAAGGCGAGCATCCGCTCGACCTCGGGCGGCAGCGCGCGCCGCGTGAGCGCCGACGCGAGCTGGTGCATGAGGTCGGGCGCGAGGCCGAGCAAGAGGCCGACCTCCTCGCCGTGCCACTCCCACGCCCCGCCGGGCAGCTCCGCTGCGAGCTCACCCACGAGGCCCTCGTAGTCGCCGATGCGCACGGGCGCGACGAAGGCGTCGTCGACGCCGTCGCGGTACGCGGCCTCGAGCGCCGCGTTCGCGGAGGGCATCACGTCGACGTCGCCGCGCACGATCGCCGCGTAGGCCGCGAGCGTGCGATCCCAGCGCGCCGTGCCGTCGCAGGCCCAGGCTCGACCCATCAACGTGCCGATGACGCCCTTCCGCTCGAGCTTGTCCTCGAGCTCCTCGAGCAGCGGCCAGGCGCTGCGCGCGGGCATGTCGACGCCGTCGAGGATCGCGTGCACGACGACCGGCAGATCGTGGAAGCCGATCGCCTCGACGAGCTCGAGCAGGTCGGAGAAGCGGCCCGCCGCGCTCCGGTCCGAGAGGAGCGCGAAGAGGTGGAAGCGCACCTTCTCGCGCTCCTTGCCGGTGAAGAAGTCCGTCGTCCGACCTTGGCGGAAGAGCGCGTCGCGCAGCAGGGCGTCGATCGCGGGCTCGTCGTCGAAGCCCTGTGTGCGCCTGAGCTCGTCGAGGCGCAGGCGCGGGTCGGCCACCACTGCGAGCGCGCCGAAGCTCGCGAGGCGGCTCGGCCGAAGCCGGCCTGGGTCGGACGCGGAGGAGAGCTCGACGAGCCCCGCGCCCAGGCGCTCGCCCAGCGAGGTGGCCCAGCCGGGGTCGCCGGGCCTCTGGCCGGCGAGCACGCAGATCATCGAGCGCGGCACTGGCTCCGTCATCGCGCGGCAGAATAACGCGCAACCCTCCGCGGAGGCAGGCCTCAGAGGGTGTCGATCGCGATCGTGCGGCGGTCGTCGCCTCGCCTCGCGATCGCGGCGCGCGCGAGCTGGTCGGCGCGCTCGTTGAGCTCGTAGCCCGAGTGCCCGGGCACGTAGACGAGCTCGACCAGGCCGTGGCTCGCGATCGCCGCGCGGATCGCGGCGACCAGCTCGGTGTTCGCCTTGGCCTTCCAGCCACGCGCGAGCACGCCGATGGCGTACTGGCTGTCGGTGTGCACGACGATCGGCGTGCCACGAGGCGCGAGCTCGACCGCGCGCAGCACCGCCGTGAGCTCGGCGACGTTGTTCGTCGACGAGCCGAGGTACTCGCTGATCTCGACGCGCTGCCCGTCGTGTACGACCACGGCGCCGAGCCCAGCCGGCCCGGGGTTGCCCGTGCAGGCACCGTCGGTATACGCGACCACGCGCCCCTCGCCCGGCTCCACGAGCCGCGGCGCGTCTTCGCGGCGCTCGCGCATCGCGCGCCCCGGCCCGGTGCGCGCCGCGCTCTTCGTGTCTCCGTTCGGAGCCGCAGGCGCGCTCGCGGCGCCGCCGTTCGTGCGCGCGCCGGGCGCCTTCGGCTCGGGCTTCGCCGCAGGAGCGCAGGTCTCGTCGGGCAAGAGCTCCGTCGACACCTCGCTCAGGTTCTTCGCCATCGCGTCGTAGCGGCGGCCGTCGCTCGGCTTGTAGCGGATCTCGACCTTGCCGTTCTCCTCGAGGAGACGACCGTCGCCGTGCGCACGGGCGTACACCTTCTGACCACGCAGGCTCGCACGTACCCAGGGCATCAGACGACCACCGCCTCCGTGGAGCGAGGTGCGTAGCCCATGGCGCGGCTCGACGCGAGCGAAGCGCGACGCTGCAGCCGCCAGAGCACGAAGAAGACCGTGTTGAGCACGAACAGCCGGTAGACGAGGAAGAGGTCCGGGCGGCCCACGGCGTTGAAGACGACGAAGCCGAGCATCAACGAGCCCACCCCGAAGAGGGAGCGCCACGCGTCCATGAGCCCACGGTGGTGCGCGCGGTAGATCTCGGCGCTCCGCGGGTCGTGCTCCGGGATGCGGTCGAGCCTCGCCTCGGTGTGCGGATCGAACCAAGCGAGGAAGCGCTGCGTGCGCTCGAGGTAGCTCAGATAGAACGAGTAGACCGCGCGGAGGAGCCAGCCCATCGGCTCTCCGCGCCGCTCGGCCTCGAGCGCTGCGGCGTGGCGAGCCCGCGCGGCGTCGAGGTCCTCGCCCTCGCGGCTGCCCGGCACCGTCCAGCGCATGTACGCGTTCTTGTAGTGATCGTAGGCGAGCGTATGGAAGCTGCTCGTATGCACGGTGGCGAGGCCGGCGAGGAGCACCAAAGCCTGTGCGTAGCCCGGTGAGGGGTACATCTGGGCGATGCGGTAGAGCGTGCCGGCGACCGCCGCCGCGAGCGCGATCGAGTCGGCCGTCCCGTCGAGCATGCGCCCGAGCTCGCTCGAGCTCTTGCGCATGCGCGCGAGCATGCCGTCGGCGCAGTCGACGACCTGCGAGGCGAAGAGCAGCGCAGCGCCCGAGAGCACGACGCCGGGGCTCGACGAGAAGAGGCAGAGCCCACCCGCGACGCCCAGCGCGATCGAGAGCGCCGTGAGCTGGTTCGGGCTGAGCGGCGTGGGCCTGGCGAGCTTGGCGATCACGAAAGCGAGCGGCCGGTGCAGCCAGACGTCGACGTGCTCTTCGACGTCTGCAGCCTTCAAGCTGGCGCGGTACTCGGCGAGCAGACGCATCACGGCGAGCGGGCGTACCACGCGCGCCCGAGCGCTGCCAAGCTGGGGGCCGCGAAGAGATTGCGCTCCCCACCTGCCCCACCGTCGCCTCGAGGTGCGTCGGGGGCTTCTCTCGGCGGCCCGAGCGTCGTAAACGCTCGCCGATGGGCTACGACTCGATCTACCGAGCCGGTTTGTTCGATGGGCAGGTCGCCGTCGTGACCGGCGGGGGCAGCGGCATCGGACTGGTGACCGCGCGTGAGCTCGCAGGGCTCGGCGCGAGCGTGGCGATCTGCGGGCGCAAGCCGGAGAAGATCGAGGCGGCCCTCGCGACCCTGCGCGCCGACGGCGTCGCCCCGAGCAAGCTCTACGGCGCGAGCTGCGACATCCGCGAGCCGGACGCCGTGCACGGCTTCGTCGGGGAGGTGCTCGCGCGCTTCGGCCACGTCGACCTGCTCGTGAACAACGCGGGCGGGCAGTTCCCCTGCGCGGCCGAGCACATGACCCCGAAGGGCTGGGAGGCCGTCGTGAGGAACAACCTCAACGGCACCTTCTACATGACGCGCGAGGTCGGCACGCGTTCGATGATCCCGCGCCGCCGTGGCCGCATCGTGATGATCACCGCGATGGTCGCGCGAGGCTTCCCGGGCATGTCGCACACCGGCGCGGCTCGCGCCGGCGTGGAGAACCTCGTGAAGAGCCTCGCCGTGGAGTGGGCCCAACACGGCATCAAGGTCAACTGCGTCGCGCCCGGCAACAACATCCGCTCGAGCGGCACCGCCCAGTACGGCGACGCCGCGCTCGAGCTCGCGCGCCGCGCGACGCCGCTCAAGCGCCTCGGCACACCCGAGGAGATCGCGCGCGTGATCGTGTTCCTCGGCAGCGACCAGAACGACTTCGTCACCGGCCAGGTCTGGGGCGTCGACGGTGGCCAGCCGCTCTGGGGCGACATCTGGATGATCGCCGACCCGGGCGAAGCCGCGGCGCAGCTCACGCTGCCCGACGGCGACACCGCGCCGAAGCACGGCTGATCCACCGATGACGCGCCTGTGGGCCTGGCTCGTCGAGCAGCGGGATCGTCTCTGGCGCTACTTCGCGTCGGGTGAGCCGAGCTATTGGCACGCCTTCGTGCCGCTGCTCGCGCTGGTGACGGTGCTCTACGCGCGCGTACCCACGACGAACTACATCTTCGACGAGCAAGAGGCGCTGCTCGCGAACCCCTACGTCAACCAGGTCGGCTTCCGCTACGAAGAGGCGATCTACCGCGACTTCTGGGGCCTGCCCCCGAACGGCAGCATCGGCAGCTACCGGCCGATCCCGAACTACCTCTGGCGCGGCCTGGTGGAGCTCGGCGAGCGTGGGCAGTGGCTGCTCGATCGCGAGGCCGCCGCCCCGCTGCGCACGCTGCTCTCGAAGGCGCTCGAACCGGGCGAGCAGCTGCCGACGCTGCAGGAGGTCGCGCGCCGCTCCTTCTTCCAGCACCTCTACAACCTGATCCTGCACGCCGCCGTCGGCGCGGGCTTCGTCGTCTTCGGCTACCGCATGACACGCGACAAGCTGAGCGCCTGGCTCTTCGGCCTCGTGTTCGTCACGGCCGCCATCCTCACCGAGGCGGTCTGCGGCGCCGTCGGCATCGCGGACATCCTGGGGGGACTGGGCGCGATCGCCGCGCTGCTCGCGCTCGGGCTGCGCGCGCACGCGATGCCCTTCGCGGTCTTCCTCGCCGTGCTCTTCGGCCTCTTCTCCAAGGAGAGCGCCATGGTCTGCGTGCCGCTGGTGCCGGTCGCCGCGCTCTTGTTCGCGCCGATCCTGCACCCGCACAGGCCCGCGCGCCTCGCGCGCTCGGGCCTCGCGCTGATGGCGACGATCGCGAGCTTCATCCTCTACGTCGAGCTGCGCAAGCGCTGGTACCCCGCGCCCCTGCCCGAGGAGTTCTCGCAGCCGCTGCCGAGCGACGCCGGCACGCTCTCGCGCCTCGCGCGTGACTTCATGATCTGGATCCACCAGGCCCCGCTGCCGCGCGATCCGCTCAACAACCCGCTCGTCGACGCCCCTCCGGACCTGCGCTTCGGCGGCGCGATGCGCGTCTACGCGCGTGGCCTCACGCAGGTCGTCTTCCCGTGGAACCTCTCGGGCGACTACTCCTTCCCCCAGGAGCCGGTGCCGGAGCGCATGCTCTTCCCCGAGAGCCTGCTCGGCTGGTTCGCGACCGTGATGCCGCTCGGCGCGGGGCTCGGCCTCTTCGGCCTCAGCGTGGCGCGCGAGCGCTACGCCGCCACGGAGCTGCCGCCCGCTCCCGCGGTGTCGAGGCGGAGCTTCGCCCTCGAGCTCGGGCTCGTCGTCCTCACGATCCTCTTCGTCGGCTTCATCGCCCACATCGGCCCGTCGCCGCTCAACGAGGGCCTCGGCGACCCCGACCCGCGCAAGAACATCAACTTCGACCCGGTGGCGCTCGTCGATCTGATGGTGCTCTTCGCGACGGGCGCGCTCGCGCTCGGCGCGCTCACCGAGGCCTGCTGGTCCACGCAGACCCGAGGCTCTCGCGCACCCGAGCTCGCCATCGCCGCGACGGGGCTCGTGTGGCTCGTCGTGTCGTACTTCCCGCACTCGAACCTGCCGGTCTTGCTCCCCACGGTGCGCGCAGAGCGCCTCTGGTACTTCCCGGTGCTCGGCACGACGATGGTGCTCGCGCTGCTCCTTCGCGGCGCATACCGACAGCTCGCCCGACGCGGCTACGCACGCCTGGGCCTCGCCGTGCTCTTGCTCTTCTTCGGCTTCCAGTCGGCGCGCGCCTACTGGCACGCGACCGACTACCGGAACGATCTCGAGTTCTGGAAGGCCACCAAAGACGCCGTTCCGAACAGCGCGAAGGCGCACCTCAACTACTCGGTCATGGAGGGCGCGCGCGGCCGCATGGACATCCGGCTGCTCCACAGCGAGCGCGCGAGGCAGCTCGCGCCCCGCTGGGCGATGGCGCACATCTACACCGGCGACGCGCTCTGCCGCACCGAGCGGCCCGACGAGGCCTGGCCGCACTACGCGACCGGCTTCGCGCTCGGCCCGAACGACAAGGGGCTCATCGCGCTCGCGCTGCAGTGCCTCTTCGACGAGAAGAAGATCACCGAGCACGAGCAAGAGCTGCGCGCGCTCGTCGCCGACCACGAGGGATCCTGGCTCGCGTACCTCGTGCTCGACATCCTCCAGAACGGCGAGCGCCAGGGGGGCGTGGCGCCGGAACATCGCCCGCGCAGCTACAACGAGGGCCCGCGCAAGAGCGCTGCCTCGGGCTCGGACTCTGCGGAAGGCGAGACGGGTGTGCAGGGCTCCGTGGATGGCGGCTCGCCCGAGCGGGGCGCCGGAGGCGCGGCCGCCGTCGACTCGGCGTCGGCGGGTCTTGCGCCGACACCGGATGCCAGCGAGGCTCTCGACGTCGACGCTTCGTCCACAGGGGGTGAACGAAGCGCCGAACCTCGAGCCGAGTAGCCCGAGCGCACGCCGTCTCGAGGCGCGCGTCTCGGTCGACCCGCCTCGAGAGACGTCACGGATCCGACGCAGCTCCTTCGCGCCCCCGCCTCACGGTACGTGAAGGATCTCAGCCGGCACGTGCGTTGCTTATCGAAGCGTTCACCTGGAGGGAATGAACATGAACGAGCACCGAAGCGAGATTGAGGCCCTGCGAGGCGAAGTGGCGCAGGTGGCGAGCCGCCTCGACGCGCTGGTCGCGAAGAGCACGGCAGCGGAGCGTCAGTCGCTGCTGTTGGCGCGCGCAGAGGCGTACACGCTCGCCGACGAGCTCGAGGAGATCCTCCGCCGCGCCGACTCGCTCCGTGGCGCGGCGCTCGCGCGCGCGGCGGGCGACGTGACGCGCGCAGCCTGAGCGGGGCGCGCCGGGTGGGCTTCGCGGGGCCGCTCGGCGCGCGCGGACTGCGTCAGCACCGCACGGAGTGCGCCATGACCGTCGACGGCTTTCGCACCGAGCTCTCGCGGCCCTTCGTCGGCTACGACGATCGGGTCGCGGCGCGCTTCTGGTCGGAGGTCGACGCCGTCAACGCTCGGCTGGGGGTCGTCGTGCGCGGCGTCGAGCGTGTGCCCGAGGGCGGCGCGCTGCTCGTGATGAACCACGCCTTCGGCTGGGACGCGATGCTGCCGATGGCGGCCATCCGAAAGCAGACCGGCAGGCGTGTGTGGGCCCTCGGCGAGCACCTGTGGTGGAAGCTGCCCTTCATGCGTACGCTCGCGGCCCGCGTGGGCACGGTCGACGGCACGCAGGAGCACGCGCAGGAGCTGCTCGAGGCAGGCGAGCTCGTGCTCGTGATGCCTGGCGGCATGCGCGAGGCGCTCAAGCCGGTCGAGCTTCGCTACCGCCTCCTGTGGGGGGAGCGCATGGGCTTCGTGCGCTGCGCACACCGTGCGCGCGTGCCGATCGTACCGATCGCCGCCATCGGCTCCGACGAGCTCTTCGCCTTCGTGGGCGACGCCTATGCGCGCGGCCGCCGCTGGCTCCGCGTCGACTTCCCGCTTCCCCGCCCGACCTGGGCGCGCCCCTGGCAAAAGATGCGCGAGCTCAGCTACTGCATCGGCGAGCCGATCGAGGCGCGCGCGTATCCCGGGGAAGACGAGGCGCACATGCTGCGCCGCGTGCGCAACGAGGTGCGAGGCGCGATCGAGGGCATGATCGACGACGCGCTCGGCGCGCGTGTGCTCGGCTGAACGCGGAGGTGTCCCTGCCCCACGCGGGCGAGCTCGGCCTCCGAGCTCACGCTTCACTTTCCCCAGTCGACGTGAGGTCGCCCGGGCGGCGTGACGTTCGGCATCGCGTGGTAGGTCCGCCGCGCGAGATCCGCGAGCGGCGCGCAGAGGCGCTCGCCGAGATCGGTCGACTCGCCTGGGTCGTCGATCACGTCGAAGCAGTGGTAGGAGCCATCCCACTCGCGCGCCTCGACCTTGAGCGAGCCGAGCATCAGCCCCCAGTTGCGGAAGCCGCACTCCCAGACCCACGAACAGTTCGTGATCGGCACCGGCCCGAGCGTGCGCTCGGGTCGCGTGATCGGGTGACCCGGCATGCGCGCCCGGAACGGCGCCGTGGCCTCGTCGTCCCAGAGGCCCATGAGGTCGAGGATCGTGGGCCCGAGATCCAGGTGCCAGACGAGCTCGTGCTCGGCGCCTCGCAGGCTCTGCTCCTCCGCTTCGCTGAGCGTGCCCGCCGGTGCGTCGACGAAGCCCTGCACGAGGATCTCCTCGTCGTAGAGCGCGCTCGTGTGGCCCATCTGCCAGTGCTCGCGGAAGCTCTCCCCGTGATCGGCGGTGTAGACGATCACCGTGCGTCTGCCCGCTTCGGTCGAACGCACGTGGCGCACGAGCTCGGCCACGGCGAGATCCGAGCGGTAGACGACGTTGCGGTAGTAGTTGAAGAAGTGCTCGTTCTTCTCGGGCGACTTGTCCATCGCGTGCGGGAAGAACGGCGCGAGCTCCTCGTCGTGCACGTAGGGGTAGTGCGGGTTCGAGTAATGCACGACCGCGAAGAAGGGCTCCTCGAGCTCGCCCCACTCCTCCTTCACGCGCCGCGTGAGCAGCTCGTCGTAGGCGCCTGTGTCGAGATCCGCCTCCCTGTCGAGGTGCGTACCCACCGCGCCGCGCGTGAGCGGCAGATCTTGGATGTACTGCCTGGCGTTGCCGAAGATGAGGTTCTGGCTCGTCCAGTAGGCGGTGTCCCAGCCGGCCGCGTGCGCGTACTCCCACAAGAGAGGCGCCGAGTGCAGGCGCTCGCGGCTCTCCGTGGGCGAGAGGCCCGACCACATCGTCGAGATGCTGATCGCCGTCGTCGAGGCGTTGGAGCGCAGCTGCAGCAGGGGAAAGCGTTTCGGCAGGAGCGCGTTCGTGAAGGGGCTCGAGCGATCGCAGCGAGGGTCGTAGGCCGCGCAGATGACGTCGCCGCGCTGGCTCTCCTGCAAGACGAAGAGCACGTTGCGCTTCGCGGCGGGCCGCGAGGCGAGCTCGGGCAGCCTCTCGGGCCTGCGCCGCTGCACCCTGAGATCGGGCGACTCGTTCGTGAGCTCGGCGAGCTCCTTGCCGAGCGCGACCATGCCGTGGATGTAGAGCGCGTCTGGCGGTGAGGCCTGCTTGCCGCGGTAGCTCGTGGGCACGAAGAGGCTCCCGACGATCGCCGCCGGCGCGAGCACGCAGGCCACGGCCCAGCCGATGCGCCCCGGGCGCACGTAGGCCCGCGCGGCGCGCAGCGCGGTCGCGGCCACGACGAGCGCGACCGTGAAATGGAAGATCACGAGCGGGCGCGAGAGCGGCAACGCGCCCACGAGCGAGTCGACGAAGCTACGGGCGTGCAGCTGCGAGTCGACCGAGGCGTGCGTGTTCCACACCGCGAAGAAGGCCGCGCTCGTGCCGTGCACCAGCACGTAGCCCATGAAGAAGAGCCCCGCGTAGAAGCCCGCGACGAGGCCTCGGCGGCGTGAGGCCGCGAAGAGCAAGAGCCCCCAGAGCACGGCGCTCTGGAGCAAGCCGCCCGCGTAGGCCGCGAGGTAGCGAGGCTCGAGCCAGACCAGCGTGGCGCCGCGGCGCAGGATCTCCTCGTAGAGCATCCACGCCATCGGCAAGACGAGCACCAGGAAGGCGACGAAGCGGCGCCGCCTGCGCGAGAGGCGCCTCCGCACCCACGACGAGCCTGGGGCTCGGGCGCCGCGCCTCGCGACCTGTCGCGAGCTGCCCGCCGCCTCGCCCACCGACGAGGCGCCGCCGCCCGGTTCCCCTGCGCTCATCGCGAGACCGGGCGTGCGCCCGGGCGACCGCCGTGCACGCGCTCGGCGAGCTCGACGAGCTCGCCACAGGCCTCCGGCCCGAGATCGTTCTTCTCGAGCGGATCACGCGCGAGGTCGAAGCAATGCCAGGCCGAGTCCCACTCGCGCGCCTCGAGCTTGAGTGTGCCGCGCATCATGCCCCAGCTCTGGAATGCGCAGCCCCAGACGCCGCTGCAGTTCGTGAGCGCGAGCGGCTTCGGCTCGGCGCCAGGGCGCAACCAGCTCTCGCCGGGCATCGCGCTCTTCATCGAGACGATCGCCGGCTCGTCGTGGAGGCCGAGCAGGTCGAGCACCGTCGGCGTCATGTCGGTGTGGAAGCTCGCCCTCGTGCGGCGCGCCTCGAGGTTCCTGCGCTCCTCGTCCGAGAGCGTGCCCTCGGGCGCGTGCACCCAGCCGGGCACGTGGATCTCCTCGTCGTAGATCGAGCCGGTGTGCGCGAGCTGCTCGTGCTCTCGGAAGGCCTCGCCGTGATCGCTCGTGAAGATGGTCACCGTGCGCGCGCCGTAGGGCGCACGCTCGATCGCCTCGAGCAGCCGCCCGAGCGAGCGGTCCTGGAGGTGAATCGCGTTCTTGTAGTGGTTTCGGTAGAGCTCGTTGTCCTGCGGCGCCTTGCTGGGCGACGAGGGCTGGAAAGGCGCGTGCTCCGGATCGACCTTGTAGGGCAGGTGCGTATTGCCCACGTGCACGACGGCGAGGAAGGGCTCGCGCAGCTCGGCCATCTCGGCGAGCGCGCGGTCGACGAGCAGCGCGTCGTCGCCGCCCATGTCGATGTCGGCGTCGGGCTCGAGATCGGTCGCGCCGCACTGGAAGCGCGTCGGCAGGTCCTGCACCCAGAGCCGCGAGTTCGCGAACATCATGTGGTGGCTCGTCCAGTA